>ERZ869936.67-NODE-67-length-164838-cov-7.279155_pt1 | contig 164838 bp, 143 predicted proteins | sample MGYA00520876_ERZ869936 | MGnify/ENA primary metagenome ERZ869936 (study PRJEB32218, sample SAMN09650985) | biofilter metagenome | isolation source: enrty point of leading RO module | place: Saudi Arabia: Thuwal, RO plant located on Red Sea | collected 2016-02-17 ...
CTCGCCGCTTGGGCGCAGCAGGCAATCGCCCCGCGTGGTCTTGCCGTGGTCGACGTGGGCAATGATGGCAATATTACGGATATCGTTGCGACGCATGGAGTTCCGAGCCGAAGTGGCGAACGGCAGGCGGGCGAACGCCGGCAGCACCGGCGGCCGTGAGGGGCCTATTGTAACTGCCGACCCGGTGTTGGAGTAGGAGGGCACCGGAACGGTCTGCCTGTTGGCTTCATTGCTCATCGACACCCCAACGGTCCACCAGATCGAGCGTCGCCGGCGAAACCGCAACCGCACCGCTAGCGAACAGCCCGGAGCAACGCCCGGTGGCGTCAAGAACGGGCTAGCATCACCCGCAGTTCGCCAGGCCAACCCAAACCCACACAGGGTTCGCAGAGAATTCGAAACGTTGTGCAGAGTCGACTCAATCCGCACAGATTGCCGGTCGATAACTGAGAGCGGAGTCCCTATAGATTTCGTCAGGTCAGGACTACGCCCATGGTCAGCCGAATTCTCACCGTCGCCTCGGTCGCGCTTGGCATCATCTCGCTTGCTCCGTCGATGGCACGCGCGCAAGCCACCGCCGCCGACAATGCAATGCCCACGCTGAGCGAACGCCTCGAGCAATTTCGCCAGGAACTGTTGGGTGCGCCCGGCGAGGCCGAGCAGCGCGCTGCACGACAGCGCGACGAGTATCAGCAGGAGAACTCGCCCGGCCGCACGCGCGCCCCGCAGCGAACGCGGCAAAGGACGACCAAAACGCGACAAACTCCGGCGACGCCTTCAGCGCAGGCGCCCACAGCCAATTCAACCCCCCGGTCCAACGTCGGGCCATCGACCACGCCGGTACCAGATGCCGGACAGCCCAAGCAAACGCTAGCTGACCCGGCGATTCGGCGGCCGCAGCAGCTCGAAACGCAATCCGCGCGGAAAGCCAAGCCGAGCCAGGGGCTCATTCCGCTGCAAACGCCGCCGGAACGGGATACGGCCTTGCAACAACCGTCGAGCGACGCATCTCGGCACTCCGCGATTCGGTCGACGCCGCGCACGGCCAGACGGCCAGCGGCTCGGTCGGGCGTCGACATCGAGTCCCTGGCCGACGGTTCGCAGCAGCCGACCGTTGCCGAGCAAGCGGAACGCAACGAACCGAATCCGTTAGGAGGACGTCCGACTCCTGCGCACGAACCAACATTGGCACGCCAGCCAACAATTGCGCGCGAACCAACGCCCGCCGATCCGGTCGACGACTCGCGTCCGGGCGTGCTGTTCACCACGCGCAGTCCGGTCTTGGCCGTGCAAGCCTCCGGACCGCGCACCGTACGCGTCGGTGAACCGGCGCAATTCGTCGTGAAGATCAAGAACGCGGGCGCCGCGGCCAACAATGTCGTCGTGACGATCAACGTGCCCCAACACGCCGAAGTCGCCTCCGCACATGCCACTGCGGGCACGGTTCCGCCGGCCGGTTCGGATGCCGCACAGGGCCCGCTGGCGTGGAAGATTCCGCGACTGGAAGGCAAGAGTGGCGAGACGTTGAACCTGTCGTTGGTCCCGCGCAGCAGCGAACCGATGGACCTGGCCGTTCGCTTTACGTACGCGCCGGAAGCTTCGGAGATGGTCGTCGAGGTCCAAGAACCGAAATTGGAAATGGCCGTCTCGGGCCCGAACGACGTGCAGTTCGGCGAGACCCGCATGTATAAGCTCACGATTTCGAACCCCGGCAACGGCGACGCGGAAAATGTGGTCATCGGCCTGCTGCCGGTAGGACGCGGTGCCGAAGGCATCGCCAGCCACAAGCTGGGCACTTTACGGGCCGGGCAGAGCAAGACCGTCGACGTGGAGCTAACCGCGCGGCAAGCCGGCAGCATTACGATCAAGGCTCAGGCACATGCCGACGGCGGGCTGCGTGCCGAAGCTGCCGAACAGGTCACCGTGCGGCGAGCCGACCTGCAGATCGGCGTCGAAGCCCCGCGTCTGACGTTTGCCGGCACCGTCGGAACGTATCAGATTACGGTAGTCAACACGGGCGACGCGCCGGCTACCGACGTCCAGATTGCCGCCATGCTGCCGCCGGATGCCAAGTTCATCAAGGGCTCGACCGGCAGCAACTACGACGCTCAACAGGGCAAAGTGACTTGGAACGTCGGGACGCTGCAACCCAACGCCGAACGCTCCTTGCAACTGCACTGCTCGCTCGCCACGGCCGGAGACAACCGCCTGCAATACGTGGCCACGGCCGCCGACGAAGTCGGTGCCTCGACTACGTCGACCACGCAGGTCGAGGCTTTGGCTGACTTGAAAATCGAGGTGCGTGATCCGCAAGGGCCGGTTGCCGTAGGCGACGACGCCGAATACGAAGTCGTGCTGCGCAACCGCGGGAGCGCGGCCGCCGAAAACGTTGAAGTGCTCGTGTTCTTCTCCGAGGGTCTCGAGGCCGCGACGGTTGATGGCGGACCACACGAAATCGCCACAGGTCAGGTCATCTTCGACCCGATCGGCGCGATCGGCGCCAAGGAGACCGTGGTGCTCCGCGTTCGCGCCAAAGCCGATCGCAGCGGCCATCACGTGTTCCGCGCTGAGCTGATTTGCGAGTCGCTGGGCACGAAGCTGGCCGCTGAGGAGGCGACCTTCTTCTACGGCGATGACGCCCTGACGGCCAGCACCGACAACGCTCAGGCCGCCCCGCAGACGGATTCTCGGTACGAACCGCAGCCGACGCCGGCCGGGCCGCAGCCGACGCCCGCCGTGCAGGACGACTTCTCGTCGGACGACGCGCCGCCGGTCGTGCCGCAGTAGCCAGGGGCCCGTCGGTCCCGCACGGCGGTGCAAGGCCCCGCCGAACTAATCGGCCGAATGCTAGCGGCGTCGGTCATCTTGTCCCCGGCACCGCCGAGCGGCTGCCAGTTCCACTCCGCAACGCATTGTAAAAACAGCATTTGCGCGCCAATCACTTCTCGCCCGATCCGACGCATAAACAAGTGTTTGTGGCTGTCGCTCACTTGGCTATAATCCGCGGCCCCCAACATTCGGGGCAACCTCACGGATGGACCCGCACGGCGATTGCAGCGGCAGCATGATGCGCAGCTTCTTCTCGAATAACCGATTTCTTGCACTGGGGACTCTGTGCGCGCTCGTGCTCGGATGCGGCACGACCAAGTGGTCGGACTCGCCGCGGACGGCCACCGAGCAACTGTTGATTTCCGACGCCGTCGATCGGGCGATCAGCGAAATCGACTTTAGCGCACTGGCCAACCAGGATGTCTATCTAGACACGCGGTACATCGTCACCGCGCTGGACCAAAACTACGTAACCAGCACGCTTCGCCAGCATATGCTGGCCAGCGGTTGCGTCATCAAGGACAAGGCCGATAGCGCCGACTACGTTGTCGAAGTGCGCAGCGGCGCGCTCGGCACGAACCGCCAGGACCTGCTATTCGGCATTCCCGCGACCAACTTACCCGCGCCCGGACTGGTACCGGGCGGATCGGCGCCGATTCCGGAAATTGCATTGGCAAAGCGCACGAACCAACATGCGGTGTGCAAGATTTCTGTGTTTGCCTATGACCGGATGACCGGGCGCCCCGTTTGGCAGAGCGGTAACCGCAAGGTGGCCAGTCGCGCCAAAGACACCTGGTTCCTAGGTGCGGGCCCATTTCAGCGGGGTAACATCTACGACGGCACTGCGTTTGCCGGTGAGAAGATTCGCGGTCCATTCTCCAGGAAGAAGCCGCAGCCTGCGCAGGCCGCGTCGGTGGCGGTCGAACGGGTCTTCGATGGCCCGCCGCCGATCCAATACGCGCAGCCGGCGCCCGGCGGCCCGGCCAGGGCGGGTTACATCGCGTCGTTGCCCTCGACCGAAGACAGCCCGCCAGCGAAACAGGCGGATTCACCCGACGGCGACGACGCGGCAGCGCAGAACAACCCACCCGCTGAAGAAAAAGCGGCCGAACCGGCATACACGCCGCCGCCACCGCCCAAGAACGTGCCCAGTCAGCCAGCGCCGGGCCTGCAAGGAAATCTGACACCGCAGAGTCTTACGCCGAAGTCGAATCCAGCACTGGCGACCGAAGGCGCCATCCAGACGTATAACTGGGCCCGGGAGTTCTTCGCCGATGGACAGTAGTCTGGACGCGCCGCTCGTGCGGTCGTAGCGTGCCGTGCGGCACTCAGACAGTGCGCTACGCCGCGTAACAGACTCAGTCCTTGAGTCGCTCGAACGACAAGGGATCGTCGGCGTTTGGGTCGGCAACGCGTACCGCCAACGAACCTGCCAGCAGATCGTCGATCAGCCGGCCCACCACTTCGGCCCGCCACCCGCGTGCCAACGACGGCGGCTCAGCCTTCCCGTCGCCGTTGCGCTGGTTCAGCCGATACGCGACCAACTCGCGGACGTCGCTCGCCGTGCCGACAATGCTGGGGGCAAGATCGGCCGAGCGGCAAATGCTGCCCAGCGCCGAGGTGAGAAACTGGCCCAACACGCTGAGCTGCGCAGGCGTCTCCCGCGGAGCGGATTGTGGGCACTCGCTGTCCGGCAAATCCAAAGCACGCTGCACCGCGGCCGACAACTTCGGCACCAGCCGCTGCAGGTCGCCGCGCTCCATACCGCGCAGCGACCGGATGTGGGCCGGGTCGGCGCTACGCCGCTTTGCCAGTTCGACCATCAAGTCGTCTCGAAGGACGCGCCGGGGCGAGCAATCGCGACGTTCGGCTTCAGCCTCGCGCCAGCGCCACAGCTCGCGCAGCGTGGCCTTGCTGCGCCGCGACAGTCCGGACGCGCCGGATACCTTCCACCATCGTTCGGTGGTCCGCGTCGCTTCGACGCTGCTCATCCAGGCATCCATCTCGTCGGCCATCCACGCTTCGCGGCCCAAGTCCTTCAGCCGTTTCTGCAATTTGGCGGCCATCTTGGCCAAGTAGCGCACGTCGTCCAACGCGTATTCGATCTGGCCTGAGCTAAGTGGCCGTCGTCGCCAGTCGGTGCGCGTCTCGCCTTTGGCCAGCCGCTTGCCCAACAGTTTGAACAGCAGCGAGCCGTAGCCCGCCGGGTACTCGTACCCGACAAGCCCACCTGCGATTTGCACGTCGAACAGGTTGGCCGGCCGCGCTTCGACGGCGCCCAGGCAGAACAACAGCTCCTCACGCCCGGCGTGGACCAGCGTCTGGTGATCTCCCTCGGCCAGGAACTGCCAAAACGGCTGCACGTCGCCAAGCGCCAATGGATCGATCACCGCCAACCGGTCCTTGGTAGCAACCTGAATCAGACAAAGTTGCGGCCGGTAGGTGTGCTCCGAGACAAACTCCGTGTCGAACGCAACCGTCGCCGCGCCGGATAACTCGCGACAGAGTTTCCGCAGCCCCTCGTCAGTCGTAATGTGGTCGTGATGCACGGGCAGAAAATGATAAGCAAGCCGGCGCGGCCGCGGTTCATCCTGATCAGCTACGAAAAGATTCCACGACTCGACTCATTGTACCGGTCGCACATGTTTTGGTCACATCGATCCACGGCGCCGGTCGCCCTAGTCCAGAAACAGCCACGTGGCCACGGCGAACACCGGCAGCAGGATGATGCAACTGTAGGCCATGAAACCGAAGAAACTTGGCATCCGCACGCCCGACTTTTCGGCAAGCGTTTTGACCATGAAATTCGGCCCGTTGCCGATATAGGTCATTGCGCCCATCAACACGGCACCCAAGCTTATCGCGCGCAACAGTGGCTCGGCCACTCCGGCGACCTGCACCGGCGCATCGGTCGAGATGGTTTGGGCCGTTTTGAAAAACACCAGGTACGTCGGCGCGTTGTCGAGCACGGCCGAAAGTCCGCCCGTTGCCCAAAAGTACTTCTGCGGCGTGTCGATTCCCAGCGACGGTCCGCGCACATTGAGGATCTCGAGCGCCGGTTGCATGGCAACGAAGATGCCAACAAACAACGCGGCGACCTCGACAATTGCCACGTAGTCGAACTGGTTGGCCTCGCGAACCGCTTGCGATCCCGCTAAGAGCGACACCGCAACCAGCGTCAGTTGCAGCATTTCGCGCAAGTACATCCACGGATGCCACTCGGTGCCAACCAACGGCTTGCTCGGATCCAGCAGCGCCACAGTAAATATTACGCCCACCAGCAGCAGGGCGTTGGGCCACAGACCGGTGAACTTAAGCGGCCGTACGCGGGTTTCGTCGAGTGCCACGTCGCGCCGCGTTTCGCGACGGTAGTAGATCAAACGATCGACCACAAAATAAAGCACGAGCAGCGTGAGATTGACGAATAACCAACTCGGCCACAGAGAGGTCGTCCACAGAAAGTCGACGCCATTGAGATAACCCAAGAACAATGGTGGATCACCGATCGGCAACAACAACCCACCACAATTGCAAACCACGAAGATAAAGAACACCACCGTGTGCGCGACGTGCTTCCGCTCGGAATTGGTCTCCAACAATGGCCGAATCAACAGCATGGCCGCGCCGGTCGTTCCAATGAAGCTGGCCAGCAAGCCACCGGCGGCAATGAATGCCGTGTTCGTGCGCGGATGCGCGCGCAGGTCGCCCTCGAGTCGAATCCCGCCGCTGATCGTGTACAAGCTGAACAACAGCACAATGAACGGGACGAAATCCTTGACGATCGCGTGATCGAGCGTTTGCGCCACAAGCGGCCAGCCGCTGTCAGGGTGCAGCAAAGCAAGGTAAGCCAGCGTCAGTAGCGCAAGCCCGCCGGCCACGTAGAATTTGTTCAGATTGTGCTCCCACCACTCCTCAGTCTTTTCTAGAAGCGGCAAGATTGCGATCGAGCCGAGCAACAGCACAAACGGAATCACTGCCCAGAGGTGAGCAACGCCAGCCGTTTCGTCATGCGCGGCGTGCGCGGCGTGCTCGGAATGATCGCCGGCTGCCGGCGGCGCCGTCCAACCTGCCAGCGTGGCCGCGACGAAACAGACGCCGAGCGCCCCGACCGCAAGGATCACGGGCAAATGAACGCGGACACGACCGGCCTTGTGCATTCGACTAGTGGCAGAACCACGAACCTGGTTTCAATGACTGACCGTTCTGATTCCGCGCCAGTTTCCAAAGGACGGTTGCCCGTGGCACTCGTGCCGCCCGCCAAGAGTCCGCCTGTCGCGGTCCATCAACGAGCGCGCCTGATACCAGGAATATCGGCGACAATGGACCGAAGGCTGATCAGCACCAGCCGGGCGCTTGCCGCCGAAAACAGCAGCCACAAAGCAGAACTCATCGGTTCCGGAAAATCAAGGCCACGTGGAGCACGCCCCCGCGCCGCACTCTGCCGCGCCAGCGGCCGGTTTGCTAGACTTGGACCTTTCCCGGCGCGCCCCGTCAATTGAAACGCAATACCTCCCCATGACCACCGAGATCTGGCTGCGACCCAATCGTCGAGCGATCTATTTCGGAATGGTTCCGCCGGCCGTGATTGTCGCGCTCGGAGCGCTGTTGGTGTTCGGACTGCCCGGGTGGTCGCCACCAACCTGGCTACGAGTTCTCGGAGGAATCCTCGCCATCCCGGGGATCGGTCTGCTGGTAGCGCTGCTCGTGCAACTGCGCCGCCCGCGCGTGGCTTTCGCTGACGGTCACCTGCTGCTGGCGTTGCGCTCCGGCGCGCCGATTCGCGTACCGATCCACTGCGTCGAGTGTTTCTTGATCGGAAAGTCACCCAGCCTCCTGCCGGGCAAGGGCAAAGAGCACATCGACGCGACCTCGATTTCGGTACGAATTGCCGAATCGGCGAGCGAATGGCAATACCAACCCGTCAAACCGCAGCTCGGCGCGTGGTGTGGCGGCTACGTGACCATCCGTGGCACGTGGTGCGAACCGCTGAATCTGGCGGTGGTCAACCGGCTCAACGAGCGTTTGGCCGAAGTGTCGCGTGCCACGACGGCGCAAGGCGGTGACGCCTCATGACGCGATTGCTGGTCAGCGTGCGCAACGCCGCCGAGGCGGAGATCGCGGCCCGGTCGGGCGTCGATCTGATCGACGTTAAGGAGCCGGCCCGCGGCTCGCTCGGCGCGGCCGATGCGGCAACGATCGAACAAGTGGCCCACGTCATTAGCGGCCGTCGACCGTTGAGCGTCGCGCTGGGTGAATTGCACCAGGGCCTGCAACTCCCAGACCGTCTGTCCGGTCGGGTGCAATTTGCAAAGTTCGGTCTAGCCGGTTGCGGGGCGGATCCCAACTGGCTTATTCGCTGGAATGAGGCTGTGTTGCAATTGCCGGCCGGAGTCTCGGCGGTCGGCGTAGCGTACGCGGACTGGCAAGCGGCCGCCGCGCCCGATCCCTGGCAGGTCGTCGACGCGGCACAGCAGTTGGACTGCGCCGCGATTCTGCTCGACACGTGGGACAAGTCGCACGGTCCGTTGACCGAACTATGGAGTTGGAGCGAGGTTGACCGTTTCGTGCAGGCCGCCGCCAAGCGTCGTCTGATCAGCGTGGTGGCCGGCAGCCTGGGCTCTGCGGAAATTGCAACGCTGTTGGAACTTGCGCCGGATTACGTCGCGGTGCGCGGCGCCGTTTGTGCCGGTGATCGAACCACGGCGATTGAGGAAACGCGCGTGCGTCGATTAGTCGCGCAGTTACACGCCCAGGCGAGACGGACCGTGCAGCGCGCTTAAGCGCGGCGAATGGACACGGCACGTCCGCGCGGCATGGGTGTTACGGCCCGACTCTTGAAAATTTGCTTGACAAAGATGCTTGCGGCCGAATACTCAGGGCTGGATACGACGCGAGCGCAGGGAGTGTCCGCCTTTTTTGGTACGCGGAGCGCCGCGATCGAAAGGGACAAGCGATCGCATCTCATGGAATCCGAGACGCGGTCGTGATGCGAGCAAGGAGCTGCACGTGCCAAACACCGTCTTGGAAGCCATCAAGATGGGTCTCTGGGACTTCGAGCCCAAGGAAATCGACTCGGAAGATTTCGAAGCCTGTGCCGCGATGCCAGGCACGGACGACAAACTCAAGGTGCTAGCCGAACGCGTACGACAAGGATTGCCCCTTTGGCATCCGGCCGACCGCGCTGATTCAGAAGACGAGACGGACTAGCGCCCGGGAACGCGCGGGGCGTCCCGTCTTGCGAAATGCCACACGGCTACGACAGCGCGACCACGGTTCGTCGCGTCTTGCGGATTGGTTTTCACCGCTGCGGTTTCCCGCTACGATAGTGCTGTGGTGGTTGCCGGCGCGCGGCGACGCCACGATGACACTGTCTCAACTCAAAGGGGTCCGTCGACCATGCCCGCCATCACGATTAGCACACCGCATTCACTTGGTGCTGAGGAAGCCACCAACCGGCTGAAGTCGTTCTTCGAGAAACTCAAGGAAGAACACAAAGACAAGGTCAGCAACCTTGAAGAGCAGTGGAACGACAACAAGCTGGACTACAGCTTCTCGACCTACGGTTTCAACATCAAGGGCGACATGGTCGTCGAAGCCGACGAAGTGAAGGTCAACGGCAACTTGCCCTTCGCCGCCATGATGTTCAAAGGCAAGATCGAGCAATCGGTGCGCGACGAGCTGCAAAAGATCTTGGCGTAGCGGCCTGGTATCGTCATTGCGGCGCGGCTTCGTACTGGCATGACCTCGTCGCGGCTTGGCCGGCACGAGGAAGCCGCGTTGTCGTTTGCGCCCGGGCGTTCGTCTTCACGGCGACGGCTCGGAGTTGCCGTCGTCGGCCGGTCGAATCGCAATGGATTGTCCGCGCCGATCGTACGTCAGACGCGTGCCGTCCAAGATCGCGCGCAGCAGTTCGTCAAGCGAAACGTCCTTGACGTTTACCGAAATGAGCTGCTCGATTGGAATGCCCGCCTGATCGATCGCTTCGTGTTCCCAGTTTAATTCCAGCTTCAGCCGGCCGGCCACTTGCACCAGCACTTCGTCGAGCGCGGCATTGGCGACCGTTAGCTGATAGACTTCTTTGCCCGGCACAACCTTTGTCCGCCGCGTGGGCGACCCGCGGAATCTGCGCTCGACGTACTCATGATCTTCCAGACGTCCGTCTACGCGGATCGTATCGCCTTCGACCACGATGCGAGCGTCGGGAATCTCCCGGGCCCAGCGCTTGGCGACCGCCGCAGCCCGACGGCCACCCGGATAAACGCGCTCGATCGACACGTGCTGGGGCGCGTCAACCAGCCGAACTCGTTTCCCGGCGTCCTCGATCTTAAAGGCCAAATCGAATTGTGCGGCCAGAAGGGTCATCCGGTCGATCCACGTGAGCGACGGCAGATCGGTAGCCCGCCACAGATCGTGCGGGATCTGTTCCGCGCCGACCAGTTCGACGTCGGCCTCTTTGGCAAGTGCCTCGGCTAGATTCCGCGGTTCGGCCAGATCGTCCCAGTGCGTCGTGCGCAGCCGAAGAAACTCGGCGACTCGGGGCTCCGGCAGCGAGCGTACCTCTTCGGTTTGTTGTTGGGCCAGCGTACGCAGTGTGCGCGCTGTCGCTTGCGGTCCGAAGTAGGCCACCGGACCAAACTGGCAATAGCCGGAGTTTAGCTGTTCGGCGATTTTGGCCAGCACGCGTTCCAAGGGCTCGTCCGCAGCGGCAAGATCCAGCGGCTGGCCCGGATCGATGCGGCGGTCCAGCACAATGGCAATCCGTTGCGCGTCGCTCAGGCCGGCAAGTGCACGAATCGCCGGCGTGTTGGTCCAGGATAGGCTGACCGGTGCGCGCAATCGCCCGGCAAGTTCGCCTCGGGTTGCGAATTCCGGCGGTGTTTCGCCTGCCGCGACCGCATGCGCCACGAGCAACACGGCAACGGATGCCAGTCGGGACGTTTGGCGGCGAGAAAAGTGCATGTCCTGCTCGTGTTCCGTGGCGCGCGGGGCAAGGCATTGCGGAGGGCAGTGGTCCTTTCTCCATTCTCGGCCAAAACGTGGCCGCGGGGAAGGCGAGTCTCACCCCACGAAAAATCTTCGCTATGGTAAACCGGTCCCGGGTGACTAAACTGGAGTTATCGCCGGGTCGGTTCGGCAAGAAAACCACTGCCCGTGGTAGTCGAGCCGACGGCCGTGTTGCCGGGAGATTGAAACCCACGATGAGCAAACCCGCCCGATTGCCGGCGCTCCACCGCCACTACCACAACTACCTGGAAAACCAGGATACCGATCGCTTTGCCCGAGCCGTCGACCACCAGTACACGGTCGGCACGTTGGAGCGCTTGGCGGCGCATAGTGATCGCATGGGACGCCGCGCCGCGGTGTTGGCCATCGGATTGTTGGGCGACTACAACGCCAACACCACGATGGGTCGGGCCCTGCACGACGATGACCGGGGCGTGCGGATGCTCGCCGAGAGCGGCATTCGCCAGCTTTGGTGTCGCATCGGCACGACCCAGCACCGCGCGGATTTGGAGCGAGTTATCGAATTGACCGCCGCCGGCCAATTCGACGAGGCAATTACCCGCAGTACGCGCTTGATCGAACAGGCCCCGTGGATTGGCGAAGTCTGGAACCAACGCGCATTGGCGCTGTTTGGCCGCGGCCAGTTCAAGGAATCGATCCACGACTGCACGCAGGCCCTGGAAATCAATCCCTATCATTTCGGTGCGGCGACTGGGATGGGCCAGTGCTACATGAAACTCAAGAACCGCCCGCAAGCGCTGGAATGTTTTCGTCGCGCGCTGCGGCTCAATCCGAACCTGGAAGGAGTCCGGGCCCACGTGCTCTATTTGCAGCGCACTCTAAAGCGCCAAGAGTAGCATCGGCCGACGCGTCGCCGCGCCGCCAATTGCCCGGGTTCGACGGCTTGTCGCACGGATCGAACCGTCCATGACCACCGGCTCTCAACCCGTGCTTGTCCTTGGAGCCGGCATCAACGGATGCGCGATCGCCCGCGAGCTGCTGCTCAACGGCGTTGCGGTATGGCTGGTTGATGCGTCCGACATCGCTTGCGGGGCCACCAGCGGATCGTCGCGGTTGATTCACGGCGGGCTGCGCTATCTGGAGTATGGCGAATTCGACTTGGTAAAGGAGTCGCTGGCCGAGCGGACGCGCCTTTTGCGGCTCGCTCCGCAGTTCGTGCGACCGCTACGGTTGTGGATACCCGCGGCCACACGCTTTGGCGGCACGCTGGCGTCGGTGGGGCGGTTCTTCGGCTGGCAATGGTGGCCGTGGAAATCAGCCACACGGGGTCGCGGGGTCATGTTGATCCGCGCCGGACTGGCGATGTACGACACCTACGCGCGGCAGTCGACCCTGCCAGCCCATCAGGTCTGTCCGGTGGACGTGCCCGACGCGCCGTCGGTCGACAACCAGAAGTATCGCTGGCTGTGCGCGTATTCCGATGGCCAGGTCGTGTTTCCGGAACGACTGGCGGTGGCACTGATCGAAGACGCCCAGCGGTTGTCACAGGAAAAGGGCCTGGAATTCCGCGTGCACACATACTGCCAGGCAACACTGCGAGGCGACACAGTCGAATTAGGCCTGTCTGGCGACGCTCACGCAGGCACGGCCGTCGGCACGCTCCAACCCGCGGCAATCGTCAACGCCACCGGCGCCTGGGTCGACGAAACACTGACCCGCTTGGACGTGCCAGCGGAACGACTGATGGGCGGCACGAAGGGCAGCCACTTGTTCTCCGCCAAGCCCGAGCTACGCGACGCGCTGGCCGACCAGGGCATCTACGCCGAGGCCGAAGACGGGCGCCCCATCTTCATCACGCCGCTGGCCGACACGGTGCTCATCGGTACGACCGACGTCCCGATTCAAGGCTCGCCGAGCAACGTCCAAACCAGCGAGGCCGAGCGCGACTATCTGATCGACTCGGTCAATGCCATCCTGCCGAGCGTGAGACTCTCGCTCGACGACGTCGACTTTCACACAAGCGCCGTCCGGCCGTTGCCCTACGTGCCGGCAACTTCGCCGGGCGCGATCACGCGCCGCCACAAGTTGGTGGAGAACAACGCGGCTGCGATTCCCCTGTTGTCGGTCGTGGGCGGCAAACTGACGACCATGCGCGCCCTGGCCGAGTTGACCACCGAAGCGGTGCTCAAGCAACTCGGTCGCGAAGTGCAAGCCAATTCCCAACAGCGTGTTTTCCCCGGCGGCGAGGACTATCCGCCGGACACCTCGGCACTGGCATCCACGCATCACGGCATCGCCGAGCGTACGGGCTTCTCGCAGGCTTCGGTCGCAGCCGCCTGGCGCCTGCACGGCACGCGAACCGAAGCGATCCTTGCGACGGCGTCCGACACGACATTGCTCGACGGTACGGAATTGCCCGTCGCGCTGGCCAAGTGGTCAATCCAAAACGAGTGGACGACCTGCCTGGCCGATTTGGTTGAACGGCGGCTCATGCTGCTTTACCATCAGCGGCTAACCACGAAGTGCCTCAAACGGCTGGCGGAACTGTTGGCGGCACGTGGGCTGCTTGGCACGACCGATGCGGCCAGCGCCGCGGCAACCGAAGCGGCGCGACTGAGCGACCGCTACGGCAAGCACGTCGTGTAGTGGCCACTTCCCGCACTGCCGACGATCGAATCCGCCGGCAACCCGGATGAGCGATGTGATAACTTTCGCGCGGTAACGCATCAAAGGAGTAGTGCAGCAACATGACCAAGCAATACGTTTTGGCGCTCGATCAGGGCACGACGTCCAGCCGGGCGATCGTCTTTGGGCACGATGGCCGCTCGATCGCCACGGCCCAGCAGGAATTCGAGCAGATCTTGCCGTCGCCCGGCCACGTCGAACACGATCCCGAAGCGATTTGGAATACGCAGCTCACCGTTGCGCGCGACGCGCTCAAGCAAGCCAAACTCTCGGCCGCCGACATCGCGGCAATCGGGATCACGAACCAGCGCGAGACGGCCATCCTGTGGGAACGCGCGACCGGCAAGCCGGTGGCCAACGCAATCGTGTGGCAAAGTCGCATCAGCGCCGGAATCTGCGACGCGCTCAAGGCTGATGGTCTCGAAACGACATTCCGCGAAAAGACAGGCCTGGTCATCGACGCCTACTTCTCCGGAACCAAAATCAAATACCTGCTCGACTCGATCGATGGGCTGCGCGGCCGCGCCGAAAAAGGTGAGATTCTGTTCGGCACCGTCGATAGTTGGCTGATCTGGCGGCTGACCGAAGGAAAGCGGCACGTCACCGACGTGAGCAATGCCAGCCGCACGCTGATTTTCAATATCCATTCGCTCGATTGGGACGACGAGCTGTTGAAGATCCTCGACATCCCGCGGGCCATGTTGCCCGAGGTGGTCCCCTCGAGCGGATCGCTTGGCGAAGCCGCGTCCGAATTGTTGGGCGAAACGATCCCCATCACCGGATGCGCCGGCGACCAGCAGGCCGCCACGTTCGGACAAGCCTGCTTCGAGCCCGGCAGCGCGAAGAACACGTATGGAACGGGCTGTTTCCTGCTACTCAATACGGGACACGAGCCAGTCGCCTCGAAGAACAAGCTGCTGACCACGATCGGATGGAGCTTGGACGGAAAAGTCACGTACTGCCTGGAAGGCTCCGTGTTCATTTGCGGCGCGGTCGTACAATGGCTCCGCGACGGACTTAAGGTGATCGAGAATTCGGTCGACGTCGAAAAGCTTGCCGGCAGCGTTGCCGACTCCGACGGCGTTTATCTCGTGCCGGCCTTCGTTGGCTTGGGCGCTCCGTATTGGGATCCTTACGCACGCGGCACCATCGTGGGAATCACGCGCGGTACGACCGAGGCCGATATCGCCCGCGCAGCGATCGAATCGATGGCCTACCAATCGCGCGACCTCTTGGAAGCCATGCAGCGCGACTCGGACGTGGATTTGACCGTACTGAAAGTCGACGGCGGCGCGTCGGTCAACAACCAGCTCATGCAGTTTCAGGCAGACATCCTGGGCGCCACCGTGCGGCGTCCGGAGATCGCGGAAACCACCGCCTTGGGTGCCGCGTATCTGGCGGGACTGGCAGTCGGCTACTGGGCCGGACCGGACGACGTGGCGAAGAACTGGGCCTTGGACCGCGAGTTCACGCCGGCAATGGACGCCGAACAGCGCGAGTCTCGCTACGCGCAGTGGAAACGGGCGGTCGAGCGATCGCGCGATTGGGAGCCACACTAGCGTCAGATACCCTCGCCGGGGGCAGGTCGCTTCGCGAAGTCAGCCATGCTCGGCCGGTTGTTGGCGTCGCGTCACTCGTCCGCGAGCAAGACTAGCACGTGCAGTCCGCCACGCTATCGGCGGCTACCGATTGACCGGCTGGTTCGCCGACGCCTGCAGGACTTCTGGCGCGTAGCGCTGCGGATTCTGCTCGAACTGGCGGCGCGATTCCGCATCGGCAAACAGATAGACACGGTTGTCTGAATAGACGCCGAACTCGCGCCGGCCCGGAACCATTTGTTGCTGGTCGACGGCCTTCACGGGATCGTTTCCGCCCAACACGGGCGCGAAGCGGTCCGGGTCGGCCATAAACTTCTTGACTTCGTTCGGGCCCAGAAACAGGTACGTGCGACCGCGATGGACCGCGCCGAAGCGCGTGTCGCCCATCGTCCATTGCTGTCGGTCGACCAGCGTAATTGGGCAGTAGCCGTCGAGGCCAAGCGGAGGCGAGCCGGGCGGCAATTGCACGGCGCGAGCAGCTTGGGGTGCATACGAAGCAGCGACGGCGGCCCCAGGTTGTGCGGCAGGCATTGTGCCAACCTGGTTGGCTCCTAGCGGCGGCGCGGTCGATGCGCCAAACGGTGGAGCACTTTGCGCGGCTGGGTTGCCGGGCATCGCCTGTTGTGCCACCACCGGTGCACCACCTGGTGCTGCGCCAGTAGCGCCTCCGCGCGGTCCCGGTGCATAGTCGGGAAAGTATTCCGCATAGCGGTCATTCGGGTGCGCTGCCGGTGCTGCAGCGTTCGGCGGCATCGTGGCCGACTGCGGTGCCGTGTTCGCAACAGGTCCGGCGGGCGGCGCCACGCCTTGGACGACGGCAGATGCCGGCGGCGCCACGGCGCCCGCAGCCCCTGCGGCCGACGAACGCGCCACCAGGGCATGATGTCCGGCCACGACCTGGTTCAACTGTGCCACATATTGCTGCGGTGTCGGCGGGCAGTGGACCTGCGAGACAAGCTGGCCATTGGGCAGCGTGATCACGTCGGTCGGCACGCGCGACACGCCGTAGAGCCGTGCCGTTCCCTCGGCCCGCTCGGCATTGAGCTTGACCATGACGAACTTGCTATCCAATTCGCGCGCCACTTCCGGCCGCGCGAACACCTCCTGATCGAGGCGCATGCAAGGAGCGCAAGTTTCCGTCCAGAAGTGCAGCAGCACCAATCGATTGGTGCGCGCCGCGATTTGCTGGGCAGCTTCAACCGTCGGCTGCCACGGCATTTGGTCTTCGGCATCCGCGGCACCAGCGACCAGTCCAGTCACCAAGCTCGCGACGGCAAACCAACGTAACGACCTCATAGCTCTGACTCCCTCAGATACTCAGTCTCGCGATGGCGATCCTGCTCGGATATCGGCGTGGCGAACGGTTCCAGTTGCGGAAAACTTAACGATTAAAGGAACTTTGATAGGCGGCAGCGCGGACTGGTTCGACAGCGGCCACGAGGCGCGATGCGCGACCAGTTTTCTCTTGCTTCCAGCAGTCGCGAAGTGGCCGTTTTTCGGAATCGGGCCCCACTTGAAAAATTGGGCTTAAGAATTTGGCCGGCACAGCCGAAGCAGCCGGTGCAGCCCGGTGGCCCAGCGGAAAAAACTGCCCAGACTCCCAGGATATTGTCTAGGCGTCGCTTGACATCGGCCGAGAGATGACTATGATGGCCGTAGTTTAAGTTCTGCCAAGCAGGCAGGCGCCCTGGCCCTTGAAAGCTAAATCTTTAGGGCCCCCCCAGACTGAAATCCCGCTGGGGGACGTGTAAACGCTTCTTGAGCTGGAAGTCCTACTGGCTCTCACCGGATCGGTCGTCATTGCGATGACCGCGCTAGAAACGTCCGGGAGCCCGGTGGGGCGCGCTCCGTTTGCTCGCGCCATCTTGATGTGCGTGGGCCAAGAACCGTTGGTCGGGCGTGCTGTTTGCATGCAATCGGCTATACGTTTGTTACGGTTTTCGTCCCATTGGCGAAAATTGGTCTCTAGGAAGGGCATTCGGCACCGAAGCTGAACCGCCACTCAATCTCTATTCTCGTGCTGCGCGCCGGGCATTGTTGCGCCACGACAAGCCGCACGGAATCTGTCATCAGGTGGAATGATGGGCAAGCGCAAGAAGGGGCGTCCTCGCGGGCGCGGAGGATCGGGCGGCTACAACGGTCGGGCTCGCGGTCGAGGCGACCATCGCCGCTTTCGAGATTCGAACGGGCCCCCGCAGTCCGACCAGGATCAGGGGAATGATTCCGGGGAACCGGGCGTGATCGAACCAGGGCAGGGCGTCTTGGAACTGCACCCCAACGGCTATGGATTTCTCCGCAATCCGGCCACGAACATGCTCCGCGAGCGCAGCGATCCGTTCGTGCCCGGCACGATGATCGAAAAGTTCCGGCTGCGCGAGGGCGTTTTGATCAACGGTCTGGTGCAACAGGCCCGCAAGCAACAGGGCCCTCGGCTCAAGGAGATCGTCGACGTCGACGGCTTGAAGCCGGAAGAATACGTCAACGTCAAGAGCTTTGACGAGCTGACCCCCATCAACCCCGAGAGCTGGCTGCAACTGGAAACCGGCGCCGAGCCGCTCACCACCCGAGTCATCGACTTGCTGACTCCGTTGGGCAAGGGGCAACGTGCGTTGATCGTGGCCCCGCCGCGAACCGGCAAGACGTTCCTGTTGCAACATATCGCCAACGCCGTGGCGACCAACTATCCGGACGTGACGCTGATCATGCTGTTGATCGACGAGCGTCCGGAAGAAGTCACCGACATGCGCCGCTGTGTGCAGGGTGACGTCATCGCCAGCAGCCTGGATCGCGACGTCGAAAGCCACGTTCGGCTTTCGCAACTGGTCGTCGAACGCTGCAAGCGCCTGGCCGAGATGGGCAAAGACGTCTTCTTGCTGATGGACTCGATTACCCGTATGGCTCGGGCCTTCAACAAGTGGGTCGGCAACACGGGCCGCACGATGTCCGGCGGTGTCGACATCAAGGCGTTGGACATTCCCAAGAAGCTGTTCGCCACCGCCCGCGTGTTTGAAGAAGGCGGTTCGCTCACGATCGTCGCTACGGCGCTGGTCGACACAGGCAGCCGAATGGACGAGTTGATCTTCCAAGAGTTTAAGGGCACCGGCAACATGGAACTGGTGCTGGATCGCAAGCTGGCCGACCGTCGCGTTTGGCCGGCGATCGACATCTCGCAATCTGGCACCCGTCGCGAAGAGAAGCTGCTGCCGGCCGACACGTTGCACGCGGTGAACATGCTGCGGCGCACGCTGTCGACCATGCACCATGTCGATGCGATGGAGCAGTTGACCAGCAAGCTGGGCAAGTTCAAGACGAACGACGAGTTCATCAACCTGATCAGCGGAGCGCAGGTCGAGTAGCGTCCGGCTGCTCGGCGATCCGTTCGATCCGTCGTACCCGTCCGATCACCACACTGCGATGCGCCTCATCGCGGCGCACCGGGTCGCACGGAATGACGGCGACTTCTTCCCAGGCAAACGGCAAGACACCCGGCGTATGCGCGCCCAGCCGATCGTCGTTGCCGGCGCGATCCTCGGGCGTGTCGCCCGGCCGGCGGTCGAAGCAGAAATACGTCACGTCGTCGGGCAGGTCGTCGGAGTTCGTCGGCCAGGGTACCTGGCGAATCGGCGTCTCGTAGCTGTACGAGAACCGGTGGTAGACACGGCCCAGGCTGACCAACTCACCCGCGCCCGGAATGCGGTCTTTGATTCGGGCAATCGCCGGCGTCAGGTCGTTGGCCGCTTGCAACCGCGCGTTGACCAGGGCCCCGGCGCACGCACTTCCGGCGAACACCGCGGCACAAACGACCACCACTTCCGGTCGCGCCCGGCGCGGGTCACGGGCCGATCGCAGCGCCAGCCAGGCCACAATCAACCCGCCGCCGATCCACGGCACGACGAACCAAACCGGCTGCCGAATCGTCGGCTCGACGTCGATCGGCAGAAAGCTGATCGCTGCCACGGCGACGGCTCCCAACACGGCCGCTGCGGCCAGCAGTCGCATGTACGTCTGCCAAAGGCCCAACCACCGGCCGAGTCCTTCAACGACCGTGCGACGTCGCGCAGCGCAGTGCTCGACGACCAGGCCCATCAGCACGGCCAGCAACGGATAGAGCGGCATGTAGTAGCGGCCACGCGCGCCGGACGCGAACCACACCGTCGGGTACGTCACCGCCAGCGCCACGAATAGGAATTGCACTTGGGGACGCGCCTGGCAGATCGATCGGCGCACCGCGGGAAACAACCACGCCGCCAACAGGGGCGACCACGGCAGCAAGCACGCCAGCGTCTCGAGCGGGTAGCTCGCCACGTGCGACGACAGACGATCCAGCGCAAAGCGGTCCTGTGCCAAGCCGGTCCAGATGTCGTCCAGTGCATGGGGGTTTTGCCGCGCAAACGGCACCAGCCAAACGCCGACAACCAGGCCGAATGTCGCCAGGCCCAGCACGTGGCCCCGCCCAAACAGCCAGCGCCAGTCGCGGCGCAGCGCCAAGAAGGCTCCCGTCGCCATCATGAAATAGACGGGCGCTTGAAGCCCCTTGGTCAGCGCGCCCAGCGCCGCCAAAAAGTACCCGGCCGACCAGACCAGCGCCTTGGACCGCTGCTGGAGATAGCCGGCGTGCCACGCCAGCAGCGAGCCGGCCACGAACAGCGTGAACAGCGCCTCCGACTCTCCAAAGCGGCCCAACAACATCACCTGACCAAATGTGGCATAGCAGGTCGTGGCCGTCAGGGCGCACAATCGCGATGACCACGCGCGGGCATAAATGTAAATCGCCACGGCAAGTAACAGGGTCGCCAAGGCACTCGGCAAGCGGACCGCGGCCAGGTCGATCGTGCCGCGCGCGGCTCCGACCAGCGCGATGGCCCAACTGCCCAAGGGCGGACGTTCCGGAAACAACTCACCCTGTTGTCGCGGTACGACCAAATCGCCCGAGGCAACCATCTCGCGCGCCCCGTTGGCCCAGCGCGATTCCTCGCCGCAGATCGGCAGCGCCGTCAGCCGCGTAAAGTACACGACCACGACCAGCGCTACGATCACCGGCAGTTCCCAGTCCCACCACCAGGGTCCGCTCGCGCGATCGGCAGCGGGCCGCTGCGGCGCGCCATCGCACGGCGGCGCGACGGGCGGCGTGTTGTCGGTTCGATGGTCGTTGTTGGCGTGCATGCGCAACCGGGATAGCGAGCCGGATCGGGCCGACGGGCGGCCAGCGAAATGAACAGCCCATCGCGGAGCGGAAAGGTCGCAAAAAGCCCGCGCCACGACAAGATCGGTTGCCACCGCCTTATGCGGCGCGACCCGCTGCGCGCAGCATCGCTTCAGCTAGTCACAACCGCGGCGGTGGGCTAGAATTTGGACGTAATCGGCTTGCCGCAACGACTTGCGGTTCCGGCCGACGGAGGGTAAGCGAATGGCTAGCGGCCACACTGGAAATGTGGTGCCGGGTAACCGGTTGCGGGTTCGAGTCCCGTGCCCTCCGCTGTGTGTAAACCGTTGTGTAAAAACAGTAAGCATCTATCGGGGCCGTCCGGGCTTCTCGGCGGCGTCTTTGTTTTGGTCACCCGTTTGGTCACCCTCTGCGCGCCCGGCGCCTTGTTCGTCCCAATGGCGCCATAAATCGCGGGACAGCTCGTCGGCCTGATGGCTGACGTAGAATTTCATCGTCGTCTCGATGGATTCGTGGCGCAATAGATTCTTGGATACATTCGGCTTCCGCGTCGCCACCGTCCCCGAACCCTCCACGCTCGCGCTAGCTGCGTTCGGCGTCATTGCCCTTGCGGCTAGGTACCTGCGGCGGCGGCGAAGCTGCAACGCGTAGATTTGCCGCCCGTGCGCGTCGGCGCGCAAGAATCTCGGCCGGCCGACAACTATTTCCAGAATATTTGCGAATTACTTGTCGCCCGGCGCGCGGAAATTCGGGTTCTAAGTAAGGGCAGTAGTGTACAGAGTTCGATTCACACAAGTATGGCAATTCGCCGAGTTTGGTAGCCCACCGGGTGAATCGTTCGAGATCAAGCGATTTGCTTGACCCACGCCGGCTGTCGGCTAGATTGCCAGCTACGGACCAGATTGGCGGCGTCCCGAATCGCGAACCAACTCCGCGTTTGTCGGAGCACGCTAATGAGTGGCGTTGAGTCCTTAAACACTTCACGGACCGCATCGGTCGCTCCCTCTCGTGCCGCACCAGTCGTCGAGACGCTGGCGGTTTCGGCCGAACGCGGTGCCGATCGTTACTTGGTCTCTCGCCCCTCGTTCTCTGGTGGCGCCGATTCAGGCTGCCTAGCCAGTCCTGCCACGCCTGGCGCATCGGAAGACAACAATAATCGTTGCGCCGCATCCGTCGCCCGCGCGTCACGGCGATTCAGATTCCTTGAACTACTCGTTGACACCCCAACCGTCGGCGACCTGGCTGATTGCTGCCGCGGACTTGCCCGTCCTTCAATGCGGCAGCACGAACGATCCGCGCATTCGAACCGCATACCTGAGGTACAAGGAGAACGCTAATGAATCGCCGTTTGACCCTCGCGCTTGCGCTGGCGAGCTTCCTGTTCGCCATGCAAACGGCTCGCGCCGCGGAGATTATCTTTACGATCAACTCCAGCTTGAGCAATTGGGAGCACTCGGGAACCGACAACATCTATGGTCCATTGATCGAGCAATCTCCCGGCAGTCTCACGGCGCCGGTCAGCGGTCACTTCTTGGTCGATTTCGATCCGTCGACCAGCACGCCGCCCACACTACAATTCATCGGTGGTCACGGCTTCTTCAAAGTTGCCTCGCCGCACGTCGTGCTACCCGGCGTTGGATCGACCGGACCTGCGGCGCCGGCCAATGGCGGCGGGCGAACTGCTGGCGGCGAAATGTTTTACGCCGTCCGGGATCTGCAGTGGGACTTCGACAGCGCACCGATTGCCCGCTCTTCGGGTATTTATAACGGCACGCAGTCCAACTTTATCGTGCTGTCCGGTGGCGAGGACTCGACCTTTATAGGTGGATCGGACCCCGACGGATACCAGGTAGGCTTTACGGACGCGTTGACCGCCGGCGATTGGGTACTGACCGAGTCACCGGCAGGCTCCGGGAACTGGACGCTGACGCTCGATGGCTACTACGACTTCGGATACGACTACGGCGGTGTCGCGGTCGGTACAAGTCGCTCGAGTGCGGTCGTGGTATCAACGGCCCAATACAATGTCGCGGAGAACGAGGCCCCCGTCGCCACGGGCGAAACCCAGGCCGAGGCATTAGGCGGCGCAAGCTCCTCGAACCCGGGCGGTGTCTCGGCGACGTTTAGTGAACCAGTTAGTGGCGGCGGAACGCTCGCCGTCCAGCAAGTACCGTCCGAAGACGCGTTGTCGCAAGAAGCGATCGCCGCGGCCGAGGTTAATCCGACATTTGCAATTTCGACCCAAACACTCGACGCCAATCCACAGATTTGGGAAGTGGACTTCGACGGCGTGCTTGCTCCGGGCAGCACGGTTGAGCTGGTGTTCGCCTACGACGAGACCTTACTGCCACCCGGCACGGACGAGTCGCTGCTCGGTATCTGGCACTTCAACTCGAACATCAACGACTGGGAGTTCGGCGGGACGGTCGACACGGTTGAAAACACCGTCACGTACGTGACCGACAACTTCTCGCCGTTTCAGCTAGGTTTGGTTCCCGAGCCGTCCACGCTCGCGCTGGCCGCGTTCGGCGTCATTGCCCTTGCGGCTAGGTACCTGCGGCGACGACAAGCCTAGGATCGTACAGCCCAGACCAGCGGCCGATTCCTGACAAAACGACGGCCAACGGCTCGCCACCCTCTGACCCAGCCCGCGATCGCCGCCAAAAAGCGGCCTATGTTTGTGTTTTCTTCCCCGCGCGACGGTTATACTTGGGACAACCTCGCACGGGAGATCCGCTCATGCACAGACGATCCTTCGTTCGTAGTGCGGCGCCGACGGTCGTGGTTATTCTAATAGTGTTCACGGCTGGCGCGCACCCGGCTCTTGCCGGTACATTCTCCATCGGCCCCACGGCCGGCTCCGTCTTCGGCTCGGCCACCGGATTCTTCGACGACGACCTGTTGGCGCCCGGCCCGGTCGCCGGATTGCAAGCGATTGGCGCGGGCGTTCCGTCGGTCAACGTCAACGCGGTCTCCTTTGGCCACTCTGGCATCACGTCGCTGGCGGCAATCGCCGGCGTCGAGTTTAGCGTCGCCCACGGGTCGTTCGGCGTGGCCGGAACGGCGCTGGCGGCTCAGGTCGCCGCGGGCGAAGCGGGTGCCGACATCTTTCATACTGCGCTGGGCGGATCGAACACCCTGCTGCTGGACGGAGACGCGGCCGGCCCCGGACCGATCGCGCCTCCGATGGGTGTGTTCGAGCCGACGACGCCACCGCCGCCGCTCGCGCGGCCCGACGACGTCGACGCCTGGGACACGCGATTGCTGCCGCCGGCCGGCAGCCCGGTTTACTTCAGCATCGACTCGACGACCGGCACATCCGACGCGGTATTCGTCGGTCCGGCCGGCGCTGGATACGACACGGGTGGCGTGTTCTACGCGGGAGTCGTTCCGTTGGGCTTGAGCGTGTTTCCCGGAGTGAATGACATCGACGGCCTGGTCGTCGTCGACAACGACGGGCTGCCGCTGACCTTCACGCCCGGCGTCGACCTGGTATTCTTCTCCTTGACGGTGGGCAGCGTCGCCTTGGCGCCGTCGGGCGCCACGGCCGGAGACATCCTGGTCGACCCAGCCGGCGCGGCCCTGTTGGGCATTGCCGCTCCGCCCGGCTTGCCGGGCATTGCGTTTACCGAGGCCAGCATGGGCATTGCGACGGCCCTGTCGGAACTGGACGGGTTCGACTTCTTGATTGTCCCCGAGCCGTCGGCTGTCGTCCTGGCCCTGGTTGGATTCGTGGGTTTGCTCGTGCTTCGCCGGCGATGCTAACGCGGTGGCAGCGCGGGTAATCTGCCGCGCGGAACGATAGCGCGAGACGTGCTCGCCAGTCCTGCGTGTGCCGACACGCGGACAGCAGACATTCAGCGAGCGACACGACCATGGATTTTCATCCGGGGCAACTCAAACGGCTGGTTACGGCCCGCAGCATCGTGTTCCTCGTGCTCGCCCTGACCGCCTGTTACATCAGCCGGGGCACGACATTTTTGTTGGTCGTCCTACTCGGCGTGGTGCTGGGGTGCATTGCGGCCGGGCTCTCCATTACGTCGAGTCGCGCCGGCACGCTGCAATTTGGCCTGCGCACGTTGCTGGTAGTGATTACGCTTGTCGCCGTCCTGCTGGTGTGGCACCAGAATCGGTTTCGTTACCAGCGCCTCGCAATCGCAGAGATTCAGCGGCTGGGTGGTTCCGTCGCCTACGCGAATCGCATGGTCGGCGAATTTCTGATTGGCACAGACGCCAACGCTCGGCCCGTGGTCGACGGCGTTAGCCTGACGAATCTGCCGCTCAGTCCGGGCGACTTGCGATGTCTGGCGTGGCTTACTGAGATGAAACGTCTGGACTTAGACTATTCGCACTTCGGAGACGCCGGGTTGGTCCATCTGGCAGACCTGACGAATCTCGAATGGCTCGACCTGGAAGACACCCAGACCACCGATGACGGACTGGTACATTTGCAGAAGCTACAAAGCCTCGAAGCGCTGATCCTCGACGGCAATCCAATCACAAACGACGGGCTGGCGCGTCTCAAGAAGCTCAAGCGACTCAAATACCTGCGCGTGCGAAACACCAAGGTCACTGCCGAAGGCGCGAGCCGTTTCGAAAAAGCGATGCCGGGTTGTCGAGTGGGGTTCCAGTAGCGCGCCGCACCACGTGCGGCCGAAGCGCCGCTCCCCGATCTCGACCTGGCCATTGCGGGCGATCAGCACCACGGTTGCGGCGCGGCGTTTGATCCAATTCTGCTGGCCCGCGCATGCCGCGTCGATCCGCAACCGTACTACGGGGGGGATTTGGTGGAGTCTCTTGGAGATTCGCGCTCTGGGGGCAGTGGGTTGCAACGACCGATGGCCTCAGCACGCTACTCTGTTCCGCCAACGGCAAATTCGCCCGCGCGAGCGTTTGGAACACGAGCGAGGATCGCTAAAATGGTGCGACTAAGTCGCACGGCCCACCGGGCAAGAGTTGGCGTTTAGGTGACGTGACGCGCGGCGAACCGTTGTCATCATGGATTTACTGCAAAGAGGAGGTCGGCGCATGAAACGTTTGGCACAACCAGGGACGTATTGGTGTGTGGCCGTAGTTTTGATGATTGGCGTGCGCGCCGCGGCACAGGAGCCGGAAGCCGAACAGCAGATCCACGTGCCGACGATCAAATTCTTCTACTTCGACGCCGCAGACCTCGAGTGGGCCGTCTCGGCCGAGGCGGATCGGCTGGATGACCATCTTGCCGAGCACGCCGAATCGCGGCAGTTTTACGATGCGGTGCGTGCCGCCGTGGTGGAGCCACCCCAGCCGGACCGCTCGGCCGAACAAATGACGCGGTGGATCGAGACGCAGCGGGAGCGTTTTGACGAAACGCGGCGCGACGCGCCCAGTGCACGGATGGCCGAAGGAATTGTGGCGTACCTGCGTGCCCACGACTTCAACATCCATAATCTGGTCGGTGCCTTACGCCGTCGCAGCGGCGCGTCGGACGTGGAGCTGGCGGTGGTCCATTTGCGCGATCCGCGGGGCGAGCCAGCCTATCGGCTGAAGGTGGTGCTGGTGGAACCGGATGTGGAACTCGGCAAGCAGGGCTTTAACGTCAATTTGGCGGCACCCAACGCAAGCTACACCGTAGTCGTGTATGCGCTTGGACTGGCGCTTTACGAGTTGCAAGAGATTATCAACCGCGACGCGTCCGACGAGCCGCCGCCGGAACGTGGTCAAATCGAAGCATTGCCGGTGCCCGAACCGATGGACGAGTGATTGTTTGTGGACGTTCGCAGCGTTGTGCAACGGCCGTATTTCGCTCTGTCTGGCGGCAGACCCCGTAGAGCGTGAGCGCAAGTGCGGCGATAGCACTTCGCCCCGCAGCCGCGCCGCGGGAACTTCGTCGGGCTGCAGCCTATAGCAGTCGCGTCGCGCGCCGATTTCAGTCACTTTGAAATCTCGAATCGGAACTCGTCCTGGCCGATGGCGTTGCCCGCGCGGTCGAAGCGGCGCTCGACGATCTCGACCTGGCCGTCACGGTCGATAAGCAACACGGTCGCAGCGCGCGTGCCGTGCACGGCGTTGACGACCATCGGCGCCGAGCGACGTGCGTGTTCCGCCTCATCCGACGTAACGGAGGCGTCGCCCGGCCCGGTCATCGGTTCGGTCGTCGCCAAGAGCGACAACAGTGTCTCCGGTTCGATCCGGTCGTTTTGCGAGAGAATCGCTTCCAGCCGGTCGCCGCAGCCGCGGACTTTGACAAACGGCCGCTCGAACAGATCGTTGCTCAGGCCATAGATGCCCGGCTCCAGTTTGCGGATCGGCAGCGGGTCGCAATTCGAAACCAGCAACAGTTCATCCGGCCCACCGAGCAGACAATTGAACGGTTGATACTGGCCGCCCCGATCAACGATCTGATGAGCATGCGGCAAGAGCTCGCCGGTGCCGGTCAGCCAATCCGGGACCAGCTCGCCGCGTGATCGCAGACCGTCCTGGTCCGCTTGAGCGGGATTGAAGTAGTTAGCCAACGCGCCGAATCGCCCGTCGCGTCCGGCGGCGAACCACGTTCCGCCGGACCGCAGGTCTCTTCCCGCCAACAAGGCCTGCGCACCATTCCACCATTGCATGGCGGCCGTCGGCCGATCGTGAAACTCGTCACGGTTGGCGGCCAGCACGATCCGGTAGCGCGGATGGCGGTCCCGGGCGATCAGAATCAAGCACATGGAAGCATCTCATTGACGGCCAAACACGAGCGCGACGCATCGCCATTCTGTGGCCCGTGCCTGCAACAGGTCAAGCGGCGGTGGCCGGCCCGACGACGACAGGGCGCATGAAACTGCTCGTGGCCGATTACCGCTCGCTCAGTGCGCTCGATTCGTTGAGAGCACGACAACCGTCCGGCAGACGACTGCCCAGCATGGTACGATGGTGCCATCCGCCGCGTCCGGATTGCTGAAGGTCGCAGCCATTCCCGCCACGAACCCACGCAGGCCCCCAGATGATCTCTCGAACCGTTCGTTTCACGTACTGCGCCGTATTGACGGCGCTCGCCCTCGTGCAATTCGCCTCCACGGCCTGGGCCGACGCGCTGCCCGAGGTTGAGGTCTCCAACATTCGCCGCGTGTTCCACAACGGAGAGCACAACGCCTTCACCGACTTGGTACGGTTTGGCGAGGTGTACTATCTGACGTTTCGCAGTTGTCCCGACGGGCACATGGTTCACCCCACCGCGTCGATCATCGTGCTGGCCAGCGACGACCTGCAATCTTGGCGGCAGGTTCATCGCTTTCGCGTGCCCAAGCGCGACACGCGCGACCCGCACTTCCTGGTGTTCAAGGATCGTCTGTTTGTCTACACCGGCACGTGGTACCGCGGCGAGACAACGCTGCCGACCGCCGAGTACGACCTGAACAAGCACCTCGGCTACGCGTGCTACAGCGACGACGGTCAGACCTGGCACGGCCCGCGGATGCTGGAAGGAACGTTCGGCCACTACATCTGGCGCGCCAACACGTTCGGCGACAACGCGTACTTGTGCGGTCGGCGCAAGATCGAGTTCGCCGTCGCGCCGCGCGGCGAAGGACCCGGCGTGCAATCGGCCATGCTCGAAAGCGACGACGGACTGATTTGGCACACCCGGGCCATCTTTCAGGAAGAGCGGGGCGACGAGACCGCGTTTCAATTTGAGCCGGACGGACGCATTGTCGCGATTGGGAGGTGCGGCAGCGACCCGGCCCAACTGCTCGAAAGCGCGCCGCCGTACACCGAGTGGCGCCGCCGGAACCTCGACCAGTATGTCGGCGGGCCGTTGCTCGTGCGGTGGGGCGACCGTTACGTCGTCGGCGGCCGCAAGTCGACCAAGGACCGCGGCTCAAAAACCGCAATGCACTGGCTCGTCGATGGCAAGCTGCACGAGTTTGCCGAATTGCCCAGCGGCGGCGACACGTCGTATCCCGGCTTCGTCGAGTTGGACTCACAGCGGGCCGCGATGTCCTGGTACTCGTCTCACGAAAAGGACGACGCGGGCAAGCCGATCACGGCCATCTACATGGCCGATCTGCGGATCGCCCCCTGAGTGCGTTTGCCGGTGACGCGCCTTTCCAAAAACTACTCGCCAAACTTCAGCGAGAATAAGTCGGCGTCTTTCAGCTCGAATTGCAGTCGCACCGGCTTGCCGGCCAACGGCCCTACGTCGGCGCCCGACCTCCAGCGAACCGTGTGCTCAATCCGATCGCCGATGATCTGCGGGCAGTCGTCCAGTGCGTAGTCAGCGATAGGCTTCTCGTCGACGTCGAGCAGCGCCACCCGAATGCCGCCGCCGGCCGACGTGGCGTAATTGATCGAGAGTCGACTGCCGGCGAACTTCAACGGCTTGGTCACTAGCGTGCCGCCGTCGTACGGTCCGCGCACCGACACGAATCCGTCCGGCCGCAGCGTGTAACGCCGCACGTGACTGCTGGGATAGCCCGAGTTGTGTTTGACGTACAGCGACAGCTCCTTCTCGCCGGTTTGCACGATTCCCCGTGCGGCGTAGTTGGCCCGCGACGTCCAGTTGCGCAAGTCGAGACCCGGGCGGATATAGGCTTCGAGGAACGTGCGCTGGAAGCTGTCGCCTCCGCGCGACGCCGTGAGCAGGATGTCGGTACAATCGTTTGCGTAATTCCACTTAGTCGGCGTGCCAATGCGCCGCGCTTCGTCCTCGGTCACCACGCGGCGACCCGGAAAGAATCGTGTCGGCAGCCCCAGATAGATGTGCGGCGCGCGCACGTACGGATCGATCTGATTCGTGTAGAGGTGCTCGCGCGGCTTGTCGTCGAGCTCCAGGTCGACCGGGTCGGTCCAATGGATGAAGTCTTTCGACGTGGTGCGCGCGACCCAGCGCACTCCGTCGCGAAACACGCGGAAGTAGCACACGTATTGCCCTTCGCTCTGGGACCAAAACGCGTTGTTCTGCGAATCGAAGGCCCCTTGGGTGATGACCGGCTCGTCTTGCACCTGTTTCCAGTGCAAGCCGTCCGGCGAAACGAACGCCAGCAGCCCGGGTTTGCCGGTGCCGCCAAGGGCCTTGTACCGCTGGTCTGCCGAAACGTCGGGCCGGGTGTCGACAAAGGGTGCCAGATTGTGGCAGCCGCGATTTCGCGCCAATACGACGTTGTTCTGCTTCGTGCCCTCGACTTCATAGGTGCCGACGTTGGGTCGCGTCCAATGAATTCCGTCGCGACTCTCGGCCACGCACGTCACTTCGACATCGAGCGAGTGTTCGGCCCGGGGCATGCCGCGATAGTAGAAGCGGTATATGTCGCCATCGGCCAGAACCGTTTCGTATCCGCTGTACAGTCCCTCCCAGGGTTTGTCGAATGTCAATACGATCTCGCGCGGCCGTGGTGCGTGCAATTCGAGCCGCGCGCCGTCCAGCCGCCCGATGAGAAGATCATCGACGAACAGCTCGCGTCGACTGCCGATGTCAAGTGTCGCGTCGTCGGCCACGGCCCGGATCGACGGCCACGCCAGATTTCCAGCCACTGCGCAGAGCAAGATTGCACAAAGTTGAAGTCGCCGGACGTGGTGCATCAGTGTTTTCCTGCAAGCCAACCATGGGATGAAACGGCAAAGCCAATTCCGCGATTGTCGTTGCTGGGCCAACCCGTCGCAACCGGCCGCGTCCGGAACTCTGGCGGGTCGTGACTTGGGGCCGACACATGCGGGCAGCCCCTCCACGATCGTATCTGCGGCGCGTGCGACGTGGCGGGTAGGCAACGCCTCGGTCCGGCCCTGCGCGCGACGGACGATGCTTGCATCGCATGCCGCGCTGGCAACGGCATGACTGCAACTGGCTGGATCGTCCCCTGGCGATGACATGCAGTGACGCGCTGATACGCGGCTGGTATCCGGCGTCCTCGCGTTGCGCCCATGGACGGGATGGCTGTTTCGTCTGGAAGGACCGCCGTTCGGCTAAACATTTGCAGCCGTCCAGCACGATCAAAGAGGTAGCCCATCTCTTCTTCACGTCACTTTCCCGCCGACGTCGTTCGCTCGTCTCCTTTCTTTCGCGTCACCCGTCACCCGTCTCCCACCGTGCAGTTCTTTCGCTGTCTAATATATTGCTGCGCCGGCATGGCGGCATGCGCTGTTGCGCTTGCTGGTCATCGCGCACTTGCCCAGTCGAATCGCGGTGCGCCGGCGGCGCCGCCACGATTCTCGTTCTTCTCCTACGAAGACGAATTACGATCGTACGACATCGAGCTGTTGGCGTACGATCTCGAGTTCGTGTCACAACCACCGCCCGATGACGAAGCTGTTTCGCAAGAACAGGATCTGTTTCCCGGCTTGCCCAGCCAAGATAATCCGCCGGCCCAACAGGATAGTGCGAGCAAGCCCGAAGAACTGCGCAAAGCGGCTGCCGGGGCTTACAAAGATCCGTTCTACGACAACAACTTCCAATACCTAAACAATCCGGCATACGACGGATGCCTGTTGGGCGAACGGTTCAAGCAGCGGCATTTTTGTTTCGGCCAGCACTGCACCGCGCTCGACCTGGGCGGGCAATACCGCTTGCGGTTTCAGGACGAGATCAACATGCGCGGTCTGGGGCTGACCGGCGTCGACGACCAGTTCCTGTTGCGGCGACTGCGCCTGTTTGCCAACTGGCAAGTGACCGACTACCTGCGCTTCTACGGCGAGTACCTGGGAGCGACGAGCGACTACGAAGACTTTTTGCCACGGCCGATCGAGGAAAACCCGCACGAAATACAGAACCTGTTCGCCGACGTGCGGCTCGGCTACCGGGACAACGACGAACTGTGGACCCGGCTTGGCCGCCAAGAATTGCTCTACGGCTCACAGCGACTAATCTCGCCGCTGGACTGGGCCAACACGCGGCGCACGTTCGACGGAGCCAAACTCTTCTACCACACCGACGAATGGCAGCTCGACGGGTTTTGGACGCGGCCGATCTTCGGCGAGCCGCAGAGTCTTGACTCGCCCGAAGGAACGCAAGAGTTCTATGCCCTTTGGTGGACTTACCGCGGCGTTCCGCAAGAAATCGTCGACTTGTACTGGATCGGATACGCGGACTACGAGGCCCCCTTTGCCGCGGCGGGCACGTTCAAGTTCCAGACGGTCGGCGGCCGTTGGAAGGCCGAGCGCGATCAATGGCTGTTCGAGTTCGAGGGCGCCTACCAGTTCGGCAAGTTCGGCGACCTGGACCACTCGGCCGGCTTCTTCACGGTCGGCGGCGGCCGCGACATGAAGAACTTGCCACTAAAGCCCGTGCTGTGGGTCTACTACGATTGGGCCTCGGGCGACGACACGATCGGCAACGGATTCAACCAATTGTTCCCGCTGGGGCACAAGTACTTGGGCTTCATGGACTTCTTTGCCCGCACGAATATCGAAGACTTCAACGTGCTGCTCGAGGGCAGCCCGACCGACAAGCTCAAGACGATCATCTGGTGGCATGTCTTCAATCTGCAAAACGGCAACGACGTGCCGTACGGCATTAATGGCCTGCCGTTCGTGACGACTCCAGGAGGCAGTCAGTACTTGGGCCAGGAACTGGACCTGCTGGCGATCTGGAACCAGACGCCGCGAACTAGCTGGTTGTTCGGTTACTCGCATTTCTTCACGGGCGACTGGTATCGCACGAACCCGACGCCGCCGCCGTTCACCGGCGACGCGGACTTCGTCTACGTGCAGTGGCAGGCAAACTTCTAGCCCACATGCCGCGACGCTCAACGAGCGGCTCTCTGTGGCGGGCATCTCGCCGCGCGTTGCGCTGGGTCGACGGTGGCGGTTTCCTGGCAATCTTCCTATAACGGCAAGTGCCGTCGTCGTGGATGGATCAGCCGTTCTACGAGATTTGCACCATGGATCGCGCCCGAAACCTGGCGTTCGTGCTACGTCTCTTTGGCTTTGCCGGAATGTTGGCGACCGTCGCCGTGTTCATGCCGATGTCGTGGATGGCCTTCGCACATGAGCGCTTGGGCCTCGGTCCGATGCCGACCGATCCGGTCGTGCAGTACCTGGCACGGTCGTTGTCGGCATTCTACGCCCTCACCGGAGCGCTTTGCCTGGTGCTGGCCGGCGACGTACGGCGCTATCGGCCGGTCATTCAATGCCTGGGGATTGCCGTCGTGGTATTCGGCATCGTGCTCGTATGGATCGGCTGGAAATCGGAATTGCCGTGGTGGTGGACTGCCGGCGAAGGTCCGCCAACCGCGGTGTTCGGCGCGGTCATCTTTTGGCTGGCCATGGACCCCGATGCCGGACCGTAGCGGCGCGGCATCCTGTGCCGCAGACTGCCGTGATCGGCTGAGTGATTGGATCGCGCGTGCCCAGCAAGCGAAAACAGCCTTGCGACGGCCCGAATCTGTCCCAAAGTCTTGATCGCGGTCGAGTGACAGGTACACTGCCGGCTAATGCCCGGCCGGGCAATTCCGGTCCTACGAAACCATTTTTGGCGTACCGAGACACAAGCTAATGAGCCGAACCACAGTATGTACCTTCCTCGCGACGTCGCTCGTCGCGATGATCGTCGGTTTTGCCCAGCTTCCTGCGGCTTCCGCGGGCGTAATCTTCGGGTCGGACGGCAATCTAGGCGGGGGATTTCGCTGGGACGCCGCGCCACGCATCATCAACGGCAATGAACGTTCACTCAATGGCGGATTGAGATACTCGCTGCAAGGCGGGTCGTATCAGGCGTTCCGCGATCGTTTCAGTTGGTTTTCCGTCCCCAGCGTCGCCGATTTCACCACCGCCGTGCAGCAGGCATTTGCCGCGTGGGAGTCGGTCGATCCGATCACTAGCTTGGGCACGTCGCTTCGTTTCGTCCCAGACTTTTCCACGCCAGTGGTCGGCACCGCCGGATTTGGCGGCATCAATTTCAACGGAGCCGAGATCGACGTCTTCGGGGTCGACGCCGGAGACAGCGGCACCCGGGGCGTCGCGTCGTTTAGCGCCGTCTTCGGCAATGTCAAGCTCACGTCCGGCACGACCAATTACGGCGGTGCCCAAGGCGGGGGCGCGATCCGAGGTGCAGACGTCTACATCAACGCCAATTCCGGCGCCGTTTACACGCTCGATCTGTTTCGCCGACTGCTGACACACGAACTGGGCCATGCAATCGGCCTGGGCGATGTTGAGGACTTCTTCAACAACGGCTTCATCGACGACAACTACGACGGCAGCAGCGGAGCCAGCGCACAGATAACGCTGAACAACTCCTGGGCCGACCTGGTCAATATCCTCAATCCGGCGGCCTCCGCCGCGTTGACGCAGTTTGCGCCGGGCACCGTTGCCAACGGAGATCCAGGCATCGACACCGTCGGCGTGAACATCCTGATGGAATCCCAAGGATTGGGCATTCACTCGATCAATAATCCGGTGACCAATCTGATTCCGCTCCAGAACGACGACTACGGTACCCGCCAGTTTCTGTATCCGATCCCAGAGCCGTCGTCGGCCGTCTTGGCCGTTGTGGGCGTTTTGCTAGCAGTGGCCGGAGTCTGCCGGCGTGCCCGCTGGGGCTAGTCTCCGGCCTGCCGAGTGCAGAGCCTGGCCGTTGCACAAGACTGCCCGTGCTCCACCGACACCGCCTGCGCCCAACTCGGGCTGTCTGCGGACTGTTTCCGGGCACGGATCTCCCTAGTGCCGACAAGACGACCGAACTGCCGACGTGGCGTTGGTCGGTCCACCACGAGGCAGTTCGCCCATCTCTGCGACTTCTCCGCAGAAACAAGCCTAAAAACGCTTGACTCTGCGGGCGAGGGGCGTAACAATAGGGGTCGCCGTCGGGGCATTTACACCGAAGACGGATTGACGCTGACCCATCGTAAAAGCGAGCCGCTAACGAACTCACCTCCGTTGGCCCGATTGTCAGTGCCGGAGTGGAACCGGCCGGCAAGTTTCTCTCGGGACTCGCTACACGACTTCTTATAGACCCGCTGGGCGTACCGCCTTGCGCTGGGCACCGGGCAGCCATCGTCCGAACGTTCCTCGGGTCTCCATCCTCGGTCCAACGGACCTAACAACGCCACGTTGGTTCTTCCGGCGAAGAAGGACTGCCCGTCCATGCCTCGCCAAGGGTCGGGTAGCCGGGCGCAGGGGATCGCGCGACGCCGGCAGAACCGGAATGCAATCTGGCGACACAACCATCGACGACCGCACACCATGATTCCCATCCTTCCACGATTGGCCCATCCAACCGCCGGCCGACGCCGGCTGGCGTTGCGCGCCCTGCGGACCCTCATCGCGTGTAGCCTGCTGACTGTCGCCACGAGCCACGTGTCGGCCGGCACGATTCTTCAGTTCCAAAATTCGGACGGCCTGCAAGCCGAGGCCGAATTCACGATCATCAATGCCACGACGCTGGAGATACGCCTCAAGAACACCTCGACCGGCGTGCCGGCCGAGTTTAGCGCCGGTGCGGACCAAATTCTGACCAGCATCTCCTGGAGCTTCGGCGGAACGACCGTAATCACAGGCGGATCGGTGAAGACCGGCCCGTCGAGCGCTTCGTTGAATTTCTCCATCTCGAATGTTGGCGCCAATGCCGACGTGAGCGGCGAGTACGGCTTTGGCAACGGCGGCTCGACCGGGTTGTTCGACAACTTCATTTCGGGCAACTCCGCTGGCATCACACCATTTGGCGGAGCGAATCTGGACGGCCCGGTGAGCCTCAATGGGCCCCAGGCGGGTTTGGTCGCCAATCCACTTCCGATCGGGCTTGGCGGACAAGGCGCCATCCAAGACGAATGGATCGCTACGCTTACACTCAGCGGCGATCCACTCACGGATCTCAACTTCTTGGACGACGGCGCCACGATCGAATTCGGCTCCGACGCCGCGTTTATCACGACGCACGCGCCCGAACCGTCGACGTTCATTCTCGCGGCGGTCGCCTGCGCCGGGATGATCGGACTGGCCCGTCGGCGAAGGCGGTTTGGTGCCGGTTTCGTGCGGCGCTAGCCTTACGCGGCACCAGACGACGCGGAGTTAAGGATTTGGCCGGCTTCTTGGCACGCGCCGTCGACCGCAGCAAATTCCTCTTCGGCCGCTGGAATGTCGAGAATGATGTTGCGGATTCCTTTCCGCACGAGCCGCGCGATCAGTTCACCCACCTGCGCGTGCGAACCGATGAAGTACGGGCAGTCGGCCTGAAAGTTGCGAAACGGCTCGACCCAATAGCCCGGCCTGGCCGACTCGGCCATCTTGGCGGCCATCATCATCCGTTGCTTCCACTCTGAGTCGGTGTTCTTCATCGAGAAGGTCTGCATCCGCTGGCCGCTGGCGTCGGCCGGGAAAAGCCGTTTAGCGGCTTGCCACGCGTCTTCCTCGCTGGACCGTGTCACGATGCCAAAGTGAATGCCCGTAGCTCCGGCGGTCAGTTGATCCTCCAATTGCGCCGGCAGCATCTGCATGTGAACGGCGTTGATCGCGTTGGCCGTTTTCATCGCCCCCTCCGACTGCCCGGCGATGTAGAACACCGGCTGCACGTCGTCAGACATCGGTGGATCGAGCTTGAGATTTTTGGTCTTGTAGTACTCTCCTTCGTATGTGACCGGTTCGCCGCGCGACGATGTGAGCTGCGCGATCAGTTCGCCGTACTCCCGCAATCGGTCGTAGCGCTGCTCCTTGGTGAGATGGTCGTTCAGCGCTTCCAGATAACTCAGCGCCGTGCCGGTGATCATGTTCAATAGGTCTTGCGCCCGTACATGTACGCGAAGCTGCTGACCATCTTGGCCGCGGTGAACGGGTGCATGTAGACGGGATTGACCGCGACCAGCGGGCACAGGTTCTTGGTCTTGGCAAACGCGGCGTTCGCGGCGAGCCAGGGCTGCACATACGTGTCGTTGCCCTCGAACAACAGAATGCCTGTGGCGTCGTACTTGTCGCTCCAGTCGATCGCTCTTTCGATGTTTGCCCAATACTGATCGACGGCTTTCGTCCGGGGACTGATCGTGAAGACGCCAACCGACTCGTCGCCAAAATTGAATCTCATGGATACCTCGTATCGCACCGACGGTGCCAGGTGGGTGGCCGGCGCGTGCAATGTGTAGTGGTCAGTCCGAGTCGATCGCCGCGACGCGAATCGCCTTCCTCGCGGACGGCACCATCCGCGACGGTCCGGCGAATCCGTCCCAAATCTCTATAGGCCACGGCCCGATCGCCGTCAAAACGGGCAGGACGACGCACCCGATCGCAGTACGAGTTGTGCAGGTTGTAGCGGACGACCCGCTCCCCGAACTGGCCCCAGACGCGACTGGCCACGCTGGCCGGCCGGCGGCTATGATGACGACCCGTGGGGCAGATTCCGATCGCGCGCAACGAGGCAGTGTGTGCTCGACAGCGCGCCGAATGGTACGAACGCGAAAAGGCTAATGTCCGAAGCGCACCAAGGCGAATCACCGATCGACGACGTCACGTCGAACTTGGCCGATGGCGGTTCGCGACAGCCATTCTTTAGTGAGGATTGGTGTGCCGTCTGGATTGGCGGGCTGCTCTTGGCGATCTGCGTGATCGCCGTCATTGCCAACGGCCCGCTGCCCGACGGCGGCTACGCCAGCCTGCTCAAACCTTGGCTGACCAAGCCCGGCTCGTGGTCGGACAATCCAGTCGCGGCGTTTGCCAGCCAGAGCAATACGCTGCCTGGTTTGTTGGCCGTGTTCGGGTTGACGCTGGTCGCGTTCGGCGGCGGCATCGCGGCGATGGGACAGAGCGTGTCGGCCTTTGCACGCGGGTTCGTGCTGGTCTTCGCACTGGGCATAGTCGCCTATCTGCTGGCCGGTCAAGACGTCGTGAAGTACTACGACCTGAGCTATGCCCTCTGGGCATTGGTCGTCGGGCTGTTGATCAGCAACACCATTGGCACGCCCGACTGGGTACGGCCAGCCGTGCGCACCGAGTTGTTCATCAAGACCGGCCTGGTGCTGCTTGGAGCCGAAGTGCTCTTCAACCGGCTACTCGCGCTGGGCCTGCCGGGCATCTTCGTCGCGTGGGTAGTCACGCCGATCGTGCTGGTGGCCACGTTTTGGTTCGGGCAAAAGATACTCCGCATCGAGTCGCCAACGCTCAATATGGTGATCTCGGCCGACATGTCGGTCTGTGGTGTGTCGGCCGCGATCGCCACGGCCGCGGCCTGCAAGGCCAAGAAGGAAGAACTCTCGCTGGCGATCGGCATGTCGCTGTCGTTTACCGTCGTGATGATGGTCGCCATGCCGGCGGTCATTAAGGCGGCGGGCATGAGCAACATCGTCGGCGGAGCGTGGATGGGCGGTACGATCGACGCGACGGGCGCCGTGGCCGCGGCCGGTGCGATGCTGGGCGAAGACGCGCTGCAAGTCGCCGCCACGGTGAAAATGATTCAGAACATCTTGATCGGCGTGGTGGCGTTTTGCGTGGCTGTGTATTGGGTGTTGCGAGTCGAACGACGGCCGGATGCCCCGCGGCCCGGCGCCGTCGAGATTTGGCGACGCTTTCCCAAGTTCATCTTCGGGTTCGTGGCAGCGTCGTTCGTGTTTTCAATGATGTACGGCGCGCACGAAGACGGGCCGCGGTTTGTCGATGCGGTGATCAACGACAGCACCAAAACGCTCCGCGGTTGGTTCTTCTGCCTGGCATTCGTCAGCATCGGGCTGGAGACCAACTTCCGTGCCCTGGCCCGCTACTTCAAGGGGGGCAAACCGTTGGTGTTGTACGTCGTGGGCCAGTCGTTCAATCTCTGCCTGACGTTGCTGATGGTCTGGCTGATGTTCGAGAAAGTCTTTCCTCAAGCGGCGGAAGTGCTCAAACAGCAATGAGCGTGAATCGTTCTCAATCAGACTGGCAGCGCGGCGCTACGGCATTCGTCTCGAGCGCAGCCATCGTGGCGCTGGTGTGGCTCGTCGTTCTGCCCTGGATCGCGGCGCGCCCGGCGGTCCGCGCGCGGACTGCGGCCCTGAAGGAGCGAGGAATCGACCCCGCGGCGCTCTTCTACACCGACCTGGAAGCCATGCCGCGCCTTGAAGCGCGACTCGCCGCGCAGCGCCGGAAGCATCCCGAGGCGTTTTGGCAAATCGGGTGGTCGCTCGACAGCGCAGACCGGCACGAAGTCGATTCCCACTAAGACCCATGACGCAGTCCGACGGCCAGCACGCGATCGATTCGGCCTGCAAAGTGATTCGCCAGGCGCTCGAGCGCGCCAAGGCCGACGTCTACGCCCAAATCCGCAACTACCCGCCGCCGATTACCGCGTGCGACGAGCAGTTCGACTTGCTCATCGAATCGCGCGATCGGATCGTGCGCAGCTTGCACGGCGTCGACGAGCTGGTCGCTGCGTGTTCGAAACACCCGGATCCGGCCGCGCTGATTGCGGATTTCGTCGCAGCATCGCCCGACGTGGAAGACTGCGTGCGAGAGCAGATCCGCACACTGCTGACATAGATAAGTAGCGCGCAGGTCCAGTAACTCGGCGACTTGCCTCGACGTCTGGGCCGACCAAACGCCATCGAAATAAACTCGCTCTAGACGCGCAACCGCTTGGCGCGAACAATGCCGGATGACCGACGGCGCGATTCCGTCGGACGCCATGCAACGCCCGCAACGCGCAGTCACTGATGGACGCAGACGGATTCGCCCTGCTGACGATCAACACTGGCTCATCGAGCCTCAAGACCGGTGTGTACCGCGTGGTCAATGGGGCTCCGCGTGTGACGCTGCGGGCCGAAGCCCGGCAGATCGGGTCGGACGCCAGCCAGGTTGTCGTCGCGGACGGAGCCGGCAAGTCCCTTACGGACCAAACAGCCCGATTGGCGGACCATGCCGCGGCGCTCGACATGGTGTTGCGGCAGTTTGCAGAGCACGGGGCGCCACGCCAATTCGCCGCTGTCGGACATCGCGTGGTGCACGGGGGTCAGCGATACACTAGCCCGACCTGGTTGGACGCCGATGTGGTCCGAGCACTTCAAGAGCTCGTTCCGCTGGCGCCCGACCATCTGCCGCAATCCATCGCCGCGATCAAGACCATCAGCACGCTGATGCCAGACGTCCGCCAAGTCGCCTGCTTCGACACGTCGTTTCACCACACGCTTCCGCGCCGCGCGCGACTTTTCGCCTTGCCGCGCGCCCTGGCCGAACAGGGCATTGTCCGCTTCGGGTTTCACGGGCTTTCCTGCGAGTACCTCGTCGAACAACTGCGCTCGCTCGATCCTCAGCACATCGGCGGCCGCACGGTGATTACCCACTTGGGCAGCGGCGCGAGCATGACCGCCGTGGTGCGCGGCCAGAGCGTCGATACCAGCATGGGCTTCACGCCGACCGGTGGCCTGGTTATGAGCACGCGCAGTGGAGATCTCGATCCCGGCGTGCTGGTCTATTTGCTGCGCCAGCGCGGCTACTCGGCCGACGCGCTCGATCGGCTATGCAATCGCGAGTCGGGATTGGCCGGACTATCGGAAATCGGGCCCGACATGCGCGAACTGGTCGAGCGGCGCGACAGCGACGCGCGGGCCGGCGAAGCGGTAGAGTTGTTCTGCTACCAGGCCCGCAAATTCCTGGCCGGTTTCGCCGGAGCGATGGGCGGCCTCGACACGGTCGTCTTTGCTGGCGGAATCGGCGAAAACGCCCCATACATTCGCCAACAAATCTGCGCGGAGCTAGAGTTCTTGGGCGTGGCGCTCGATCGCCAGCGCAACGAAGCCGGCGCCGCCGAAATATCGTCCGAAACAAGTTCCGTCCGCGTGCGGGTCATCAAGACGGATGAAGACTTGATGATCGCCCGCCATACCCAGCGTCTTGTCGCGTCCCACGGAGAGTGACCATGCCCAACACGCAATCGCCACCGGCCCGGGCCGAAACATCCGCCACCACGCTGTCGCCCGAAGCGCTCGACGCGCTGCATCGCTACTGGTGCGCGGCCAACTACCTGACAGTCGGCCAGATCTATCTGCAAGAGAATCCGCTGTTGCGCGAGCCGCTGGCGGCAGAACACATCAAGCCGCGCTTGCTGGGCCATTGGGGCACGTCGCCCGGCCTGACGTTCATCTACGTTCACATGAATCGCCTGATCAAGCAGCACGGCATTGACGCGATCTATGTCACGGGCCCTGGGCACGGAGGACCGGCGCTCAACGCATGTGCCTATTTGGAGCGGACGTACACCGAAGTGCATCCCGAAGTGACGCAAGACGAGTCGGGATTGCGCGTCATGTTCCGACAGTTTTCCACGCCTGGCGGAGTGCCCAGCCACGCTGGATCGCACTTGCCGGGCTCGATCAACGAGGGCGGCGAGCTGGGCTATTCGCTGCTGCACGCGTATGGGGCGGTGTTTGACAATCCGGATCTGTTGGTCGCCTGCGTCGTGGGCGACGGAGAAGCCGAAACCGGCCCGCTGGCCGGAAGCTGGAAGAGCAACAAGTTCCTGAACCCGGTCCGCGACGGCGCTGTGCTGCCGATCCTGCACCTAAACGGCTACAAGATTTCCGGCCCCACGGTACTGGCCCGTGTGCCCACGGCTGAAGTGGTCGACCTGATGGCGGGTCACGGCTACGAGCCGCACGTGGTCGAAGGGGACGATCCGGCCGACATGCACGCGCGGTTCGCGGCGGTTCTGGATCAGTGCTATGCCCGCATTCGCTCGATCCAGCAAGAGGCCCGCGCCAACGGATTCACCGAGCGGCCGCGGTGGCCCATGATCGTGCTGCGCACGCCGAAGGGTTGGACCGGCCCCAAATTGGTCGACGGCATACCGGTCGAGGGCACGTTTCGCGCGCATCAGGTTCCGCTGGCCAACGTGCGCAACAATCCCGAGCACCTGGCGATGCTCGAAACGTGGCTGAAAAGTTACAAGCCGGACGAGCTTTTTGACGCACATGGGCGTTTCGTCGACGAGCTGGCTCAACTGGCGCCCGAGGGCGACCGGCGGATGAGCGCCAATCCGCATGCCAACGGCGGACGCGAACTGATCGCCTTGGATCTACCCGAGTTCGAGCGCTACGCGCTGGACGTGCCCGGTCCGGGCCAGGTTATCGCCGAAGCGCCACGCAAGCTGGGCGAATACCTGCGCGACGTGATCCGGGCCAACCCGCACAACTTCCGTCTGTTCTGCCCCGACGAAACCAACTCGAACCGGCTCAATGCGGTGTTCGAGGCAACCGACCGGTGCAGCGTGGCCGAAACAATCCCGATCGACGATCATGTCTCGCCCGACGGGCGCGTCATGGAAGTGCTCAGCGAACATTGTTGCGAAGGCTGGCTCGAGGGATACGTGCTCACCGGCCGGCACGGGGTGTTTCCGACGTACGAAGCGTTCGCGCAAGTGGTCGACTCCATGCTCACGCAGCACGCCAAGTGGCTGAAGGAATCGCGTGAGCAGCGCTGGCGGCGGCCAATTCCATCGATCAACTATTTGCTCACCAGCCACGCTTGGCGCAATGACCACAACGGCTACAGCCACCAGGCGCCCGGCTTCATCGACAACGCACTAGTGAAAAAGAGCACGATCGTCCGCACGTACTTTCCGCCGGATGGCAATTGCCTTATGTCGACGGTTGACCACTGCCTGCGAAGCCGCAATTACGTGAACCTGGCCGTGTGTGGCAAGCAACCGCAATTGCAATGGCTCTCGATGGACGATGCGCGCGAGCACTGTTCGCGCGGCATTTCGAAATGGGACTTTGCCTCCAGCGACGGAGACGGCGAGCCCGACATCGTGCTGGCCTGCTGCGGCGACGTGCCCACAATCGAAATCGTGGCCACCAGTTGGCTGCTGCAAAAGCACGTGCCGGGTATTCGCGTGCGGGTGGTCAACGTCGTCGACCTGGGCGTCATAATGCATCCCGACGCGCATCCGCACGGCATGGACAACGTGGCGTTCGACAGCCTGTTCACCAACGATGTCCACGTGATCTTTGCCTTCCACGGCTACCGCTGGGTCATTCACAGCGTGGTCCACGGACGGGCCAACGAATCGCGGTTCCACGTCCGCGGTTACATGGAAGAGGGCAGCACGACCACGCCGTTCGACATGGTTGTGCGCAACAAGATGAGCCGATTTCAGATGGTAATCGACGCACTGACGCACGTCCCGCGCTTAAAGAGCGAGGCGGCCGACGTAATCGACCTGTTCAATCAGAAGCTGTACGACCATCAGACGTACGTCCGCGAGCACCTGGCCGACCTGCCCGAGATCGTCAACTGGCGTTGGACCGACGACTTCAGCCTACCCGACAGCCCGCCGCCTCTCGCCCGCGCCAAGACGGCCGACTCGGCCAGCTTCACCGACGCGTAGCGGTGCGGTGCGGCAGCGGACGACCGGCATGCCGGCGCCACCGAACGGCCAAGGTGGTGCAAAGATTCCGCACCGTCACCCCGCGCAGACGAATTCGCGATTCTTCTCCCCATTCGGGGGCCGGGGTGCACCATTCGTGTACCGCGAATTGCCGCGACGGCTCCGAACGCCGCCTGTCGGTCATGCACGATACAGCCGTGTGTTCAGTGCTCCGATCTGGACCGTCTTGAAGTTACGTTGCCAAATGATTGCGACCTTACCCCTTCTTTCCATAGAATATTGTCCAGCCTGTTGGAGCTATGTATTCGCCGTTGAAGGCGAGAATGACAATGTGCAACCGCTGAACGTGCGAAACAACGCGGACTAGGGACAAGCAATGTGCAGCCCAGTTCTAGTCATGCGCTCCGCGGAGCAATCGGCCCGGCCCGCGCGCTGCCAAGCCGGGGACTTCGCTTGGCGCCATTTCGAGTCCACAGGCCATTCGAGTAAGGGGCAAACGGTTCGGGGCAAGATGAGGAGTAACGCTAATGCACGGCAGAGACAATGTATCAACCGGTCAATGGAGTTCCTACCGCCCTAGCGGCGGACAGTTCGCGCGGCGACAAGTGCAGAGAATCGCTTCGGCAATTATTCTTTCCTTCGCCTTTCTTGCTGCACAATTCGCAACGATCAGTCTCCACACCGCGGGAGCTACGCCCTTTTGCTTTCAGGGAATAGGCGACCTGCCTGGCGGAGCCTTCATCAGCCAGGCATGGGGCATTTCTGCAGATGGGTCAACGGTAGTTGGAACGAGTTCGTCGACAAGCGGCGAAGAAGCGTTTCGATGGACTGATTCCACGGGAATGGTTGGTTTGGGGGATCTGCCTGGACACCATACCTCAAGCCACGGCTGGGCGGTATCGGCGGACGGTGCCGTTGTGGTCGGTGACGGTATTTCTACGTCGGGTCTGGAAGCCACACGGTGGACCAGCGCGACCGGTATGGTCGGAATCGGCGACCTACCCGGTGCCAATGTCTTCGCCGAAGCGTTTGGAGTCTCAGCCGATGGCTCGGTGATCGTAGGTCGAGGAACACCCAATGCCGGCACGGAGGCATTCCGTTGGACCGCCTCCGGAGGCATGGTAGGGCTGGGTGACTTCCCAGGGGGCGATCCACACAGCGAAGCGTTGAGCGTTTCGGGGGACGGATCTGTCGTTGTGGGTTTCGGTACGTCGAGCATAGGTCGCGAAGCATTTCGTTGGACGGCCGCCGAAGGAATGGTCCGGCTTGGAATATTGCCGGACGGCAAATACTTCGTCAGCGCGGCAGCGGTTTCCTACGATGGCTCGGCTATCGTTGGCCATATTTCAGGTGACTCATCTGCGTTTCGGTGGACAAGCGACTCAAACACCATCATTCTTAATGGGATAAATGCTGCTTTGGCCCTCTCCGGCGACGGGTCCGTCGTCGTCGGCCATACCAGTTCTCAAGAAGCGGTAATTTGGACAGCCGGTGAAGGCACACGCGACTTGCGGGACTTACTCATCGAACGAGGCGTGACAGGGTTGACGGACTGGCAATTGTGGACTGCATCGGGCGTCTCAGCGGACGGCCAAACAATCACCGGATGGGGTGTTAACCCGCAAGGGCAAGGTGAGTCGTGGATCGCCACCATTCCCGAGCCGTCCTCGTTTCTACTGCTGTTTGGCGGAATGCTCGGCCTGATTGGCGTACAATGGCACCGACGACGGCACTGCCGTCGCGTCTAATTCGCGACATCGGTCGACCAATGGACTCGCACACCGACGCGCGCGCCGTTTGACCGTGCGTCCGGCGCGGGTTCAATCGTTGTGGCGTTCAAGACGCGAGCCGCGGCAGTTGTCCTGGGTGTCTCGCGCCGTTTGTGCGAGCAAGATTTGGCCCGGTTGCTTCGAGGAACATCGTAATGCGCGCGAAACTTGACTATGTCTCCGTCGGCGCGTCGGTATGCCGCGCGACGCTCCCGGCTCGACTTCTGCTGACCAGGATTGTGACATGCAGTCTCGTCGTTGCGGCGTTGTCCGCCCCGGCCCGCGCAGCCGACTCGCCCGGCTTCGCCGTCGAGCCGAACCTGATCGAGTACGATGTCGATCCCAATTGGCCCCAGCGGCCGGAACACGTCTCGGGCAAGGGTTGGGTCTCTGGCCTGGCAATCGACGACAAGCAACAGGTCTGGTTCTTTCGCAAGGGCCCCGATCCGGTGCAGGTCTACACGACCGACGGCCGCTTCGTACGCACCTGGGGTCGGGGACTGTTCGACAACCCGCACCAACTTCGCATCGATCATGAAGGCAACATCTGGGTCGCCGACTTCGGGCATCACGTCGTCGAGAAGTTTACGCCCGAAGGCCAACGGCTGCTCACGCTCGGCGTCCGTGGCGAGTCGGGCGACGACGAAAAACACTTCTACCGGCCGACCGACATGGCCATCGCACCCAACGGCGACATCTTTGTGACCGACGGCTACGGCAATCGCCGCATCGTCCATCTGGACAAGGACGGCAAGTTCATCAAGACCTGGGGCAGCTACGGCACCGAGCCGGGCAAGTTCGTCCTGCCACACGCGATCGTGATGGACTCGCAGGGCCTGCTCTACGTGGCCGATCGCAACAGCGGACGGATTCAGGTCTTCAACCAAAACGGCGCCTTCCTCGATCAATGGGAAAACATCCTCATGCCCTGGGGACTCTCGTGCAACGCGAAGGACGAAATCTGGACCTGCGGCTCGTCGCCCCATTGGTGGAAGCGCCACGGGCAGTATCCCGAATACAAGGACCAGATGTTCGTCCGGTTTTCGAACGACGGGCGCGTGCGGCAGACCTGGATGATTCCGCTGGGCGACATCGGCACGGACAAGAACAACCCGGACGTTTCTCGCCTGAAGCCGGGCGAAGCGGTCGGCGTGCACTGCATCGCCCAGGATGCGGAAGGCAACCTCTACGTCGGCGACATCTATGGCGAACGGGCCCAGAAGTTCGTACCCATCACAAGCCGCGACGGCGACGAGTAGGCCGCGGCACGCACGCGGCTTGCCCCGCGCGTTACAATGCGGATGCCATGAAAAACCACGCATCGATCGAAATCGACGCGCCGCCCGAGCGCGTCTTCACGTGGATCGACGACGCAGACCGTGTCGCGCAATGGCTGCCCAACGTCGTCGAGAACGAAAACCTTGAGGTGACGCCGCAGCGCGTCGGCTCGACGTTTCGCCAGGTATACGTCGAGAACGGCCGCCGGATGGAGATGCAAGGCGTCGTGACTGCCTACGAACCCAACCGGCAATTGACGGTCGCGATCAACTACAAGGACTTCGACCTGGACGTGGACTATCGTCTGGACGACCTGGGCGGCCGGACGCGCCTGACGCAAGACTCCGAAGTGCGCTTCAAGGGTCCCTTCAAATTCTTGGCCCTGGTCATGATGCCGTTCGTCAAGCGTTCGTCGAACCAGCAACTACTCGACACGCTGGTAAAGCTGAAAGCATTGGTCGAGTCGGACGCTGCCCGGACGAATGTCACCTAGCGATTCGGTGGCGCCGCGCAATGGGCGCGACCTCCACGATCGATGGATCACGCCGAAACAATCCACTACCAGTTAGGGCTCCCCGAGGGCTTGGAACTGGAAGCCGCGCGACTCTATGACGAGGCGTTCGGCCGCAAGTTGGCAATGGCCGTTAGATCGGCCGACGCGCGGGTGCGAATCCTCGCCGAGAGCATCGTCCGCGACCGCGCCATGGTCGCGCTCGATGGCGGTCGCATCGTCGGCTTGGCAGGTTTTCATGACGACCGGCGGCACTTCACCGGCGCTGGATCATTCGGCACCCTGTCGCGACACGTCGGCTGGGCCAAGGCACTCTGGGCGGCGCTGGTCTTCGCGCTATTGGAACGCGAACCCGAGCCGGGCGAGTTGCTGATGGACGGGATTGCCGTCGACGCAAGCGCGCGAGGACAGGGAGTCGGCACGGCACTATTGGAACGACTCTATGCCTACGCAGCCTTGCGGGGTTACGAGCGCATCCGGCTGGAAGTGATCGACACGAATCCCGGTGCCAGGCGGCTCTACGAGCGCGTGGGCTTCGAGGCGGTCGAAACGAGCCACTACCCGATTCTCAAGCGAGCGATGGGCTTTTCGGCCGTGACCACCATGGTCCGGCCGGTCGAGCCAGCGACGGTTTCGTAGCGAAGTCGCGCGCAGCGCGCTGCGTCACGTCATCTGGATGAACAACTGGATCATCGCCACCAGGGCTTCCGGCGCGTCTTCCTGGCAGTAGTGCCCCACGCCGTCGAGCGTCACCAGCGGCCCCTTGGGAAACAGGGCCCGGAAGTCGGCCATCACCAGCTCGGGCGGCATCGCCTGATCGGCCAATCCTTCGGCCAGCATGGCCGGTTTTTCGCGCAGCGCCGCGACGCCGCCCAGGCCCTCCTTGACGTACGGGCCGATCCGCCCCGTGGCCGCGTCGATCGGAAACTCGACAGCCGCCTTGCACTCCTCGACCGAGCCGAACGGCGCGGCGTAGGCCCGTTTCCACGCGGCGCTCTTCTTTTGGACGTCGCGCAGTCCCAGCTTGCCCATGATTTCCACGACGTGCTCGCCAAGATGGTTCATCGTGTCGTGATAGGTGCCGTCGTCGAGCGTCTTGGTCACCCATTGAAACCAGCGCGAGCTGGTCAACTTCGGCGGCTTGGTGGCCGGCGGCGGGGCATCGGCCACGGCGGCGCCGTAGCCCAGCATGGTATTCATCAAGCACAGCCGGGCCACGCACTGCGGATGGCGCACGGTGTAGGCTCCCATGATCGGCCCGCCCCAGTCCTGGCCGACGAACGTGATGTTGTCCAGTCCCAGCTCGTCGACGAGCGCCGCGAGATTCTCAACGTGTGCCTGTAGCGTGTACTCGCGGTCTTGCGGCGTTTCGCTTTTTCCAAAGCCCATGTGATCCGGCACGATCACGCGCCCGGTTTGGGCGAGCTTCGGAATGAACTCGCGATAGAGATAGCTCCACGTCGGCTCGCCGTGCAGGCAGATGATCGGATCGCCTTGGCCCTCATCCACGTAATGCATGCGGAAGCCGGCGACGGTGGAAAAGTGCGGCTCGAAGGGAAAGGTTCCCTCGAACGTCTCTTGGGCGGCAATCATGGCACGATCCTCGACGTGTGCGAACAAGCAGGGGAGTGGCACCGCGCCCGGCGAACCACGGGCGAACGGTCCAGTGTAGAGGGCAGGGCGGTGCCCCTGCAAACGGTTAGAGGGTTCGTGTCGCGCGTACTTGGGGTTCGGCGTACGAGCACTCTTTCAGACTGCTCAAATACCCGAGCGGAGCGGAATGTGTTCAATCCAAACTCTCGACGACGCTTGGAAAACCGTCCGCATCGCCCACCAACGAATCGAACGATGGACCGCCGTCGCCGCAGGTAGCGGATTTCGGAGCATGCAGTTCAGCGAATAAATCATCTTGTATTCTGCGTCATCGGTGTCGTGAGGCACGTCGATGTAGCAACAAACCGAATCGTTGCAGCGGCAAAACGCGCAGAGCGCCACGCCAAGTCCCCGGACAGTAGCCGCGTGATAAAACTGACGCGCAAGCGGCTCGTCGTTGGGGCGAGAACAATCTACATAAATCTGAGAACTCCACGTCGTGTTCAAGAGCTGACTGCTCGCGCGCGAAATACGTCGACGGCGGACTAGGACATCATCGCGCCAGATCCAACGAATGTTTGTCTCGACGTGCTGGCCGTACAGGAAAGATCGAAAGTGTTCAATCGCGTCTTCAAAGACTGGGATGGGCGACTGGCGTTCTTCGCTCATCAGCAGGTTCTGTCAGGGCGAGCCATGACTTACTTGCTAATCGGCTGGATAGGGATCTGTTACGTGTTCGATTAACTTCCGAAATGCACACAAAACGAGAAACGTGATCGCGAACCCTGTGATGACCTCGCAGCCTGGCGTAACGACTGCTGTGGCCAGTGCCACCAAAAATACAATCCAAAACAACGTCCGCAAATCGAATTGCTTTCGTCTGCCGTAGCGCATACGCGCATCGTACCACATTCGACCCCGTACGAGCCTGCGGCAATGCGCTCGGCGCGCCGCTACTTGACCTGGTCTTCCATGATTTGGCGGGCCGCTTGATTGGCCGATTGCCAGTCGCCGGCGCGGCCCTGTTCGACGATGTCGTTCAGCCAGCCCGCCTCCTCGTCCGAAATCTCGCCGGTAGTACGGGCCGATTCGATCTGCGAGCTGACTTCGTCCAAGCGGTCGCTCGCCTGGCGATTGGTGACGGAGTAAAGCGCCTTGGCGTACTCGTAGGTCGTCGGGCTGACGGCGCCGTAGCCGCCACAACCGGCCGACGCCATGCCAAAGACCGCCATCAACAGGGCCGCGCGCCAGGATCCCGCGACAAGGCCGCCCAAGTCGCGCATCTAGAAGTCTCCCGTGGCTTCGCCTTCGCCGATGCTCGACAACTCGGCCCAGAGAATCAGGTCGATCGTGTCGTCGACAAAGCGGACCGATCCATCGCCCATGCAGATTTGCCCGCCGCCGGGATGCTCTGCGTACATCTGACCCACGTGGTACGTGGGAAAGTTGATCGGATGGATGATCGGAAAGCCGGTAATGTCCAGTTCTCCGCCCGACGGCCCTGCGTGGATCAGCACCAGCGTGGCGGCCGCGTCCGGTCCGTTCTCCGGACTCGTGAAGTTGGGATGCGTGAAGGCTCCGGGCACAACGCCGACCCACGTCTTCTCGCTCAACGCCGACGAATGCTCACCCAAAAAGATCGTCTTCGACAGTCCATCGGTGATCTTGGCGAACCGGGTTCTTGAATTGCGAAAGAAGGGCCCGTCCGCCACTTTCGACGCGTCTCCGTTGATCGTGACCGTCTCGGTCGCGCTCGTGTAAATGTCGGTGAAGACCACGCCGGTCGTGCTGGCCCCACACTCACCCCAGCACGACTCCTGACCGTGGCTGGCGACGTAGTGCGATCGGGCGACTTGGACCTGCGTGCCATCGATCGTCAGCGGAGCACCCGAATCGTCCAGCACGACGAACGGCTCGAACTTGCCCGAGACCGACGGACAAAGGAACGTGGGAATCCGATCGTCGATGATATCAACGAATTGGGGGCTCCACAGGGGAAGCTCGAAGTCGATCCGCGCATCGATCGCCGACTCTTCCAGGTAGGGCAGCAAGTAGGCGCCCCAACCCCAGCCCGGCGGCGCGTCCCACGTATCCGGATCGCGGTTGGGCGGGGGCGGCGTGCCAATCGAGCGGGACGAGTAACCCGGCGGAAGTTTCTTGTGAATTCCCTCGAAATTGTGTAGCGCAACGCCCAATTGCTTGAGGTTGTTCGAACAATGCGACCGACGGGCCGCTTCGCGGGCCTGTTGCACGGCGGGCAACATCATGGCGACCAACACGCCGACAATGGCGATCACCACCAACAGTTCGACGAGCGTAAAAGCGCGTCGTCGCGGTCGCACCGCGGGTTTGCCGCGTCGCGGCATGGCAATCGAAAGGCGAGAAGCGCCGTCCCTGGCTTCGTTACGTGAGATTCGGTGGCGTTTCATGGTCGGTCTTTCCAGAAAGCGAGAGACGATAGGCCGCAGGCCCTATTCCGATAATCTAACAATCTGTTTTTGATATGCAACACTCATTTTTTGAATACTCAAAAATAAGCCGCTGACCGAGAATTGCCGAGGAATCGGCGGGAAAAAGCTGCACAGAGGGAACTGCCGCGCGAATTGCCCCGATCAGGCACCTGCGTCGTAGACGATGCTACCCGCGGCGATCGTTTTCTGGACCACCAGGCGATCGTGGCCCGATGACGGGTCGACAGTCAGATCAAACAGCGTCAGGTCGGCCGGGTCGCCCGGCGCAAGGCGGTTTTCCGCACGACCCAGCAGGTGGGCAGGTCGGGTCGCGGCCATGTCGACTGCGGTCGCCAGCTCGACTCCGGCGAACCGCATCACGTTGGCAATCCCGACGCCGATGGGCGCCGACGCGCCGGCCAGCAGTTGGTCCTGACCGGCGATCACCAGCCGTCCGTCATCGAGGATCTCTAGTTCGCAAAGCGCCGTTTCGTAGCGGCCCGGCGGCAAACCGGCCAAGCCCGACAAATCGCTGACCAGCAGACATCGCTCGGCCGACTTGGCGCGGACGAACGTTTGCACGACTTCCGGGGGCAGGTGGTGCCCGTCGACAATCAGACTGGCCATCAAACGGTCTTCGGCCAGTTGGTCCCACAAGTAATTTGGATGCCGCCGCAGTTCTCGATGTGCTCCGTTGCCCAAGTGGGTGCTGAGCCGCGCGCCGGCGTCGACCGCGGCTCGGATCTGGTCCGAGTTCGCCGCCGTGTGCCCAATGGCCACCACGATTCCGTCGGCCGTTGCGTGTTCGATGAATCTGCACGACTCGGGATACTCGGCCGCCAACGTGACGATGCGGATGCGGCCGGCCGCGGCGTCTTGAAACGCGCGAAACTCATTCCAATCGGGCGGACGGCAATGCTCGCGCGGATGCGCGCCCCGCGGCCCGTCGTCGGGAGACAGATACGGCCCCTCAACGTGGATGCCGGCAATCGCGTGATCGACGCGCGGCCAACGCCGGCACGCATCGTCGATGGTCTTTACAGCGTGCAGGATCGTGTCGCGGCTGGCGGTGGTCACCGTCGGGCAGTACTGCGTGACGCCAAACGCGGCGAGTGCATCGCTGATTTTGGCCACTTTTTCGGCCGGCAGCTCCAGCGAACTGAACTCCTGGCCGCCGAACCCGTTGACCTGAACGTCGACAAAGCCGGGCGCCACCCAGGGCAACTGGTTTGTGTGAGCCGCGTCGAGCGTACACGCGTCGGCCGCGGCGATTCGGCCTTCGGCAAGTTCCCAGCGCACCGGACGGCCCGTACGAAAATGCCGTCCGATGACCTCGGGCGTCGCGGTAGTAATCATCGGCGTGGGGCAGGGCGGCGGGTTTGAGACCGAGCAGACCAGTGCACGCCGATCAGCTTTGATACGACGCGCCGTCGGTTCAACATACCTGCCTTCATTCCGCGTCGCCAGCCGTGTCAGCCGGGCGCCGCGGTACGAACGCGTTTGCAGCCTGTTAGCGGACGACCGCCGTCGGACGCGAAACGATAATCGTCGGACCGACCGCTTGCCACCGTAGCGGGTTGTAGGTGTTCGAGCCCCAAAAGGCCGAATAGCCGGCGGTGTACGGCGTGGCCGAAACCATTGGCCGCGAGTTCGACTTGCCGTACCAGCGCATCGCGGCCAAACGGTCTTGCCGCTGCTGAGCGCGGAACTCCGCCCGGCGGCGAATCGCCTGCTTCGGGTCGTCGCGGCGTCGCTGCTCCTGCTCGTAGAACCACATCGACACGGTCGGTTGGACCACGCCCGACGCCGCGACCTGGCCGCCTTGCACGGCAAACGACTCGTCCGGACGGCGGGCAACCGTGGGCTCTTGGGCAACGGCACGCGCCGACAACAGCGCCACGAGGAGCGCAAGCGGGATCGACAAATTGCGAAGCATCGGCCTTCCTCCTGGATTGACGGGCGCGCCGGGAGCCGGCGGGCAGCGATCGGAAGCGAGCGCCGGGCATGCGCGCGCAAGGGCGCGCGCCTGGGTCAGCGCGGGCTCGCTATAGTCCGATTCGGTCTGCGAAGGCCCGCGGGATTAAACGATTTTGCCAATCGTTTGTTCCCGCCACTCGTCGACCGGCCTGGCGGCTGGACTGCGCGTGCATCGCCCCGAAGAGGCCCGTTGAAAGCACGACGGGGAACCACTCGGAGCAGGGTGAACGATTGCTCAGGCGACCGGCATGCGCGCAGTGCTGACAAACGTACGATAGCTGCGATCATCGCCATCGACGACCAATACGTAGACCAGGCCATTCGTCTTCCAATAGCCGATCGACTTACCTCCGGTGGCCGATTGCGGACCGGTCGGCGGAGAAGTCGGCAATCCACCCCGCGCCAACGGCACGACAAACAGTCGCGCCGTACCCGCTGCGGCGTGCGAAAGCTTGTACGCGACGCCGCGCACGCCGCCGATCTTGCCGATGCGTTGCCAGCCGATTGCCTCTCCGGTGACCGAATCGGGAATCTCAAACCGCGGCGGCGCCTTGGCGACGTCGAGCCACGTCGGCTGTAGCTCGGCCATCCAGCCATCGGCCAAGGTCTCAAGCGCGGTCTGCTCGCCCCGGCCAAACTGCTGCGACACGAACGCTCCGACGACCACTGCCGCGGCAACGGTCAGTCCGGCCGTCAACCAACGACGCCGCGACCAGCCCGTGCGTGCCCCAGCGCGTGACGTGCGGTGCTCGCCCGTCGCGCCGCCATCAGACAAGGCCACGGTGGCCTGTTCATCTGTGTCGGTTCGCTCGTCGAGGGCCGCACCGGAGTGCGGCGAATCCGGACCCACCGCGGCGATCATGGCCGCGGTGCCCAAAGCTGCCGGATCAACCGTCGCCGCGTCCGAATCGATCGGTGACTTCGCGGCAGCACCATCGAGCGCCTTCATCAGACGCTCGGCCAGGTCGCCCGGCACGTTGACGCGCTCGATTGCCTCGCCAACGGCCGCGTCCCACTGTTGCGCGCGGCGATACGCCTCGCGCACTTCCGGATCTTCGGCAACGCGACGCGCCAACTCCGCCATATCGGCCGATTGCAGGTCGTCGCTGCCGGGCCGGCAGGCTTCGAGTTGCTCAAGTGTGCGTCGATCGATTGCCATGAGTCGTGCCAAGAACGAAGTGCCGCCCGCTCGGCGGCGACGCGAAAACACTAATGATTGCTGGTAGTTGAGTGTCGGTAGGAAGCGTACGCCGAACGCTGATCTAGTTTCAAGTCTGATTGCGGGGGCCGCTGATCATCGGGCTCGCCGAGTTGCTGGCGCAGTCGCGACTTGGCGCGAGCCAGCCGGCTCATGACCGTTCCGATGGGGATCTCGAGCACCTCGGCAATCTCACGATAGGACCGATGTTCGAAGTAAAACAGCAACAACGTGACCTTGAAGTCGTCGTCCAGCGAGTTGATTGCCGCTTGCAGCCGTTCGCTATCAATGTCATTCGCGGTGACCGCGTCGGGCACCAGGTTGATGTCCAACTCGACCGCGGCGGCGGGCAAGGGCACACGCTGGCGTCGGGTCTTCAGGTAGCAGTTTCTCAATACGGTGAACAACCAAGCCCGCACGCAATTCGCGTCGCGCAGTTGATCGAGCTTTTGTTGGGCGATCAGGAAGACCTGTTGGGTCAGATCTTCCGCGTCGGCAGCCGAGCCTGCCAGGCGAAACGCGTAACGATAGAGCGCCTGGTGATAGTCGGAGACCAACTGCCCGACATCCGGCGGCGCAGCACCTTCGGCCATGTTCCGCCCTTTCGACAATGAACAGAGGCTTGCCGCGGGCCTTTTATTCCCGGGTCGCACAACTCGCCCGAAAAACTGCAGAAAACGACCGCGGCCGATTCCTCGACCGGCTGTTGGGGGTTGGTTGCCGCAAAGGCTCCCGAGGTCTCGCGTCGCGAGAAAAGCCGTGCTCCGGACGGTAGTATACCGCTTTGCCGCGCGAAACCCAGGGTCCCGCGAGGTGCCACTACCGCCAATCGACAAGCGGCGCAAATCACACCGCCAACGCTAGTTCAGACGTTTGAGGTAGTTCGTCGGCGCAATTCGATTCTTGGGGTGCTAGAAAAGTCGCGCGAATCTTGGAATAATTGCCGCTCGAAGCGGATCGTAATTTGTTGAGATACCAAGCAGGGTGGTCCTGCAAGGAACAAAACGCGTTACCCAGATGGAAGGTGACCCTCATGAAGAAGTTGGGAACATTCGCCCTGCTGTTGAGTCTCAGTATGATCACGCTCGGTTGCAAGCCGGCCGACAAGGCCGCCGATCCGGCTCCGGCCGACGCCGCACCGGCCGCTGAACCGGTCGATGACACGGCTGAACCGCCTGCCGAGTAACTTCCGCGCGAATTGCGGAGAACCGAAGCAAAGAACCGAGAGGGGGATGGGTTGCGATAGTCGCGACCCTTTCCCCCTTTTTTGTTTTGGTGCGACTTCGTTCTGGTGCGACGCGGGGCGCATCGCCACCCAGGGGAATCACGTCGTTCTGGCCGTTCCACAGCGCTGCCGGCAACGTCTGGGCTTCGCCCGCCACCCGCATTAACCCCGCTTCGGCTTCGGCAGCCGCCCACCGCGACCACGCCCTCTGCGACGTTTCGATCCCGAGCTGCCGGCGCGGCGCGCGTCGACGTCGGCGACTTTGCTGCCGATCGACTCGCGCATCCGTTCGATGCGGTCCCGAATGCTGGCAGCCCGCTCGAATTCCAGCCCCTCGGCCGCGGCCATCATCTCGGCCTCGAGTTCGGCTAGGTACTCTTCGGTGATGTATTGGGCCTCGTCGTCCCGGCCGACCGCGGCATTTGCCTGTGCGTGGGCGGCGGCTTCCGCCTCGATGCCGGCGCGAATCGTCTTGCGAATCGTCTCGGGCGTGATGCCGTGCTCTCGGTTGTAGCTCTCTTGCAAGGCCCGCCTCCGCTCGGTCTCGTCGATCGCCCGCTGCATCGACTCGGTCACCGCGTCGGCATAGAGCAGCACCTTGGCGTTGACGTTGCGGGCCGCGCGTCCGATGGTCTGCATGAGCGATGTCTCGCTGCGCAAAAAGCCTTCCTTGTCAGCGTCGAGAATGGCCACCATCGACACTTCCGGCAGGTCGAGCCCCTCGCGCAGCAGGTTCACACCGACCAGCGCTTCGAACCGGCCCTCGCGCAACTCGCGCAGTAGCTCGACCCGCTCGAAGGCGTCGAGCTCGCTGTGCAGCCATTTGCAGCGGACGCCTTTCTCCGACAAGTACGACGAAAGATCCTCGGCCAGCCGTTTCGTCAACGTGGTCACCAGCACGCGCTCGCCGACCGCCGCGCGACTGCGAATCTGCTCCAGCAAGTGCGGCACTTGCGTTCGCGCCGGGCTCACTTCAATCACCGGATCCAATAGCCCGGTTGGGCGAATCACTTGCTCGACAAACTCCCCGCCGGTTTTTTCCAACTCGTACGGGCCCGGCGTCGCCGAAACGTAAATCACCTGGTTGATCTTCTGCTCCCACTCGTCGAACTTCAGCGGGCGATTGTCCAGCGCGCTGGGCAATCGAAATCCGTGCTCGACCAGCGTGCTCTTGCGGCTGAAGTCGCCGGCAAACATCCCCCGCACCTGCGGCACCGTCGCGTGCGATTCGTCAACGAATAGCAGGTAGTCCGGCGGAAAGAAGTTGAACAGCGTCTGCGGCGTCGCGCCGGGCGGGCGACCCGACAGCGGACGACTGTAGTTCTCGATGCCCGGACAAAACCCAACTTCCTTCATCATCTCGATGTCAAAGCGGGTGCGCGCGTTGAGCCGCTGGGCTTCGAGCAGCTTGCCCGCGTTCTTGAGCTGCTCGAGCCTCTCGTCCAACTCTTGCTTGATCGAGTCGATCGCCGCGGCGATCCGCTCCTCGGGCATCACAAAGTGCTTGGCCGGATAGATGAACAGCTCCTGCTCTTGCTGAATCACTTCGCCACTGGTCGGATTGATGATCGACAACTGCTCCACTTCATCGCCCCAAAACTCGACGCGCAGCGCGAATTCCTCGTAACTGGGCCAGATTTCGACGCAATCGCCGCGTACGCGAAACTTGGAGCGGGCAAACTCGACGTCGTTCCGTTCGTACTGCACGTCGACCAACTTCGACAACATGTGGTCGCGATCGACCGTCATTCCGCGGCGCAGGTTGATCATCATCGCCTTGTAATCTTCCGGCGAACCCAAGCCGTAGATCGAAGAGACGCTGGCCACGATGATCACGTCGCGGCGGCTGACCAGCGCGCTGGTGGTGGCCAGCCGCAGCCGGTCGATCTCCTGATTGATCGAGGCGTCTTTTTCAATGTAGATGTCGCGCTGCGGAATGTACGCTTCCGGCTGGTAGTAGTCGTAGTAGCTGACGAAGTAATGCACCGCGTTGTGCGGGAAGAACTCTTTGAACTCCGCATAGAGCTGAGCCGCGAGCGTCTTGTTGTGCGAAAGCACCAGCGTCGGACGCTGCATCGCCTGGATCACGTTGGCCATCGTGAACGTCTTGCCGGAGCCAGTAACGCCCATTAGGACCTGGTCGCGGCGACTCTCGCGCAATCCGTCGACCAGCGTGGCAATGGCTTGCGGCTGATCACCAGCCGGCTCGAACGAACTGACAAGTTGAAACGACACGGTGGTGCTTTCTGGGCAGGTGAAAGGAAGTGTGACGCGACGCCGCTAACACCTGCTTGGCGGCGCATGCCATTCAGAAGAATACGCGATGCGCGTCCGCGCGGCCACCGCCCGCCGTGCTACGGTCCTCCGCCAGCCACGTTGCCGGCGGCCGGAATGGGCCGCAGGTAGGGCCGGATGCGCTGAAGGGTCTTCGGGCCGATTCCCCGAACTCGGCGCAACTGCTCGGCGTCGGCGAAATCTCCCTCCGCTTGGCGCGACTCGACGATCCGCCGAGCCAATGTCTCGCCGATGCCCGGCAACAGCGAGAATTCGGGCCAGTCGGCCTGGTTGATGTCGACACGAAACTCGGCCGGTTGCGCCGGCGCACGGTCGATCTCGATCAGCCGACCGGTAGCGCCGCCGTTTGCCAGCCACCAGGTCGCGATGCTGACCAGCGCGAACAGGCAAAGCGCGCCCACGGCCGCCTGGTCCATCCGCCGCAACAGCGGACGCGACGCATCACGCTCAGGTTGAGAATCACGATCGCTCACGTGTTCGTTCACACTTGGCGCTAGTCGACCGGCCGCGACATGCGGGCCCTGTTCGTGCGAGTTCGGCACCTGCTATTATGAATCAATGCAATCGAACGCGACACGCCCGAAGCAGCGCTTGTGAGCAAAGAATTTCAACAGATCGAGTGGGACGAACGGCTCGAAGAAGACTGCCGGCAGATCGTGCGTCTGGCGATACGCGAGGATCTGAGCCGCACGTTCGACTGGACGACGCTGGCGCTGGTGCCAAGCGGCGTTTCGGCCGAAGCGGCGATCGTCGCCCGCCAGCCGGGCACCGTGGCGGGAATGCGCGCGATCGAATTGGCGTTGTCCGAAATGGACGTTACGGTCCGGCTTGGCGAAGCCGCGGCCGACGGCAGCCGCGCGTCGGCCGGCCAAATTCTGGGCGTGCTGTTCGGATCGGCCCGAAGCCTGCTCACGGCCGAACGGATTTTGCTCAACCTGCTAGGGAGACTGTCGGGCATCGCCACGCTCACGCGCGCCTATGTTGACGCGGTGTCCGGCACGCATGCCCGAATCTACGATACCCGCAAGACGACGCCCGGCTGGCGACGCTTGGAAAAGTATGCCGTGCGCTGCGGCGGCGGACACAACCATCGGCTGGGACTCTACGACGCCATCCTGATCAAGGACAACCACCTGGCGTTCGACGCAAGCCACACCGGTACCGCAGCGCCTTCGACCGCCGAAGCCGTGCGGCGGGCGCGCGAGTTCGTTCGTTCGATGGCCGATTCTGGCTCACCGGGCGACATGATTGTCGAGGTCGAAGTCGACACCATTGAGCAGCTCGATCAGGTCTTGCCCGCCGGGCCGGACATCGTGCTCTTGGACAATATGACGCACGACGAACTGCGCCGCGCCGTGGCACGACGCGATGCGCAAGCACGTCAGGTCGAGCTGGAAGCCTCCGGCGGTGTGAACCTGGACACGGTCTCGGCAATCGCGGCCACGGGCGTCGATCGGATCAGCGTTGGAGCGTTGACGCACTCGGCAGCGGCCCTCGACGTGGCGCTCGACTGGCGCCCGGCGCGCCGTTAGCCCGCGGCGCCACTGGCCAATCGAAGCACCACAGGGTGCATAATCGCTACGACCCTGCCGTGACGATCTCCCGCGACGACCAGTCGTGCCAGGATGAAGCTCCGCGGTCGGCGCAATCGAATTGACGTGCAGCCCGTGCGGCCTACGGTTTGTTAGCGCAGCGTGCCCGTGCCGGTGGGATGCACGTGCGCGACGAACGGCAGGCGCAACCGCAGATTGCGGGGCGCACTGACGTGGGCAGACGCCTGCTGCTCCCCGCGCGCGACGCGCCCACCCGACTGCCCCACGCCAGACCGTCCCGCCGCTTGCCCTGCGCGGTTTTTCACACCTTCAATGCCCCTGGGATATGCGTGCCGCCATGCCCGCCAAACGCCGCACATTGCGCCGCGCTTTCACGCTGATCGAAGCCATGGTCTCTTCGGCGATCACGGTGGTCGCCGGCAGCGCGGTTCTGTTGGGGATTGCCAGTTCGATCAAAACGACCGACGACGTGCTCGCCCGAACACAAGCGGGCGGCATCGCCGCCATCTTGATGGACGAAATCGCAGGCCAGATGTACTGCTCCGATCCCCAAAATCCGTATCAATATCCGCTGGGCGCGTTCGGCGGCGATCGCGATGACTACGACGACATCGACGACTATGAAGGCTACTCGTCGCAGCCGCCGCACGACCGGTACGGTTTTCCGCTCGGCACCGAGGACGGGGAGGGGGGCCAACGCGATCCGAACTTTCGCGTCCCCGCGAACCAGTTTGCGAGTTGGGAGCAAACTGTTTCGGTTTACTACGTCGACGCGGCCGATCCCTCGCAACCGTTGCCGGCCGGTTGGACCAGCGGCTATCGGGCCGTCGAGATCCATGTCAACTACAAGGACGCCTCGCAGGCCACCCGACCGCTGGCCGAGTTCAGGCGCGTGTTTTGCTATGTGCCGATTCAATAACCCGCCCAGCCGCCGTACTACGCGCCGGGCGGTCACGTTGGTCGAGATGCTGCTGGCCATGGCCGTCCTGGCCATGATGACCGTTGCGCTGGGCGCGCTGACCCAGGCAGTGCGCGTCTCGTCCGATTTGACGCACGGCACGTCGACTGCCACGCAACACGCGCGTGTCACGCTGCATCGAATCGAAACCGCCATCACCAACGCCTTTGCCAACGAAGCGTTTCCCGGCGCCTTCGTCGTCGCCGACACGATTGGCACCTACGACTATCCCGACACGCTTATTGTCTGGCGCCCCGGCTCCGACCCGCAAAACCCCGACGGGCTGCCGCGGTTCGACGAGATCGTCGTGTTTTGCACGAACCCCAACGCCCCCAATGAACTGCTCGAAATCACCGCGCCGGGCGATTCGCGCACGGTTCCGGAGATCTCGAACGTGGCTGCGTGGAACTCGGAGTTGGCAACGCTCAAGACGGGACCAGCTAGCCAGAAGGCGCTGCTGACCGACCTGGTGCGAACAGCCGCGCCGAGCGGCAATCTGGCCACGTCGCGCGGCGCCGTTCGCTTCGCTGTGAGTCTGTGCCCGAGCGACCAGGACTGGGCCGACTACCGAGCCGGCAACATCGCGTTTGCTGACGTGCCCTGGGCCCAGACGGTTTACGGACGCGAGAGCGGACTGCGGCAAACGCGCGTCGCCACGGAGCTACAGCTTGTGGCGCGGCAAGGCAACACGTCCCTTGCCACGACGATTCCATTCTTCGGCTCGGCGGCCTTGTATTGGGAGCTGCGACCATGATCGCTGTGGTGCGAACAACTCGAATTCGCCCGTGCCTCCGACCGAGGCCCGGCGCCGCTGTACTCGTCGTGCTGGCGCTGGTTTCGGTAGCGCTGGCGATGTCGTACGCCGTTCTGCGCTCACAAACCGTGGGCATGCAATTGCAAGCCAACAATAGTCGCGGCAGCCATGCCCGCCACGCCGCCTTGGCCGGGTTGAGCGTGGGCATGCGAAAGATGCGACTAGATAGTTGGGCCGGGACCGGCTCGACAATCAACGCCTCGATCAGCAACACGGATTCGTACAGCGTGACATTTGTGCCCGGCGACACGGCGCTCGTGCCAGCCGACCCAGACTACGAATTAATCCCTTATCGCGTCACGATCGTGTCCACCGGCACGTCGGTCGACCCTTCGCAACCAACCGTGTTCTCGACCCACCAGGCCCAGGCCGTGATGCAGTTGGTTCCGCGCCAATTGGGTCCCGAGCCATCCAACTGGTCGACAATGCTCGACTTTACGCTGTATCAGCGCGAGGCGGATAAGGTTGAACTGGCACTGCCGGTGCATATCGAAGGCCCGGTCCGGCTGCAAGGCGAAGTCGATGTTCATTCAGCCTATTCCTGGAGTAGTTCGCCCCGGTCGCGCTACTTTTCGGATCTGAACGCCATGCGCAATGGCGGCAACGAGGTGCAGCGAATATCGGCGGACGACGACGAGGGGTATTTCACGGTCACGTTCGACGGTGAAACGACAGGCAACATCAGCGCAGATGCATCATCGTGGACCGTTCGCAATGCTTTGGAGAATCTGTCAACAATCGGAGACGACAATGTTGCCGTGAGCAAGTCGGGAGATTCCTGGACTGTTACGTTTAAGGGCGATTTGGCCGCGACCGACGTATCGACGTTAGTCGTTGACGACACGTCCGCCGAGGGCGACGTTACCGTCACAACGATCACCCAAGGCGCCCCCGGCACGCCAGACTATCGGCCGTTCACTGGGCCGCTCTACATTCCCACCATAAACTCCAGCGTGGAAAGCCTGACGCTGCTGGCCATCAACTCGGGAATCACGGTTATTGTCATCCCCGAAACCAGCACGCCCGCGCCCGCGTTATCCTCTAATTTGACCTACCGTTTGTACCCGGGCGGACCGCAATACAACGTCGCGACGTTACCGAGTGACGTGTCCAATACGACGCTCGCGGCCGACCCGGCGACCAATCCGTTGGGGCTGTACTACAACGCCGGCAACGTCGACGTGCACGACAATGTGAGCATCGTCGGCACAATTATCGTTGGAAACACGCTGGACATCCACGGCACGAACGTGTCGATCGTTCCTCATGCGATGCGGCCGTTGGACGGCTCGTCTGCGGCCTTGCAGTTGCCCAGCGTTGTGACGCTGAACGAGCTGCACGTGCACAACGGAGCTGCAGCCACCATCAACGGCACGCTGGTCGTTGGAAAGAAGCTTCTCGTCAAAAAGGGCACCGAATCGACGTCACTGGTAGTGACCGGCAATATGATTGTGGGCGAAAACATCAGCGTCGAGAGTCGCGACGAGTGGGAATCGATTGGCAACAGTCTCTGGCAGAGCACGTATTCTTCGTTCCAGGGGCAGTTGCAGCAACCGAATGCGACGGCTCATTTTCCGGTGTGGGTGGCGTCGCAACTGGGCCGAAACTATGTACCGGCGATCACGATTCGCCCCGACACCGCCGCGCCCGACGTACACTGGCCGGACACGGCTAATCCGATCTACCAGGTAAAGTCCGGCGATTCCGGGCTGCACTGGGACCTCGTGCGATGGACCAACCGACTGTAACTCTGTTCTGGAGAATGTGTTATGAACCGCAACGGAAGACTCCGCTGGACGCTGCTCTTGGCCGCCAATGCGGCACTTTGGTGCGTGCTAAGCTTGCAACAGAGCCACGGTGCGAACAACCAGCTCAATGCCAACAATCGTCTCAACGCGAACGACGCCGCGATCGCCGCCCAGCAACGCGCGGAGATCATTACCCAACTGCAGGAAATCAAAACGGGCATCAACATTCTGGTGCAGTATCGCCGCAACGAGGCGCTGCCGTCTGCCTTTCCGCTGCAGAAATAGCCACGCCATGTCCGCCACTCCCCGACGACCGAACCATGCGTTCACGCTGCTGGAAGTTCTGATCGTTGTGGCGATTCTCGGCGTTCTGGCGGGGATCATCGTCCCGAGTTCGAATCCCGACACCTATGCCCGCCTTGAAGCGATGGCCGGGATCCTCGGCCGCAACATCGAGTATGCGCGCAACTTGGCGGTCACAAACTCGGACAATTACAAGATCACGTTCGACGTGCCGGGCAATCAATGGATCCTAACGCATTGCGGCTCGAATGCCGCGCTCGATGACTTGCCCATCACACCGTTTCACCTGGCCAGCGATCCGCCCGACCAGCAGATCGTCTTGCTTGATGAGATGTCACACGTCGCCGAGACCGTGCGGTTGCACGCGATTTGGGAGCTAACCACGCCGCCGGAAACAGTCGACGCCATCGAGTTCCACTCGCTCGGCGAAACGATGCGCACCGTGCCAACGTTGATCTGGCTAGCCTCCGGCACCGGAACGGGCACGCGTTACATCTCGGTGCGCGTCAGCCCGATCACCGGCGTGTATTGGATCGAGGGCTATCGGGCCACCGAACCAACAACCGCAACCTATTAGCACGTCCCTCTTAGAACAGACAAGTCCCTGGCGAGAACCGCAACATGGTTCGTATGTTCGGCAAACATGCACACGGCCCGATTGGAATCGAGTTCACGGGTCGTGCCGTGCAGATGATTCAATTCACGGCGGATCAGTCGCGCGTGATTGACTCGGTGCGCTGGGACCTGCCGCCCATACCGTCCGGCACAACGGATGATTCGCCCAACCACGCGCTCCACGAGGCGATCCAACAAGCCTGCCAGGGGCGAAAGTTCCGCGGGCGGCAAGTCGTCGCTTGCTTGACCGCGAAGGAGCTCTTCGTCCAGAACGTCCGCGTCGCGAAAGGACCGGCCACGGAGTTGGAGGATCTGGTCCGCCAGGAGGCGGCATCGCGCTTGCCGTTTCCGGCCGACGAGGCCGACGTGCGATTCGTCTTGGCCGGCGAAGTGCGCCAGGGTGACCAACTTCGACGCGAGATTATCCTGATGGCCTGTCATCGTCCGGTTGTCGACCAGTTATTGCAGATGATCGACGCGCTGGGTTTTCGGGCCGTCGGGATCGACGTCGAGCCGGCGGCCATCCTCCGGGCCTATAGTCGACAGTTTCGCCGAGACGACGATTTGCAGCGTCGCGTGATGTTCGTGCGGATGGGTACCTTCAACACGGTCGTGGTCATTGCCCGCGGCACCGATGTCTTCTTCGCCAAATACATCAACATCGGCGGGCACCAGATGGACAGCGCGGTGGCCGAACATCTGAACATCTCGCACGACGAAGCAACCACACTGCGGTGGACCAACGGCGATCGTCGTGCCGATCAGCAAGATCCGGAAATCGCCGCGAGCATTGCCGAAGCGACACGCGGCGTCATCGAACGCTTGATCAGCGAGCTGTCGATGTGCGTTCGCTATCACAGCGTGACTTTCCGCGGCCAGAAGATCGACCGGGTCGTGGTCGGCGGTCCGGACGCCAACCAGGAACTGGCGAATACGCTGGCAACGCGACTGGAAATCAACTGCGATTTAGGCGATCCACTACGCAGCTTCGAAGCACCGCTACCGGCCCGTCGATCGCGCTGGGACGTAACGGCGGGGCTGGCCCTGCACGACGGGGGTCGATAAGGAATCCGGCACGTGGCTACCGAACTGAAAACACTCGTCGAGCTCGATTTTCTACCGGCTTCGTACTGCCGGCGGAGAATGCTGCGCCGTGCTTACGCTTGGCGTTTTGTTGCGGCGCTCGGCATGTGCGGTTTTCTCGGCGCTACGAGCCTCTGGCTGAACAAACATCATGAGGGTGTTCTGGCCAAGTTGGCTGCCGTCGAATCCCAGTTTGCCGACGCGGCCGAGAAAGAAGCCCGACTGGCCGAAGTCACCGGGGAGCTGCAGGCAGAACTCAAGACGGCCGAGCTGTTGACCTATCTGCGGCACCGATGGCCTCGGTCACGAATTGTCGATGCAATTCTCGAACCGCTGCCGGAAAACGTCATCCTGACCGAACTGAAGATCGGACACGAACCAATCCAGGCTGCGGAAACGTCGACGATCACGCTGCTCGAAACCGAGTCCGAACCAGTCGATCGACCGTCGCGCCGCTCGGCGGATCTCAAGCGACTCCTGCAGGAAAGTTCCCGCCAGCAGCACTTCGTGATGTTGACGGGCCAATCGACTGACGCAGCCACGTTGCACGAGTACCTGGCACGTCTGGGAACGAATCCGTTGTTCTCGAGTGTCGACTTGGGGCTGCTCGAGAACGCGCCCAACGCCAGCGGCGCCAGCGGCGCGATGACGCCAACGCGGTTCACCGCCCGTGCCAAGGTCTGCCCTGGCCACGGCCAAATCATCAGCGCCCCGCAGTCAACGGAGCCGCTGGCACAGCGAGGAGAATAGCCGTGCGAAAAGCTCCGCTCATCGAAATGGATCGTGGCACGTGGGGTGCCATCGCGCTGGTGACAGCAACCGCGGTGGTCTACCTGACGTTCTGGTTCGTGCCGCAAATGCGCGCCATCGCCAACTCGCACGCCGAATTGGAATCGAAGCTCGAGTACGTCATGGGTGCCCACAAGTCGGCGCTGGCCGCGGATCGGGTCGAGCAGGAACTGCGCGAGGTGCGCGCGTACATCGAACAACACGACGACCAGTTGCTTGCGGAAGACGGAATGCCGTCGCTGTTTCGGCAAGTCAGCCACATGTGCAAGTCGCACGAAGTGATGACCACCCGCTTCGAGCCGCTGGCGCCGGTGTCCTACCACAGTCTGGAACGGGCCTCGCTGAGCCTCGGCGTTCGAGGGCCGTTTCAGTCCGTCCAGCGCGTGCTTCACGAGCTGGAGTCGCTCCCAGAGAGGGTTTGGGTCGACAGCATCAAGATGAGCCGCACGCAAGAAGCTGGGGACTCTGTGCAATGTGAGCTGCGTTTGGTTGTCTTTGTCGATAATCCGGAAAATACCGATTAGTTGAACTGGTCCAACGTCCGATAGTAGAAGAGCCGGTTCGCAACCGGACGACTGCGCTAGCACCAGGACGAACCCATGTCGCTGTCCCAACGACTCATCCGCGAAATCAAGGCCAGCCCTGCCAAGGCGGGCGGACTGGGCGTGTTGCTGCTCGTGGCTGGGTACTTTTGGCTGCCAGTGATCATGGGGTTGTTTGTCGGTGTGCAGCCCACTCCGGCCGCACCGCTGACAAGTGCCAGCCCTTTGCCCGCTAGCAGTCCGTTATCGGAGTTGGCCGAGTCGCAGCCTCCACCGGCCGGGTCCACGGCATTCGATTGGCGCAAGCTGGCCGAGATGATGGAAGGCGATCCAATGACCAAACCGGTCGACAACTCGGAAAGTCGGCGCGATCCGTTTGCTGGCGAAGAGATTTTGGCAGCCGAACAAGAAGCCGAAGCCACACCAACCTTGCCGCCCGTCCTCACCAAGCCAGTGACTCCCGAAGAGGCCGGTTTGGTGCTCAAGACGACGATGTTGGGCTCCGGCCGGCGCATTGCCGACATCGGCGGCCGGTCCTACACCGTCGGCGATCCTGTCCCTGCGCCCGACGCTGGCAGCGACGTCGTGTTTCAAGTCGTTGAGATTCACCACCGCCGCGTGGTGTTGGAACGGGGCGACCAACAGTTCGAATTGCGCATCCGGCGCCCGCTGGTCGACGCGGCCCACGAAGCGCTCACGGGGCGCACCGAGCCGGCCACAAGCAACCAAAGCCAGCGGGCAGCCGTACGCGGTAACGATACGCAACCTGCCCCGCCTCAACATGCCCCGGGCACGAGGCCCGAGGCCCTAATGACCAATTAGCCGTTAGCGGAAGGCCGAACAGGCCAATTCGCCGCCCGACTCCCAACGGCGACGGACACACCGATCACGGACGATCATGAACAGCATCTTCAAGCTTTTCGCATTGGCCCTGTTTATTGCCGGTGGCATCGGGATTGCCATTGGCCTGGCCACGTCGATTCCGCGGGCCGACCCGTCTGTCGCGATCGACGCGTCGCCTACGCCAGATGCGGCGACGGCTGCGACGGCTGCCGACGCGGATCCAACCCCGCAGGCTGAAACGCCGTCACAGACTGCGCACCAACCGCCGCACCCCGAGTATGCCGACGAATTTGTGCCGCAAGCAACCGCCGAAACCGAACCAAGCGTTCCCTCGGATCGACCCGCGGACAACACCCGTCTGGCACAAAATGACAAGGTGCCGCCGATTCCCGGACTGGGCGACATCGGCAAAGCGCTGTACAAGGAGGTGCTCGAACAGCAGGCAGTCCAAGATAAGCTGCGACAGCAGGCCCAACAGCAGCAACTGCCGGGCATTGGCGGAACGCCATTCGACCCCAGCAGCCTCTTGCCCCCAACGGGCGTGGATCCGAACGCGGCCGGCACGGGCACTGCGACGCAGCAACAAACCGCGGCTCCGCCGACGACCGACTTTACGGTCAAGAAAGTGCCGGGCGAGGGCGATGATCGGCTGACCGTCCATATTCAGAACAAAGACCTTCGCGAGGTGCTTGACTTTCTCGGCGAGCACAGCGACCTGAGCATCTTGGCCGCGCCGGACGTGCAGGGACTGGTTTCCGTTTCGCTCACCGACGTGACGATCGAACAGGCGTTGGCCGCCATCCTCAAGTCGACCGGGTACGTTTCGCGCCGCGAAGGTAAGTTCGTCTACGTCGGCACGCCCCAAGACATCCAACAGATGCTTCAATCCGTCGATCGCATCGAAACACGGGTCTACCGGCCAAACTATGTGAAGGCCGCGGATCTAGAGCCGCTGATCACGCCGCTGCTTTCGCTGTCGGGAAGTGCCAGCGCTGGCTCGTCGGTCGTGGCCGTATCGCCACCGGCGGAACAGGGCATCGAGCCCGACGGTGGCCAGGCGGGCGGCGATTCCTTCGCCGAGGGCGAAGTGCTCGTCGTGCGTGACTACACGACCATCCTCGACGAGATCGATCAGGTCATCGCCGAAATCGACAAGCGTCCGATGCAGGTCGCCATCGAAGCCATGTTGCTCAGCGTGGAGTTGAACGACAGCAACACGTTCGGCGTCGACTGGCAGTTTCTGCGGGACAACGACCACATTAAGTTCGCCACCGGTTCGCCGCCGGCCAGCCTGGGCGAGATCAAGTTCACCCAAGGCGGGCTCAAATTCGGATTCCTCGATAGCTCGCTCGGCGTATTCGTCAACGCGCTGCAAACGATCGGCGACACCAACGTCATCGCCAGTCCACGCTTGATGTGCCTCAACAAACAAAAGGCCGAAATCCTGATCGGCCAGCAGTTGGGCTACGTTACCAAAACGCTCACACAAACGACCACGGCGCAAACCGTCGAGTTTCTTGAAGTCGGAACGCAACTGCGATTGCGGCCGTTTATCTCGACCGACGGCCTAATCCGGATGGAAGTCCATCCCGAACTGTCGACCGGCAGCGTCGAAGTGAAGGAAGGTTTCACGCTGCCCAACAAGCAGACCACGCAGGTCACCACCAACATCATGGTCCGCGACGGCTGCACGGTCGTGATCGGCGGCCTGATGCAGGAAAATCTGACCAACACGGGCAGTGAAGTGCCGCTGCTGGGCAGCACGCCGGGCGTGGGATTCCTGTTTCGCACGCGAACCGGAACCCAAAAGCGTAATGAGATCATCGTGCTCATTACGCCACACATCGTCTACGAACCAGAGAGCTGTATCGAGGGCGACCAGGCCGCCGCCGATTTTCATCGACACCAGGCCGTCTACAAAGACGAGTTCGTGCCGCTCAATTCGCGTCACGTCGGCCGCAAGTTCTTCCGGCTCGCGCAGCGTGCCTGGGCCAACAACGACAAGCGCGCCGCCCTGCGTTTCATCAACGTCGCCGTTCACTTCGACCCGCAAAGCCGTGCGGCCATCGATTTGCGAGCCGACATCCTGGCCAACAATCAGTTCGGCCGCCAGTCGGGTATCGTCCCGCTGCCTGTCGGTTCGCCCGAAACCGCGCTCGAGGGCGAGTCCGTGGCTCCCTGGCTGCTGGACGGACTGGAAGGGGGCGGGTTCGAGGGCTACGTACCGCCCCATCCGCGCGATCCGGGCGCGCCGGCCAGCGTGATCCGCATTGAACCAGGATCGGAGTTCCGGTAATGCGACGCGCCAGGCCATCGCTATTGCTGCTTGCGGCTGCCGTGCTGGGCGCCACTTCCGGCTGCGCCGGCGTCGGTCGACTAACTTCCACGACCAACGGCATCGACTCCGAACAGCAGCAACGAGCAACCGAAACCATCGCAGACTTCGAAGAGAAACGCGAGCACGCGGAATTAATGGCTGCACAAGCGCGTTGGCGTGAGGGCAATCTGGCCGCCTGTCGCCAGGGCCTTGACGAGCTGCTCTCGCGCGATCCCACGCACATGGAAGCCCGCGCCTTGCTGATCCAGGTGCTGCTTTCCGAAGAAAAATACGACGTGGCCCGCGGCTACCTCGAACAGGTCTTGGCCGCTCGACCCGCTGATGCCTGGGCCAACCACACGATGGGCCTGGTCCTTCAAATGCAAGGCAGTGACGCGGAGGCGCTCACCTACTTCCGCCGGGCCGCTGAACTGCAACCCGACAATCAGGAGTTCGCGCTGAGCCGTCGGGCGTTGGAATTGGCGTGCGCAGCGTCGCACGATGCGTGTCGCGTCGGCGACCACGACAAAGCGGGCGGGTCCGCTATTTGCCGATCGGGCACGCAATGCGGCACGGATGCGTGCACCGATTGCAGTCCGGGCAAGCAGTGCGCTGTCGAAACGTGCGGCGAATGCGGTCCGCACAAGCCGGGCTCCGCCGAAACGGCTGCCGCTGGCGACGCCGCATCTCCGGCGACGTCCGAAGCCAACCGGGCCCTTACCGACGCCGAAGAAGCGCTCAAGACAGACAACGTACAAGACGCACGCGACCTGCTGACCCGAGCCGTCTCGCTCGGCGACGCCTCGCCGCGCATCGCGATCCGCGCGGCCGTCGTGGCGTTACGACAGCGCCATCCGGAACTAGCGGTATTTGTGTTACAACCCCTCGCCGAGCGCTATCGCGATTCGGCCGCCCTGCACCGCACACTCGGCACGGCGTACTACCGCCAAGGGGACTACCAAGGGGCACTAAGTGCTTTTGAGCAAGCACTTTCTTTGGACAACTCCAACGGCCTGTCCTACCTTTTGATGGGGTGTACGTTGGAGAAAATGGGGCAAGCGGATCAGGCCAGATCGCATTTCGAGCAGGCCGGCCGCCTCGATCCTCGTCTCCGCGTGCAGCGGTAGCGCGTACGGCCGAATCGCTCCGGCAATCCGCTTCGCGCAAGCCGTCTACCCACTCGGCATTCGCCGCAAGCGCCACGCCATCGATGGGCGCGCTCTTGCGGCGTGCAATGCGCCGTGGTGCGGCCGGTCCCTTTGCGAATTGCCAGATCAAACACCCACAACCAAACCATGATCGGATTTCATCTACCACTGGTCTTGTCTTGCGTCGCGCTGGCCGCATCACTGGCGTTGGCGGCGGATCGTATTGTCGGCCCGTCGATCCACCTGGGGTCGGCACTGGTGTGTTGGGGCCTGCTGGCAGTCGGCGCGGGGCTGCCCGTCGCAATGATGGGATGGTTCGTGCGCCGGGCGCGGGCTGCACACGAAGCCGCGTTGCGCGGGCTCGACGTTTTGGCCCAAGGCGACGTCCGAAGTCTGGCCGACGGCAAGTACGATGCAACCTTCAGCGCTCCGCCCATGGACGTGCACAGCGCTGACCGATTGAACCACCTCCGCCAAAGACTGGCCGACATCGGGCAACGCCTTCAAGACCTCGAACAACAGCGGGCCGCCAGCGAGAGCCGACTTCGCCGACTGACCGCCAAAGCCGAGCGGACGGAATCGGTCCTTCGCGGATTTTCCGACCCGGTGGTCGCGATCGACAAATTTGGCGAATTGATTCTGGCAAACCAAAGCGCCGAGGAGTTGTTCGAGTTCGACGCTGCGTCCACCGAAGACCGGGTACTGGCAAACCTGGTCCACTGCGAGAAGCTTGTTGAGCTGCTGAGCGACACCCGCAAGCGCAAAGTGCCAAGCCAGCGCAGTTGCGATATTGCAATTGCGACCGACGACGGCTCCGAACATTGGTATCGGGCCACCGCTCGAGGCATCACGGCCGACGGCGAAGCCGCGGAAGCCGATGGGTCCTCAGAAGGGGCCGTCGCCGTGCTCCACGACATTAGTTCACAGAAAGCGCTACAAAAACGCAACGCCGAATTCGTCTCGTCGGTCAGCCATGAAATGAAGACGCCCCTGGCGGGCATTAAGGCCTATGTCGAACTGCTGGTCGACGGCGACGCCGAAGACGTAGCCACGCAGGAACAGTTCTACGAAATCATCAATGCGCAGGCCGACCGCCTGCAGCGGCTGGTCGACAACATGCTCAATTTGGCTCGGATCGAAGCCGGCGTGGTCGAGGTGCGGAAAGAGAGCCGGTCGCTGAACGAGCTGCTTGAAGAAGCGCTGACCGTCGTGGGACCGGCAGCCGAGGCCAAGTCCATCACGCTCAAGCGCGACTTGAGCCCGCTCTACCTGGGCGTCTATGCCGATCACGACATGGCGCTGCAGGCCGTGATCAACCTGCTCTCGAACGCCATCAAGTACACGCCGGGCGAAGGCCGCGTTACGCTCCGCAGCCGGCTTGAAGACAACATGGCTCGCTTCGACGTCGAGGACACCGGCGTCGGACTTGCCGAGGAAGACCGGCTCCGCGTGTTCGACAAGTTCTATCGAGTTCACAAGGACAAGGACATGGCGGCTGGTACCGGCCTGGGATTGCCGCTGGTCAAGCACATTGTCGAGGACGTGCATGGTGGACGCATCGACGTCCAAAGCACGCCGGGCGAAGGAAGTATTTTCACCGTATTGCTGCCGGTCGCCGCGACCCTGACCTGAGAAACAGCTCACACCCTGATAACCAGGGATTTCACAACGGAGGAACGGTTCGATGCCTAGAAACGTACTCTTGTGCGACGATGAGATTCACATTCTACGCGCCGCGGAAATCAAGATCCGCCGCTCAGGCTACGAAGTGCGCATTGCCCACGATGGGCAAGAAGCTTGGGAACTGATCCAGCAAGAGTGCCCCGACATACTGGTGACCGACCTGCAGATGGCGCGGTGTGACGGGCTGGAGCTGACCGCTCGTATTCGTGGCGACGAGGCCATCAAAGACCTGCCGATCGTAATGCTCACGGCCAAGGGCTTTGAGCTGCCGCGACAAGAACTAATCGAAAAGTGGAACATCGTCGATATTTTGGCCAAACCGTTCAGCCCGCGCGAATTGGTGAGCCTGATCACGAAGACACTCGAAGCCGCACCGGCCGTCGCGCGGTAGGAGAGACCCAGGCTTATGTCGAATCTGCCCACCGAACTGTTCGGCGACGTGCTGGTGATCCACACGCCGGACGAATTAAGCGACGACCAGATCAACCGTTTCGTGAGGTTCGTCGACGAACGCGAGCAACGGAAAATCGTGCTCGACATGAATCTCACCGAGTTAGTCGACAGTGAAGGCCTGACGGCGATTCTCGACTGTCAGAACAAGGTGCGCGAAAGGCACGGCGACCTGAAGATTGCGTCCACGCACACGATCAATCGCAAGATCCTCGAAATGACTCGACTCGACGAGCAACTCGAGGTGTACGACAGCGTCGTCGACGCCGTCAACAGCTATCACTAGCGATCGGGCCACGCAGATGTCCACTCCCGTTGCCACCCGTCGACGTCTTGGCGAACTGCTCGTCGACCGCGGATATCTGTCGAAAGACGATCTCCAGTCAGCACTGGCGCAGCAAAAGAACCAGCCGGCAGGCCTGAACAAGCTGCTGGGCGAGATCGTGGTCGAGATGTCTCACTGCACCGAGGACCAGGTCGCCGAATGCTTGGCTCTGGAGTACGGCGTTCCGTACGCAAAGCTCGAGCCTCGCCTTGCCGATCCGAAGATCATCGATGTCTTGCCGCGCGAGTACGTTGAAGGCAATCTGGTGCTGCCGCTGTTCTTGGTTCGCGGCGTGCTGACAGTCGCCGTGCCGGAGCCGTCGAACCTGTTCCTGATCGACGAAGTGCGGCAGCTCACGCAGTTGGACGTGCAAATCGTCGCGGCCACCACGAAAGACATCCGCCGGGTCTTGACGACTCTGCCGAACTCGAAGGTGTTCGTGATCGACGACATCATCGAAGATTCGGAGATCCACGACGTCACGCTGATCGAAGACGCGATCGAAGACATCGGTGATCTGGAGGAAGTCGCGGGCCAGTCACCGGTGATCCGGTTGGTCAACTACGTGATCTTCAACGCAGTCAAGGAAGGCGCCAGCGACGTCCACATCGAGCCGTCGGAACACTGTGTCCGCGTGCGATACCGCATCGACGGCCGACTCTACAAGTCACTCGAAGTGCCCGCGCACTTGCTCAACGCCATTTCGAGCCGCATCAAAATCATGGGCGGCATGGACATCAGCGAACGCCGGTTGCCACAAGACGGCCGCATTCACGTCATGCTCGAACGGCGCAAGATCGACCTCCGCGTCAGCACGTTTCCGACGCATCGCGGCGAAAAGACCGTGATTCGCGTACTCGACACGCACAGCGTCAGCCTCGTGCTCGAGGATCTTGGGTTTGCCGAGGACGTGTTGCAGCATTTCCTGCACGACATCAAGGCACCCAATGGCATCGTGTTGGTTACCGGACCGACCGGAAGTGGTAAGTCGACCACGCTCTACGCGGCGCTGAATAGCATCAGCTCGATGGAGAACAACGTCTGCACGGTCGAAGACCCCATCGAATACCATTTGCCGCTGATCAACCAATTTCAGGTGCAAGAGAAGGTCGGGCTCACATTCTCGAAGGCACTCCGCACGCTGCTGCGTCAAGACCCCGACGTGATCATGGTCGGCGAGGTGCGCGACGAAGAGACCGCGCGGACCGCGATCCAAGCCGCGCTAACGGGCCATCTGGTGTTTAGCACGCTGCACACCAACGACGCCTGCTCGGCAATCACGCGGTTGATCAACATGGGCGTGGAACCGTACTTGATCGGTGCGGCGCTGAACATGGTGTTGGCCCAGCGGCTCGTGCGACGCACGTGTGCCAAGTGTCGCAAACCGTACGAACCGCCTCGCACGCTCCGCAAAGCGCTGGAACGGATGGGCTACCCGATCGACACGTTTCAAAAGGGTGCCGGTTGCCGGCATTGCCGCAACTCCGGTTTCAGCGGCCGGATCGGCATCCACGAACTGCTAACCATCAACGACGAGCTGCGCGACGTGATTGTCCACAACCCGTCGCTCGACGCCATCCGCGCAACCGCCCGGCGCCACGGCATGATCACGTTACGTCAGGACGGGTTCCGTAAGGTGCGCGAAGGCATCACCACGATCGAGGAAGTCCTGCACGTTGCCGGCGACATCGCCGAATCTTCCGACGCTCCATCCTCGCCGTCCTTAACGCCCAATCCATCGTAAGCCGCCGTTGCCATGATGTATCAATACACGGCCCGCGACTCCCGTGGCAGCATGATCAAGGGACAGCTCGAGGCACTGAGTGCCGACGACGCGAACTTCCGGCTGCGCCAAGAAGGGTTTCAGTCAATCAAAGTTATTGAGGACGATGAATCGGTCTCGCTGTTCCCGCGGCGCGTACGACGCAACGAGATCGTCCACTTGACCAGCCAGTTGGCCATCATGGCGCAGACCGGCATCAATCTCTCAGCCGCGCTGAGCGGATTGGTCCAGCAGGAATCGAATCCTACGCTCCGCACGGTGCTGGTCGATCTGAAGGAATCGGTCGAGTCGGGCGACGATTTTTCGACCGCCCTGGCGCGCCATCCAAAGCTGTTCGACAAAACGTTCGTCTCGCTCGTCAAGGCAAGCGAGGCAACTGGCTTGTTGGGTGAAATGCTCGAATCGATCTCGGACTATCTGGCCAAGGAGTCCGAGTCGCGCGCAAAGGTTCGTGCGGCGCTCGCCTATCCGGCCGTGATGATGGTCGTGGCAGTTTCGGTCACGATCTTCCTACTGACCTACGTGCTGCCGAAGTTCACGCCGCTGTTTAACAGTCGCGGCATGAAGCTGCCTGTGCCGACGCAGATGATGATGACAATCTCCGACAGCCTGATCGGCTACTGGTACCTGTGGATCGCCGGAGCGGTCGGCGCGTTCATCAGTTACTTGTATGCCCGGCGCACCGATCCCGGCCGCAAGGTGCTTGATTGGTGCAAGATCAACACCCCGATCCTCGGAACCATGTTTCGCAAGGTGACGATCAGCCGCAGTATTCGCACGCTGGGCACGATGATTTCCAGCGGCGTCCCGGTGCTGGAAGCGATTCAGCTTTCCAGTGAAGTTTCCGGCAACTACTTCTACGAACAACTCTGGCAGCGCGTGCACGACAACGTGGCCGCTGGAGATCAGATCTGTGCATCGCTGGCAAACACCGATCTGTTTCCAGGAGTGCTCGTGCAGATGATCTCGTCCGGCGAAGAAACCGGAAAGCTGGACGAGGTCCTAATGCGCGTCAGCACGTTCTACGACCGTGAAGTCGAGACCTCGCTCAAGACGGTCACCAGCCTCATTGAGCCGGCGATGATCACCGTGATGGGCGTCGTGGTCGGTGGCATCGGCATGGCCCTGATGCTCCCCATCTTCAATCTCAGCCAGGCTGGTTAGTCGCCCGCGATGTGCCGGTCCCACGGCCGGATGGTCCTGTCAGACCGGCTCCGCAGCGTGTGCTTCGCTGCCGATTACTGCCTCCGGCCAGGCGGCTCAGCGGCCCGCCCTTGTCCCTTGGCCGGAATCCGGCCCGCTGGCCGCTTGGTTTGGCCACCTGCCGCCATATCACCTGAAAATTGCTGTATTTTCTTGAACTCCCTATTCCTCCTAATTAACATAGTTAACGGAACTGGAAGAAACGTACACTTCCGCCTAAACTCCGACTCTGGTCGCAGGCGCTCATGAAATTCGGGACAGCACCGGCAACCGCGTTGCCCGGTTCGGTCCACCAGGATTTCTAGCCAGTCGGGGCGTGTTGGGCGCGGCTTTCGGCCACATTGCGACCATCTTGCCCGCCGCTGGGCACGAAACTGAGCAGCCCGCCAACGTTCTATGTGGCGCGTGCTTCAACGTGCCGGCTCGTCCCGCCTGCGAGCTGAGATCCGGCAACCGTCTGTGCATCGCGACGCCCAAGCGATCTGACAACTCGGCATGAATGCCGCACGCGCTCCGCTGGCGGTTCTGTGCCGGGTGCCCGATTGCCCCGCTGCTCCCTTCGCTTTGCTTTGTCTCCCCGCGCTAGCGTGGCTCGCGACAGATGCCGCCGCATGCGCCAGGGTCGCGCGTGACCGCCAACGGTGATATGCCGTCGCGCTGTCCGTCGTGGCCGTGGCACGGCTTCTGAGTGATCGGCGCCAGCGCGCGAAACGCATGCAAGCAGACGCATCTTGGAAAGCACCTTAAGATTCATGCAACCAACGAAACCATCCACACGCTGCGCACGACAGCTTGCCGCTGTCGCCCTGATTTGCCTTGCCGCGAATTCGACGGCGATGGGCGAAACGCTCTCGTACTCGATTGCGATCTGCGAAAGCCTGCCCGTGTTGAAAAATCCCACGAACCAAGCGGTCGCAAACATGGCCGCATGGCAGACGCAACACGCGCTAATGTTGCAGCGGACGATGCCCTACATCGAATTGCGCAACACGTCAGACGATGCCGAGATCGTGCAGTTCGTCATGTCGATCGGCGAACCCTCCAAGAACTTCGACTGGGCCGCGTTGATCGAGGCCTCGCCTGGCCTGTCGTTCTCGCTCGTTTCACCCGATACGCTGGCGGGCAATCTGCGCACCGACGTCATGCGGATCAACTTCACCGGGTTCACGCCCGGCAGTTTCGTGCGCTTTCGGACAGGGCTGAGCCCCGACAGTCCAAATGCCAGCCCCTTGGTCGACTATCGAAGTACGTTCTTCCGGCTCAATGGCAACGACACCAGCAACAACTCGGTACTCGACGTAACCTATTTGGCGTCGGAGACCGAAGTGACCGAGTCGAACGTGCTGCCCAACTTCAACAATCCCAAGCCGACGGCAACGGACCTCCGCTTTCCGACGACCTACCGCATGGATAACGTGATGTCGTTCGCGACCGATTTCTCGGCCGAGTTTACGGTCGACCCACCGCCGACCGACCCGCCCACCGACCCGCCGACCGACCCACCCACAGAACCGCCCGGCCCGATCATTCCGGAGCCGTCAAGCATCGTCCTGTTGGGCCTTGGCTTGATCGGGCTGGCCGGATGGCGGCTGCGCACAACGCGGCGTGCGGCCGATGCCAGCAGGCGGTAAATCGCTAAATAGCGGCTCTGCCGGGTGCAGCCCTCTCGATTCGCAATTGCCACGCTAGCAGCGCGTTGCTGGCGTGCTTCTCACAGATGCCGTGCCGCGTGCTTTCGGCTGCCGGTATACGGCGCGTACGAGTCTCCGGCCCACGGCCTGCTGGCATTGCATGTCAAACTTTGCCGGTTTTTCCGGTTGTAGCGAAAATTCCTGGAATGAGGGTTGTGCGGGTGCCGATATCCAGGCAACGCACGGTAGTTTTGCGCTGCCGGCGACAACCATTCCGCAATGCAAGCAGTGCAGCCCGTCGCCCGGGCATCGCCTGCCGGTTGTTTTCTGGAGACGAGGAAAGACATGAAGACCGTCACCCGAATCAGCTTCCTGCTGATCGCGGCGATCGCCTGGTGTGCGATGTCGCCGGCAAAAGCAACCGCGCAAACGACGGGTCCGCGCTATCAGAATCCGCGGATGGCCGCTCACCCCGACGCCAAAAGTCGGGTCCGCAGTCACACCACGGCTCAAGCGGCGCCCGAAGTGGTCAGCGGGCCGGAAAGTGTCGCGGCTCCGCCGGCAGAAGGCCCGTATTCGTATGAAGGCGACCACGAGATGTGGGACGGCTACGTCGACGGCGGATATTGCGACGACGGTTCGTGCGGAATCGGGCGACGCGGCATCTGGTACTTTAGCGCCGACTACCTGCTGATTCGACCCCGGCTTAGCCAGGGCGTGGCCGAAGTGCGCCGTACGTTGCACACCCAAGAAGGCGCGACCCCGTCGGAAAATACCTCGACGCTTGTCGACGAAAGCCTGGCCTACTGCTTCAACTACACCAGCTCGTTTCGCCTCGCGGTCGGCTATCGCTTGCTGGACTGCGGCGGCGACATTCAGTTCTCTTACTGGCGGTTGACCGGCGACGACCAGATATTCGACGGACCGGCCTCGATCCAGGATCAACAACTAATCATCGCGGGCCAATTGGAAAACAATCCCGGCGAGGGCCAGTTCTTCTCCGCGCACACGGGAATCGCCGCGAACATCTACGACATCGACTTTGCCAAGTGCGTTTCGTTCGGCGGTTCGCAAGATCCGTGCGACTGCAGTAGTTGCCCTAACTGGAGCCTGCGATGGTTGGCCGGTATTCGTGTGGGCGACGTCAGCCGATTCAACAACAACGCGGTGTCCGACCCCAACGGCGACATCACGAGCTTCGGCAACATCGACGCGCGGTTCGTCGGTGCAGGTCCGCGGGTCGGAGTACAAGGCCGACGCTACTTCGGTGCGTGCGACAAGTTTTCGGTCTTTGCCAAGGGAAGCCAGGCTTTATTGGTCGGCGATTATGAAATGAATCGCGCGCTCACAACGCCCAGCACCGGCACTCAGGCTCCCACGTCGATCACCAGCCAGGTCGACTCGTTCTGCCGGATTATCCCGGTCACCGACATCGAACTGGGCGCCACCTGGCAGGTCGCACCGTATGCGTTCTTCTCGGCCGGTTGGCTGTGGCAAGCCTGGTGGGACTTGGGCCAAGCCGAGAACATCTCGGGCACGAACTTCGGCCCGCTCGACTCGGCCAACATCCTCGGCTTCGACGGCCTGTTCTTGCGGGGCGAGCTGCTGTTCTAAGCCGCGCAGCGGCCGGCGCACATCGCCAGCGCGACAGATACTCGCTTGAGACTCCCGCGCGGCCGGCGGCCTGGTGGCCGTCAACCGTTGAGCAAATTGGCTCGACCGCGGCGTGCAGCACGCAGGCGGGCGCGACGGCGGGTTTCGCTGGGCTTCTCGTAGTACTCGCGCCGGCGCATTTCCTTCTTGATGCCGCTTCGCTCTACCAGCTTGCGAAACCGGCGGACCGCTTCCTGAATCGACTCGCGGTCCCGAACGTTCAACTTAACCACGCATGCTCCTTTGGCTTGGCGACTGACGATCCCACGGATCAGTGGATCCGAACCATCCCACGAATCTACACTCTCGAAATAGCACATGTCTAGCCACATTGGGGCGTTTTTCGACGATTGGACCACACCCAAGTGCTGCGGTGAACCAACCGATCTGCGCCGCCTCGCGCCACCGACAGAACCGAACCAGCACGTACCGGCGTCATAACCCGCACCACAAACAGAACCGCTTGCCGCGGTGCGCGTGGCGAAAGCTGGTCAAATTATGCCACGACACCATCGGGCGCGAGCGTTGGCTAACCCGCACCGCTTGCCGCGGTTGCCGGCCCGGACCATCGGCAGGAGCCCGACTCTCGCTGAACCCCGCGGACACGGCCGGCCGATGGCTAAGTTTGCACCTTCGCCGTTCCCACCGCCCGCACGGACGCACCCCGATGACCCAACCCGCCGATCCCAGCGCGCGCATCCGCGACCTGGAAGACCGCCAAGACGAAGCCCTACGTCAACTGGCCGACCTCGAGCGACGGATTGCCGCGGTCCTCAAAGAAGCGGCCCCGCCGAGCGACTCGCCGGCGACTCTGCAAATCGCACCCGGTTCCGAGGCTGCCTGAGCGTCGCTTCGACCCGCCGCCCGGACTCTGCACTGCACGGACTCGGCCTGGCCACGTCACGCTGTGCGACATGACACGCGCGTCGCGCAATCGGCCCATCCAGTCGCCGCCGCGAAGCGAACCGGCACCGCGCCACGCTGGCTGCCGCGGCACCATCGTCTTGCCGGCGGCCGGTTTGCGCATGATCGGGAATTTGTTTGCATCGCGCCCGGTCGGCTTCGCAAAGAGCAGGGAGCAGGGTGGCTGCCGGGTGGGCGATCGTTGACGTTGCCCGGTTCATCAAACAAACTATCTAGTGGCGTCCCGGTGCTGCGTGTCCACGGACATTCACCGGCCAACCGCCACGTTCCACAGGCGATGCCCGGCCACAGCGCCGCGTCGAACCCGCCCCTAACACCCGCCGCGAAACCACCCGCCATGATTCGACCAACGACGTACCGCACCGGCTTGCTTTGTTGCCTGATCGCCTCAGTTGCGCTCGTGCCCGTTGCCCGGGCCGACAATTGGCCTCAGTGGCGAGGTCCGCAGCTCGACGGAATCAGCCACGAGAAAGATCTGCCGCTCGAGTGGAGCAAGACCGACAACGTGGCCTGGCGACTCGAGCTGCCTGGGCCGGCCGGATCGACGCCCGTCGTCTGGGAAGATCATATCTACTTGACGTCGGCCGACGCTGACGGACAGTTGTTGGTCATGGCCGTACGCACCGACGGCAAGCCCCTCTGGAAGCACACAATAGGCGACCAGAACAAAACGGTCCGCGGCGACGAAGGAAACTCCGCATCGCCTTCGCCGGCGACCGACGGGCAGTACGTTTGGGCCATGATGGGCACTGGCGACCTGGCCTGCTTCACGGCCGACGGCGAGCCGGTTTGGGCCTTCAACCTGCAGGACCGATACGGCAAATTCGAGATCCAGTTCGGCATGACGTCGACGCCGGTGCTGGACGGCGATCGGTTGTACCTGCAATTGCTGCACAGCGGCGGCTACTACGTGCTGGCGCTCGACAAGAAGACGGGTGAGGAGGTCTGGCGCGCGGATCGACCCAGCGACGCGCGCGCCGAGTGCGAACATTCCTATGCATCGCCGGTCATCTATCGCGACGGGCAGTTGCAATTGCTGATCACGCACGGTTGCGATTACGTCGTCGCGCATCGTCTCAGCGACGGCAAAGAGATTTGGCGCTGCGGCGGATTGAACCCCAAGGGTCGTTACAACCCCACGCTGCGGTTCGTCGCCTCGCCGGTGGCCGTGCCCGACCTGATCATCGTGCCCTCGGCCAAGAACGGGCCGGTGCTGGCGCTCGATCCGACCAGTTCCGGCGACATTTCCAACAGCGAGCAGGGTCACTATTGGACGCGCGAGCACAACACGCCCGACGTTCCCTCGCCGCTGGTGGTCGACGGCATCGTGTACTTGTGCCGCGAGAACGGCAACTTGATCGCGATCGACGCCGAAACCGGCGAAGAGTTTTACAGCGAGCGGACCCACGCCGATCGGCACCGCGCTTCGCCGGTCTACGCGGACGGTAAGATCTATTTGACCGCCCGCGACGGCACGATCACGGTGGTCAAGCCCGGCAAAGAGTTCGAAGTGCTGGCGACCAACGTCATGGAAGAGTCGATTTCTTCCTCGCCGGTCATTTCCGGCGGACGGATCTACCTGCGCACGTTCGACGCGCTGTACGCGATCGAATAGCGGCGGGCCGAACGCCTGCGGCCACAGCGTTGCGCGACACGAACGCGCGAGCATGCGCGTGAGTGTCAATCTTGCAAGACATCCGATCGCGGCCTACGCCGGCGGCGCTTCGGTTTCGGCCAGCTCACAGCTTGGTTCGTCGTGGCGCACGACCTCGAAGCCCAACTCTTCGATCATCTTGTAGTCGGCGGCCGGCGGCTGGCCTTTGGTGGTCAGATAGTCGCCCACGAAGATCGAATTGGCCGCGTACAGTCCCAGGGCTTGCAGGCTGCCCAGATGCATTTCTCGCCCGCCGGCGATCCGAATCTCGCGATCCGGATTCACGAACCGGAACATCGCCAGCGCCTTCAGGCAGGATCGCGGCGTGAGGTCTTGGGCACCAGCCAACGGCGTCCCGGGAATCGGGATCAAAAAGTTCACCGGGATCGACTCGGCCCGCAGCCCGCGCAGCTCGAACGCCATTTGCACGACGTCGTCGGCCGATTCCCCCATGCCCAGGATGCCGCCCGAGCAGATTTCCATGCCGGCTGAGCGTACGGCCCTGAGCGTCTCGATCCGGTCCTGGTACGAATGGGTCGAGCAAATCTCGCCGTAAAACTTCTCGCCGGTATTCAGATTGTGGTTCACACGATCCACGCCACACGCTTTCAGGTCGGCCGCCTGCTGATCGGTCAGTAGCCCAAGGCAAGCACAAATCTTCAAGTCGTACTGCTGCTTGATCCGGGGCACGATCGTCGTGATCGCGTTCATTTCGCGCTCCGAGGGGCCGCGCGCCGAAATCACGATGCAGTAGGTCTTGGCCTGGCGCTCGGCGGCCACGCGTGCCCCGTCCAACACCTTGTCAGCGTCGAGCAGGTTGTAGCGCGGGATCTCGGCCTCGGAGACTTTTGACTGCGAGCAATACGAGCAGTCTTCCGGGCACAGTCCGCTTTTGGCATTCATCAGGAAGTAAAGCTGCACTTGATTGCCAAAGTAACGCCGCCGGATGCGGTAGGCCGCCGCAAGCACGTCCAATAGCTGGTCGTCTTCGGCGTTAAGAATCGCCAACGCCTCGTCCTGGGTGACCGGACGTCCGTCCAACACGCCGGACGCTAGCGCGTGCCAGTCGTGCGACGCGGAATTTTTCGAACGGTCGTCCCGTGGGGCGCGGTCGATCATGGCAACACTCGCAAAAATCAGGTAGGCTAGATTAGGTTGCGTCTCGGATATCGCACTAGTGAGACACAATCTAGAGCATAAGTATCGCGGACACGAAGTTTTACGCAAGAGGCACCCGCGCTTCGGACGAACCGATATCAAGGGGCATTCGCCGCGACACGTCGCCCCGGAAAATCGCGGACATCCGAACGTCGCACGATCCGCCCAACTCGCACGTTGCAAGAGCCCTCGTCATGGGACACCATCACCTGGTTCGCGTCGGCGCGCTTGGCCACGTCGGACGGTTCACCGCCGTCGACGCGGAATGCTATCCCCGCCACGCACAGGTCGTCGTGCGTACCGGGCGTGGGCTGGAATTGGGCGAAGTGCTGGCCGGACCCAGCCACGAAGTCGACGACACGGGCGTGGCCGACGGATCGATCCTGCGCCGGCGCACGGTGGAAGACGATCTGTTGCAAGCCCGACTCGAGCGCAATCGCCGCGAGGCCTACGACGCCTGTGCCGCGCGGCTGGCCGAGCTGCGACTGCCGGCCGCGCTGATGGACGTCGAACATCTGTTTGACGGCAGCACGCTGGTGTTCTACTTCCTCGGCGAAATGACCGCCCAGTTGGAAGCACTGACGGCCGAGCTCGCCGAGCTGTACGAAACCAAAGTGCAGTTCCGCCAATTTGCCGAGACCGTGGTCGAGGGCTGCGGCCCGCTCTGCGGCACCGAAGAGGCCGGCGGGTGCAAGACCTGCGTCACTGGCTGCGCCGTTAGCGGCGCATGCCCGACGCAGTCGACAGCTCGGCACTAGCGGACCGATTCAACGCACGGCCCGCCCCATCGACTCCGAGGCGTGGACGGCTGCGCGACCTTAGCCACTAGACCGGTCCAGGTGCACCATGGTCAACGTACGCGGCCCGTTGGTGACCACTACGAGCCGCCCAAGGCGGGCGATGTCGTAAGCCGATTGCAGGTTGAACTGCTCGACCAGCCCGCGCTCGTTCACCGAAGACTCGTGTTGCGTGACGTCGCCCCAATCGCCTGTCTGATGGCGCTCCAGCAGGTCGGCCAGCGCATTTCCGCTAGCATCGAGCGCGGCGGTGGCCGCGGGCGTGATGACGACACGTCCGAGATCGAACTTCTGCTTTGTCTGTTCCAAGAGAGTTGTTCCGTTATGAACCACGCTGGGGGGGTGCCTCTTCCGCGGCTCTCATTGTTAAGCGACTCATGCCGCTTTGCAAATCAATACCGCTCGGGCGACCCCTATTAGGGTCGGACACACGTTGGTTCGCCCTGTCGCATTTCTTGCGCACTTTGCCCGGGACGACTCGTACCGCACCCCTCTGCGTTCTGATTCGTGCCTGGCCCTACCGGTCGGCACGATGGTGCAGGTCGGCGCGCCCGGCGTTGAGTCGCGGACCGTCGCCAATCCCTAGCCGCCGGCTGCAAGTTCCGGCGCCTCTTGCGGTTTGTCAAACGACTGCCGCGCAGATCGTTGCGCTTGCCGTATGCCGGCTGGCAACGGCGTGCCGCCGTCGCTTTCGTCGCCTGCGCCGGTGTGGTATCACCCCTCGTATGCAACCGCCGAGAACCATTCTCGAAACGGCCGACCAATTCCGTGCCGGACACCTCAGTCCGACGCAACTGCTGCGCGCCTGCCTCGACGCCATCGACCGGTTCGACGGCGACGTGCAGGCCTGGGTGCTGGTCGATCGAGACGGCGCCCAGCAGGCCGCCGAAGCGGCCGCTCGCGAACTGTCCGCCGGCCAAGACCGTGGGCCGCTGCACGGAATTCCGATCGGTGTCAAAGACATCGTCGACGTCGCGGGCATGCCCACTCGGGCCGGATCGCCGCTGACCGACGCGCGGCCGGCGACCGTAGACGCCACCGTGATCGCCCGCTTGCGCACCGCCGGCGCGATCATCCTGGGCAAGACGGTGACCACGGAATTTGCCTGCTTCGATCCCTCACCGACGCGCAATCCCTGGAACTTGGCCCACACGCCCGGCGGGTCCAGCAGCGGATCGGCCGCGGCACTGGCGTTGGGCATGTGCATCGGCGCGATTGGCTCGCAAACAGGCGGATCGATCACGCGGCCGGCCAGCTACTGCGGCATCTCGGGCGCGAAACCGACGTTCGGCCGAACCAGCCGGGCCGGCGTCGTGCCGGTGAGCTTTCATCTGGATCATGTCGGTGCGATGGCCCGCACCGCGGTCGATTGCGGGCTGATGCTTTCGGCGATGGCCGGGGCCGATCCGCGCGATCCGCACGCCGCGCCGTGGCCCGACGTGGCCTTCGACGGCAGCGTTGCCAACAGCCCGCCGACGCTGGGCGTGGTCTGGCCCTACTTCTTCGACGAGGCCGAAACCGAAGTCGCCGAGCCAACCCGCAACGCGATTCATTCGCTGGTCGAACGCGGGGCGCGGCTGGTCGAGTTGCCGCTGCCCGACGGGTGGGACGCGGTCCACGCAATGCACCGGAGGATCTATTTCGCCGAGGCGGCCGAGCTGCACGCCCGGCAGTACGGCGCGCCGCGCGACGGCTACGGACCCAAGATGGCCGAGTTGCTCGCCGAGGGTTTTGCCGTGAGCATGGCCGACTACCAGGAAGCGCTGCGCCACAAGGTTGGCTTTTCCAACGCCGTGAACCAACTGCTGGCCGAGGTGGACGCGCTGGTCGTGCCCAGCACGCCGACTGCGGCTCCGGCCGGCCTCGACACCACGGGCGATCCACGATTCAACGCGCCCTGGAGCCATGCCGGCACGCCGACCGTATCCGTTCCCTGCGGGCTGACCGCCGCCGGCATGCCACTGGGTCTGCAACTGGTCGGCCCGGCCCGCAGCGATGCCCGCCTGCTGGCCACGGCCGTCTGGTGCGAACAGGTGCTCGAATTCAGCGCCGTCCCAAAGTTGCTGGCCGACTGACCAGGCGGCGTGGGCGGCAAGTTAATCGGCTCGCGAATCGTCAGGGCTGAATCGAAACGGGGCACAACAAATTGAGCTACTCCCCCGCGGCGCCGAGGCTGGCCAAGAATTCGCTCATTTCGCCGGCGGCGTGTGTGTCGCCGGTAGTCCGCGCCACGTCAATCCCGTCGCGCAGCGCGGCCCGCGCCTCGGCCACGCGGTTCAGTCGGGCCAACTGTTGCGCCGCCATGAAGTACGCCGGCACGTACGGCGGCTCGCCTTGCATCAACTCGCCAAACATCGCCAGGCTGCGATCGTGCTGGCCCTCCTTGTCCAACTCCATCGCCAGGCTGTACCGCAAGAACGTGTCTGCCGGATCGTCGGCCAGCAGGGCTTCGATCTTCTCACGTCGGCTAGCGGCCATGCAATTTCTCCCACTTCTGTCGGCAAGGGCGACGTTTCCTGCGGCGGCGCGCGGCGGCACCTGAAATCCAGCTCGATCGACTCGATGCAACAACCTCGCCGTCAGTCTACTGCAGCGTGTCCGATCCGTCAGCCGCGCCAGGGACGGGCCACCAGTTGACAGGCGACGCCCACCGCACAGCCGATCACGACCGGCGGGCCAATTTGCAGCGCCTCGAGCGGTCCCCACGGTTCCACGGCAAACGCCACCAACATCATCGGCACCGCGGCCAGCAGCAAGCCCGAGCCGATCCGTTGCACGGCCGCGCGCCAACCCGGCGGCGCTGGACGATAGTACGCACCCATCACGCCATTGAGCAGCGCCGTGAACAACAGGTAAACGTGACGCGAGCGCAACAGCAGCCGGACTTGGGTATCGACCTCTTCGATGCCGGGCGACATGGTGCGCATGTACGCACCCGTCGAGACAAAGACCACAAAGCCCAGCAAACCAACCGCCAAATGGACGCGCCGCACGAACCTTCCTCCGCGCCGGCCGATCAAAGCCGACGCCCGCTATTTCGCGGCCGACATGCCACGAGCCTGTTCGTAGGCGTGGATCTTGGCTTCGTGTTCCAGAGTTTGCTTGATGTCGTCCAGCCCGTGCAGCAGGCAATGGCGCCGATGGTCGTCCACCTCGAACGCGCACTCCAGTCCGTGTTCGTCGGTGATCATGCGCGACTCGAGACAAACGGTCAGCTCGTAGCCCTTGCGCGTTGCGCGGCGGAAAAGATGGTCGACCATTTGCTCGTCGAGACGGATCGGCAGCATGCCGTTCTTAAAGCAGTTGTTGTAGAAGATGTCGGCAAAGCTGGGCGCAATGAGCACCTGAAACCCGTAGTCTTGCAGGGCCCAGGGGGCGTGTTCACGGCTGGAGCCGCAGCCGAAATTGCGCCGCGCCAACAGCACGCTGGCACCTTCGACGTGCGGATGGTTCAGCTCGAACTCGGGATTGTGACTGCCGTCGTCGTGAAAGCGCCAGTCATGAAACAGGAACTTGCCAAAACCGGTTCGCTCGATCCGCTTGAGGAACTGCTTGGGGATGATCTGATCCGTGTCGACGTTGGCCCGATCCATCGCGGCGACCAGTCCGGTGTGTTTCTTGAAAGGTTCCATGGTGGTTCGCTCTGCGACGGGAGCCGTCTCGTGGCAGCCGGGAAGTTCGTGAATTGAAAATGCGACCGCAGGGCCGCGCTGGCCAGCGGCGACGGACTCGTGTCCTGTTACTGCTTGTAGTCCCACCTGCGAATGTCGACGAAGTGGCCCGCGATGGCGGCGGCGGCGGCCATCGCGGGCGAAACCAGATGGGTCCGCCCGCCTTTGCCTTGCCGGCCTTCGAAATTGCGATTGCTGGTCGACGCGCAGCGCTCGCCCGGCTCCAGCTTGTCAGGATTCATGGCCAGGCACATGCTGCATCCCGCCTCGCGCCACTCGAAGCCCGCTTCGGCAAAGATCCGGTCCAGGCCCTCTTCTTCGGCCTGGCGTTTGACGCGCCCGCTGCCGGGCACAACCATGGCCCCAACGCGACTGTCGACCTTGTGCCCTCGGGCGACGGCCGCGGCGGCCCGCAAGTCTTCGATCCGCGCGTTCGTACACGATCCGATGAAGACCCGATTTAGCGCGATCTGGCCGATCGGCACGCCCGGCTTGAGATCCATGTACGCCAGCGCACTGGTTAGCGTCTTGCGATCGGCGTCGGCCTCCAGATCGTCGGGCGAGGGAACGCAGCCGCCGACCGACGCCACTTGCCCGGGATTGGTCCCCCAGGTGACTTGCGGTTCCACGTCGGCCGCGTCGAACACCAGCACTTTGTCGTACGTCGCCCCGGGATCAGTCGTCAGTTGCTTCCAGCGGGCAACGGCCGCGTCGAAATCGCGCGGAGCAAACTCGCGCCCGCGCAGGTACTCGTACGTCGTTTCGTCCGGCGCGACCATTCCGGCCCGGGCGCCAGCTTCGATCGACATGTTGCACACCGTCATCCGCTCTTCCATCGACAGCCCGCGAATCGCACTGCCGGTGTATTCAATGACGTGGCCCGTGCCGCCGTCGGTCGTAATCTGGCCGATCAGGTAGAGGATCAGATCCTTCGCCGTCACGCCCTGGGCCAGCTTCCCGTCCACGCGCAGCTCCATCGTCTTGGGACGCGACTGGAGCAGCGTCTGCGTCGCCAGCACGTGCTCGACTTCGCTAGTGCCGATGCCGAAGGCCAGCGCCCCGAACGCGCCGTGCGTGGCCGTGTGGCTATCGCCGCAAACGATGGTCATGCCCGGCTGCGTCATTCCCAGCTCGGGTCCGATGATGTGCACCACGCCTTGGTCTGGATCGTGCAGATCGTACAGCCGCACGCCGAACTGCTCGCAGTTCGTACGCAGCGTGTCGACCTGTTGCTTGGAGATCGCGTCGGCGATTGGCAGCGAGCGATCCGTGGTCGGCACGTTGTGGTCGACCGTGGCCACGGTCAACTCCGGACGCCGCACTTTGCGTCCGGCCAGCCGCAATCCCTCGAACGCCTGTGGACTGGTGACTTCGTGAACCAGGTGCAAGTCGATGTACAGGACGGACTGTTTGCCCGGCTCGGCATGCACCACGTGGTCGTCCCAGATCTTGGCGAACAGGGTTCGCGGCTGCGCGGGTTGGTTCATCGGGGTCGTACGTTGTTTGGAAAAAGGGTTGATCGCTGCCGGCCAACGCGCTGGGCATCCGGCCGAATCCACTAGTTAAGTATAGATGATCGCCCATCGCAAGCCGACCAGGTCGACATCCAACAGAGGGCGGCACCCGTCACGCTGGCCCGTTGCGATGGCCCGTCGTGCCGCACGGCATGCAACGCCGCGCGCCCTACAGGGCCGAAGCCAGTGCCTCGACCTGGTCGCCCGGCACGTCGTGCGACCGCCACCACTGGGCCGCGTCGTCATGCGTCCAGCCGCCCGCCGCAACGCACTCAAACAGCGCTTCTCGCAATTCGGCCGCGCTGGCAAAGCGATCGGCCGGGTCCTTCGCCAGGCACCGCATCACGACGGCCTCCAGGTCGGCAGGAATCTCGCTGCGCAACCGCGACGGCGGAACCACCGGATCGTGGGCATGGGCCAGGATCACGCGCATCGGCTTGTCGCCGTCGAACGGCGGCGAGCCGGTAAGCACGTAGTAGGCCACCGCTCCCAACGAATAGACGTCGCTGCGAGCGTCAGGTTCGCTGTCGCCCAACGCCTGTTCGGGCGACATGAACAGCGGCGAGCCGGTGATGGCGCCATCCTGGGTGAGTCGCGGCGAAGGCATGTCGGCCGAAATCGGCTTGGCCAGGCCGAAGTCGAGCAGCTTGGCCACGTCGTAAAACCCGCCCCGATATGCCGAAAAAATGTTGCCCGGCTTGATGTCGCGATGGATCAGCCCGCGACCGTGCGCTTCGGAAAGCGCGTCGCACGTTTGCACCAGCAGATGAATCGCACGCGACGGGCAAAGAGGCCCGTGCTTGTCGACCAGTTCCGAGAGACTCATCCCGGGCAGGTACTCCATCACGTAGTAGAACGTGCCATCCTCGGTCCGCCCGTAATCGAAAATCTCGATCGTGTTCCAATGCGACAGGCGGGCCGTCGCGCGCACCTCGCGCTCGAACCGGGCCAGGGCCTTCGGATCGGCCGCCTTGCTGGGCCGGATCAGCTTGATCGCCACCGGCCGCTTCATCAATTGGTGCTCGGCCAGGTAGACCTCGCCCATGCCGCCGCTGCCGATCGGGCGGCAGAGCCGGTACTGACCCAGTTGCTTCGCTTCGAACACTTCGTGGCGCAGCGTATTGATGACGTGCGTCCCGTAGGTGCCCGAGAGGTACGTGATTGCCAGCATGATCACTATTTCGACCATGATCATGTTGTTGGCCGAGAGCGCCGCTGCGCAGATCGGGTCGGTCAGCCAAAGGTACGTCGTCAGCGCGATTGGCAGCAAGCACATCACGCCCAGGATGATCGCCGCCCGACGAAGCGTGTTGGGAATCAGAATCGCGTAGATGAAAACCGTTCCCATCCAATAGGGCAGGGGGCTGGAGTAGAATCCTTGCTCGAACGCCATCGGCAGCGCGCCGAATTGATACAGCACGAAGTACGCGATCGGCATTCCGAAGATCACCAATTCGTACCAACGCAGCACCTTGAGCGGAATCGGACAGGTGCGGCAGAGCATAAAGTACGATGCGGCCAGCGTCGCCGTCACCACGATGTGCGCCACCAGCGACTCGGACTCAATGTGGCTCGCCGGACCTCCGATGATCAATCGCCATGCAAGAAACGCCCCAAACCCCAAACATAAGAGTCCGGCTGCGGCACGCAATCGATTGCGCAACAGGCTGGCCGTTTCGCTGGAAAGCTGCGGCCCGCTCCCTTCCACCAACTCGGCATGGTGGCTCGGCTCGACGATGCTGGACGACACTTCCGCCAGCGGCGTATCGAGCGTTTCTGCGCCGTAGGATGATTCGGGCCTGTTGATCATGACGATCGCTGGTGGGCTTTGGCCGTGGCGGGAACTAGGGTGCCCTACGCACGTCCATTGTACCTGGTTCGGGAACACACCGAGAGGTCAGCCTGGATCTGGCCGCTTACGGGCACCACGCCTCGTCCGCGTCGACGGCCGAATCAACAGACCAGCCAACCACTTGCGCCAACTCGTGCCGACCACCGGACAAGACACGGCCCGTACCGACGAGGTTCTGGCACGCTCGGGCGGACACCCGGTCTTTTTTCCGGAAAGCTATTCGAGGTGACGCGGCGGTTCTTGGCACTACGTCCACGCTAGGCAGCACGGCGCCGGCGACATCCGTTGGCCAACAGCTCAATCTCGGAAGCGGGAATCCTGCGAAATTCGGTACCTTGCTCGGCCTTGCGCTCTTCGATGTAGACGCGCGACGTCGGGCCCAACATCCGCGGCACATAGAACCAGGCGTCGCCCAGCGCGGCCGTGTCATGATCGGCCGAGATGATGATCAGGTCGGTGTCCGTCAGCGAATTCGCGGCGCGCGGCAGTGCGTGATCCGGACTGCCAGGGATCAGTTGCACCTGAGCGCGGGTCGGAGAAAGTGCGCGGTGCGTTTCCTTAAGGGACAGACCAGCCGGCTGGTCGGCGCCCCGGCCCTCGAACAGATCAATGGCCGTGTAGCGCACCGGTTCGCATCCGCATCGCTTTGCTAGCGTGATCAGCCGAACCGTACGATCGGCAGAACCGATACCAATCTCCAGAATCCTACGGGCTCGCAAACGACGAATCTCTCGATAAAGGATCCGGTCGCCCGCCGGTTTGGAAAAGTGGGCAAGGTAGAAGTATCTTAGATAGGCAATGCTCACGGGGCGCACCCTCCCTGGTGACCCGATTTCCGGTGTTTCCATCTGTTAACTTCGGTTGACCGCGACGACGAAATGGAGTGGAAATAAACGGGCGAAATACACGCGCGCACGCAGTTGGTTCCAGCACGTGCCGGCGGCCCGCGGAGCATTGCGTTTGGCGTTCCCGGCGACACGGCCGACCTGGCACACGACCACGGCACGCGACTCCCATCCATCGAGCGACTCGCTGATGTCCAAATTCGACCAAGAGGTTGCCCAGGGCCAGCGGTTCGAATTCGGCAAGAATTGGCAGCGCTTCCTTTCCACGTTGAACAACCGGCGGATCGAAGAGGCTGAACGCTCATTGCGCGAGATGCTCAAGGTCGAAGATCTGGCCGGACTTTCGTTTCTCGACGTCGGATCCGGTAGCGGGTTGTTCAGTCTGGCAGCGCGGCGGCTGGGCGCGCGCGTGCACGCATTCGACTACGACCCACAATCCGTGGCGTGTACGCGGGAACTGAAGCGGCGGTATTTTCCCGACGACGATCTTTGGTCAATCGAATCGGGATCGGTGTTGGATTGCGCCTTTCTCAAGGCGCTCGGCACGTTCGACATCGTGTATTCCTGGGGTGTTCTTCATCACACGGGCCAAATGCAAACTGCATTGGAGAACGTGACGCTGCCCGTCGCGCGGGGCGGCCGCCTGTTTATCTCGATCTACAACCACCAGGTTCACTGGACTCGGCTCCATACGACGCTGAAACGCACGTACGTGGCGCTGCCGCTGGTGTTGCGCGTGCCGATGGCTGCTGTGCTGGTTGCGTTTCAGGTGCTCAAGGGGTTGGTGCGCGACGTGACGCTGCTGCGCGATCCCACGGCCCGCTATCGCAACTACAAGAGCTCGCGTGGAATGTCCTGGTGGCACGACTGCCTGGATTGGATCGGGGGTTACCCGTTCGAAACCGCAACGCCCGAAGCGATCTTCGAGTTCTTTCAGGCCCGAGGATTCGTGCTGGAGCGCATGACCACGTGCGGCGGCGGGCCGGGCTGCAACCAGTTCGTCTTTCGCCGGGCACTCGATCACTGGCAGTGGACCAAGAAGCCCTACGAGCTCACGGTCACTCCGCTGATCGAATCGGACCGACCCGCAACATAGTCGCCGCGGCGTAGTGCACGCTGCCACAAGAATCGCCATGAATGCTTCCGCACCGCCCGGCCGACCTGAATTAGCGCTCTGGGCGCTGGATCGGCGGGTGCTGGTCAACGCGGCGATGCTCGGCACGGCGACGGTGCTGATCAAGCTGGTGGCATTGGGCAAGGACTGGATGGTCGCCCAACGGTTGGGCGCCGGCGACGCACTGGATGCCTACCTGATCGCATTGATGATTCCGTCGTACGCGGTTGCCGTGCTCGGGCATTCGTTCGCGTCCGCCTTTGTCCCGGGCTATGTCCGGCTGCTGACGCAAGAGTCGCTTGCCGCGGCCAACCGCATGACGGCCGCCGCACTGGCCGCCGCGGTCGTGATGCTCGCGCTGGTTTGCGCAGCGCTTGCGGCACTGGCGCCGGTCGTCCTGCCACTGGTCGGCTCGGGATTCGATGCAGACAAGCTCGCACTGGCGCGCTCGCTGCTTTACGTGATGGTCGGCGTGTTGTTTGCCAGCGGCGTCTCGTCGGTCATCGCCGCGGTGCTCAACGCCCACGAACGGTTTGTTGCCACGTCGATCGCGCCGGTCTTCGTGCCGATCGCGATGGTGGTTGCATTCGGATTGTTCTACCAACCCTACGGCGTGTACGCGCTGGCCGCGGGCACGTTGGTCGGATTCGCGCTGGAGACCGTTTGGCTGGCGGTTGCCGCGGCACGCATCGGACTGTTGCCCTGGCCGCGTTTCGGCCGATTCGACGGCGCGCTCGGTGCCATGGCGTCGCGCTATTGGCCGCTGGTCGTTGGTTCGGCGTTGATGAGCAGTTCGGCCGTCGTCGATCAATCGATGGCCGCCAGCCTATCCGGCGGCGACGTCTCAGTGTTGAGCTTCGGCAACAAGTTACCCGCGCTGGTCCTTTCGGTCGTGGCGGTCAGCCTCAGCACGGTGCTGTTGCCCCGATTTTCACACATGATCTCCTCGGGACAATGGGGCGCGCTGCGGCGCACGATCAACGGCTATGCAGCGCTGATCGTCGCCGGTTCGATTCCCGTCATGGTGCTGCTGACCGTGTTGGCCGAGCCGATGATCAGACTGCTTTTCGAGCGCGGGGCGTTCACGCCCGAAATGACCGCCGCCGTGGCCCGCGTGCAGATGTACCTGGCCCTTCAGATCCCGTTCTACGTGTTTGCGATGCTGGGGGCTCGCCTGCTCAGCGCCTTGGACGGCAACCAAATCGTCCTGCGAATTGGAGCGCTCAATCTGATCGTCAATGTCGCTGGCAACTATTTCCTGATGCGCCGATTCGGCGTCGACGGAATCGCGATGGCGACGTCCCTGATGTACGTGGTTGCCACGGTGGCAACGGTCGTGGCCGTCTGGTTCAAGATGGCCGACGCGCGCGACGGCAATCGCCAGCTTTAGAAACAAAACCGACCACACCGCTGGCAATCCGGCGGGGCAATCCGACCAGGCATTGTGACCGAGCATCCGACGCTGGCATCCAACGACGAGCGGCTGCCATGACCCGGGCGTTTGCGGACGTTTCGTCGACGTTCGGCCGAACAAGAATATCCCGCCCGCCGGCCAACACCGGCCCGCCGCGTCCGCCTTGCGGCAAAACGACCCTAACGGGTATGATCCCTGGGAACGTCGGCCATCCTGGACGGTCCGGAGACCACGAGGCTCTTGGAAGTGAAGTACGCGGCAATCGGTCCCATCGCAATTCATCTGCCCGAACGGGTCGAAACGAACGATGAATTGCAGGCATTGTTTCCGAAGTGGGACCTAGATCTGATTTGCAGCAAGACGGGAATCGCCGCCCGGCATGTCGCTGCGCCGGACGAATGCGCAAGCGACTTGGGCGTTGCGGCAGCCGAAAGGTTGTTTGCCGAACACGGGATCGATCGTGACTCGATCGATTTCCTGCTGCTTTGCACGCAGACGCCCGACTACCCCTTGCCAACGACCAGTTGCCTGATGCAACACCGGCTGGGCCTGCCGACGCACGCCGGCGCGCTCGACTTCAACCTTGGCTGCTCCGGGTTCGTGTACGGGCTGTCGCTGGCCGACGGCTTGATTCGCTCCGGGGCTGCCCGCCGTATCTTGCTGATCACGGCCGAAACGTACTCCAAATACATCGACGCAAACGACCGCTCGTTGCGGACGATCTTTGGCGATGGCGCCGCGGCCACGCTGATCGAGGCCGCCGAGGTACCGTCGCTCTCTGGTTTCAGCTTCGGTACGGATGGCAGCGCGGGCGACGCGCTGATGGTCAATTCCGGCGGAGCCCGCCCAACCGACGCCGCGTTGCAACCACGCACCAAGTGGCGCTGGAACAGCAAGCTCTACATGGACGGACCGGGACTGATCAAGCTCACGCTCGACACCGTGCCCTCGATGATCGAGCGCGTGTTCGAGCAAGCGAAAGTTGTGGACGACGATTTGGAGCTGTATCTCGTCCACCAGGCGACGCACAAACTACTGGAAAGCCTGCGGCAGGAAATGAAGATCGACGAGGCGCGGATGCCGACCGTGCTGCGCGACGTCGGCAATACCGTTTCGTCAACCATTCCGATCATGATCGATCGGCTGCGCGGCGATGGCCGCCTGCGCCGCGGCAATCGATGCCTTTTGGCCGGCTACGGCGTCGGCTTCTCCTGGGCGGGATGCGTCTGGACGGAACTGTGGGAGAACAAGGCGGTCAAGTCCGCCGATCTCGAAGCCGCCTGAAGGGACCGACCCGATGTAGGCAGGCTGCCCGAGCGTTCGTAGCCGGGCCGCTGTTTCGCGCTGCCGTTGTTTCGTGTGGCCGCTGCTCCGTGCTGCCGCTGCCCCGCGCGGCCATTGTTCCGTGCTACCGATCCACCGCGCTATCGGTGCTGTGTGCTGTCGATCCACGCGGAACACTGCCGGCGCTAGAACACCACCTTGTCGTTCGGCTTTGGGTCGTCCGGCTTTGGACCGGCTTGCGGCTTGCCGGCACCGGCTGGTCCGGGCCGCGGCAAGAACGCGTCGAGCAGACGGTCGTCGTTGCCGCCAAGCTGCGCAGCGCGGGTAAAGAACACTTCCGACCGGTCCGCCTGGCCGTCGAAGAACAAGTGCAGGCCGACCAGCATCAGCAGGTCGGCATCCAGCGGGTTGGCATCGACCGCGATGGCCATCGATTCAACCCGCGCCGACTTGGCCAATTGGTTGTCGCCGTACAGTTCGTCCAGGCGAAACGGTGAGCCGGTCCAATCCGATCGAATGCCCAAGCCGCGGCGAAACGCGTCGGCCGCGCTTTCGTACTTGGCCATCGCCACGTACGCAAACCCCTGTCGAATGTAGGGTTCCGCCAAGTCCGGCGCCGCGCGGGACGCCATCTTGTAACGATCGATCGCCGCCAGGAAGGATTGCTTGCGAAACTGCGCGTCGCCGTGGCCCAAGAATCGGCCGGCACGGGCCTTCGCGTCGGCGTTCGTCGGGCGGATCTTCAGTTGCTTCGCGTCAGCCGAAGCTGGGTCATCCGGCGCAGGCAGGTCTGGTGCCGGTTGCACAACCGCCTGCTGCCCGGCCAAGTCGGGGTTCCACACGCTAAAGCCGCGGTGCAGCACGTAGGGGTAGCCGTTGTCAAAGCCGCCGAACGCCGGCGTGTAGCCGACGTTGCCCCACAATGGAAAGCCGGGCAACCAAAAAACGAACACGTCATCCGGTCCGCGATCGTGACCACCGTGGTGATGGTGGTGGTGATGACCCCAACCGTGCCGTGCACCATGTGCGCCGCGACGACCAGAACGACCGCCGCGACGCGACTCGGGCGAAGCAACGTCGCGCTGGCCGCCGAAACTTGCACCACCGTTGCTCGGCGCCGTAGCCGCCGCATCTGGCACAGCCCGCGCCGGTGCGCGCAACACCTTGGGAATACCGACGCGCGGCGTCGTCTCCTCGCCGGGCAGGAAATCGGACTGCGCCACCACGGTCTGCAAGTTCATCAGGACCGCGATCAAGCTTGCTGCAACGCTTGTAGATATCGGTCGCATCGGCCCTCCTTTCGGCCAACGACGACGCGCCTGGCGCCTCATGCATTATCCGCACGGCATAGCGTTGAATCAAGGCGGCCGTGCGCTACGTCATGCTGGCCTGACCCAGCACTTTGCGAATCGCCGTCATGCCGACTTCGCCAAACTGCAGCGGAGGAATGCGCCAGATTTGAGGATTCATCAATTCGACCGACACATGACCCGCGTAGCCAATCTGTCGCAAGTGTTCGACGATTGGCGCAAGCGCGAAGTCGCCGTCGCCCGGCAAGACACGATCACCGTCGGTGGCCAACTCGCGGGCCACACCGGCCAAATCGCAAAACTGCACGTGGAACAGGTTTTCCGCGGTCAGGTACGCCAGGTCCTCGAACTTGCTGGGACCGGTGTAGAAGTGAAACACATCGAAGCACAAACCCAAGTGCGGGCTTGCGAACTCACCGATCAGCGCAGCCGCGGTTTGCAGGTTGTTGACGAACGTCGCGCGCCCTTGAAACTCAAGGGCGATCCGAACTCCAGCCGCGCCAGCCTTTTCGGCCGCTTGCGATAGCGACATCCGGGCCCGATCAATGTCCTGCTGCGAAAGCGGAGCACCGATGTCGCCTGCCACAACGAGCGTTTCGACGCCCAATTCTCGGCATTGCGCCAGGCGATTGTCGAACGCCTCCCAGTGTTGCTTGCGAAAGTCGCCCTGGCTGGTCAGCAGGCCACCTTGAAAACTGGCCACCGGCGCGGTCATGCCATGATGCTTCAACAAGTCGCGCAGATCGGCCGGACTGTGCGACTCGAGATACGCGTCGAGCTTGCCGACCCAAAGTTCGATCGCCTCGCACTTGCCCGCGGCATAGTCGGCCACGTCCTGTTCCAGCGGTGCATCCAGCGAGCAAACTTGGCTGAGGGCAGGCTTCATGATGTTCACAACAACGGGATCCACACGAACAAGTAAACGTTCCACTGGATGATGACGCGGGTCCGGCGAGCCATCAAGGGCCCCTATTTAACACTCGGGCGGTCAGTCAACACACGACACGCCGAGTCGTGGACTATTCAAAGCATGTCCAGCGGATCGACGTCGACAATCCACTGCACGTCTTCCGGCGGTTTGAGATCCGCCGATGCTGCCCGCACCGCGCCGCGCAACGCCGCCACGTCGGTTCCGTGGACCTGAATCTGAAACCGGTACTGGCCGCGCAGTTTTCCGATCGGGGCCGGCGCTGGGCCCAATACGCGCCACGTGAAATCGGCCTCGGCCAGTTCTGCGCGCAGCCGCTCGCCGAGCGTCGTGGCAAATTGCTCGGCCACGGCTTCGCCCGGCCCGCGCACCACCAGTCGAATCATCGACGCAAAGGGTGGGTAGTGCAGATGCTCGCGGGCGGGAAGTTCGCCTTCGGCAAACGCGGGATAGTCGTGTGCCAACGCCGCCGTGATCGCGGGGTGGTCCGGACTGAAGGTTTGCACCAGGACGCGCCCGCCTTTTTCGCCACGGCCCGTTCGGCCCGCCACCTGCGTAACGAGTTGAAACGTGCGCTCGGCGGCGCGAAAGTCGGGAAAGTGCAGCGACGTATCCGCGTTGATCACGCCGACCAATGTCACATTCGGAAAGTCGAGCCCTTTGGCAATCATTTGTGTTCCGAGCAGGATGTGTACCTCGCCGGCACGAAACCGGGCCAGGGCGTCGGCATGGCTTCCGTGTTTCTGCATCGTGTCGCTGTCCATCCGCAGACAACGATACTTCGAAAACCGGGCTGTTACTTCCGCTTCCAGCCGCTGAGTGCCCAATCCGCCGTAACGAATTCCCTCGAAGCCGCATTGCGGACAGCGCTGCGGGGGACGCGTCTCGTAGTCGCAGTAATGGCACAATGCCACGTGCCGCGCCAAATGGTGCGTCAGCGCGATCGCGCATTCGGGGCAGGAGACCACGTGGCCGCACGCGTTGCACTGGATGTGCGTTGAGTAGCCGCGACGATTCAGCAGCAGAATAACCTGACCATCGTCTTTAAGCGCCGCGTCCATGGCGACGTGCAACTGTCGGCTGATCGCTCCGCGGCTGCGCCGATCGCGAAACTCGACCCGCAGGTCGATCGCACCGACCATCGGTAAGGGCCGATCGAACACGCGCTTCGGCAACGACACCAGGTGGTACGCGCCCTGTTGTGCTCGGTGCCAACTCACCAGCGAGGGAGTCGCCGAGCCAAGCACGAGCGGAACGCGCTCGTCAGCAGCACGACGCAACGCGACGTCGCGGGCGTGGTAGCGGGGGGCGGTCTCCTGCTTGAACGACGATTCGTGCTCCTCGTCCAGAATGATGATTCCCAACTGCGGCGTCGGCGCAAACACGGCACTACGGGCGCCAACCACGACGGAAACTTGCCCCTCAGCAATCCGCTGCCAATGGCGTCGCCGCTCGACGTCGCTTTGATGGCTGTGCAGTACGGCCACGCGGCCAAAGCGCGAACGGAAACGGGCCTCGGTCTGCGGCGTCAGGCTGATTTCCGGCACCAGCACGATCGCCTGCCGCCCGAAACCGAGCACCTCGGAGATGGCCTGCATGTAGACTTCGGTCTTGCCACTGCCGGTTACCCCGTGCACGAGCACGGTTTCGTGGTCCCCACGATGCAGTGCCGCGTGGATCACGTCGAGCGCTTGCCGCTGGTCCGCGTTGAGTGTCAGGTGGGGTTCGTTGACTTCGTCCAACGACGGCGACGGGGCCTCGGTGTCAATGCGGCGCGCCTGAAACTCGATGAGTCCTTTCCGCCGAAGCGTGCGGATCGGCGCCTCGGTGCAACCCACCGCGGCGGCCAACTGGGCCATCGTCACTGGCTCTGTCAGGGCGGCCAGGTAATTGACGACCCGGGCCTGCTTCGGCGGAAGCTTGAGCTGGCTGGTGCGTGCTGCGACGTGATTGGGTAGCACGACGAACTGCGCGACGCGAGTTCCGACACTGCCGCGTACACCAGCCGGCACGACGGTTTCGAGCACTTGCCCCCAACCACACATGTAGTATTCGGCCATCCACTCGGTGAGCCGTAGCATCGAGGGCCGCACCAACGTCTGCTGATCGACGACGCCGGTCAGGGGCTTGAGCGCCCGTCCGGTTGCCGACCGGTTCTCGATTCGCACGCAATAGCCCACACGCGCGCGGTTTCCCGCCCCTAAAGGAGCCCGCACGCGCTGCCCGAGAGACAGCCGATCGCGCAGCGCATCGGGCACGGCGTAGTCGAACGTCTGCTGCGGACCGGTAGCAAAGACCACGCTGGCGACGCATTGCTCGCGCGCGTCGTCCTCTTCCCAGGGCGCCGGCTCGGTCTCGAATAGGCGTTGCTGCTGTGGATTCATCCGTGATCGACGAGATTCGTGCCGGCGCGGCAAACGACGGCAACAGTTGGCAATCAATTTCTTGTGCGGTCAGCGTGGCGCTGGGCACGCACGGCCGAGTGGCCACCCGGCCACCGAACCGCTACGATGACCGCACGGCGCTTGCCTCAATTCTTGTCGCTTGGCGCCGGCAATTCGAGAGGGTCTGGGCACATGCGGCTGGGTATTTTCGGCGGTACGTTCGATCCGGTCCACTATGGCCACCTGATTCTGGCCGAGTCGTGCCGCGAGCAACTCACGCTGGACCAGGTGTGGTTTTTGCCCGCCGCTGTCCCGCCCCACAAGCAGGACCGCGAGCTGGCCGACGGTGAACATCGGGCTGAGATGATCGAGCTGGCCATCTCCGGCCATCCGGCACTGGCCGTCTGCCGGCACGAGATCGAACTCGGCGGCGTCAACTACACGGTCGAGACGCTCGACCATTTTCGGCGCGAGCATCCAACGGCCGAGCTGATGTTTCTGATGGGTGCCGATTCGCTCCGCGACTTACCCAATTGGAAGGAACCGGCTCGGATCTGCACGCTGGCCACGCCGGTCGTCGTGCAACGCGGAGGCACGCACAACCCCGAAGACGACGAACGCGACCTGGCCGGGCTGGTCGACTTGATCCCGCCCGAACGATTGGACGCCATCCGCGCGAGTCGAGTTGACATGCCGGCGATCGAACTCAGCAGCAGCGATCTTCGCCAGCGAGTCGCCGAGGGCCGGAGCATCCGCTATCGCACGCCGCGGGCCGTGGAAAAATACATCGAGACCCACGGGCTGTACCGCAAGTGTGGCTAGATGCCGACGGGCGCCTGAGCAGCGCGCCGAGAAAATCCACGGCCGCGCGTCGTCCGGTGCGTGCCGCCTTGTCAGGCGGCTTTACGCGCTTGCAGCACCTGTCGCAATTCGGGATGGTCGGCCACGGCTTGCGTGCTGGCGATCGAATCCAGCGCGTCGAGCACTTGCTCCAACTGCTCGCTGGGCGACAGCGCTAAGTCGACGAACAACCAGCGACGTCCCTGCAATTCGCATGCACCGGCCGTGGCGCCGCCCAGCCACTCCTGGCGCACGGTGAATCCCAGTGCATCGGCCAACCGCAGTGCTTGCTCCAACCGTTCGACGGTGTGCATGGCCCGCATCCTTGCGTGAATGGCATGGCTTACCGCATCGGCGCCGGTCCCTGGCGCGGGGCGAGATTGTATCGGCTTGGCCTTCAGTTGCCCAGGCAGACCCGTCGATATCGAGCAAAGGCTAAAGCACAGCAGCTTCTGTAGTTAAAACACGTCAGCGAACCTCAGCGACGCGGCCAAGGGAAAAGCGGGAAGACGGCGAATCCACGCGCTGTAACCCGACTTTGACTGCTGGCAGCGGCGCGATGCCCCGAAATGAAAGCATGTCCTCGAGCGAAACGCCCGCTGCTCCCAATCTCGAAGAACAAGTCGCCCTGCTGACAGCACGACTGCACGAAGCGCAAAAGCTCACCGCGCTGGGTGAACTGGCTAGCACCACCACGCACGAATTCAACAACGTGCTCACCACGATCATCAACTACGCCAAGATGGGCCAGCGCCATCGCGACCAGGCCACGCGCGACAAGGCGTTCGAAAAGATTCTCTCCGCCGGTCAACGCGCCGCAAAAATCACCAATGGCGTGCTCGGCTTCGCCCGCAACCGTTCGACCGGCATGGAGCCGACGAACATGGTGAAGCTGGTCGACGACGCACTGCTGCTGCTGGAGCGCGAGATGTCGAAGTACCGGATTTCGGTCGACAAGCAGTTCCAAAACGTGCCGCCGGCGATGGTCAACAGCAACCAGATCCAACAGGTGCTGATCAACCTGCTGATCAATGCGCGTCAGGCGATGCCCAACGGCGGGCAGGTGACCGTCCGGCTCAGCCCGGACCCGGCCAACCAAACGGTCGACCTGATGGTACGCGACAGCGGCACGGGCATTCCGGCGGACAAGCTGCCGCGCATCTTCGACCGCTTCTTCTCCACCAAGAGCGGCCCGGACGCCAGCGGCAAGGGTGGCAGCGGGTTGGGTCTGGCCTTTTGTCGCGACGTGATCGAAGCCCATCGTGGGCGAATTCGCGTGGAAAGCTCTCAGGGCAAAGGCACCGCCTTCACGCTGAAGCTGCCAGCCGCCACGCCGCAAGAGCCCAATTCGCCGCCGATTAAGCTGCCCGTCGGCCAGTCCGCGCACCCGTCGGCCGCCGGCCGCTAGACCGCGGGCCAGAACGGCTCTGCGACACTTAGAACGCCGCCGGCGGACCGTACCCAGCCAGACGCGATTGGATTTGCGCCAGAATTGTTTGTTCGAGAATTGTGTCGCGGCCCTGGCCGATCCAACCAATCGTTTCTTGCTGGCCGCCGACCGGACTTTCGACGCGCTTCAGCGAGTTGTCGTTGCGCAACTTGGCCGAGTTGGCCAGCGTGACGGCTCCCGATTCGGGCCGGGCTACGTCTTCAAGCTGCTGGAAGACCTGCACGTCGATCAGGAAGCCCTGCGGCGCGGGAATCACGCGTACCAGTCCGATGCGGCGCTGCGATTGGAGCGTCGCTTCCCAGCGCTGGTACGCCGTAACCGAGTCTTTGTTCCAAGGCTCGAAGATCGTCGAAGCCGAGCGGGGATACGTGTCGATCCGGCCTTCGGTCAGAATATCGCCGACCAGCCGGACGCGCTCTTCTTTCTGAATCCGGAAGTAATCGTCCACCACGTCGACGACCTGCTCCCAGACGAAATCACGATCGGTTAGCGGCACTAGCGCCGGGTTGGCCATCGGCGGCGCACCGCCAAAAGAGCCTTCGGGCGGAATGTACGTCGCGGGCTGAAACGCGCCGCAGCCGACAACCATCAGCGCGCAAAGTGCCATGGTCCAGCGGCGCGCAACACGCCGCCAGCGCCCGGAGACAGACCGGTGCCAGCGCAGAGAGTCCATGTGCCCGTGCAAGAAGTGATTCGAACCCGCAAGAAATGGGGCGGTAGTCTGACGCAAACCGCCACTGGCGGCAAGAGCAGGTCGAAGCCGTCCCCAGATTCCGTCGGTTGCGCCGGCTGCCAGGCAGCACGACGGCACTGCTAGCGTCAGCTAAGCCGAGAATGCACTCCGTCGGCCGAGCGGAACGTACGGTCCGTCCGCGGCGCCAGATACTTCATCGGTCCGTCGACGGCGTTGTGGCCAGGACCTTCGACTAGGAATCGATGGCCAGGCGGTGCTTGAGTTCTTCGAACTGGCTGAGGTAGCTCTCGTTCGACGAGTGGACGTGCTCGGCTTCCGTGATGAACTTCATCTGGTCGTTACACCGCACGTCGTGTGCCGCGAAGATTTCCTCGTACTCGTCCAACTCGCGTCCGTACACGATCAGCAGCTTGTGCTCGTCGAACTGGACTTCTTGTGGAATCGACGGATTGAGCACGGCGATTCCCGTGCAGCCGTCGTTAATCAGCAGGTCCTCGAAGTCGTAGAGAATGCTCTTGAGCACGGGCAGGTCGATGTGCTCGCGATAGAGGTCGACGTGGCCGCTGTTCTGGCGGTCGTGGCTTGTTTCCAAGACGACGTCCACCTCGGACCCAAGCGGATCGAGAATCTCTAGGAACGTCTCAAACAGTTGCTCCTTGCTGGCCGCGCCCATCAACACGGGCACGTCGTTCTTGGTCTGCTCGTCGTGATAGGTATCGTGTCGAAAACCTTGGCAGGGGATCACCTGCAAGTCGTAGGAAGGACGCACGGCTCCGCTGAGGACGAAGTCGCCGTAGCGGTCGACACCCAGATGCGCTTCGAGCTGGTCCTCAGTGAGGTGATCGAAGCTACTGGTCGTGTGCGTCGGCATTCCTTCGCTAAAGACGTTGCGGAATATCTTTTTCAGGAAACCCATCGGCGACCTCGGTATATCGACAACCGGCTGGCGGTTGGCGCAGTCGTTAGTTAGTGCGAAACGGTGTAACGGGACATGAAAGCTTAGGTCACACCGGGAAGTGGCTCTTACTATTAGTCTACGGTCGGTGGTCAAGTTATTCGCGGCTACCGCACAGTCTCTGCAAAAGCCGCATAATCGGCGTTCTCGCCGTGGCCGCCCGCGACGCGGTTTTCGTCGCATTTTCCGCCGTGTTTTGGCGTTTCGGCCTGGGGCCTCGTGGTGGGCGATTACAGAAATCTAGCACCACTTTTTGCATTGGCGCGGCCACCCGGCGGCGATGCGGCGAAACTTTGCCCCAGCTTGGAAAACCTGGGCGGAAACACCGTTTTTGCACCCGGTGTGCTCTTCGTAATCGCCCTGTTCCGTGAAGCCCCCCATGTTGATTTTGGCCAACATCCGCGCGCTGGCGCTAGCATCTTCACGGGACACGCGCCCCGCCGGCGCTGGCCGCGACGCGCGGTCGCCCGATACAATCCGGTAGCACTTCGAGCACCGGATGCTCTGGACAGGACAGTTTTTTTGTTTGGACAACTATCGAGGGGCATGCAGCCGATGGCGGCGACTTCTCCTGGCCGGTTGCTGTGGCTGATCGTGATGGCGGCGACGGCGCCGATCGCACTCTGGGGATGTCGCGCGGACACGACGGAATCGCCCAGCAAGTCATCACCGCCGGCGGCCGAAACGGCCTCTTCGTCCGATCGGGCTGTCGACCAAACGTGGGACGCCTACTTCCTTAAGGGCGCCAAGATCGGCTATGGCGAAACCACGGTCCGCCGAAAAGACCGTGCCGGCGAACCGCTGGTCGAAACCCGATCGGCGAGCCACCTGAAACTTGAGCGTTTCGGAAAGCCGGTCGAACAAGACCTCGATCTGTCGACGCTGGAAACGCCGGAGGGACGTCTGCTCGAGTTTCGCACCGAAGTGGCGTTTGGCCCCTCGCCAATGGTCGTCGTCGGCCACGTGGAGGGCGACGCGATGATCGTCCAAACCAGCACGCAAGGGACCCGGCAAGAAGCGCGTCTCGACTGGTCGCCGGAGATTCGCGGCTTCTTTGGCGTCGACCAATCGCTGGCAACCAGCCCGCTCAAGCCCGGCGAAACCCGACAACTGCGCACGCTGATGCCCCTGCTGAACGACGTGGCCAGCGTCACGCTTACAGCCGCGCAGGAGGAATCCACCGAACTGCTCGATGGCCAAGCCACGCTGCTGCGGATCGAGACCACGGCCCGGATGTCTGACGGAAACGCTATGACAGAGACCCTGTGGACGAACCGCCAGGGCGAGGTGCTGAAGCGTCGCATCGCCGGGCTGGACCAGGAATCGTATCGCACGACGCGGGAGATTGCCGAAGCCGACGCCGCCAAAGGCGCGCCTGCGATCGACCTGGGAACCGACACGATTGTTCGGGTCGATCCGCCGTTGCCGAACGCGCACCAGACCCGCCAGGTCCGGTATCGAGTGTCGTTGCCCAAGCAGGACCCGGCCCAGATTTTTTCCAGCGGCCCGACGCAGTCGATTCGCGCCACCGACGCGCATTCGGCCGAACTGACGGTTCGCAGCCTCCGTCCCTCGGACGCTGGGCAAGATGGACCGCCCACCGAGAATTCCGCCGACGACGAGTCGATCGACCCGCGCTACACCGGTCCCAACAGCGTGCTGCAAACCGGCGACTCGACGATCCAAGAAATGGCAGCCGAAGCACGGGGCGACCAGACCGATCCGGCCGCGGTCGCGCTGGCGCTGGAGCGATACGTCCACGATACGCTTTCGAGCCACGACCTGACGCAGGCGTTTGCCACCGCCGCCGAAGTGGCCAAAACGCGCTCCGGTGATTGCACCGAACACGCGGTGCTGTTGGCGGCCCTGGCGCGGGCTTGCGGCATCCCGTCGCGCGTGGCCATCGGACTGGTCTACGTCGATCGGGCCGGCGGCTTCGGCTACCACATGTGGACCGAAGTGCTCCTGGACGGTACGTGGATTCCGCTGGACGCGACATTGGGGCAGGGGGGCATCGGCGCTGCGCACCTGAAGCTGGTCGACTCGAGTCTCGACGGGGCGAATGCCTACAGTGCATTCCTACCGGTTGCGCAGGTCGTTGGTCAGCTCAAGATCAAGGTGCTCGACGCAGAATGACTGGCGAGCAAATCCAACCGGCGCGCGCCCTGATCTGGCGCGTCCATTGCAGCGCAAGACGCAACACGCCGGCTTGGCTTGCCCCGCGCGTTCACTCCGGCAGCGCAAAGTCCGCGATCCAGAGCTGGCTCGAGTGATCGTCCGTACGGTTGCTCGTCCACATCAGCTTCGTGCCATCTGGCGAAAACACCGGCAGGACGTCGGCCGACGGATGATCCGTGATCCGCGTGATCGGGCCGGGTACCAACTTGCCGTCGCGCTCGTCGTACTTCATCAGCCACAGGTCGTAGTTCGGCCGGGCCTTCGGGTTTGAGTGGTCCGCGCCGGTCCAGATGATGTACGGCTTGCTCGGGTGCCAATACGGTGCCCAATTCACGCCGACATTGTCCGTCAGCGGCGTGTCGTTCTTGCCGTCGACGCCGATCGCGTGGATCTGCAAGAATCCCTCTTTCTTGCGATCCGTGCGATAGATCACCCAACGTCCGTCGGGCGAGATAAAGGGCCCGCCGTCGTAGCCGGGCTCGTTGGTCAATTGCCGCAGCCCGCTGCCGTCGGCGTTCATCACGTACAAATCAGGATCGCCGTCGCGGTCGCTGCAGAAAGCGATCCGTTTGCCGTCGGTCGAATAGGCCCCTTCGGCGTCGTAGCCGGCGGCTTCGGTCAATCGCTTGAGATGTTTGCCGTCGAGATCCGCCTCGAAAATATCGCTGTGCGGATCGAAGTCCCACTGATAGCGACGCCGACGGCCGCTCTCGCGATCTTCGGCTTGTTGGGCCCGCTCCTTGGACTCGGTCTCGGAGAGATTGGGGTCCAAGTGACTCGAAGCAAAGATCAGTCGCTCGCCGTCCGGAGAAAAGTAGGCACACGTCGTGCGACCCCGGCCCGTACTGATCAATTGCGGCGTGCCGTCTTCCAGCGGCTGCTTGTAGATCTGATAGAACGGATATCCGTGCGGAACGGCTTGATAGATGATCGTCTCGCCGTCGGGTGAGAAATAGCCTTCGCCCGCCTTCACCATGCCGGAAGTCACCTGGCGCACGTTCGAAAGGTACTTGCCTTCGATCGACTCGTCAGCCTCGGCGGTCGACGCCGCCAAGATGGCCACTGCCGGCAAGAACGTCGCTACGAAACGGATCACGAAAACCATGGAAACTCCCTGTAGTTGCGGTTGGGCGGAACGGGCGCGAAGCGTTGGCGGGCCAGCAGTCGACGACCTCTTGCCGACCATTGGGCTGCCGACGAAGCGGTCGAGTGAACTGCCGTGCATTATACCCGGCGCGCACTGCGGCGACGAACCGGTGGCATCTCTTGGCCGGTCGCGGCAGAAAAATGATGCGAAAATCCGCACCTGCAAGGTCGGGCGCACGGCGCAGCCTGCTAAGATGGCCTTGCACGACCCGCTGGCCGACAGTTCCGGCACGAAAGCGGCGGCGAACGAATGCCCAACGCGTCAGTGAACCATGAAGATCTATACCAAGACGGGCGATGACGGCCAGACCGGCCTGTTTGGCGGACCGCGCGTTTCGAAGGACGCCCCGCGCATCGAGGCCTACGGCACGGTCGACGAACTGAATAGCGTGCTCGGGCTAGCGCGGACTGCCAAGCTGGATCCCGACGCCGACGCGCTGGTGAGTCGAATCCAAAACGAGTTGTTCGCTCTCGGGGCACAATTGGCAACGCCCGATCCGGCTGCGCACGGCACCCAGATGATCACCGCGGCGCACGTGGCGGCACTCGAATCGGCCATCGATCACTATGAAGCAGAGCTCGAGCCGCTGAAGAACTTCATCCTGCCGGGCGGAACGCCGGCTGCCGCCCACTTGCATCTGGCCCGCGCGGTTTGCCGGCGTGCCGAGCGCCGGTTGGTAACGCTGTGCGGCGAACCGGATGAGGCGGTGGCGCCCGAATTGGTCATCTACCTGAACCGGCTGAGCGATCTGTTGTTCGTGCTGGCTCGTGCCGTCAATCGCGCCGCGGGCGTGCCCGACGTCCCCTGGCAGAAGTCGTAACGGGCGGCGGTGCCTCTTCCGGCCGAAAGCTCCCAATCGTGACTCACGCGGCGAGCGCTTGACGTCGCTATTTAGTTTGTCTATATAGAGGGCATGGGGACGATCAGCGGCGACCAACTGCGCGGCCATCTCGAAGGCCTCATTCTGGCATCGCTGGAAGACGGCCCCTCGCACGGTTGGGACATTTGGCGCAACCTGGAATCGGCCGGCGGCGGCGCGCTGGCGCTAAAGGAAGGTTCGCTCTATCCGGCCCTGTATCGGCTGGAGCGCGAAGGGCTGATCGCCGCGCGCTGGGAAACAAAAGCCACTGGACGCGCCGGCCCGCGACGACGCGTCTACCGGCTCTCGGCCAAGGGGCGACGCCGTCTGCACGCCGCACGCGACCAGTGGCGCCAGTTTGTTGCCGTCGTGGGCAATCTATTGGGAGCACCGGCATGAACGAATTGAAGATTCACGTGGAGCGCGTCGTGCGCCCCATCCGTGCCAGCAACCGGCGGAAATGCCGGATGCGCGAGGAGCTGCTAGCGCACCTGACCTGCATGGCGGAGCAAGAACAACACCGCACAAAGGACGCTGGCGCGGCCGTCGCCGCGGCGATCCGGCGGTTCGGCGATGCTGACGCGCTGCGCGACGAGCTACAGGCCAGCGTTCCGGTGGTCGAGCGAATCGGGTTGGTGGACCTTGTCGGCCTGGGGCCGATGCGGCGACGCCAAGGTGAAGCGCCCGTCCGCTACATCGTGCGCTCGAACATCGTGGGTTTCGCGTTCGCCTGCGTTGGCTTTTCGTTGTTTGCTCTGGCGATCGTCGCGATTTTCGGCCAGCGACCCCAGCGCCTCGGACAACCGGGTACGTTGCACTTGCTGGGCTTCGTTTTCGCGACCCTTGTGATCCAATGCGGAACGACGACGGTCATCGGACTGTTAAGCGAAGCGATGCGCCGCGCGCTGGACAGTCGCGCCTCGGCGACTTCGCCCCGAGCGAAATGGACCGCCACGGTTCGACTGGCCGTGTATTGTCTGGCCGGCTCGGTCCTGATCGCAGTGGCCTCCGCCGCCCTGATGGCGGCAATCGATTGGTTCGTGCCGATTCCGTTTATCACGCCGGTCTACTTCTGGTGGATCACGCTCGGCGCGGCTGCCCTGGGAGGGCCGTTGTTGTTCTGGCAAGCCGTAAACTGGCGCGCCACCAATCAGCGATTTGAAGACTGGGAATCGCTCGACCTGGAAACAACTCACCTAGCGTAATACGGCCGGCGCGCATCGACAGCCGGCACAATCGGCCGACGTTCGACCGCGATGGCGCGCATCGAATGACGGCGAATCGCGCGCATCGCAAAAAAACGCGGGATTCTTGCCGGTCGGATACTTTACTGGCCGAGCCATCGCCGCTACCCTGTGCAGATTCGTGGCATTTGCGCGGATCCGCAAAGGGTCCCTTCTTAGCAAGTGCCGTTTATTGGGGCGAATGGTTGGTTTTGGCGGGCCGACCCGACGTCAAGGCGGTTTCTTTCGATGTTCATCTCGGAAGGGAGATGTTCGATGAGTCGCATGAATTTGGCGATCGTGGTTTGCGCGTGGTTCGCGCTGTCGGGAATGTCAGGCGTGGTTCGGGCTCAGGATGAACCAGAGCTTCCGGCCGACGAGTCGGTGGAGGCGGCACCGGCCGACGATGCCGCGTCGAACGAAGCAGACGAGGGCGAAACCGAAGGAATCGATGACACCGCGGCCGATGAAGCGGCTGATGAAGCGGAGATCGACACAGGCGACAATGCCTGGATGCTCACGTCGTCGGCCCTGGTGTTGATGATGACCGGGCCAGGTCTGGCGCTGTTCTACGGCGGTCTGGTCCGCAAGAAGAACGTGCTCAGCGTGATGATGCAGTGCTTCTTCTTAATGGGGCTGATGACCGTCATTTGGAGCCTTTGGGGCTATACGCTTTCGTTCGGGGGCGATGGTCACTGGATCGGCAACGGCGACTACCTGTTCATGCAGGGCGTCGAGACCAGTTGGATCGAGGGCGATCCGGGCGAGCCGTACGTGCCGATGTTTAGCACCATCCCGCGCCTGACCCACATGCTCTTTCAGGGCATGTTCTTCATCATCACGCCCGCGCTGATTTGCGGTGCCTTTGCCGAACGCATGAAGTTCAGTGCGATGGTCGCCTTCATGATCCTGTGGGGCACGATCGTCTATTGCCCGTTGGCCCACTGGGTCTGGGGCGGCGGAATCCTGGCATACAATTCGGACGCCGCGGCGGCATACCCCTGGACGTTTGGCGGCGCGCTCGACTTCGCCGGTGGCACGGTCGTTCACATTAGCTCCGGCGTCTCGGCCCTGATTTGCGCGCTGCTGATCGGCAAGCGACTGGGCTACGGCACCGAGCCCATGCCGCCGCACAACATGACCTACACGATGATCGGCGCGGCGATGTTGTGGGTAGGCTGGTTCGGCTTTAACGCCGGCAGCCAATTGGCCGCCGACGGAGTCGCCGCCAGCGCCTTTGCCGTGACACACTTTTCCGCCGCGGCCGGAACGCTCGGTTGGGCCGGCATGGAGTGGATCTTTCGCGGCAAGCCGACGTTGCTCGGCGCGTGCTCCGGCGCCGTGGCCGGACTGGTGTGCATCACGCCCGCCTCGGGTTTCGTCACGCCGATGCCCTCGCTGGTCATGGGCCTGGCGGCCGGGATCGTTTGCTACCTGGCCTGCACCTCGCTCAAGTCGATGTTTCGCTACGACGATTCGCTCGACGCGTTCGGGGTTCACGGCGTGGGCGGAACGCTGGGCGCCATATTGACCGGCGTCTTCGCGACCCGGGCCGTGTCGGACATGAACGAGGGCAAGCCCATCGGCCTGCTCGAGGGTGGTTCGCTGCTGGGCGGACAGATCGCCGGCGTGGTCATCACCTGGCTGCTGGCAATCGTTGCCACGTTCATCATCCTCAAAGTGCTCGACGCCGTGATCGGATTGCGAGTCACCACGCAGGAAGAACTGCAAGGATTGGACCTGACGCAGCACGGCGAAGAGGGTTATATCTATATTTGAGTTTCCGGCCGCGGCACCAACGCGGGTTTGTTGCCACAGGCGAATCAGGTCTCGCCGTACCGGGTCTCGGTGCGGCGAGGCCTTTTCCCACCGGCGGCACGTCGGCCAGCGCGGTGTTGTCGCCGTGAACCGTCGCTGTTGCCCGCGGCGACGCGCGGCTGCGTAGTCCAACATTGCGCATTACCAACGCGCAACGTGCCGCTCGAAATGGTCTGCCGCGGTCGCGGCTCGCCCCGCGCCGATCACAGCCTTGCTGGATGAGGCCCATCATGAAAAAGGTCGAGGCAATCGTCCGGATCTTCAAACTTGACGACGTCAAGAACGCGCTGGCCGAATTGGAGGTCTACGGGATGACGATCACCGACGTCCGCGGTTTCGGCCGCCAGAAGGGGCACACTGAGATGTACCGCGGCACGGAGTACGCCCTCGAGTTCGTCCCGAAGGTCAAGCTTGAGATCGCCGTGCCCGACGAGAATTTGCAGACCGTCCTGGATACCATTTTGCGCACGGCGCAAACCGGCCAGATCGGCGACGGCAAGATCTTCGTGTCCGACTTGCAGGACGTTATCCGCATTCGCACCGGAGAGACCGGCCACCAGGCCATTTGACCCAACCAGGCATCGCGGGGAGGATAGCCCCAATCAGCCGCATTGCCAGTGCGGCACCCAGCCCCGCGCCCCATCGTTCCCACCCTGCGTTTCTCCATGTCGACCAGCCCCGTTTTTCGCGAGTCGCTCTTGGCCGCCCGCGCTCGCCTTGCCGAGCAGCGCGAAGCCATTCGCGGCCAACACCAGGCCGGGTCGCCCGGCATTCAGATCTGCACGCGGCTGACCGAAATGGTCGACACGATCATTCTCGATCTGTACGAAGCCGCGCTATCGGAACTGTCCGCGAACGAGCGGGAAACGTTCGAGGACAACGTCGCGCTGGTGGCGCACGGCGGTTACGGGCGGCGCGATCTGGCGCCCTACTCCGACGTCGACCTGATGGTGCTTCACACGTCGGGCACCGAGGGACTGATCTTTCCGCAAACCAGCCGGCTGCTGCGCGATCTGTTCGACGTAGGGCTCGACCTGCAGCAAAGCGTGCGCACGCCGCGCCAGACTTGGAAACTGGCCGCCCAGGATCCGGTCGTCTGCACGTCGCTCATGGAATCGCGATTGTTGACCGGCAATCCGAAGCTGTTCGAGACATTCTTCGAGCGGTTCGAGCGGCGCACCCGCTCGCGATCCAAGAGCCTGTTCGGTGCGATTTACGAAGCACGCCGTGCCGAACGACGCCAATATGGCGAAACCGTTTACCTGCTCGAGCCGAACGTCAAGCGCAGCCGCGGCGGGCTGCGTGATTTGCAGCTTGTTCGATGGCTCGGGTTTGCCTGCCATGGGGCTGCGGATCCGGACGGGTTGCAACTGGTCGGCGCCATCACCAAAGACGACCGTCGCGCCCTGCGCGACGCGTGGGAATACTTGCTCCGGCTCAGGAACGACCTGCACTTCTTCGCCGAAAAGTCGAACGACGTGCTCGACCGGTCCGAGCAATTGCGCTTGGCGACCCTCTATCGATACGAGGGAACCGAAGCGATTTTGCCGGTGGAGCAATTCATGGCGGAGTATTTTCGCCACACGCGCGCCGTCAGCGCGGTGGCGGGCAATTTCGTCGCCAACGCCAGGCCCGGCTTTCCCTTTGCCAAGACGGTCGGCACCCTGTTCGGATACCTGGTCGAAGAAGACTATCGCGTCACGCCGAACCAGATCGCGGCCACGCGGCGCGGGCTGGATCGCTTGCGGTCCAGCCTGAGCGAAGTGCTGCGGCTGTGCGAGCTGGCCAACCTGCACAACAAACGTATCGCGCCGGAAACTTGGGAAGCCGTACGGACCGCGGTTCCGACGTTTCCCGACGACGTCGGGTCGGACGTCACGCAGCAGTTTCTCGCGCTGATCACCCGTCCCGGTCGACTCGGCGAGTTGCTGCGCCGTTTGCACGCCTTGGGCGTTTTGGAAAAGATCATTCCCGAGTTCGAGCACGCCCGCTGCTTGTTGCAGTTCAACCAATATCACAAGTACACGGTCGACGAGCACTGCATCCTGGCCGTCCAGCGGTGTACCGACTTCATTTCCGATCCGGGCTTGCTCGGACGTGTCTACCTGCGAATCAAGCAGAAGCGCACGCTGCACCTGGCCCTGCTGATCCACGATCTGGGCAAGGGCTACGTCGAGGATCACAGCGAAGTCGGACTGCGGATCGCCGAAGAAACGGCCCAGCGCCTGCGGCTTCCGCTGCGCGAGGCCGAGACACTCAAGTTCCTGGTTCACAAGCATCTGCTGATGTCGCATCTGGCTTTCCGCCGCGACACGCACGACCCGGAGTTGATCGTGCGTTTCGCCGTCGAAGTGGGCTCGCCCGAAGTGCTCGACATGCTGTTCGTGCTGACTGCCGCCGACTTTGCGGCCGTCGGGCCGGGCGTGTGGGACAGTTGGAAGGCCGAAGTACTCGGCGCGCTCTATCACAGCACGATGCGGCACCTGGCCGGCGACGTGCGCACCAGCGACCCGAGCGAGCGACTCGAGCAGCGCAAATCGGCGGTGCGCGAATGTCTCACGGCCGAAGACGACGAGCGTTGGTTCCAGCGCCAAATCAAGGCACTGCCGCCGGCTTATGCATTCGGCCAGTCGCCCGAGCGGATCGCCGAGGAACTTCGCGACCTGCGCCGCATGGCGTCCGGCGACGCCGTGGCGCGGGGGCGCTACCAGGCAGAGAGCGACACGCTGGAATTCATTGTCGGGACGCACGACGACATCACGCCCGGCGTTTTTCACAAGCTGTGCGGTGCCTTGGCAAGCAAGGGATTGGGCATCTTGTCGGCCGAGATCAACACCTTGGCCGACGGGCTCGTGCTGGACCGATTCTACGTCGTCGATCCCGATTTTTCCGAGCAGCCGCCGCCGCGGCGGCTCACCGAGGTTGAAGAAGAATTGGTGCGCTGCCTTACCACGGCCGGCGGGGAATCGCCCGTGTTTCGCAAAGTTTGGCAGAGCGAGGCACAGCGCGACCGCGCGCCGCTGTCCATGCTGCCCACGCGCGTGCGGATCGATAACAGCACCTCGGACCACTACACGATTATCGACGTTTTCGCGCACGACCGGCGTGGGTTGCTCTTTTCAATCGCCCGAACGCTCTTCGAAATGGAACTGTCCGTGTCGGTCGCGAAGATTGGCACCTACTTGGATCAGGTCGTCGACGTGTTCTACGTGACCGATCGCAACGGCAGGAAAATCAGTGACGAGCACCGCCTCAACGAGATCAACGAGCGACTGCTCCAGGCGATCGACAAGAGTGACGACGGCTAACGGCGTCCCGGGCGAACCGTGCCATGGTCGCGGAAGTTTCCGCGGTCGATGCTTATCGCCAAAGTGGCCCGACTCCCCCGCGGAAGCATACAATGGGGGCATGCCACGCTTTCCCGCGCGCACGAATGTCCACCTCATCGGTCCTCGCCGGCGGCGAGCGGCCCTGTTGGCGGTGGGCGCTTGCCTGTTGCTGGCCGCCGTGGCAGCCGGTCCAAAGCAGCCGACGGATCAATTAGTCGATCCACCAACGCGCCTGGAATCGGCTCACCTTGCGAACGCGATTCGCATTCATCCCCGCGTGATTTCTGGCGGCAGTCCGGTGGGCGACGAAGCGTTTGCCGAACTGCGGGAGTTGGGCATTCGGACCGTGATCAGCGTCGACGGCGCCCGGCCCGACGTCGAAACTGCGCGGAAGTATGGCCTGCGGTACGTCCACATGCCCAACAGCTACCAGGAGATCTCATCGCGGCGAGCGCAGGAACTGGCCAAAGCACTGGGCGAACTGCCCGGCCCGTTCTACATTCATTGCCACCACGGCCTGCATCGCGCGCCGACCGCCGCCGGCGTGGCCTGCGTCGCGGCCGGACTGATCGACCCAGACGCGGTGCCCGCGCTATTGAAACTGGCCGGAACGGCTCCAACGTATCGCGGGTTGGTCGCATCGGCCCGTGCGGCAAGGCCGATCGATGCAGACCAGTTGGACGCACTGCAGGTGACGTTTCGTGAAACGGTACCGCCGCAGCCCATCACCAGTGCCATGGTGGAAATCGAGGCAACCTACGACCATCTGGTCGAAATTGCCGCCGCGGGCTGGCAAACGCCCACAGCCAATCCCGATCTGCAGCCTGCGCACGAAGCGCTCTTGCTGAGCGAGCACTTTGCGGAGTTGTTGCGCAGCGACGAAGTGCGCACCAAGAGCGACGCGTTTCGCCGCGCGTTACATACCGGCCAAACGCTGGCCGACACCTTGCAAAAGGAGCTGGCTCGCCCGCGGCCGGCAACGGGAAAGTCGGACAAGGACCGGCCGGCCGACGCGATACTCAAGCGGATAACTAGAAATTGCAAGGACTGCCATCAGCAGTACCGCGACAACCCATCGCCGCCCCAACGCGACTCGTAGGACAGAGTGCGCAGTGGATTCGAGCGCAGCACGTTGGAGCGGACGTCCGAGCGGGGCGAGATCCGGAGTTCGGCCCGATACGCTAATTGCGGCCAAAATGCTCGGATTCGCCGGCCGTACGCACTAGAATGTGACCCCGTATCGCCGAAACTCTAACACGAAAGGGGTCGCTCCATGACTACGCGCACGTGCGTCACACGCTTCCTTGGAACTCTCACCGCGGTTCTTCTCACGTCCGCCGCCTTCGCCGCACCATACGTTCCTCCGTCGCTCAGTCCGGGTGACTCGTACCACCTGGTGTTCATCACCGACGGCACCCACGACGCCACCAGCGGCGTGGTCACCACGTACAACAACTTCGTCAACGCGCAGGCCGCACTGAACGCCCCGTTGACGGGCACGAACGTCGGCGTGCAGTATCGGGCCATTGTCTCAACGACCGCCATCGACGCCCTCTCGAACGCTCCGGTCAGCGCGCCGGTCTTCAACCTCAATGGTGACAAAATCGCCGACAACTCGGCCGACATGTGGGACGGTACAATCGACAACCCGATCGACTACAACCAATACGTGGCGACGATCTTCCCGCCAGACATTTGGACCGGCACGCAGACCAACGGCCAGCAATTCATTGGCAACGAGCTTGGTACGACGAACCCTCGCACCGGTAGGGCCGATCTGGCCAACGGTACCTGGATCAGCGAAACGACCTCGGGCGCCACGTTCCAATCCAGAATCTACGCACTGAGCCAGCCGCTGACGGTCCCCGTACCCGAACCGGCAAGTTGGGCCTTGGCCGCGTTGGGTGCGTGCTGGTTGCTGCTGGGCGTTTGGCGTCGCCAATAGCGGTGGCGCCGGCTTGCTGGCGATCGTCGCACGGCCGCTCGTCGGCCGACCAACGATTGGGTTGTTGGTCGGCGTCGGGTGCTGCGCCGGTCGCCGGCCGTGCGTTCGAGGCTCGATGCTCGCAACTGGAGGAACGATTCCGTGCAACCGACCGAACGACTGCGCCAGGGAATGGATGGCACCGCCACGACCGTGGTGACGCGCGAAGTGACCGTGGCTCACTTCCATCCCGAGATGCCCGAAGTATACGGCACGCCGTTCATGATCTATCTGATGGAGGTCGCGGCCAGCAACGCGATTCAGGCGGAGATGCTCGATGGTTGGGTCTCGGTCGGGACCGAAGTCAACGTCAAGCACCTGGCCGCAACGCCGGTGGGCCGTAGCGTAACGGCCACGGCAACGGTCACGGCGGTTGATGGGCGACTGATTTGCTTCGACGTCGAGGCGCACGACGGCGTCAACAAGATTGGGTCCGGAACGCACCAGCGCACCGCGATCGATCTGGCTCGCTTCGAGCGCCACCTGCAGATCCAGCGCCCAACCGATCCGTAGCCCGTCGCACGCGCGGCATCGGCCTGGCGACGTGCCGGAACAAGTATGGAAGCGGCATCGAGCGGCCACGGTGCGATTGCTCGACCGCTCCCGGCATCATCCGTCGTCAGGGTTGTCGCGTTTTCGAGAGTGCGAGCATCGCCTCCCGCCACTTCGGCTCGAACTGCTCCAGCGGCTCACCGACCAGTTCCTCGAACCGCGCCACGGGCGCCAGCTCGACTGCCGCCGGATCCAAGTACGCCTCGATGCGTCCGTTGGACAACACACCACGCTCGAACGCCAAATAGTACGCCAGGCCCCACGAGTAGTAATACGCCCGCGACACGGTCTGCCCATCTTCGGCGTGTCCGGCCAAGAAGGCGTCGCTACCGGCCTCGAGCAATTCGCGCAAGCTCAACGGATCTCCGCCGGCCAACTCGCTCTGCAATCGCGACAGGGCGATATCGTTTGGGATGTCAATTCGCAACGTGTCGGCTTCGAGCAGCCCCGCCTCGAAGGTTTGGGCCAGTCCTTCGTTCAACCAGCGGGGCACGTCGTAACTGGTGCGCGGGAAGACAAAAGTTTCTAAGTAGGCGTGCAATGCCTCGTGCGCAAGCCGGCGAAACATCTTCCCGGCGACGACGTCGAACTTGGCGGCGTTTTTGCGCTCCAGCGCCGCGATCTGACTGCGCGCGTCGCGTCTTTTCGTCTCCCATTTGCGCTGCTCGATCGTCAGGATCTTTTGCCGCTGGGCCGCGGGGATTTGATTGCGTCTCAGCGTCGCCCGCAACTCGGCGATCCGCGACGGGGCCTCGGCCACCATCCGGTCGAGTTCATCGCGGATCCGCTCATGTTCCCGCTCCACCCTATCCAGCGCCACCGCAAAGCGGTTCATGTTGCTTCCGGCAAGAATCAGATTTCTCTCGGGCAAATAGACCGCCGGATTGCGGATTGCCAACCCCAAGTCAGTCAGTGCCTGGTGGTACTCCTCGCTGGTGCCGAAAATCCGCACGCGGAGCCGCGCGGGTGAGTTCCACCGCGGCGACAACACCTGGCGATACGCGGCGAAGAGCTGCTCCAAGCGCACGATCGATCGTCGCGTCACTGACTCGTCGGCCGTACTCTCCAGCGCGAACCAGTCCCCCTCGTAACGCCAGCTCAGCCGATCGTCGCTGCGGCGCGGCGAAAGCGTCAAGTCCTCCATCCTGGCCGCTTCGATCCGTGCGCGATGCCGGTGCTGCTCCAGCCGCTCGCCCAAGTTGGCTTGTTGCTCCGGGCTAAGCCGTTGAAGTTGGTCGATTTGCGAGCGCTCGATCGGGCGCACCACCAGGAACATCGGCTGGCCCGGACGTCGGTGAACTTCGATAAAGTCGATACGGGCCTTGTTTTCCGACTGGACCAGGCCCCGAAACGTGCGCCCGTCGGTCAGCGTGACCTGCTCTAGGTCCCAGTCACTGCCCTGAACCGATACGCCTTCAGTCTCCGCCGGCACAGGACGCGGTGCAGCGTCTGGCGCCGCGGCTAGCAGCGGCGCGACGTCAATGGCCAGAAATATTCCGGCCGCAAGCGCTGACGAGGCGATGGGTGTGAGTCGGGTCATTCTGTTCCGTGCTACGAGACGTGTTGCCGTATTACTTCCACGATCGCGCGCCCTGCTCGATCTGTCAAGCGCGCAGCACTGGCGATCTGCAGTGCCGCGCGCGGCGCACGTAAGAAGCCGGCCTCCCGCGAAGGGAAGCCGGCTTCGATGCTTGTTGGACCAATTGTCTTGTTGTCGCCGGCAGCACGTTAGGCCGTGGCTCCGACGCCGCAATCCGCGAGGTCGACCGCTACGCGTTGAGCTTGACGCTCGCGTCGTCGGCCACGTTGACCCACACGTGAACGTGCGGCGCGCCACGATAGTACCAGACGAACGACGGACCCTCGATGCGCCAGCAGTCCCAAACCTTGTCGTTGCCGATGTCGCCATCGCTGTAGAACGCCAGGCTACAGGCGTCGAGCCCGCCCTGTTTCTCGATCATGCTCGAGGCCTCTTGCCGATCGCTGGCGCGATAGGGCTCGAGCAGCTTCTGGAGCACTTCCTTGACCAGGTCCTTCTGATCGCTCGACATTTCGCCGATGGCCAGGCCGGGGAAATTGGCGCCAGCGCCCTGGAAGCCGACATTCTCCTCACGCGGCAGCTTGCTCTCGAGCGCCTGCTTGCGCTGCTTCTCGTCGAGCATCTCGTAGACGCGATTGGCGGCAATCGCCTGATGCCAGAACACGTTGCCCGGGTGGTTCGGCTTTTCGTTGAAGCCCTGGGCGGCATGGCCGTAGAAGATCGGCCCGCCGAAAGCCACGTGTTCGGCGCTGTTGCCGTCGCAGCGCAACGTCATGTGGCGGCCAGTCATTACGAACTCGAACTTCTCGCCCGGCTTGCCGAACATCGCGATGCTCTGCGCCTCGCCATATCCGCCCGCGTCATCTTCCAATTGCAAATAGATCCGTTCATGCCAGTCAGGCTGGATGATGTCTTCAAAAATGTGCTTGATCATCGCCTGCTGATCTTTGGTATAGAACTCACTCGTAACGTTTGGCTCGGTGATGTTCCAGTTGTTCGCGATTCGGGTACGCAGCAATCCCCGTTCCGGCTCGGTGTAGTCCCAGTCGAAGCAGATTTCCTTCTTCTGCTTGTCAGAAAGCGATTCGTACAGCAGCTTGGCAACCGTTTCGCCGGGCGCGTCCTTCGGCACGGATACGTCGGCCCGCGCCAGCAAGGGCGATGCCCCCATCGCGGCCGCGGCAGCGCTGGCGGTCTTCATGAATTGGCGACGATCAACCGCGCCAGACGACTCACAGTCGGAACAAATGCGCGTGTGCGACATGGTGGCTGCCTCCCTGGAAAGAACTGGCAACGCGTAGGTTTACGCTTCGTGCCCCTAATTAGATACCAAGCTCACGATCGATGCAAATACTCCCGGGGTGCAACACCGCGGATCGCAAGAAGTTTCGCCACGCTGCCGGCAGCCGACTAATCGTCGGATCCAGCGTCACCCGTGTCGGGCATTTCGCACTTCGGCCATTTCACGCAATCCTGTGCAGTTTAGGCGTGGCGCGTGCGGCGGCCACGCGGCTGACAGCGCGGGCAAAAGAACGTGGCCCGTTGCGCTTGCACGGTCCGCTCGATCGTTCCCACGCCACACTGGCCACACGGCTGTCCGGCTCGGGCATAGACCCGATGGTGGTTCTGGTAGCTTCCCCGGCGATTGAGCGCGTTGCGATACGTCCCGTCGCCCAGCGTGGAGCCCTCGTAACGTATCGCCTGTTGAAGAATCTCCAACATGGCGGTGTGAATCTGTTGCCATTGCTCGCGCGAGAGCCCGCTGCAGCGGCGCGCCGGATGCACTCCGGCAGTGTGCAGGATCTCGCTGGCGTAAAGATTGCCGACGCCGGCCAGGGCCCGCTGATCGAGCAGGGCGACTTTGATTTCGCGCCGGCTGGCGCACAGCCGCGCTCGCAGTGCCTCGCACGAAAGCGACAACGCGTCGGGCCCAAGCTTGCCGCTGCCGAGCTGCTCGTCAAACTGCTGCGGCCGCAGCAGCCGCACCGTGCCCAACCCGCGGCGATCCCAAAACATCAAATCACGCTGCCCGCGACCGGCCAGTCGAATGACGAGCCGCAGGTGCTCCTGCGTCGGCGGATCGGCCAGCAGCACCAGGCCGGTCATCCGCGGCTCCAACACGATGGCGTCCTGCGTATCGAGCCGCACGACGACCCGCTTGCCGAGTCGCTCCACGGCGGCGACCGAACAACCGACCGTGCGACGACGAAATGTCGGCAAGCCCGGCGAAAAGGCGATCGGGCGTTTCGTCGAGCGGGGCCGAACGACCTGCATCACCCGACTGCCGACAATCGGCCGAATCCCCCGACACATCGTTTCAACTTCTGGAAGCTCGGGCACGGCAGACACTCCAAGCGGGGCGCGGCCGATCGTTTGCGACACGCAGAAACGCCGGCCATCGCGACGTCATCAAAGCCGCGGCAGCCCGGCGCGTCAACCGCTCGAAACCGCCGGCCGCCCCGTCGTGCTTGGCCCGCAGGTCTGTTAGATTGCAGGCGAACCGGCAACAACAACTCGCCACGCGGCACGAGAGATCGCCATGCTCTACCTGAACGTCATCCGTACGGTCAACGACCCGGCCGACGTCGAAACGGTCAAAGGCCTGCTCAAAGAGCAGCGCACGCACTCGCTGAAGGAGCCGGGCTGCGCCCGTTTCGAGGTCTACCACTCGACGGCCGAGCCGACCAAGTTCTTGCTCAACGAGCATTGGGAGTCGCAAGAAGCCGTCGACGGGCATCGCAAGGGGTACGCCTACACGAACATCTACCAGCCGAAGGTGCTGCCGCTGGTCGTGCGCGAAGGGCACCCATCGGAGATGGTGTAACCGGTGCCGAACATCAAACGCTGGCAGCTTCGCGGCATCGCCTGCCGCGTGCCGCGCGTCGGCCGGCCGCCAGCATGGCGACCACGCTCAGGGCCGCCAGTGCGAAACTCGACGGTTCCGGCACCTGCACGTACACCTCGAAGTCGTACGTGTCCGCCAACGTCTCACCCACGTATTCGTTCTCAAGTCCGCCGAGCGCGAGGATCTCCAGGTCGCTCAGCAGCGGAAGGTTCGTGCCGTAGCCCTTGTTGATCGCGTCGAGATAGAAGTTTGCGATGGCGGCCCGCACGAGAATGCCGGCGTGGAAGGGATCCTCGAAGAAGTAGTGTGGATCCGTATCGTATCCTTCGAGAATCAAATCGACACCGCCGATTTGGACACTGCCGTTGTCGTAAACGTCTTTTCCCAGATTGAAGAAATCGATAAACGGAATCCCTTCGGCCGTAGCGAAATCGGCCACCAGCTTGTTGCCGTCATCCAGCGCGTTTAGCAGTCGGGCCCGCATCACCGGATCGGCTTTGATCGCGGCGGCCGCCGGCGAATCCGTAAAGTTCGCAAAACCACCCAACACGACTTTCGCGCCAGCGGCGCGCACCGCGTTGACTGCCGTGGCGATATTCGTCGCAACCTCCTGATGCAAGGCCAGCAACGCAGCGCCCGCAATGGTGCCGTCGCCGATTTCCTCCGCGACGTCGATGTAGTCGTTGTCGCCGAGCGTCAGGATGGCCAAAGTGACGTCTCCGGACGTCGCCAGCGCGACCATCTGATCGACCTGGTTGCCCGGCGCGAGCACCTCACCCGCATCAGCCCCCACAACGCCCAAGGCAAACGAGTTGGACGGGCCGAAATACAGCCCCCGCTCTGTGTGCATCAGGTCGGGAAACAGCGTCGCCCCCGGTCCGGCGTTGCCACTGCCAACCGTGCCGAGTCCGTCGAGAACCCCAGCGCCTACGGGTGCAACGGCCACCAGCAAAACGAGGGCGAACGCCAAGTGCGCGCAGATTGTCTTACAGAACGATCGAACCATGGGGAGGCCTCCAAGAGTGCAGAGGTCTTCGGTTTTAAGAGAGGTCTAAGATTAGCGACCTTTCGCGGTGCGGCGTCAGCCGTGGCCGATCGTCGGCCATCCAGTGCGCCCGCGGAGACTAAAGTATTCCATCGATGGGGGGATGTCAAGCATCCTGTTGACGGATAACCAAAATTGCTCGCTTACGCCACACCGACCACCACCGGTGACATGAAGGGGACGCGCGTCTTGGCGGCCACGCGGTCTCTACCCGCGAACCGGGCCGCCCTTGTCGCGGCGTAAGTCCGATACGAGAATGGTTTTTTCGCCGTCCGCGTTGTGGCAATGTCTGTTTTCATAGCCGACCGCACCGGCAACTCCCACGCACTCCCGAACAAGACTCCAGCCGACTTCGCCCGATGCCCGACCCCGCCACGACGTCCGTTCCTGATTCTGCGGGTCGCTTCGGCCCATTCGGCGGCCGATTTGTCCCCGAAACGCTCACCCGCGCGCTCGACGAACTGTCCAACGAGTACGAAAAGGCCCGCACCGACGCCGCGTTTGCCGCCGAGTTGGACGAGCTATTGCGCAATTACGTCGGCCGGCCGTCGCCGCTCTACCACGCCCGCCGGCTGAGCCAACAGTGCGGGGGCGCCCAGATCTATCTTAAGCGCGAAGATCTGAATCACACTGGCGCGCACAAGATCAACAACACGCTCGGCCAAGCGCTGTTGACGGTCCGCATGGGCAAGAAGCGCGTGATCGCCGAGACCGGTGCCGGCCAGCACGGCGTCGCCACGGCCACGGCTTGCGCACGATTCGGGTTGGAGTGCATCGTCTACATGGGCGAGGAGGACATCCGCCGCCAGCAGCCCAACGTGTACAGCATGAAGCTCTTGGGCGCCGAGGTTCGGCCGGTGACCACCGGTTCGCGCACGCTCCGCGACGCAATCAACGACGCGATGCGCGACTGGATGGCGTCGGTCGAAACCACCCACTACATCCTGGGATCGGTCGTCGGTCCGCACCCGTTTCCGCGCATCGTGCGCGACTTCCAAGCCGTGATCGGGCGCGAAACGATCGAACAATCGCGGCAACAATTGGGGCGCTTGCCCGAGTCCGTCGTCGCCTGTGTCGGCGGCGGCAGCAACGCGGCCGGCATGTTCTATCCGTTCGTCGATCACACCGGCGTCGAACTAATCGGCGTCGAGGCGGGCGGGCGCTCGGATCAGCCGGGCGATCACGCTTCGCCGCTTTCGTATGGCGCGCCCGGCGTACTACATGGCAGCTTCAGCTACGTGATGCAAGACGAAGACGGACAGACCTGCGACGTTCATTCGGTTTCGGCCGGATTGGACTATCCGGGCGTCGGACCGGAACACAGCTATTGGAAAGACACCGGACGCGTTCGGTACACCTCGTGCCGAGACGACGAAGCCCTGGCGGCATTCGCCACGCTGGCCCGCACCGAGGGTATCCTGCCGGCACTCGAAAGCTCGCATGCCGTGGCCCGCGCGATGGAGTTGGCCGGGCAGAAGAAACCGGACGAGGCGATCGTCGTCTGCCTGTCGGGACGGGGCGACAAGGACGCCGCTGAAATCGCGCGGCTCACGTCGCGGAGCAACTCCGCCGGCTGAACCGCACGCGATGACCCGCGCGGGGATAACACGCTACCGCGGCGACAAACATCGAAACGAAATGAATCGAATCGACGAACTATTTGCCCGGCTCCGTCGCGCCAACGAAAAGGCACTGATGCCGTTTGTCACCGCCGGCGATCCTGATCTGGCGTTTTCGGCCGAGGTGATCCGCGAACTGGCCGCGCGCGGTGCCAGCCTGTGCGAAGTCGGCATTCCGTACAGCGATCCAATCGCCGACGGGCCCGTCATCCAGGCGTCGTACACGCGGGCGCTGGACAACCACGTCAAGCTGGCCCAGATTTTGGAAACGCTGGCAGGCGTGGCACCCCAGGTCGAAATGCCCGTGGTTACGATGGTTAGTTACGCGATCGCCTATCGCCACGGGCTGGCCCAGTACGTCGAAGATACGCAGCGTGCCGGGGCGCTCGGGGCCATCGTGCCCGACTTGCCAGTCGACGAAGCGGCCGACCTGTCGAAACTGTGCTCTGCGGCAAACTTCAGCTTGATTCAGTTGGTCACGCCGACCACGCCGCGCGACCGGGCGTTGCGCATTGCCGAAAGTTCGACGGGCTTCCTTTACTACGTCTCCGTCACGGGAATCACCGGCGAGCGATCCGAGCTGCCCGCGAGCCTGATCGACAACGTGGGCTGGCTCCGTGAGCAAACCGATCTGCCAATCTGCATCGGCTTCGGCATCAGCACGCCGGAGCATGTACGGCAACTGGCGCCGGTGGCCGACGGGCTGATCGTCGGCTCGGCGATTGTCCGCCGGATCGCGAATGCGGTAGATACTCCCCGCCAGGAAGTGCTGCACGACGTCGGCGCATATGTGGAACAGTTGGTCGACGCGTTGCGTACCGCGTAGCACGCGGCCCCGGCGGCAAAGTTCCGTCGCCCGGCAGACGAGCACGAACCGCGTGCCTCGATCAAACAACCACGCTGTCGTCGCGCGGGCGCGGATCGAACTCGACGGTCACGTCGTCGATCCGCACGACGGCGCTCGGTGCGTCGGCGCCGGCCGGCAGCACCAGATCACCCGCTCCGGTCTTTTCGACAACCACCGCCACGCCGACGCCATAGCTCGTTTCGTTCGCACCGCCGTCCTGGCTGCGCAGCTTGACCGCGACCTCGAACGGCTCGTATCCGGTCGCGTCGACCGACCACTCCGGACGGAACTTCGACGTGGCAAACACGCGCTGCTGCCGATGATCCTTTTTCATGTCGACGAAGCCAAAGATCACCAGGCGGCACGTGAACTGGCTAGCGAACACGTCGCGATAGAATGCCTCGTCGCTACCGCCGCCGCTGGCGTGTACGCGAAACGTGTACTTACCGGCCCGCGGGTTGCGGACCTCTTGCGAAAGCATCGCCTTTGCTCCGGCACGAAGCGCATCGGCCACACTGTCGCGCCCCGCGGTCCGAATGCCAAGCTCCGCGTGCCAGCGGCCGTCGCGCGCGTGTTCGGAACCCTCGACCAGTGCCACGCCAAACGGCGTTTGCGGCCCGGCCACCGGCGATGCCTGCCACGTCTTGCCGCGCTGCTTTGCGTCGTGCGCAACCAGCGGTCGGCCGGCCTCGAACCCGCCGTCGTCCAGGTTGCGTTCCGAAAATGGCGGAACGCGTGCGACGTCGCCCGTCGGCTGTGTCCGCTCGGTCGTGGCGGGCGCCGTTCCCAACAGCGCGTGAATCGGCTGCCCCTGGCTCACCGGACGCGGACGACCCGTCCGATCCGGAAACGTCGCTTCATGCCCAATGCCCAGCAGATGGAACATCGTCGCCGTCAGATCCTGCGGCTCCACCCGCTGCGACGCCGGGTAGCCGCCAATCTTGTCGCTCGATCCAAACACCTGACCGCCGCGGATGCCGGCGCCGGCCAGCGCGAAGCTGAACACGTGCCCCCAGTGGTCCCGCCCGCCAAACTTGTTGATCTTGGGCGTGCGTCCGAACTCGGCCACCGCGACGACCAGCGTTTCGTCGAGCAGCCCGCGCTGGTCCAGATCTTCGATGAGCGCGGTATAGCCCACGTCGAACATCGGGCAAAGCACGTCCTCCAGCCGGTCGGCATTTTGTGCGTGCGTGTCCCACAGCGGGTTGACGATCGCCGTGTCGCCCGGATCGCGCGGCCAACCGACGTGAACCAGCCGCACGCCGGCCTCGATCAGCCGTCGGGCCAATAGCACGCACTGACCCCAGCGGTTCTTTCCGTACCGGGCGCGCACCCGATCCGGCTCTTTGCGCACTTGAAACGCCTCGCGCGCTCGTCCGGACGTCAGCAGCCCCAACGCGGCCTGGCGGATTTCGTCGAAGTCGCGCACGGCGGGCGACGACTCGAGCGCGTCGAAATGGCGCCCGACCTGCTCGGCCAATGCCGCCCGGCGCTCCAGCCGCAGTGCGGTCATGTCCGGTTGCAGGCCCAGCCCTTCGACGCGATAGTTGGCCGCTGACGGATCGCCGATGAACCGGTCGGGATCCCACTGCGCTCCCAAAAAGCCGCCGGTCTGGCCGGCCGGACGCACGTTGTCGTTCAGCCGCAACAGGTCCGGAATCCAAACGCTCGACAACGCCGGAACGCGCTCGCTCGGCTTGAGCATCTTCACCACCGAGCCGAAGTAGGGCCAGTCGCCCGGCTGGATCTGCCGGGCATTTCCGCCGGTGTACTTCTCGCCGGTGAGCACCCAGTAGCCGCTGCTGCTGTGGATGTTGTCGTCGGTCGACATCGAACGGACAACGGCCAGCTTGTCGGCCATCGCAGCCGTGCGGGGCAATAGCTCGCCGAATTGAATGCCCGGCACGTTGGTCGAGATGGGTCGGAACGGTCCGCGAATCTCGACCGGCGCGTTGGGCTTCGGATCGAACGTTTCGTGCTGCGGCGGTCCGCCTTGCAGCCAGAGATAGATCACGTTCTTCGCACGGCCGAACGTGGGATCGCCGCTCGCCGGATTGGCGCGCGCCTCGGCCGCCAACAACGACGGCAGAGAAAGCCCCAACAGATTCAACCCGCCGATCCGCATCATCTCGCGCCGCGATACGCGATCGCACAGCGAATACGGACGGTCGTGCAACGTGAACATCGCCGCGCGTCTCCGGGGCTTGACTCTTGCCCCGAGTATATCGGATTCGGCCGATCGATGGCAGCCGGCCGGCCGGGCCGATCGCTGCGACGCGCCGTGCGTCGATTCGGCGCGCGATGTCGGCGAAAACGTCGACGAGAACCGCTTGTTTCACGCGAGTTTAACTCAACTTGACCCACCGAACCGCGCCGACTTAAATGCAAATAGAGGTCGCGTGTTGCTCGTTTTGGGACCTTGCTCACGCGGGCCGTGCCCAGCGCACGACTGCCTGGCCCGACAACACGCGCGTCGACGGACGAGAAGCCGAGGGCGCAAGCTTATGACCGCTGATCATCCTCGCGTACCCCTGCGTGATTTCTTTGCCGGCGTGGCCGAGTATGCGTTCGAAACGCGATTGGGCGTGGCCGATCCGCCGCTGGTCGACTACATCACCGACCTGTTGACCCGCTTCGTGCGCCACGACGCGATGTTTTCGGTGCGCGATCTGACGGGCCACCGGCTGCACGCCGTGGGCGACATGCTGGCCGAGGCCGATGCCCGCATCGGAGACGCGCGCCGCGAAGTGCATCGCCACATCGGCGACTACACGCTATTTTGGACCGGCGTCTATCCCGAAGCGTTGCGCCGCACGTCGCCCAAGTTGCCGCTGGAAGAGGACCGCTTCACCCACTTCTGCACGCAGGGCAAACGGGCCTATCACATCGCCAGCACGATTCCCAGCGAGTCCGAGCCGCATCAAGACGCCGTGCTGGAACGGCTCAGCGACCAGTTCGAGATGTGTGCCTACGGACTGAGTGAAGCCCGTCGCGAATGGGAACGCCGCGACGCCGACGGACAGTGGCAGTTGGTCGTGTTTGACTGACAGGTGGACCGACGCCGGTGGAAAATCGCGGGCTTGTAGACCGCGGTCCCGGTAGTCCTAAACACTCTCCCAACTCTTCGGCCGTTTGCTCGTTTTCCACAAGACGACACCCTCCACGGTGCCGATCCCCTCGGAAGTCGCGGCAGTTCTTAGCTCCAAAATCTTCCCGTCGAAACGACTGAGCTCCATATCGGTAGGTACGGCAAGCGGGAAGTTTTTCTGGTCTGACGGGAACAAACAAAACTTGCGATCACCTGTTCTCTTCCACTTCCAATCTCCGTCCAGATCGTCCGCGGTGCCCCGACCAACCAATTTGATGTGAGCGCTGCCGTCGTTTTTCAGCAACGTATACCCGGCTGGTGTCTTCCAACAACCCACAACCATGGAGACATCCTCTGGTTCTCGAATCGACTTCAAATTCCACTTCAAAAAGTAGAATGTTGCAATGAACGGTTGGAGGACTTCGTCGACTGAAATTGTGCGATTGGCCTCGGGCCAATGGAGCGCACGTCCATCGTCGCTCAATTCAATTGGCATCGACGCGATCGCATCCTCCGCCAACCACTCGTATCCCTGGGCGCAAAAAACAGCGATACAAGACTGTCGTTTCGGGGCAACACGATTCACATCCGGACCCTCGATCGCAGCGACGAGGTAGCCGGAAACGATCTTCGCGTCGCGAAATTGCGTTGCCTCAGACATCCAAATCCACTTCGCCCGCTAAATCACCAGTCCCTTGGTGACCAGCATGAAGACGTCTTCTAGCGTCGGATCCTTCTCGTGGAAGGAGCGCATCCGCACGCCGCTCTTGGTCAACTCGTCCAACAGCGAAGCGACCTGGCCGTCGTCGGCCTCCAGCTCCACCAAACACTTGTGGTCTTCCACGATCACGTCGCGCGTGTGCGGGCATCCGCGCACAATCGACAATCCCAGGTCCATGTGCTCGACAAACTTGATCTCGACCATCCGGTTGCCGCGGATGCGCCGGTACACGTCGGCGATCGGCCCGTGCATGAGCAGTTGGCCCCGCTCGATGATGCCGATCGACGTGCAGCAATCGGCCAGCTCCGTCAGGATGTGGCTCGAAATCAGAATCGTCTTGCCCATCCGGCGCAGCTCCTTCAGCAGCGCCTTGACCTCCAATCGGGCCCGCGGATCCAACCCGCTGCTCGGCTCGTCGAGAATCAATACGGGTGGATCGTGGACCAGGGTTTTGGCCAGGCAGAGCCGCTGCTTCATTCCGCGCGACAGTCCGTTGACGAAGTCGTCCCGCTTGTGCATCAGGTCCAACAGCTCGAGCACGTCGGCAATCACGCGCTTCCGCTTGCTGCGCGGAATTTCATACGCCACGGCGAAGAAATCCAAAAACTCCCAAACCTTCATGCCGTCGTACACACCGAAGCTGTCGGGCATGTAGCCCACGCTGCGGCGCACGTCCAACGGCTCCCTGGTAACGGAGAACCCGTTGACAATGCCCTCGCCGGTGGTGGCTTTGAGCAACGTGGTCAAGAACCGGATCGTCGTGCTCTTTCCGGCGCCGTTGGGCCCGATGAAGCCGAACATTTCGCCGGCCTCGATCTTGAAATTCAACGACTCCACGGCCGTGAAATCGCCGTAGTTTTTGCCGAAGTCGATCAGCTCAATCATCGCGTCGCTCCCACGCCTGGCAGCGACAAAGTCGGTTTGAGCTCGATACCCTGTGTCGGTCGCACGGTGTACAGGTTCGCATCCGACCGCGGTGGTGCATCGGCAAACTCAAGGTTGGCCACGACCAAGGTCGCGCGCCGCGCTTGCGCCGCGGCCGGATCCGCGTGTATGCCTGGCAAGCCATGGTCGTACCAACCGATCAGTCGCACGTCCCCTTCACGCAGCAACCGCGGGTCTTCGGCCAGGGCCGTCAGTTTCACGAGGCTCAGCGTTCCGGCTGGCGGCGATGCCGCGGTCACCGCCGACGCCGCGCGCCCCTCGGCAATCGCGTCAGCCACCTCGGCCAGTGGCTTAAGCTCCACTTCGACGACCGCGCCGGGCGCCAACTCGCCGACCCAGGCGGCCTGCGACGGGGGCGGTGGGCTACGTTTCTTCGTGTCGTCCTCGTCCTGGTCCGCGTCACGCCGGTCGGTACTTTCGGAATCGTCAGCGGCGTCTGCTGCGAGCGCTATCTCGGCTTCCCTTTCCGCGTCTCCTTCTGATGCGTCGCTGCGCCGCAGGACAACAACGCCCGAAAGATGCAGCCGCGTCGTGTTTTCGAGCGTCGGCTGTCCGTCCAGCGAACGAGACCAGCGCAAGGCTCCGTTGAGGTTGACCATCTGCTCGCTGTGGACCATGCCGGTCGAGTTGGATGCCACGCTGAAGTCGGTTAGCTGTTGATCGGCGCCGCTGCGTAATGTGACGGTCGATCGGCTTTGGCCCGGCAAGATGTCCCGGTCCAACGCCAACGGCTGGGCAAGCGCCGAGGGATCGTCGTAATGAACGTCGTACGTCGTCGACAGCGAACTATAGAGCGCCATGTAGCGCGTCAGATGCGCGCGCGAGTAGTCGTTTTGTAGTTCCAGCACGGCCACTTCGGTCTCGGCTCGGGCAAACCCGATATCGAGTTGGGCCATCCAGACGACGACGACTCCCCAGCCCACTGCCAGCACCGGCACGGCCAGCCATGCCATTTCCACGCGGCCCGCGGCGCGAAACACCAGCCAATTGAGCGGAACCACGATGATCAAGTAGAGACCGACCATCCACACCACAAAACGCCGATTCGGAACCGAAATACCTGCCGCTTCGCGCAGCGTGTCACGGGCCAGCGTGGCGGCTTCGTTGAAGTCATCCCATCCGGCCGCGCCACCGGCCCCTTTCAAAGACTCCAGTTCCGACTGCTGTCGCCACTGTTCGTCGAGCATCGCGCGCGACTGTTGAGCAAGCGTCGTGGGATCCTGGTTATTTTCCGCCGGCGAGGGGATCGACGCAGGGCCTTGCGGCGCCAACGCGTCGCGCACCCCGCGATCGGTGTCGCGCGTGAAAAACCGGACGCCGCTGCTCAGTCGTGGATCGAACGAATTCAGCACCGGCACGTTGTGGGGTCCCAGGAACTCGGCCATCTGTCGCACGTCGTCAAACCGCCGAGGCGGCCGACGCAGCAGGCAACCGTTGACGAAATTGTCCTTCGATGGCCAGTCGATCAGGTCGCGGTCATTCAGCCGAAACGCCGTCGCCACGACGCGCCCTCGCCCCACGGGCCGCTCGACAACTAGCTCGCCCGTGCCGGCCAGAAACCTGGCGTCGGGATGCTTGGCCAGCTTGACGCCGCCGAGCGGTTTGCTCGGAGCCAGCCGCCTACGTTTGCCGTTCGAGTCGGCCAGCGTCCAGTGCTCGTTCAATTCCGCGAGCGCCGCCGCGTCCAGATCGATCGATTCGGCTGCCACAGCCGGCAAATAGGGTTCCAGGAACGACCCACGCAACAGATCCAACGTGCGCGGCCCGCTGATGATCAGCCCGCCGCCCCAGTGCAGCCAATCGACCAGAGCCTGCTGTTGCTGCGAAGACAAGACGCTCGGCTGCACCTCGTCCCACACGAAGTAGGCGATGCTCGTCCAGGCCAGCGCTCGACTCGGCAGCGCCAGCGGAGCTTCGGGCCGCGGCGTCAACACCCGATAGAAATACTGGTCGTCGGCGATGACCAACGGGATCGGCAGCGGCGGCTTGACACTTGCCAGATCTTTGAAATAGCCATACCGGGTCGAGTTGCGCGCCAGCACGTACAGGTAGTACTGATAGGCCGGCATGTGCTGCAGAATCTCCGGCTGCGGGTTCCATTCCACCGTGCCGCTACGTCGATTCAGCAGTTGATTGCCCATCTGCGTCGACTTGCGGGCCGTCTCCGACCGGCTGGAGTCGGGCGCGAAGAACATCGTCTCCAGTGTCTTCGGCTGCTCCTTGGCAAGCGCCACGGGGCGCGACGTTGCCAGCCGAAACGCGCTGTTGGGAATGTCGATCGGATTCTGCGACGAGTCGAGCGGCGTCGACAATAACTCGCCGGAGAAATCCGCGTGGTTGGCCGTCGTGCGGAGCAACACGCCGGTCCAGTGTCCCGGTTTGAGGAATCCTCGCACGAAATCCGGATTCGGGTTGCCGAACTCGTCATCCTCCGCCTGCTTTTCCTCTTCGTCCTTCTCGTCCTCTTCCTCCTTCGGCGGCGGCTCGGTCAGCGTCTTCTCGTGCGGCTCGGTCATCACGTAGAGCCGTTCAAACGGAGGCTTGGGCTTCTTCTTTTTCTTCAGTTCCTCGAGCTTCTTGCGCGCTTCTTTCGACGACGTGCTCGAACTGCTCCAGCAGCCGGTCGACCCGGCAAGGACCGACAGGGCCAGCAAACCCACCAGCACGTGGGCCAGCCCAAAGCGTTTCGGACCTAAAGCTCGAATAGCGCCCATCATCTGCCCCGGTTGCGCCTCCGCATCCCCCACTGTTGAATGTAAGCGGTCTGGCCCGATATGGGAAGCATTTCGAGCGCTCGGGCCATCGCCTCGACAAAACGCACGGATGTCGCGTCGCGCAACAAAGTCATGTCTCGAAGAAACTCGTTAGACTTCGGCTTCGTCCGCCGGGCCGGCATGGTTCGAGATCTTGCCGTCAGCCAGCAGCCGGCGGTAGTCTTCGGGCGTGTCCAGATCGTCGTGGATCGCGCCGCTTGCCGCTTCGACCGTGCGAACCGTGTGACGCCGCACCAGCGCGTTGATGCCCTCTTCCGCCGACAGACTCGCAACTTCGGCCGCCAACGGCCAAGGAAACAACACCGGATGCCCGCGCCGGCCTTCGAAAGTCGGCGCCCAAATCGTCGCTCGCTCCACGTTGCCCGCGGCGACACACTGGCCGTACGCGGCCAACAATTGATCGATCACGTCGGCGGACAAAGTCGGCATGTCGGCCGGCGCCAACAGCCAAACATCGTCGTCGCTTGGCGAAAACTGCTTGTCGATCGCACGCAACCCGACGCGCACCGAATCCTTCATCTCTGGCGGGGCTTCCTCCGGCTGCACGACCAACGCGTCCTGCTTTTGCGCAACGGCCGCCAGCTGGGCATCATCGGGATGCACCACCATCACGACGCGAGTCACCGTGCTTCTACGCCAGGCTTCAAGCACCTGCTCGATGATCGTGGACTTGCCCCAAGGCAACAAAAGCTTGGGTCTTCCCATGCGTCGGCTGCGACCCGCGGCAGGGATAACGGCAAAGCTCTGCATGGCCCGTGCCACCGACTAGGATCCGCGCTGGCCGGCGATCAGCCGTTGGCGGGTGTGGTTGCCGGCTACGCCCAAATTGCGATGTGCGACCAACTCGGCCGCGATGCTCACCGCGATTTCCATCACGGTTTGTGAGCCGATGTCGAGCCCGACGGGCGCGTGGACGCGCTCGATCGCCTCGCTCGAAACGCCTTCGGCGAGCAAGTCGTCGAAGATCAGCCGGATCTTCCGCTTGCTGCCGATCATGCCAACGTAGCGGGCCCCGCGATCCGCCAAGTGAAACAAGGCTTCTTCGTCGTGGTTGTGTCCGCGGGTCACGATCAGGCAATACGTGTTCGGCGTGATCTCCAACTTCGGCAGCACGTCACCGACTTGCCCGGCAATTCGCCGCTCGGCGCCGGGAAAACGCTGCTGGGTCACATACTCTTCCCGATCGTCGACGACCCACACGTCGAAGTCCAGATCCGCCGCAAGTTGGGCCACGGCCTGCCCCACGTGTCCGCCGCCCACGATCACCAACCGGCACCGCGACAGCATCGGCAACAGTGCCACGCCATGCGCGGCGGCGGGTCGCGGACGCTCGGCGAGCGGTCGCACCGCGTCGTTCACCACGTCGGGCAATGGCGCGCCGTTGCCACCGGCGCCGGATTGCGCCACCAATTCGCCCGCTTGATCGATTAAATAGGTTGCCGTCTCGGGCAAACCGCTGGCCTCGGCGTCGAACACGACCGCTTCGGTCACGCCCATGCCGGATTCGACCAGTCGCCAAAGCGTTCGGAAATAGGCGCGGGCCTCGTCGCTGGCCACCGGATCGATCGCCACTTGCATCCGCCCACCGCAAATCAGCCCGTCGTCCCAACCGTAGTCGTCGTCAAGCTGAAACCGGGCGATGCGGGGCCGGGCTTCGTCCATGACGGCCAGCGCTTGACGTTTGACGTCTGCCTCGACGCAGCCGCCGCCCAACGTGCCCGCCTGCGAACCGTCGGCAAAAACCAACATCGAAGCGCCCGGCTTTTGCGGGGTGCTGCCGCGCGTCTCGACCAATCGACAAAACGCAACGCCGCGTCCCGCGTCGATCGCGCTAAGAAGTTGTTCGAGCAGTTCGCGCACAAGATTGCCAATCGAGCAGAGACTGGGACGAAAGCAAGAAATCGGCCGACAAGCGCGTCGCGACCGCGGCCGCGTGACTCGTCCAGCCGCCGATCCGGTCGATCCAAAACGACTATGATCTAGCTTATCTCGCCGCCGCGTCGCCGACAACTCGTGGCCGACAAGCATCGCGAACACGTGGAAAGCCAACCACCGGGTGCCGCACGAGTTCGTCTGGGCGGCGCGTGCCCTCGGCCCCCTTTGTTGCGAACCTTTTGCGCCGCCAGCGTCACTTCTATACTTGCCCGGGTCTGCGCTGCGATAAGACGCTAGGTCGCGCCCGCCAGCAGGGCGGAGCGAGCCGCCGACGGTAACCCTATTTCGAAGGCCGCGGTCCGGAGTCTCTGCGATGACACCCCATATCCGACCGGAATCACCCGCCGACCATCCGGCAATTCGGTTGGTGAACCAGCGCGCCTTTGGCGGCGACAGCGAAGCGGACCTGATCGAAGCCCTGCGGGCCCAGGACTTCGCGCGGCTCTCGTTGGTCGCTGTGGTCGAGGACCGTGTCGTCGGCCACATCCTGATGAGCGATCTGCGCATCGTCACGCGAACTGGCACGATGGCCGCGCTGGCACTGGCGCCGATGGCCGTGCTTCCCGAGCACCAGCGCCGCGGAATCGGTTCGCTGCTAGTTCGCGAAGCGCTGGACGAAAGTCGCTGTGCAGGGCACAAGATCGTGGTTGTGTTGGGCCACGCGGACTACTATCCGCGATTCGGTTTCTCGCCCGAGCTTGCCCAACCGTTGGAGTCGCCCTACGCCGGCCCGAACTTCATGGCCCTGGAGTTGCAGAGCGGGGCGTTGGATGGCGTACAGGGCCGCGTCGAGTACGCGCCGCCGTTTACAGAACTGTAATTTGAGAGTTCGCGGTATTCACGCGGCAATGGTTCTGACCGCCGCCGTCGTACAGCATCGCCGTCGCGCAGCCTCGCCGCCACGCACCACGTTGCGCGGGCATGGGCAGCGTAGCGCCAGATCGATAGAATCGACCGTTGCACGACCGCGTCTCTTGCATGACCGCGTTCGCCCCGTTTGCCCGAAGCCGCACATGAGCCAGCTCGATTCCACGTCCGCCCGCACCGAACCCTCGCCGCTGCCAGACAACCTGCGCAGCGTGCAACCCGGCGGCGGCAAATGTTACCGAATCGAATTGGCTTGGGGCCGGGTGCGCCGGTGGTGGTTGCGCACGTTTCGCTCCGGATACGTCGCCCGCATGTCCGAGCTTCGGCGCGGAACCGTCGACGGCGCCCCACACGAAATCCTTGACCCCCGCGATCTGAAGTATTGTCGCAATCAATGCACGTGCGACTGGGCTGCTGCCGACGACCCGTTCGTCTGGCGCGACCGCCTGCCGCTGGCCCGCTGGGGCCTGGCCGAAGTCCAACTGATGGGCTATCCGCTTCTGGCGGCCACGCTGGCGGCCGCCTGGTTCTATTGGCCGCTGGCCACGGTGCCCGGGGCGTTGTTGCTGTTCGTGGTGTACTTCTTTCGCGATCCACCGCGCACGATTCCCGCTGAGCCGGGCCAGCTTGTCTCGCCGGCCGACGGAACGATCGCCGAAGTTACCCAGTTGGACCACGATCCGTTCGTCGGCGGCCCGGCGGTACGGATCGGCATCTTCCTGTCGATCTTCAATGTCCACGTCAACCGCGCGCCGGCCACTGCCCGCGTGATCCGCCTCGAATACCATCCCGGCGCGTTCCTCAACGCACTGGATCCCGAAAGCGCCATCCGCAACGAGAACCTGTGGATCGGGCTGGAAGAAGATCAGGCTCCCCACCGGCGACTTGTGGTTCGCCAGATTGCCGGATTGATCGCCCGTCGGATCGTTTGCAACCTGCGCAGCGGCGAGCGGGTCGCCCGCGGACACAAATTCGGTATGATCAAGCTTGGCTCGCGCACAGAGCTGATCCTGCCGATCGAGGAGGGATTGCACGTCGCGGCCACCGTGAACCAGAAGGTCAAGGCAGGCAGCACCGTGCTGGCCCGCTATCAAAGCTAGTGCCCAGCGGAGTTGCCCACGCCGCGCAACAGTCGGACTGTGGCGAACGATCGACCGGGCCGACAGCGTAACCAGTAGTCGCGTCGGCCGAGTGCCTCGCCTGGACCCTGGCGGAACAGAAGAACTTCCACACGACCCCGCAAACGCCATGAACCGCATTCGCACCGTCGCCGTGTTTCCCACGGTTTTTACGCTCGGCAATCTGATCTGCGGATTTTTCGCGATCGTGGTCGCGGCACGGGTCGAGCGGCCCACTTCGCTCGAAATCGCGCCGTCGGCCGACATCGTGTTTCGCAATCCGACGCGCGTCATGCGGCAACTCGATCCGACCGACGACACGCACAACATCATGCTCAGCGGGTGGCTGATCTTTCTGGCGATGCTGTTCGACGCGCTGGACGGCCACGTTGCCCGGCTGTCGCGCGCCACCAGCGATTTCGGCGGCCAGCTTGATAGCTTGAGCGACGTGGTTTCGTTTGGCGTTGCGCCAGGGTTTCTGCTGGTGAAGATGTGTCCCACGTTTACGTTTTCGCACGATCAGGTATGGATCATCGCGGCGTCGTTCGCCGCCTGCGCTGCGCTGCGCCTTGCGCGGTTCAATGTCGAAACCACGCAGGACGACGATCATCTGCACTTCAGCGGATTGCCGTCTCCGGCCGCCGGCGCTTCCATCGCCGGGTTCGCGCTGCTGTTTTACGAACTGCGACGGCAAGGCAACGAGTTCTTGTACGCTGAGCAGATCGATACGGTCGTGCAGTCGATCCTTCCGTTTTTCGCGCTATTGGTCGCCGTGTTGATGGTCTCGCGCATTCCGTATCCCCACGTGGTCAACCAGATGTTGCGCGGGCAGCGCAGCTTTGGCCACATCGTGGCGCTGCTGTTTGCCGCGGTCGCCATCATGTCAATTCACGCGTACTCCGTGCCGTTGATCGGTGCCCTGTTCGTGCTGTCCGGACCGATTCGTTACCTTTGGGTACGGGCGGTTCAACGTCGTCCCTCCGAAGAACCAATGTTTTGATGCCTGCCAGCGCGGGCCGCCGTAGCGACGCGGCACGATGCCTTCACTCGCACCCGGCGCAACGCGACAACCGAAAGCACACCACGGCCGCCTCGAGACAACTCGCAACGATTCAAAACCGAATCACGCAACCAGCCCAACCGCGCATGTTCACCGGCATCGTCCAATTCCTGGCCACTGTTCGCGACGTGGTTTCCGAACCGCCGGGCAAGCGGCTCGTCGTCCACTGCCCGCCGCTAGCCCGCGAAGCCGCTCTGGGCGACAGCATCGCGATCAACGGCTGCTGCCTGACGGTGGTCGCCAACCAGGACGAATGCCTCGCGTTCGAGGCCGGCCCCGAAACGCTCGAGCGAACGAATCTGGGCCGCCTGTCCGCCGGCAGCCGCGTCAATCTCGAACCCTCGCTACGGCTCAGCGATCGGTTGGGCGGGCACATCGTCACCGGCCACGTCGAAGCGATCGGCCAACTAGCCGAGCGGAGCGACGAAGGCCAGTGGTCGACCTGCTGGTTCACCTATCCGGCCGAGCTGGGGCGCTACATCGTCAGCAAGGGCTCGATCGCCGTCGACGGAATCAGCCTGACCGTGGTTGACGTCAAGTCGGACCGCTTCAGCGTGGCACTCATCCCGCACACGCTCGCCGAGACCACGCTGGGCGGGCTGCAAACCGGCGACGACGTCAATCTCGAAACCGACCTGTTGGCCAAGTACGCTCAGAAGCAACCGGTCGAACATCTCTAACGTCGCGCTGGTTCGATGCCCGCCCCGAACAACCAAACGATCTCGTACCTGAGCAGGCGACTGAGCGAAACGGGCGTCGATCTGCGCAAGCGCCTCGGCCAGAACTTTCTGGTCGATCAGAACCTCGTGCGGCTCATCGCCACGCGGGCCGAACTGACGCCCGACGACGTCGTCTTAGAGGTCGGCACCGGAACCGGTTCGCTTACGGCGCTGGTTGCGCCGCAGGTCGCGGCCGTGGTCACCGTGGAGATCGACGCCCGGCTGTTTCAACTGGCCAGCGAGGAACTGGGCGGCTGCACGAACGTCGTCATGCTGCAACAGGATGCTCTGCGCAACAAGAGCCACTTCGAACCGGGCGTGATCGAGGCCGTCGGCGAGCAATTGGCCGTCGATTCGCGCCGCCGGCTCAAACTCGTGGCCAACTTGCCGTACAGCGTTGCCACGCCAGTGATCGCCAATTTGCTCAGTTCGCCGATCGTGCCGACGACGATGACCGTCACCATACAAAAAGAGCTGGCCGATCGAATCGCCGCCAAACCGTGTACCAAGGACTACGGCGCGCTGTCGGTTTGGATTCAAAGCCAGTGCCGTGTCGAGCTGGTGCGCACGCTGCCGCCGTCGGTGTTCTGGCCGCAGCCGAAAGTAAATTCCGCGATCGTTCACATCACCGTCGACGAGGCGCTGCGGCAGCGCATCGCGGATCTCGACTTTTTCCACTCCTTCGTTCGATCACTGTTCTTGCACCGGCGAAAGTTCCTCCGCGGCGTGCTGCTCGGTTCTTGGAAGGCCACGCTCGGCAAAGAGGGCGTGGACCAGGTGCTTGATCGAGTCGGCTTGGATCCGAAGTGCCGCGCCGAGCAGCTCGAAGTCGAGGCGATTCTCCGGCTCTGCGACGCTACCGCACAAGCGCTTAAGCATCTGACGGCTCAGGATTGATTGGCGTGGCACGCGTCGGATATCATGCGCCTCAGACCAACCGCCTCGATCCTGCTCGCAATCCCTTGAACGAGACCGCCGCATGCAATTCGTCGAAATCACCGGCGCCCAGCTATTCCGATTGGCCGAAGATGACCAGGTGTCTCAGTTGCGCACCGCCGGCGTGACCGACGACGCGCAGATCCGCATCAATCCACAGGGCGACGTCGAAATGCTCAAAGACCAGCAGTGGTCCGTCATCGGCGGCCTGCTGGGCGACTACGCTGCCCGCATCAAGAAGCTCACCGGCAAGGGCTGGGAGTAGCCGCGCTTCGGCGGGCCGATCAGCTCACCCCCTTATCGACGGTCCGCACTGCCATCGCGCGGGCTGGAGGCGCCGGCTCTGCACCGCGGTCCGAGCGCCCCTTGCGTCTGGTAGCGCGGCCGACAGCGCCCAAGTCCGTTCGGTTTATGAGCGTAGAGCCCAGCGGAGCCTGATTTGGGCGTAATTCATAATAGGAAAAGTGGAGGGGAAACCCGGAATATCCCTTACCCAAACTGTTTGAATTCCGCCGCTGCCCGTGGTATTTTGTCGTGATTAGTCGGCTGGTTGCGTTAAGTTGCTAGGATATTGCGCGTCCTCGGGGCGAGAACGTGGCGACCAGCGGGCCAGTTGCAGCAGTGCCTACCACCACGCGCGACTTACAAGAGCTTTTCCTGCCTGGCGGCTGCCCGAACCGATGGAAGATAGGTGACAGCATCCTTGCCGCCACCCCGCCTCGTTACCCACCGATTGTTTAGCCACAGTTAGGACAGCCGTGCACTTGGATCATCTTCCTGGATCGTTCTTCGGCCCATCGAACCTCGTCGACTTGCTCCGCCACCGGGCCAGTCACCAGGCCCAGGATCGTGCCTTCTACTACCTGGTCGACGGAGAGACCGAAGAAATCCACCTGACTTACCGCGAGTTGGACCGCCAGGCGCGTGCCGTCGCCGCGCGGTTGCAGGCCGCCAATTTGGAAGGCGAGCGCGCGGTGCTGCTCTACCCGCCGGGTCTGGATTTTATCGCGGCGTTTTTTGGGTGTTTGTACGCCGGCGTGGTCGCCGTGCCGGCCTATCCGCCGCGACGCAATCGGTCGCTGTCGCGCATCCAGTCGATTTCAGACGATGCCCAAGCCAAGATCGCGCTGACGACGTTTCCCGTCTGGGATCGCGTCCAATCGGTGCTCGACCAAAGCCCCGACCTGAAAGAGATCGACTGGCTTTGCACCGACCAACTGCCCGAAGGAGCCGAAGACGAATGGGAGGCGCCCGACGTCCACGGCGACACCCTGGCCTTCCTGCAATACACCTCCGGCTCGACCGGCCAGCCGAAGGGCGTGATGCTGACCCACGCCAACTTGATGCACAACTCGGCGTTGATCTCCTACGCGTTCGAGCACACGCGCAGCGGTCTGGGCGTGTTCTGGCTGCCCAGCTATCACGACATGGGCCTGATCGGCGGAATCTTGCAGCCGATGTACATCGGCCAGCCCAGCGTGCTGCTCTCGGGCATGTCGTTCTTGCAAAAGCCGTTTCGCTGGCTCAGCGCCATTTCGCGACATCGTGCCACGATCAGCGGCGGGCCAAACTTCGCCTACGACTTGTGCGTCCGCAAGATCACCGAAGAGCAGCGGGCCGAACTGGACCTGAGTAACTGGCGCCTGGCGTTCAACGGCGCCGAACCGGTCCGCGCCGAAACGATCGACCAGTTTGCCAAGGCGTTCGAGTCGTGTGGCTTTCGTCGTGAAGCGTTCTATCCCTGCTACGGCATGGCCGAAGCCACGCTGATGGTCGCCGGCGGCTTCAAGGCATCGTTGCCCGTGGTACGCACGTTCGACTCCGAAGAGCTCGAGAATCATCGCGTGGTCGACGCGCTGGCCGAAGAAGAAGGCGCGCGCGAACTGGTGGGCAGCGGTGCGGCGCTGCTGGATCAACGGATCGTCATCGCCCATCCCGAAACCAAAAAAACCATGCCGCCGGACCGCGTCGGCGAAATCTGGGTCAGCGGCCCCAGCGTGGCACAAGGCTACTGGAGCCGCTCCGGCGAAACCGCGCGGACCTTTCACGCCTATTTGAAGGACACCGGAGAAGGTCCGTTCCTGCGCACCGGCGACTTGGGCTTCATCCAGCGCGGCGAACTGTTCATCACCGGCCGGCTGAAGGACCTGATCATCATCCGTGGACGGAACTACTACCCGCAAGATATCGAGCTCACCGTTGCCAAGAGCCATCCCCGGCTGCGGCCCGACAGCGGTTCGGCGTTCGCGATCGACATTGATGGCGTAGAGCGGCTGGTCGTGGTTCACGAAGTTGAGCGTCGCCAGCAGCGCGAATTGGACGGCGTTTTCGACGCGATTCGGCGCGCGGTCGCGGCAGAGCATGAGCTGCCCGTCGAAGCCATCGCCCTGATCAAAGCCGGCAGCATCCCCAAGACCTCCAGCGGCAAGATCCAGCGACATGCCTGCCGGCAGGGATTTCTCGACGGCACGCTGCAATCCGTCGCCGAATGGCGAGGCTGGAGCGAACAGGCCGGCAGCGCGCCACGGCGGCGTGCCACGGACTCCGGTCGAGCGACGACCCAGGCGGCCATCGATACCGAAGTCGAAGAACACGCCCGCGACAACGCGACCCCGGCAGCCGCCTCGCACGCGGCCGGCGGAAAGGGCCCCACGCCCCAGACGCTCGAAACGGTCATGCAGCACGTTCGCGAAGTGGCCAAGGAGCGGGCCGACAACCTGACGCCCGAGACCTCGATCGTGGAACTGGGCCTCGATTCGCTCGAGCGCATGGAAATCATCGCGGCGCTGGAAGAGACGTATCAGGGCCGTTTTCCCGAGAGCGAGTTGACGCAAATGGAAACCTGCCTCGACGTCGCTCTTGGCGTGGAAGCCTATCTTGGCCCTGCCGCACGCGTACGGAAGTGGAGCGCTGACGGCGAGATCCAACCGGAGCAGTATCGCTTCGAGTGTTTCCCCGAGTTGCGCCAACTGCGCGAAACCCACGAAGCGATCGACAAAGCCCGCCTCGACAACCCGTACTTCAAGTGCCACGAGGGCGTCATCGCCGACACGACCAACGTCGGCGGGCGAAAGCTCATCAGCTTTTCCAGCTACAACTACGTTGGGATGTCGGGCGATCCTCGCATTGCCGAGGCAGCGAAGCAGGCCATCGACCGGTACGGTACCAGTGCCTCGGCCAGCCGTTTGGTTTCTGGCGACAAGCCGATCCATCGCGAGTTGGAAAAAGCGCTCGCCGCAACGCTTGGCACCGACGCCGCGATCGCGTTTGTCAGCGGCCATGCAACCAACGAAACGGCGTTGGGGCATCTGTTCGGCCCGGGCGACATGATCCTGCACGACGCGCTGGCACACAACAGCATTGTGCAAGGCGCGATCATGTCGGGCGCACGGCGGCGCGCGTTTCCGCATAACGATTGGAAAGCCGCCGACAAGATCCTCACCGAATTGCGAAAGAACTATCGACGCGTCGTCATCGCGATCGAGGGCGTCTACAGCATGGATGGCGACATCGCGCCCGTGCCGCGGTTCGTCGAGTTGAAGAAGCGGCACAAGTGCTTCCTCTACGTTGACGAGGCCCATTCACTGGGCGTGCTCGGAAAGTCGGGCCGCGGAGTCGGTGAGCACTTCGACATTCCGGCGGCCGACATCGATATCTGGATGGGCACGATCAGCAAGGGGCTAGGCAGTTGCGGTGGATACATTGCCGGCAGCAAGGCTTTGGTCGAGTACCTGAAGTTCACAGCGCCAGGATTCGTGTTTTCCGGCGGCATGTCACCGGCTGCTGCGGCCGCGGGCCTCGCGTCGCTGCAACTGCTCGAGCAAGAACCCCAGCGACTTACCACGTTGCATAAGCGCGCGTCGCTGTTCTTGCAACTGGCCCGCGAGCGGGGCCTGAACGTCGGCACCAGCGAAGGAACCCCGATCGTCCCGGTCATCATCGGGCACTCGATGGACTGCCTCCGCCTTTCGCAAGCTTTGTTCCAGCGTGGGATCAACGTGCAGCCGATTCTGCACCCGGCCGTTGAGGAAACTGCCACTCGACTGCGGTTCTTCCTGACCAGCGACCATACCGAAGCCCAGGTCCGCACCACGGTCGACGCGATCGCTGAGGAGTTGGAAAAGATCGGCCCGCAATACTTCGTGCACAACGGCCAGCCGGAAGCCGCCCAATTCGATTCGGCCGAAGTCTCTCCGGCGGCGGGCGGCGTTCACACGTAGCCGTTCTCGCGAAACCAGCGCCAGGCGTCGGTCGCCGCGTCGCGCAGCGGCCGGCTTTCGTATCCCAATTCGCGCTTGGCCCGCGCGCTCGAGTATTCGCGCCATTGTCCACTCAGCGCGGTAGCGGCGGAATTCACCGGCGGCTCGCGTCCGGTCACCAGTCCAACCAAATCCCCCACGTGCCCCGCGCCAAGGCGCATTAGTTTTCCGGCAGGCAGCACCGGGGGCGTGCCGCCGGTTACCTCGGCAAAGATCCGCCACGCGCGATAGTACGAGAGCACCTCGCCGGCCAGCACGTAGCGCCGGCCGTTCTGTCCGTGGGCCAGTGCCGCGAGAATCCCCCCGGCCACGTCGCGCACGTCGCAGAAACTGTTGCCGCCCATCGGCGCAAACAGCGCCCAACCCTTGGCCACCTGCAACAGCATTTCCCCGCTCGATGGTTTCCAGTCGTACGGACCAATCATGTAGCCCGGGTTGACAATCGTCGCCTGCAGCCCGTCGTCGACGCACTTCGAAACGACGGCTTCGGCCTCGCGCTTCGTGACCACGTACGGACAGAGGACGCCGCCCTTGATGGGCGTGTCTTCGTCGGCCGGCTTGCCCCGTTTTGCCTCTCCTAACGCGTCGATCGACGAGACATGGACCATGCGGGCTCCTTCAGCGCGGGCCGCTTCGGCGACATTCCGCGTGCCCTCGACGTTGATCTCGCGGGCCAACTCCAAGTCGCGCCATCCAATCCGTACGTACCCGGCGGCGTGGATGACCCGCGCGACCCCGCGCATTGCGCTTTGCACGGCGGCTCGATCACGGACGTCGCCCCGGCACATTTCGACGTCCAACCCTTGGAGGGGTCTGGAATCGGCGGAATCGCGCGCTAGCACCCGGACCGCCGAGCCCCGCTCGACGAGTGCGCGCACGACGTTGTTGCCGACCAGGCCCGTTGCGCCCGTGACGAACGTGAGCATGAAAAGGTCCGGAAACTCACAAGAATGGGCAAGGTCAGCCAGCAGGACGGGTGGGCGACGCTCACCAGCGACGTGCCGACAAGCTTGGCAGAGCTAGGCAAGAATCGCAAGCCGGCCTACAATGAAGCGTATCGAGGTTGGTTTTCTGGGTCTATTGGCAGGGGGTTGCGTGTGCTAACCGAGCAGGAAGTTTCGAGAAGTTGGTCTCGTCTGTTCAAGTCGGAAGTCACGGAAGAAAGTTTCGACCGAGCCGAGGCCTTGTTAGACGAGTTGCGAGCCGAGAGTCCGTTGCGGCACCGGCTGGGGATGGAACTGGAAGAACTTCGCGCCGTGGCGGGTGTTAAGAGCTAGCCCGCACCGAGACGGACGAATATCGAAACACTTGAGCGTCTCACGTTGTAGCGCTTCTTGCGTGCTGCGTCGGGCTCTTGCGAGCTGGACCGCGCGGCATTCAGGAAGCGCGTTTTCATGCGCCCATGCCCCGGGGACACGCTGCGTGGCAGAGCCAGCACGTCGCGGATGCCGCGCGAATTGCCGCGGCAAGAGATTTACCGGCCGTAGATTTACCGGCCGTGTCGATCCGCGGTTCGCGGTCGCCCGCTATCGGTTGACCTGGACGCCGAAGTTCAAGCCGTTGGCAAAGAACACCTGGTGATCGTCGCCGTCCTTGATCGTGATCAGTCGATCTTCGTTGTAGGCGATCCGGTTGCTGGCACGCGTGATCCCGCCCACCACGATACCGGTATAGCCGACTGTCAGGGCGACCTTGCTCGTGACGTTGTACGCCACGTTGACGCGCAACTCGCCGAGCGGTGCGAAGGTCGTATCGAACGAAGCCTGATCCGTGCCCAGTCCGGTGAACTTGCGCGTCACGGCAACACCCTCGGTTTCGTCAAAGGTGGTGACGAAGAAGTCGGCAAACGAGCCCAGTTCGGTCCGCATCTTCACGTTTTGAAAGTTGGCCGCCGCCATGAAGCGGGCATCGACGCTCGACACCCACCGATCGCGCTGTGCGAACCACCGCAACCCGATTTGCGGACCCACCAGGTTGTTTTGCACAAGATTCGACCAGATGCTGTCAGCCAGCGGATTGTAGTTGCCGCCCAACAGCGTGCCAAAGAACGAGTTGGTGCCGTTGAAAATATACGCGTCTTGCAACTGGAACCAACGCACGCCGTAGAGCACCTCGAAGAATCCGCCCTTGTGCAGTTTCGGGGCGCGATAGATTCGAGTCGCGTCGACGCCGTTTAGATACAGAATGTTTTGCTGCGTCACTTCCGCGAACTTAGTCTGCATCTTGCCCAACGGGAACAGTAGGCCGTCAACCAGCACGGTCGCCTGCAGGAGTCCGGCCGGATCGTCGAACTGCATCTCGACGTCCTGGTCGATGTGGTACTGGCTCTGCTTGACGTGATCCAAAATGCTGACCATCCAGCCGTAGTTCGTGTCGTCCATATGCCCGATCTCCCAACGGTTACCCCAGGCACCGTTGGCAGTGAACTTGCCCGTGTCGATCGAGTTGATCGCGGGCACGTCGAGCGGGAAGATGAACGAGTTTACGTCGGGCGGCGCCGCCGTTTCGCTGCCCACGACCGCCGTGGTCGGCTTGGACAGCGACCAGAACACGCGCTCGTAGCTGAAGAAGTAGCCCACGTTCGGCCGGGGACCGTTGCCATACACGCTGGTGCGCGCCGGAGCGAACGGTTGCGCGTAGTGGCCCACGTGCCCCGGGGACAACGGCCACAGACCGTGGGTCTTGGATGGTTCTCCCTGCGCAAACGGAGCGCTGCCGTACTCGTACATGGGCGAAGGCCCAGGAAAGTCGAGGTTCGAGTCGGCCGGGATCTGCGCCAACGCAGCCGGAGCCGACACCACCAGGGCTATCCATGCGAGCAGCCAGATTGCCGTGCGTTTACTCACCATCGTTCGCTTCCACCTTGGCTCACACTCGTTCGTCCCGCGCAGCCTCTCCACCACGGAAAGTCCGTGCATCAGGTGTGCCGGTAGTATCGGTCGTGCCTGTCGCGTGAATTAAGTAAGAAAGGCAAGGTCTGCCTAAAAAGCCGGTTGTATGGCGCAATAGCCGTCAGTCTGGATAAATTGGGGATTCCGGCGAGAATTTCCGGCCCATTTCCGTCCGCTTTTGCCAGCGGATTTCGCGATAGCAACCATCGCAAAACGCCTGGTCGCGGTGCTGGCAAACCCGGTGTCCAGCACACGTCACGCGGTCGGCTTGCTGGGTGCTGGGCTGTGCAAGCCCGGCGAATCGGCCCAATCCCGGGGCCCGCAGAGCGAATTACCCTGAAAGGCCCTGTGGCGGCAAACCATCGCCCGTGCAAGGACAAGCCGCAAACGACGACGCATCCAAACCGATACCGCCGACCCCGGTCGACGCCGCGACGCCGTTTGTCGGGCCTGGGAGACGCACGTATACTTTGGCTGAGAATCATCGGGGGTACGCGATTGCCCCGTCCACGCGGAGCCAACGCCATGAAACGACGCACGATCATTCGCATTGCCGCCCTGTTTTCCGTGCTGTCGTACCTGGCCAGCACACATTTGCTGGCCGCCGAGCCCGAAAAAGCCGCCGATGCGCCGAGCGACAAGTTCATCCGCATCCTCCGCAACGACGAAGGCCGACCGCTGGCATTGCAAACCCCGGTCGTCCACTTCGTGCCCGAGGACGCCGATGCGAAGCCAGTGGTCGTCGACTTGGTCGGTGCGGTCCACGTGGGCGAGCGGTCGTACTACGATGCCCTGAACGACCTGTTCGAGCAGTACGACGTGGTGCTGTATGAGTTGGTCGCCCCGGAAGGCACCCGCATTCCCAAAGGCGGCCGCTCGAGCAATCACCCGGTGGCCCTGCTGCAAACCGGCATGAAGGACATTCTGGGCCTCGAGCACCAGATGCAGTGCGTCGACTATACAAAGGACAACTTCGTCCACGCCGACATGTCGCCGGACGAGATGGCCAAGTCGATGAACGATCGCGGCGAAAGCTGGCTTTCTACGTTCTTTCGCATGATGGGTGCTGGCATCGCCCAACAATCGCGGATGCAGGCCGAGGGCAAGTCGATGGAGGTCGACCTGCTAGCGGCCATTTTGAGCGACGACCGTGAAAGCGCGCTCAAGCGCATCATGGCCGAACAGTTTGAGGACGTCGAAATGATGATGGCCGCCCTGGACGGTCCCCAGGGTTCGACCTTGATCACCGAGCGCAACAGAGTGGCACTGGAAGAGCTGCGCGAGCAAATCGATGATGGCCAGACGAAGATTGCCGTCTTCTACGGCGCAGGCCACTTGAATGACATGCAGAAGCGCCTGATCGACGACTTTGGCCTCAAGCGGACCGGCACCGACTGGATCAGCGCGTGGAACCTTGCCACCCTCGACGCTGACGCTGCGGACGAGGCCAAGGGCGAGGCCGACGAAGCAGACGCGTCGGACCAATAGTTCGCGCCGGCCCTCTTTCCGCGCCGGCCCGAAACACCTCACCTGCCGTCGCCGTGCTCTCGTCGCGTGGGCATGGGCCCCGCAACGCGCACCTGCCAGCATGAACCGTTTCGCCCATGCGTCCTTGCTTTACAGTTTGGGGTCGTTTCTCCATACTATGAGCCAGCGTTCGGACCAGCGCGGCCGCAGGAAGCGACCAACGGCACTGCGCGGCAGGGCAGGAGCGATTTCATGGCGGGTCTTTCGATCAACGAAGTGACCACGTACCGGTGGTCTTTCGAGGAAGACGTCGCCCAATATCGCCAGTGCGGAATCGACGCGATCGGCGTCTGGCGCCAAAAGCTGGCTGACTACGGCGAGGACAAAGGTGCCGACCTGCTGGCCGAAAGCGGGCTGGCCGTTTCCAACCTGCTTTGGGCCGGCGGATTCACCGGCAGCGACGGCAACTCCTACCAGGAAAGTCTCGAAGACGCCCGCTCCGCCGTTACGCTCGCCGCAACATTGCGCACTCGTCACCTGGTCGTGTACAGCGGCTCGCGCAATGGGCACACGCAGAACCATGCCCGGCGGCTGTTCACCGGCGCGCTGCGCGAACTGCTGCCGATGGCGGCGGAACTCGACGTGACGCTGGCCATCGAGCCCATGCACGCCGGCTGCGCCGAGGAGTGGACTTTTCTCACCGACCTGAACGAAGCGCTGGAATTTGTCCAATCGTTCGACAACCCGTATCTTAAGCTCGCCTTCGACACCTATCACTGGGGACTTGAGCCGTCGATCGAAAAGCGACTCGGCTCGATGGCCGAATACATCGGCATCGTTCACTTGGGCGACGGCGCGTCCCCGCCCGACTGTGAACAAAACCGCCACCCGCTGGGCGACGGCAAAGTGCCGCTGGCCGACATTATCAAGGCGCTGCGCGCCGGCGGCTACAACGGCTACTACGACGTGGAGCTGTTCGGTGAAGAAATCGAGAACAGCGACTACCGGCAATTGCTCGAAAGCTCGAAGCAGGCATACGAGCGGCTATCGGTCGCGTAGCTGGCTGCTTGTGGCGAGAGCGCGCCGCCGTGGCCATCGCTCCCGATGACCCGCGGCCGGCCACTGGTGAACCGGTCGTTCAAAACACGCGATTCATCCCGTTCAGCGCCGCGACGCGATAGGCCTCGGCCATCGTCGGATAGTTGAACGTCGTGTTCGTAAAGTAGGTCAGCGTGTTGTTCGGCGGAGGCTGCAACAGAATCGCCTGGCCGATATGGATGATCTCCGCCGCATTCTGGCCGAAGCAGTGAATGCCCAACAGCTCAAGCGTCTCGCGATGAAACAACAGCTTGAGCATGCCCACGGTCAGTCCGGTGATCTGGGCCCGGGCCAGATGCTTGAACATCGCCTTGCCCACTTCGTACGGAACGCATTCCTCGGTCAATTGCCGTTCGGTCTTGCCAATCGACGAAATCTCCGGGCTGGTGTAGATGCCGGTCGGAATGTCTTCGACCAGTCGGTGATTTGGGTCGCCGCAGAAGTGGCTCGCCGCGAAACGCCCCTGGTCGTACGAGGCGCTGGCCAGTGACGGATAGCCGACGACGTCGCCCACGGCATAGATGTGCGGCACGGCCGTTTGATAGTGTTCGTTGACGTCGATCTGGCCGCGATGATTCGGAGTGATGCCGACCGCCTCCAGATTCAATTCTTCGGTGTTTCCGGTTCGCCCCGCCGCCCACAACAAGACGTCGGTCCGCACTTTCTTTCCGCTTTTGAGGTGCAGGATGACGCCCCGATCGGTCGGCTCGACGCGCTCGTAGTCCTCGCACTGCAAAATTCGGACGCCGTTTTCCGAGAGGTGATAGCTGATCGCGTCGATGATCTCTTCGTCGAGAAAGCTCAAGAGTTGGGCCCGCGTGTTGACCAGCGAGACGCGAACCCGCATGTTCCGCATCATCGACGCATACTCGCAGCCGACGACCCCGGCGCCGTAGATGGCGATGCTTCCTGGCGTGTTGTCGAGTGAGAGCAACGTGTTGCTGTCGACGATCCGCGGATGCGAAAAGTCGACGTCCGGCGGCCGGTATGGCCGCGAACCGGTCGCGATCACGAACGCATCGGCCGAGAATCGTCGCGGCGTATTTCCCGGGTGCCGCACTTCGATCGTGTGAGCGTCAATGAAACTGGCAGTGCCGGGCACAAGTGCCACGCCGTTGCGATCGTAAAAGCCTTGTCGCAACTCCGCTTGCTTGTTGATCACCGTGCCGGCCGTGGCCAGCAGCTCGGGCAGCGAAAACCGCGGCGCCACGTCCATTTGTTTGTAGATCGGACTGTCGCTACAGAGGTTTACGTGATAAATGGCTTGCCGCAGGGCCTTCGACGGAATCGTCGCCCAGTGCGTACAGCCGCCGCCGACGCGCTGGTAACGCTCGATCGCCGCGACGGTCCGCCCGTTCTTGGCGGCGCTCATTGCGGCGCCTTCGCCACCCGGCCCGGTGCCGATCACGACCATGTCGAAATGTTCGGATTCGGCGCTCACGCGATTCCTCCCTACCTTGCCGCCAACGGCGAAGTTCTCGCCGGCAGCCTCGTTCGATTCCCCATCGAAGGATAGCTCACCGTGCCGGTTTCGGCCGTGCGCTGCCGGGCACCAATTCCAAGCAGACGAGTCGATCGGCCCCGCGCACGTACAGCAATCCATGCGACAGGATCGGCGCCGCCCACGCCGGATATTTCAACAGCCGCGATGGCCCAAAGCCGAAGGCATCCGGCTTCGTCTCTGGCCCGGCCAAGACCGCTTCGGCCACCAGCTCGTACTTGCGAGGATCGGCGCGGACCAGCCGCAATGTTCCGTCTTCGCTCAAACAAACGAAGTGTCCGTCAGCGTACAACAGCGAAGAGCGCGTCAAATCGGGCACGCTCCACATCACTTCGCCCCGATCGAGCGAGATGCAGCGCAGCTCCGCGTTTTGCGTGTGACGTCCGCTCGATCCGTAGAGGTGACCGTCGTGATGAATGACGGTGTTCCAATGCGTTTGCATCGACTTGTCGCGCCGCTTCTCGGCATCGGACCAGACGACAGTGGCCTGTCCCGGCCGAACGCGCAACAACGCGCCTCCCGGTCCATACGTCTCGGAGATGAACACCAAGTCGCCGACCACGACCGGATCGCTGGCGTTCACGCTTTCCAGAATGCCGGCCCGCCAGGGAAATTCGAAATCCACGTTGCCGTTTCGCGGATCGAACCCGACCAGCCCGCTCCGCGCGAACACGAAGCACCACCGGCGTCCGTCGATGGTCGCCAGCTTGGGCGTGGAGTAGCTGGCCAAATCATTAATCGTTTTGTATCGGATCGCCCCGGTCTTTTTGTCGAACGCGACGATGCCCGTGCCGTTCGGTTCGACCAGGTTCAACTGTCCCGGCGGAACGCTCCGACTTTCCGGCGGGCTGCCGCCGATCTGCACGATCAGCAGATCGCCTTCCACAACCGGCGTGCTGCCCACGCCGAAGAAGTTTTGGATCACGCCGAACTGCTTCATCGTGTCCAGCTTCCAGACGACCTGGCCGGTCACCGCGTCCAGGCAGTGCAACATGCCTTCGGCGCCAAACGTGTATACCCGCCCGTCGTCGACCACCGGCGAACTGCGCGGACCGTTGTCGTATCCATAGAGATCCGAAAAAGCGCTTGGGTACTCGAACGTCCAGTGCAGCTTCGCCGTGCGCGCGTCGACACAGCGCAGTCGCTCGTTGTCGCCAACCCGATCCAGTTGATACAAACGCCCCGCAGCGATCGCCGGCATGCAATAGCCCGTGCCCAGCCGCATCGTCCAAACCACCGGCGGCCCATCGTCGGGCCAGCGCGTCAGGATCCCGGTCTCCGTCGATTTGCTGTCGGCCGTGGGGCCAAGGAAGCCCGGCCAATCGGTCCCCGCGGCGCATGCGGCCGTCGCAATGCCTAGCAAAAGCCCGCTAACAAGCAGTGTCCGTCGCATTGCAGAGTCTAAGAGCGTTCTGAAAAACCTAACGGGGTGCGCGATGACAGGCACCAATCGGCCGCGAAACGCCGATGGCACACACCTGCCCAGTGGTTTTGTTCGGTTGCGCTAAGGATCTAGCGCCACGGTCCAACAACTCGACGTGCGCCACTATAATTCATCCAAGCCATCTTCGTCAGGGGGAATCGGCGTGCCGCCACGTGGATCGCCGCTGCGCGATGCGCGCGGCCCATGGTGAAGGCTCGGCGCGCCATGTCCAGCGCCGCTGGATGTCGCTCGGGGCCGTGGTACGGCCTTCCACGGCGAAGCACGGCCAGCGATCCCTCGTCGAGACAATCAGGGCGGCAACCGCATGCTCGTCGTCAATTCGAAAATCCGCGTGCCCGAATCGGAGTTGCGCCTCACGTTTGCGCGCAGCTCGGGACCCGGCGGCCAAAACGTCAACAAGGTGAGCAGCAAGGCGACGCTGCGCTGGACCGTGGCTGAAAGTGGCGCGGTGCCGATCGACGTGCGGCGGCGATTCCTGGCGAAGTACCGCAGCCGGCTGACCGGCAAGGGCGAAATCGTCGTCACCAGCCAGCGCTATCGCGACCAGGCTCGCAACGTGGCCGATGCGCGCGAAAAGCTTCGCGCGATGCTAGCGGCCGTGGCCACGCCGCCGAAACCTCGCAAACCCACACGGCCCACCAAGGCATCGGTCACACGCCGCATCCAGTCCAAGCAGGCAACCAGCCGCAAGAAGCAACTCCGTCGCAAAGTCGAGCACGACGACTAGCGATCTTCGCCCACTGCCGTGCACATTGCATGCCACAATAGTCATTCCGCACCCAATCACGCGATCACGGACGGCTCGGATCTCACAATCGCCTGACCCCGCGTGCAACGTTCGAGCGCGGACCCAGGTTGAATGGTGCACTCCGCGAGAATCACTGCACGCGCAGCGCGCAATCTGCGCGGATTCGGTGCACCCCGCGCACGCCGCGAACGTTTCCACCGACAAATCAGGGCGGTGCGCAAATACGCCAAACGTACGGCGCGCTAGTTGCTTGTGAGCAACACGTGTGAGTGGCTTACTCGCGCGGTGGTCGGTTTGCAGGTCGGCAGATATAATAGTAGCGTTGTTCCAGAGAACTGTCGGACCAGGCGGAAAGTGTACGCATGGCGAAACGTCGTGACATCGACAGTATCCTAAAAGATTGGGCTTACGAGCCGGGTGAAATCACCGCCCGCGTCGTGCGCGCCAGCGACGGGCGCGACGTGCTCCAGATGCGCGTCGAGATGGGCGTCTTGCAATTGGAGACCTCCGGCAGGCCCGATGGACAGCGACCGCACGGTGCGTCGACGTACTTCGACTATCTGCGCAGAATCGCGAAACGGTCGGACGATTTCGAGCTCAATCCGCAGCAGTGCCTCGAAGCCGACCGCGAGTTCATGCAGTTCTACCATCGCCGGGTCTGCTGGTTGGCGCTGCGAGAGTTTGGCCGCGCGACCGAAGACGCCGACCACACGCTGGCCTTCATGGACTTCGTCCGCAAATACTCGCCCAACGAGGAATGGACCGTTTCTCATGAGCAGTACCGGCCTTTTGTAATGTTCCATCGTATCCAGGCCTCCACCCTATCGCGGTTGGAAGAGGCCGGACCGGAAGACGCGCTCACCGAACTGGATCAAGGCATGGAGCGGTTCCGCGACCTCTACGAAGAGATCGACACCGAAGAACCGTTCGAAGATGACGAGCTCGTCGGGCGGCTGCACGAACTGCGCGATACACTGCGCATGCAATACGACATCAAGCCCAGCTTGAACGAGCAGTTGGCCAAGGCCGTCGCCGCCGAAGAGTATGAGCTGGCCGCCAGGCTGCGCGACGAGATCATGCGCCGCGGCGAAAACGCCCGCTAGTTCCTCTCGCTCGCGGAGAGCGCGGGCCAAGCTGGCGTCCTGCTCGGCGCTGCATCTCGCCTCTTGAACGATGGGCCCACCGGCCGGTTCTCACGTACCAACGACCGGCGATCGGTCACGTCGCGCCCACCGGTCGTAGTGCGTTTTCGTCGCGCGCGGTCGGGCGTTGGAACAAGCCTCGTTGCCGCGGCGGGTGCGTGGCTGCTAGCCCGCGGATGAGGCGACGATCCCGGCACGACGAACTTGCGCAACTTACTCACGTTTGCCGCGTGCCGGCACGGTTTGTAAGACCGTTTTGTAAATCTGTACAGTAAACCCGTCTGAACAACCAACGGCCGCCGCGGCGCAACGACGGTCAGATCAACGCGTTCGGTCAATTGCAGTTTTTTGCTCCCGGTTTGGCATGCGGTCTGCATTATCAATCCAACGCTATCACATCTCGAAAGCATCCCATCTAAAGCGACAAAGGAGTGTTCTCATGCTGGTTCTCACGCGCAAGCCAAAGCAACAAATCCAAATCGGTCCCAATATCACGATTACGATTCTCCAGGTGAAAGGCCAAGCGGTTCGCGTGGGCATCGAGGCGCCGCAAAACGTCTCGGTTCTGCGGATGGAACTGGCCGAGAAGCTGGCCGACGGCACGACCGACCCCACCGTGGTGGCGGCCCTGAAAAAAATCGAGCACGAGAGGGCAATATCTTCCGACCCGGCACGCGAATCAGTTGCTGGCCGGTCGAAAAGATCGGCTCGTGGGTCCTTGCGATGCCGGGCTCCTCGTGTCGATGATGCACCTGTGATTCCTCCCTACTCATCGACGGGCCCGGCATCGTTTTTGCGCCCACGTCGGCGCCGCCGCATGCCGGCCCGTTAGGTCTCCCGTCGTTTGGTTCATCAAAAGCACGCCGGCTGCCGAGCAAGACCCTCGCGCCGGCCGCCACGACGGAGACGCGCACAGCGAAGTTCCCGCAACGACTCCCTCAAGGAGCGATGGCTGGTCCGGCCGTCGCTCCTTGCCGTTTTGCGCTAGCGCCGCCCACGCTTCACACCCGCTCCGCACGCATGCTAGATTCTTGGTAAGTCGACCGGCGAGCCCGACCCGCGCGCCAACCCCGAGCAGCGGTTATCGGCCATCGCGGCGCCCCACCTGGCAACCCCGTGCCATCTCGCATGCAGCACACACAACTTCTCAGCACGGCGTTTGCGCATCATCAGGCGGGCCGGCCCGAACAGGCCGAGCCGATCTATCGCCAGATTCTGGCCGCAGAACCTGCTCAGCCAGACGCGCTCCATCTGCTGGGCGTGTTGTGCCTGCAATCCGGCCGTGGCGACGAAGCGATTGAGTTGCTCAGCCGCGCCCTGGCCGCCCGACCCAACCACGCCGACACGGCCAACCACCTGGGTGCAGCCTACGGCATGCAAAAGCGCTACGACGAAGCCGTCAGCGTGCTGCGCCGCGCCGTCACAGCCGCTCCGCAAGACGCCGGCGCGCACTACAACCTGGGCACGGCCCTGCGCAACGCCGGAAAACTGGACGAGGCCGTAACCAGCTTCCGCCACGCCGTGGCCGCCAATCCCCATGCGGCCGAAGCCCACTACAACCTGGGCAATACCTATCGCGAGTTGAAGAAGCTCAACGAAGCCGAAATCAGCTTTCGCCACGCGCTGGCCGCGCGGCCGAACTACCTCAAGGCGATGATCAACCTCGGCAGCCTGCTCCGCGACCGAAAGCAATATCCGGAATCCATCGCGCTGTTGGAGCAAGCCGTCGCGCTGGCGCCGGACCATGCGCTGGCACACATGAATCTGGGAACCGTGCTCCGCGACGCGCGTCAATTCGACAAAGCGCTGGCGCCGCTCGAGCGCGCCGTGCAGCTCAATCCCGAATCGGCCGAAGCGCACAACAATCTGGGCACAGCGCTGCAAAGCCTGGCCCGATTCGACGAGGCGGGCCGCTGCTACGACGAAGCGTTGCGGCTCGATCCGGATTTGGCCGACGCTCATTTTTCGCGCGCCACCTGGCGGCTGCGCAACGGCGACTTGGCCGGCGGCTTCGAAGAGTACGAGTGGCGTTGGAAATGCGCGACGTTTTCCGACCGCGGCTTTCCGCAACCGCGCTGGCAGGGCGAACCGCTGGACGGCCGCAAGGTGCTGCTCTACGGCGAGCAAGGCATGGGCGACACGCTGCACTTCGTGCGCTACGCCGAAAATGCCAAGCGGCTGGGCGGCCACGTGATCGTCGAATGTCACGAGCCATTGCTGGCCGTTCTCGCTGGATGTCCGTGGATTGACGAGTTGATCCCGTTCAACACGCCGCTGCCGCAATTCGATACGCACGCACCGCTATTGAGCCTGCCCGGCATCCTGAAGCTGCCCGAGGGCCGCCTTTGGAATGGGCCGTACCTGACGATCGGCGGCGACTTGGTCGAGCAGTGGCGCGCACGGCTGCGCGAGTTCGAAGGCTTTCGCGTCGGCATCTGCTGGCAGGGCAATCCAAATCACTTGTTCGACGCGCAACGCACCGTGCCGCTATCGACCTTCGAGCCGCTGGCGCGCGTGCCCGGCGTGCGCCTATTCAGTTTGCAGTACGGCGTGCCGGTCGACGCGGCGGCGAGAGCGGAGCAGGGCGTCGACTTCGAAGTCATCGACGTGCAAGCGGAGTACGATCAACAGCGCGGCGCGTTTGTCGACGCGGCCGCCGTGATGAAGAATCTCGACCTGGTCGTTACGGTCGACACTGTCGTGGCGCACCTGGCCGGTGGTCTCGGTGTGCCGACCTGGGTGGCCATGTCGGCGCATCCCGACTGGCGTTGGATGCTCGACCGCGAAGACTCGCCCTGGTATCCCAGCGTGCGGCTGTTTCGCCAAAGTGAACTCGATCGCTGGGACGACGTCTTTGCACGCATGGCCAGCCGGTTGACCGATCTGGCCTCGACCAAGCCGTGAGCATCGCGCCGCTGCGGCCCCACAACCCCGCCTGCGTGTCCGCGCCGCTATAATGGGCCACATGAGCGAAACCATCGGCATCGTCGCCGGCAGCGCACCCGGCGCCGCACTCTGCTACGAAACCATCTGCATCGAATCGCAGGACCTGCTCGGCACGCACGAGCACCCGCAGATCGCGCTGCACGGCCACAGCTTTGGCCGGTACGTGCGCTTGATGGAAGCCGCCGATTGGCAGGCCATCGGCGAACTGCTGCTCGACTCGACGCGGCGCGTGGCGGCCATCGGGGCAACGTTTGCCATCTGTCCGGACAACACGTTTCACGAGGCGTGTCCGTACATCGCCGCCAAGTCGCCGATTCCCTGGCTGCACATCGCCGAAGTCGTGGCCGCCGAGGCGCAGCGCATCGGCGCGAATCGACTGGCCGTGCTCGGCACGCGCTACCTGATGGAAGGGCCCGTCTATCGCGAAGTCCTTGACGCGGCAAACGTCCAGTGGCGGATTCCATCGGCCGCGGATCGCGCGACGATCCACGAGATCATCTTTGAGGACCTGGTGTACAACCGCGTGCCGGAGGCGGCCCGCAGCGAACTGGCGCGGATCATTGCGGCGATGGCCCGCGACGAATCGTGCGACGCGGTCGTCTTGGGCTGCACCGAGTTGCCGCTGGCCGTAACGGCCGACGTCTCGTCCTTGCCCACGCTCGATTCCACGCGTCTGTTGGCGCGGGCTGCCATCCGGCGAGCCGCCGACCGCAGCGCGGCCGGCTGAATCGTCGTGGTTTCGCCCAGCGGAGCATTCACGCGCAATCTGTGCGACCGGCCGCGAACATTGACGGCCGAATTCCGTTCCGGCTATACTGCAGGCCACCGCTACTGGCCCGATCCCGCCTCCGTCACGCGAGTGAATTGATGCCCGAGCGCGCGCATCTTCCGATTTGCTGCTTGCTGTTGCTGGGCCTGGTCTGCGCAATCGGAGCACCCGGCGACGCGGCGCGTGCCCAATCGCTGCCGGCGTCGAGTAGTGCTGCGGACGACGATCCGTACGTCGCGCCAAAACCGCAGGCGATCACCACCGCCCAGCTCGACGACTTGCTGAGCGCCGAAGCACCCGAATTCAGCCAAGCGCCGCAGCTCTCGGACGAAGCCTTCTTGCGCCGCACCACGTTCGACCTGATTGGCCGCCAGCCAACCGTTGCCGAGCAGGCCGACTTTGCCGCCGACCCTTCGCCCACCAAACGGACCGATCTGGTCGATCGCCTTCTGGCCAGTGAGCAGTTCGGCCGCAACTGGGCCGACTATTGGAGCGACGTGATCGCCTATCGCGTGCCGCCGCCCGAGCTCACGTACCTCGACTATCGTCCGCTCAAAGCCTGGCTGGCCGGCGGATTGAACTCCGGCGCCGGATGGGACGAGATGGTCACCGCGCTGGTCACCGCCAAGGGCAAGATTGCCGACGTGCCGGCCGCGACCTTCGTTGGCTATCACCAGGCCGATGCCACAAACCTGGCCGCCGAGACCAGTCGCATCTTCCTCGGCCAGCAAATCCTCTGCGCGCAGTGTCACGATCACCCGTTCGATCATTGGCAGCGCACCGAGTTTCATGCGTTGGCCGCGTTCTTTGCCCGTACGAAAGCCAAGCTGCCCTGGAACGTCGGACCCGACACGGTCGTTTCGGCGGTCGACAAGGGTGAGCACGTCATGCCCGACATGGAAGACCCGGCGAAGCCTGGCAGCAAAATGAAGCCGGCCTTCTTGCTGCACGATCCGGCCGATCCGCGGATCGGCAAGGACGATGCCGAGCGGCGCACCCGTCTGGCGCAGTGGGTCACCTCGCCAGCCAATCCTTGGTTTGCCAAGGCGTACGTGAATCGTGTCTGGTCCCGGCTGGCCGGACGCGGATTCTTCGAGCCGGTTGACGACTTGGGCGATTCGCAAGTGCCCATGTGGCCGTCGGTCCACGAGGCGTTGTCCGGGCACTTCACCGCCACCGGCTACGACATCAAGGATCTGTTCCGCCTGATCATGCACAGCGACGCATACGCGCGCGGGCTGCGGATGGACACCCTCGAAGACGAAACCCCGGCCGAAAGTCCACAGCCGCTGCGGATGCGCGGCGACGAGATCTTCGCAGCGTGGACCGTCGGCATCGACTTGCCCAACAAGCGTCCGCCAGCCGTCGAGCCGACCAACGAGATCCGCTTTCCACCTCCGCCGGCCAGCACGCGCGACCTGGTCAACACGGCCTTCGGCACCGACCCTTCGCTGTCCACCGTCGACGCGCCGCGCACCATGGCCCAAGCGCTATGGATGATGAACAACGAACAACTGCATGCCCAGATCGACGCCTCGCCCGAAAGCGACACCATGCTGGCCCGCTTGCTCAACGAGGAGCAGGAGGATGACGCGGCCTGCCAAAAGCTGTACGCCCGCGTCCTGGCCCGCAAGCCGACCAACGCAGAGCTGCGCATCGCGATCGAACATGTTCAGGAGTTGGGCGACCGCCGGGCAGCCTTCGAGGATGTCCTGTGGAGCCTGGTCAACTCCGCCGAGTTCACCACACGCCAGTAACCGAGGTCCGCACCGCAAGTCATGTCTCGCCTGCACCCGATTGTTGACGTGGCCGTTTCGGCCGACGGCGTGGTAGGCCGCCGGGGCTTTCTGCGCGGCGCGCTGGCCGCCGGCGCCGGCGCAATGACGCTCGGTTGGCACGATCTGTTGATCGCCAAAGCGGCCGAGCTGCGTAAGTCAGGCAAGTCGATGATCCTGCTCTGGATGGACGGCGGGCCGAGCCAATACGAAACGTTCAATCCCAAACCCGGCTCCAAGTACCAAGGACCGGCGCTGGCCATCAACAGCGTGCTGCCGGGCGTGCAAGTGGCCGAGTACTGGCCGCGCACCGCGCGCATGCTCGACCAGATCGCGCTGGTGCGCTCGATGGTCTCCAGCGAGAAGGAGCACGATCGGGCCATCGCGCTAGTCCGCACTGGCTACACGCCCAATCCGGCGGTCCGCTATCCGTCGTGGGGCTCGGTCGTGGCCCGCGATCGCGAGCAGTTCGAAAGCGACCTGCCGTCGTTCGTGCGGATCGGCCGTCCGCGGATCACGACGCGCGACGTCGACGCCGGCGTGCTGGGCGTGAAGTACAACCCGTTCAAAGTCGACACGGCCGGCGAAATGCCGCCCAACGTCACGTCGCCGGTGGCCGCCGACGTGGTGCGTCGCCGCTTGGCCCTGTCGCGCCGGCTCGAGGCCGAATTCGCCAGCTCCGGCGGTGCGGCCGCGGTGGCCGAGAAACAACAGGTCTACGATCGCACGGCGCGGCTCGTGCTCAGTCCGCGCGTCGGCGCGTTCGACCTTTCCGACGAGCCTGAGAAGCTGCGTGACTCGTACGGCCGCACCAACTTCGGCCAAGGCTGCTTGCTGGCCCGACGGCTGATCGAGCAGGGGGTCAGCTTTGTCGAGGTGATCAGCACCGGCTCGGTCAGCGACCAGGGATGGGACACGCACAAACTGGGCTTCGACCAAACGCCGCCGCTTTGCGAGGAAGTGGACCCCGCCTATTCCACGCTGCTGACCGATCTGGCCGATCGCGGCATGCTCGAAAACACGCTCGTTGTCTGGATGGGCGAGTTCGGTCGCACGCCCAAGTTCAAGAGCGACGGCGGACGCGAACACTACGCCGAGGGTTGGCAGGTCGGCCTGTCCGGCGCCAACGTGCGCGGCGGACAAGTCATCGGCGCCACCGACCGCGACGGGGTCAAGGTGACTGATCGACCGGTGAGCGTGCAGGATCTGTTCCAAACGCTCTGCCGCGTGCTCTCGATCGACCCGCACGAAGAGTACATGACGGCCGATCGGCGCCCGATCAAGATCGTCGAAGGTGGCGCAGTCATCGACGAGCTATTCGGCTAGTCGCGCTTCGCCGGGCAGTCGTAAGTTCCGCACGCCGCGCAGCGTCTGGCCAACCGAGCGGTCCTTGTTCCTTGCGGTCGATGCACTCTGGCCGATTCCTCCTTGCACCGAGCAACACCATGTTTGTCAAACGACGTTTCCATGCCGGTCTGCTTGCGGCGATTTCGATCGCGCTGTTGGCCGACGTCGCCCCCGCCGACGAAATGCCCGAGTTCACCCGCCGCGACGAGGTGATCTACGGGCGCAAGTTCGGCACGGCGCTGACCATGGACGTGCTAACGCCCGACGAAGGTGCCAATGGCGCAGGCGTGATTTGGGTGGCCAGCGGCGGATGGTTTTCCAGTCGCCAGGCGATCAACCTGGCATTCCTCGAAGAGCTGCTGCGCCGCGGTTACACCGTGTTCGGCGTGGTCCACGGCAGTCAGCCCAAGTACACCATCCCCGAAGCGATCGAAGACATGAACCGCGCTGTGCGCTACATTCGCACCCATGCCGATTCATTCGGCGTCGATCCGGATCGCATCGGCGTCACCGGCGGGTCGGCCGGCGGGCATCTCTCGCTGATGCTGGGCACCGCGGGCACGCCGGGCGATCCCGACGCGCGCGATCCGGTCGATCGCTCCAGCAGTCGCGTGCAAGCCGTGGCCTGCTTCTTTCCGCCGACCGACTTTCTCAACTACGGCACGCCCGGGTTCGCCTGGCTCAATCGCGGTCCGAAAGATGGCTTTCAGGCGCCGTTCGACTTCCACGTCTGGAACCCGGACCGCAAGAAGTTCGACGTGGTCGACGAGGAAACCCGATTAAAGATCGCCCGCGACGTTTCGCCCGCGTACCACGTTTCGGCAGACGACCCGCCGACGCTGATCATCCACGGCGACAAAGACATCCTGGTGCCGCTGCAACAGTCCGAGCTGATCATCGAAAAGTTCGAGCAGGCGGGTGTGCCGTGCAAGCTGGTCGTCAAGCCGGGCGCGGCGCACGGCTGGGCCAACTGGCAAGACGACATGCGCACGATCGTCGACTGGTTCGACGAGCATCTGGTGCCGCACGACAAGACAGCGCCCCCACACGCCGATGGCCGTTAGCCCCTCGTACTCCCGCCGCCTCACTTCGGCGGCGTCGGCGGCGTGTACTCGAACGGCAGCTCGTCCGGCGTGACCTTCACCTGCGTCGTGAACTTCAGCGGCGGGCCCGATTCGCTCGGATAAGTCAGCTCGACCATGAACGCGGTCCAGCCCTTTTCCGGCTTGGCCACTTTGGCGATGTACGTGCCGTCGCCCTGATCCGAAAGCGGCTCGCTCTTCCACGCCTTGCCAATCGTGTCGACGCGAAAGTCGCGGGCCTCGGGATTGCTCGCGTGCCAAAGCTTGACCGCGCTCGGTTTCCCCTTGATCAACTCGACGTGGATCGAGTCGTCCTTTTCAACCTTCCACTCGAACTCCGGCAACTCGACCTTGTTCAGGATCGCCATGTAGTAAGCCAGCAGCGAAAACGGCGCGTCGGTGCCGTCCAGGCCGTGGTCGGCGTTGGGAACGTAGCGCAAGAACTTCACGCCCGGCAACTCGTCGAAGTAAAACTGCGACGAGTCAGGCAAGAAGAACTGGTCGCCCGTCGCATTGATGATGAACTTCGGCATCGTCAGCCGATCGCGATACTCGAACGGCTCGACGATCTTCAACAGCGCCTTGTACTCGGGCGTCTCGTTCCAGTCCATGATCTTCATCGCCACGTAGTCGCCCACGGCCGGCGCCCAAAAGCCGTACGCCCGCCAGTGGTGCACGAACGAGGGCCGCACGTTGAGCATGTCGATCACGATCGGCGCGATGGCCACCACGCGCTTGTCGACGCAGGCCGTGGTCCACGTCGTCCAGCCGCGCTTCGAGCCGCCACAAACCATGAACGTGTCGACCTTGCAGTTGCCCGCCTCGTCGCTGGCGCAAAACGACGTCACCGTATCCATCGCCCGCACGGCCGCTTTGGTCATCGGCAGCCGGGCCGGCCACTTCGAATCGCCAGTCCGCAGGAACTTGTCCCACGTGTAAGCGATCAGCGAGTCTTCTTTGCGGCCGCGCTTTTCGTCTTTGAACACCACCGGCTGGTTCGGCACCATCTTCAGCTCGGTCACCACCCCGCCCGATTGCTTGGCGATACTGGCCATGATTCCCTCGGGCTTCGTCGGCGGGTCGCCGCCGTTGCTGCCGCCGGAGATGTACAGCAATCCGGTCGAGTGCTTCACTTCGTCCGGCACGCAAACGATCATCCAGTGCTGCCAGACCGGGTTTTCCACCTCGTCGGTCGTCAGCCAGGTTTGCGACGTCATGTCCAACACATACGTCGTCAGCCCGTCGCCCGGGATCTTGCTGACCAGGCTGTACTTATACGCCGGATCCGCCTTGGCGATGTACTCGTCCAGCGGAGTCCGCTCTTCGCCGGCGGCAAGCACCGTCGAGACACAAGACGCCAGCAACAGCGCGACCAGCGCCACGCGACACGATGACCAAACCATTCGGAGATTCTTCACGACGAGTTCTTCCTTTCGCCTTCGGCGGCTTGTGCGAAACCTGGGTCGATCGGCACGGGAATAATCCACGCCGAATCGAGTTCTAACGAATGAAGCAAACCTCGAATGTAACTTGGGGCGAACACGCGCTCAACCATGCCGTGTTGCCGGCCACCGGCCGCGCGGGCCAAAACCCGCAATCCGTTGTCCCGCCGGCTGTTGCGCATCCGCGCGATTGACACTCGCCGGCCGCAGGGGATAGAATCGCCGTCGATCAAGACGTATTGATGCGTCGCTTGCCAAATCCTCGATCCACACGAGGTGCCGAACATGTTCAGGATCCACTCCGGTACGACGGGCCGCTACTGCGACGGCATGACCCGCCGCAGCTTCGTCCAGTTGGGCGTTGCGGGCATGGCGTCGGTGGGGCTGCCGCAGTTGCTGCGGGCCAAGGATGCCTCCGCCCAAAACGGGCTGCCCAACAAGGACACGCGGGTCATTCTCCTCTGGCTCGACGGCGGGCCGGGCCACATGGACATGTACGACATGAAGCCCGAGGCTCCGGCCGAGTATCGCGGCCTCTGGAACCCCATCCGCACCAACGTGCCGGGCATCGAGATCAGCGAGCTGTTCCCCCGCCAGGCGAAGATCGCCGACAAGTTCTCCATCATCCGCTCGCTGCACCACGACACGGGCGACCACTTCACCGGCGGCCACTTCATGCTCACGTCGCGCGGCGGCGTGAGCGGCGGCAACAACGCCGGCCGCTACCCCTCGATCGGCGCGATCGCCACCAAGGTGCTCGGCCCGCGCAATCAAGGCATGCCGCCGTACGTCGCGGTCCCGATCGCCGCCACGATCGGTCTGCGTCCCGGCTACTTCGGCGCCAACTACCTGGGCATGTCGCACAATCCATTCGAGACCAACGGCAACCCCAACGACGCGAATTTCCAGGTCGGCAACATCCAACTGCCCGGCCCGATGACGATCGACCGCTTGTCCGACCGCCGCGGCCTGCTTGCGCACTTCGACCGGCTGCGCCGCGACGTCGACCACTCCGGCGCGATGGACTCGATGGACCGCTTCGACCGCAAGGCCTACGACATGGTGGCCGGCGGCGCCGCGCGCAAAGCGTTCGACCTTTCGCTAGAAGACGACGCCACGCGCGATCGTTACGGCCGCAATCCCTGGGGCCAGAGCACGCTCTTGGCCCGCCGGCTGGCCGAAGCCGGCACCACCTGGGTCAGCGTTCACATGGGCGGCTGGGACAATCACTGGGATCTCAAGAACGCGATGGAGAACTACCTGCCGCGAATCGACATGCTGCTCTCGTCGCTGTTGACCGATCTGTCCGATCGCGGACTGCTCGAAAGCACGCTGGTCATCATGTGCGGCGAGTTCAGCCGCACGCCGCGCATGAACGACGGCGGCAACGGCGGGCCTCCGGGCAGCATGGGCACGCCGGGGCGCGATCACTGGGGCAACGCCATGTTCACGCTGCTGGCCGGCGGCGGCATTCAGGGCGGGCGCATCGTGGGCTCAACCAATCGCCTGGGCGAAGTGCCCAAGGATCGCCCGGTCGAACCGTGCGACCTGCACGCCACGATTTATCGCCAGTTGGGGATCGACCCAAGCATCCACTTCCTCGACCACGCCGGCCGCCCGGTCCCGGCCATCGACCGCGGCGAAGTCATTGGGGAGTTGCTGTAAGGGTTTCGCCCAGGACTGCGGTAGTTCACGGCTCGCACTGACATTCGCGGTGCACGTCAAGCGGACTACCCTCGCTGGCGCGTCGGGTTAGTGTGCATGTTCGTACTCCCACCAACCCGCAGCGCAAGCTAGGGCTCTTCGTTCGCCTCGCATACGGCGCGTACAGTGCGCTTTCAGGTGGACGGCGACATCGCCTTACAATCCCATCGGTTCGTCGAACATGCCCTCGAGCACCGAAGGTGCGCTTCATACCAGCCAGGGGCAACGCCCCAGGAATGCGTTTGATGTGATGGCGGACAATTGCGCAATCCAGCAGGAGGCAAATGTCAGGTGCGCGGAAACAAATGTGACCGACGATCGGCGTCACGGGCAAGATTCGCTAAGAAGACCCCGAAGTCAAAATCCTCTTCCTCAACGAAGGGAGTTGGATCGTTCTCGAACATCGGCGCAAATGCGCCCTCATATTCGGACTCCAGAACCACTGTCCCGTTCTTCGCAATTGTTATAGTCGGTGAAGCGCCATCACGAGTAATATGGACCGATAGGTGATCATCAAACTCCACCACCAAATTGTCTATACGCAGAAACAGTGCATCCTGTTGTCGATAAAGCACAACCAGGTGGTCTCCCAGGTTGCAGAACGCTCCGACTTCGTGCCGTGAACTCGTCGAACCTCCTGTCTGCTGTGGACAATTCGAAAGAGTGCCACTCACGGGGTCGAAATCTGCGACGTCTTTGTAACTCTTGAATGACCTAACGAACATGCCGGTACCGTGATACTAGAAGTCAATGTCTCCACCGCCAGGTCGTGCAGCACTATCGATGATCTGCTCCCACGTCTTAAATCGGCGTAACCTTTCAACCGTGGGACCTAACGGATCATTGTAGCAGTGTTGAGGCAGTCGTAGGTCAGGACTCGTCCTGACATTCGTCGGGCGATCAACCGGATTCTGCCAGGGTGAGCCCTGGCCTACGCCTGTCAAGACCCGTTTTTAGGCCAGCGCGCGAAAGTGTTGCGGCGCGCTTTGCGAAGCGCACACGCGCGACGCACGAAACTTTTTGCGCCGAGTGGCCTAATTCCGTCGTTGATCGCCAGCGCAGTTTCGGTACAGTGAAATG
>ERZ869936.68-NODE-68-length-162087-cov-8.312741_pt1 | contig 162087 bp, 127 predicted proteins | sample MGYA00520876_ERZ869936 | MGnify/ENA primary metagenome ERZ869936 (study PRJEB32218, sample SAMN09650985) | biofilter metagenome | isolation source: enrty point of leading RO module | place: Saudi Arabia: Thuwal, RO plant located on Red Sea | collected 2016-02-17 ...
GGATCGCTGCAACCGCGGCAAGGTTCGCGGGCGCCATCGACGCATCGAGGGCATGCTCCATGATAGAGGCCTCAGGACGGACAAGTACGCAACGCCAAGACGCAAAGGCGCTAAACCGCCGAGAGGATTGGATTCTTATGCTTTGCGTCTCTGCGTCTCTGCGTTTCCTCCTCGTCCTTCGTCGTGCCTGGAGTCTCATGGCTCGCGCCTCGCAAAGTGGCCGAAAACCGGGTTTGCGGATGCGGGCCGAATGTGCTTTCTGGTACGTGGTGGGCTTTGCACGCAGGTGGCGGAGTTGTTCCAAAGCGGCCGGCCCGCGCGGGCCCTCGGCCGGCCGCCGCAACCTCGGCCGCCCGTGCACCTTGCGTCCCAAGCTCGCCCGGCCCCCGGCGAACAGCTAGAGGGCCAAACAAATCGTTTTCGTTCACCAGGCCGAAAAAGTCGAAAAAAGCCATGACCATTTTGGCCGCAATTCTCTTGGTGGTTTTCGTCGTCGTGAGTTGGGGGTCGCAGTTCGTGGGGCTGCCGGGCACGTGGATGATCGTCGGCGCGGCGGCGCTCTATGCCTGGCTGGTGCCGCCGGAGTCGTACCTGGCCATCACTTGGGCGACCGTGGCCGTGCTGGCCGTGTTGGCGGTGGTGGGCGAGGTGCTGGAGTTCGTCGCCGGCGCCGCGGGCGTTTCCACCGCAGGCGGCAGCCGCCGCGGGGCGGTGCTGGCGATCCTCGGCTCGATCGTCGGCGGCATCATCGGCATGTTCGTCGGACTGCCGGTGCCGGTCATCGGCTCGGTGCTGGCGGCCGTGCTGTTCGGCGGTTTGGGAGCCTTGGCCGGCGCCGTGGTGGGCGAAACCTGGAAGGGCCGCGACCTGGACACGAGCCTCGTCATCGGCAAGGCCGCTTTCGTCGGACGCCTGTTGGGCACCGTGGCCAAGGTCATCGTCTGCACGCTGATGACCGTCGTGACGATCGGCGCCGTCGTCATTCCCTAGCCGCCGCGTCCTCACCCGGGGCGTTCAAGCGGTCGATGAAGCGGTCGACCGCCGCGTAGAACTCCGCGGTGCGCGGGTCGTTGTGGTCGCCGCCTTCGATCGTGACCAGTTCCTTCGGCTCGCCGGCAGCTTCGTGCAGGCGCTGGCCGATCTCGTAGGGGATGATCGTGTCGGCGTCGCCGTGGACCTGCAGGAGCGGGCCGCGATAGCTCCCGATCTTGGCGGCCGAATCCAACCGGGTCCGCATCAGCAGCCGCACGGGCAGCCACGGGTAGTGGTACGCGGCCACGTCGGGCAGCGAGGTGAAGGTGTTCTCCAGGATCAGGCCCGCCGCGCCGTCGCGGGCGGCCAGGTCGACCATCACGCCGCCGCCGAGCGATTCGCCCAAGAGCACGATGTCGCCCTCGGCCACGCCGGTGCGCTGGGCCAGCCACTGTCGCGCGGCCCGGGCGTCGGCCAGCACGCCGGCTTCCGAGGGCGAGCCCGTGCTGCGGCCGTAGCCGCGGTAGTCGAAGATCATGGCCGCGATCTGCCGCCTGTGCAGCTGTTGCAGCAGATCGTAGCGATGGCTCAGGTTGCCCGCGTTGCCGTGGGCGATGAGCACCAGGGCCCGCGGATCGTCGCAGTGAACGTACCAGCCGTGCAGCTTCGTGCCGTCGGCCGCCTCGAACCAGGCGTCTTCGAACTCGAGCCCCGGCGGATGCCAGATCCCCTCGGGATACGCGGAAGGAAAGAAGATCAGCGAGTTTTCCATAGCCAGCATGATAAGCACCAGCACCAGATATCCAACCACCAGCGTCGCCACCGCGCGCGTCGCACGGCGGAGCCGCCCGGGGGTCGGCGCGGAAGCTTCGGTGCGGCGGTCTGCGGCTTCGATATCCGACGGTCCTGACACTTGAAACCTCTGCGTCCGCTCAGCGCGGATCGCTCGTTCCGCCTGAACGGTCCTTGTCGGCGACAGCCGGTTGCCTGCGATGCTCGAGCGAAACCCGCAGCCCGCCTTTGGGCCTGATCGAGATCAGCGGCTCAGGCTCGACCACACCCTGGTCGGCGGCTAGGCGCAAGCGAAACCGCTGTAGCACGGTGGCCAGGATCAGCACCATCTCCATGGTGGCGAAACCGGCACCGATGCAGGCGCGCGGTCCGCCGCCGAAGGGGATGTAGGCAAAGGGCGGGATCTCGTCGATGCGCGTGGGGGCAAACCGCTCGGGATCGAACGCGTCGGGGTCGGGGAAGAACCTTGCGTCGCGATGCGTGACCCAGGGAAAGATGTAAATCCAGGCACGCGGTGGAATCGTGTAGCCCCCCAGCTCCACGCTGGATACGACTTCGCGCGGAAAGAGCATCCAGGTGGGCGGATACAGCCGCATCGATTCCTTGACCACCATCTCCGCATACGGCAGTCGGGCGACGTCGCCGTACGTCGCCGCACGGCCGGACAGCACCGCATCGGCCTCGTCGATCAGCCGCGCTTCGATCTCGGGATGCCGAGCCACGAGATACCAGGTCCAGGCGAGCGCCGCCGCGGTCGAGTCGTGGCCGGCGTTGAACAGCGTGATCGCTTCGTCACGGGCCTGCTGGTCGGTCATGCCGCGGCCGTCGCCGTCGTTGTCCACGGCCAGCAGCAGCATCGAGAGCAAATCGCCCCGATCCCCGCCCGAGGCCCGGCGCTGGCGGAGCACGCGCCAGGCCATGTCGTCCAGCGTGCGAATCGCCCACCGCTTGCGGCGCTTGCTGGCCAGGGGGAGCCAATCGGGCAAGTGCCAGGGATAGCCGGCTTCGCGAACGACGGTCTCCGAGACGATCCGCACGGCCTCGCCGAGCCGCTCGGTCTGGCCTTCGACTTCGACGCCGAACAGCGTCTTGGCGATGATCTCGAGCGTAAGCCGCGTCATCGCCTCGGCCGCGTCGATCGATTGGCCGCTCTGCCAGCCGTCGAGCATCCGCCGGGTGTATTCGACGGTGACTTGGGCGTAGGCCTCGAATCGCCCTGTGGCAAAGGCCGGTTGCACCAGCCGACGCTGGCGTCGCCAGTAGTCGCCTTCGCTCAGCACGAGGCCGTTGCCGTCGATGGCTCGCAGCGGCCCGGCGACGAATTCCGGCCGCCTGAAGTGCTTGTGCCGGGTCGACAGCACCTCGTGAATCAGTTCCGGCTCGTTAACCAGGTAGGCCCGCAGGGGACCCATGCGAAAGTAAACCAGGTCGCCATAGGTCCGCGCAAGATGCGTGGCCAACTGCAAGGGCCGCGCTCGAAACTCGCGGGCGAGTCCCAAACCAAGCAGTGCATCTTTAGGACCGCGAGGACGCGCGGACATCCTGGCATTCCTCCGGGGCGATCGTGCCGAGGCCGAGGCACCTAAAGTATAGCGCACGTCGGGCCGCGAGTGGGAGCCGGGCCAGCAGCAGAGACACCGTGTCGGTGTCGGTGAAAAAGAAAACAGCCGGAAGCGGTCGAAGCGGACCGCGCCGGCTGTGTGTGCTGGGGAACTAGAGCTTTATCTAAATCCGCCTATTGACGTGGCTTCCTACGCCAACGTCGCAGAGCGGGGGTGGCCATTGCAAAGATGCCAAGTCCAAGTAGTGTGGCCGTGGCCGGTTCAGGAATCACAGTCACGTGGGCCCCGATAGCTCCGCTGAAGAACGGGCCGGGAGGCACGAGGGTATTGATAGTCAATTCAAACGGCTGGCCGCCGATATTCATCACGGGAATCGGATCGATGTTGAAGGTGCTCATGTTCACCTTTCGTCCGGATCCGATCGTGCCGCTGACCGTGCCGTGGACATCAAACGTGCCGCTACCCAGCAGCGTGCTGGCGGTCGTGTCGCCGTCGTAGTTGTCAATGTTGACGTGGAAGGTGAACTCGATGCTGACGGTCTGGCCGGGCGTTGCGTTCACTACCAGCACGTCGATTAAACCGAAGATGATATCGGTTCCGATGCCCGAGCCGTCGAGATTTTCGATCTGCCCGGTGGTATCGAGCCCGGTGATCTGAATCGGAGTGCTGGCCGGCGTCATGATGGTGACGAAGTTGGTACTGTTATCCATCACCGTGGACCCGGCGGGCACGACGGCGCCTATGTCCGTCGTGGTCGAGTATTGGAAGAACTCCGCGGATGCCGGGCGACAGTACGCCATCACTGCCACGAGCATCAGGAGCCCCACAAGGATTCGGGGCAACGTGCGAGTTGCTGAACTCAAGGTCATATCCTGTTCCTGCTGTTGGCGACTGAGTTGGTTGAACTTAGGTGTCTGCTTCTTTATGTCGAACCGCGCGCGGCGCGCATGCCCAGGTGCAAGCGAGCACGGGGGGGACCCATGAAACCGTGGGGAACCGAGGAGGGCGGTCAGCGCAACGCGCAGACGAAATGCCACACGACAGTGCCCAACGGGGCTTTGGAAAACGAGAGCTGGAAAGAAGGCACCAAAAGGTGCAACGCGGGTTACCGCGTTAAAAAAGCTCTCAGTTCAGAGTCATTAGCAAGCGTACCGGCGTATCTTCGCCCGGTGATCTTTTGGTTTGCGATCGTGCCTATACTTTAGCGAGAACCCGTTTCGTGTCAAGCAATGTGCCAAACTTTTCTGAAAATTCGCCAGCTAGCGTCACGAAACCTCGAAAAAACACGGAGAAAAGGCCGGTCAGCACTTTTCGCCGCCGCGCCGGGTTTTTGGCTTCTCAGCCCAAGCCCGGGCTGCCGGAGTCGGCGTCGGGGGCTCTCGGCGGGGCCTCATTCTCCAGGGCGGTCTGCACCCGCGTCAACACGCCCTGGGGCGGGCCGCGGAAGTGTTTGCGCTCGTAGCCGAACCACACGATGGCCGTCAACAACAGCGCGCCGGGCACCGTCCATAGATTCTGCTCGTTCGGCGGCTGCACGCCGATCAGCACAATCAGTCCGCAGCCGATCACCGACAGCACGGCCATCGCGCGGTACAGCGTGCCGCCCATGCTCCATACGCCCATCGTCGTCCACGTGCGCCCGTAGGCGAACAGTCCCAGGAAGTTGGGGATCACATAAGAGATATAGAGAAAGATCGTACAAGCGCCGGTGATCGTGGAGTACGTTCCTGAGTGCACGACGAAGGCCACCGACAACAATGCCACGCTCCAAATGGCAACCGCCGGCGTGCGGAAGCGGCGGCTCACCTGACGCACGCGCGCCGAAAGCGGCAACCCGCCGTCGCGGGCAAAGGCATACGCCATCCGCGAAGCCGAGGTGACCGTGGCCAGGCCGCAAAAGAACTGGGCGATGACGATCCCTACGGCCAACACGCGCCACACGCCTGTGGGCAACACGTGCTCGACGATCCAGTGGAACGAGTTGTCGCCCTCGGCGGCGGCCTCGTCCATGTCGGGAATGGCCACGACGATCGCCATCAACATGACCCAACCAAAAATGCCCGAGACGGCTACCGAGCGGACGATGCCCCGCGGCACATGGTACGAGGCGCCGATCGTTTCTTCGGCCGTGTGCGCCGAGGCATCGAAACCGGTGATCGTGTACGCCGGCAGCAGGAAGCCCAGCAGAAACAGCCAGGCCAGATTGCCCGTGGCGGGCCACACGTCGCCGCCGGCGGTGCCGCTGTAATTAGTGAACGTCACCAGCCGCGCGGCGTCGTAGCTCGTGGCCCAGACGAGCATGGCCACCGTCAGAATCGAGGCCACCAACAGAATCCAATAGCCGCTGAAGTCGACCAGCAGGGCCGTGATGCGGATGCCCAGGTGATTGAGCAGGGCCTGCGTGCACGTGATGGCCAACACGCCGACAAGCTGTGCGGTCAAGCGGGTCGAGGGGTCCCAATCGTCGATCCCCACCGAAAACGCGGGCGACAGAGCCCGCATGGCAAACTCGTAGCAGCCGACGTTGATGGCCGCGAGCACCGTGATCAGCCCCGCCAGGTTGAACCAGGCCGTGAGCCATCCCCAGCCGCGGCCGCCGAGAATCGCGGCCCAGTGATAGAGTCCGCCCGCGGTCGGAAAGGCCGAGGCGATCTGGGCCATGGCCAGCGCCACGCACAGCGACATCAGGCAACTGAGCGGCCAGCCCAAGCCGATCGACGCTCCGCCGACGCTCGATAACCCGAGCGGAAACGAGGTGATGCCGCCGGCCACGATGCAGATGATCGACAGCGAGATGGCGAAGTTCGAGAACCCGCTCATCCGCCGCAGCAATTCCTGGCTGTAGCCCAGGCTATTGAGCAGTTGGACGTCCTGGGCGGCGATTTCCGCGCGGCGGCGGTCGAGTTCCTCGGGCGAGTTGGGGGCAGCGGGCTCGTCGGGCATGAATCATCCACTAGGTCGCAACAGAGCGCGTGCCGACTTCACGCGACAGGAGGGAGAGGCGCGGTTCGAGGGCTCGCGTCGGCAAGCCACGCCCGCGCACGGCGAAGATTATCGCCGCAGCTCGTCTAGCTGACAACCTCCGCCGCGTCCGAGGGCACGGGGTCGCGGCCCGCGGGCGTGCGTCGCGAGAGCACGACGCGAATGCCGTAGCGCGGCCGCAGCGTCAGCACGGGGCTCATGCGAATTTCCTGATCGGGCACCAGCCGCATCGACCACTCGCGGGCGATCGTGGCCAGCACCAACACGGCCTCGAGCATCGCAAACGTGTTGCCGATGCACACGCGCGGTCCGCCGCCGAAGGGAAAGTACGACATCTTGGGCCGCCGGGCTACGCGCTCCGGCAACCAACGCTGGGGTTCGAACGCCTCGGGACGCTCGAAGAACCGCCCGTCGCGGTGCATCACCCATTGGCTCATGAAGATCGTGGTTCCTGCGCGAACGGGATAGCCGCCCAGCTCGAAGTCGGCCACGGGCGCCCGGCCGATGACGAACGCCGGCGGAAACAGCCGCATCGACTCCTGCACGATCCGCTCGGCCAGCTTCAGCCGCGGAATGTCGGCTACCGTCGGCACGCGGCCGTCGAGCTCGCGATCGAGCTCCTGCGCGAGTTCTTGTTGAATGTGCGGGTGCGTGGCCAGCAGGTAGAACGTCCACGACAGGGCGATGGCCGTGGTTTCGTGGCCGGCCAGCAGAAACGTGCGGGCCTCGTCGGCCAACTGCTCGTCGGTCATCTGGCTGCCGTCATCCTCGTCGCGAGCATGCAGCATCATCGACAGCAGATCCTTGCGCGGCACGGCCTCGCGCCGCCGCTTGTCGACGATTTCCTGCACGACCCGATTCAACCCGCGCACGGCGGCCCGAGCGCGGCGATTGCCTCGCGTGGGAATCCAAGAGGGCAGGGGGACCATGCGGCGGAAGTTGGTGCTGAAGCTTCGCAAGACCAGCAAGAGCGAATCGCCGATGTCACCCGACTGCTCGGTCACGTCGGCGCCGAACAGCGTGCGGGCCACGATGTCGAGGGTCACTTGCATCATGTCGGCGTGGATGTCACGCGTCTGCCCGTCCTGCCAGCCGGACAACATTCGCTGCGTCGAGCCGACCATGTCGGAACCGTAGCCGGCGATGCGTTCGGCCTGAAACGCGCCGGCGGCCAGGCGGCGCTGGCGGAGCCAGAACGTGCCTTCGCTGGTCAGCAGCCCGTTTCCCAGCACCGCCCGGGTGAAGCGGAAGGGAAACGGCTTGACGAAGTTCTTGTTGTGCTTGACCAACACCTGCTCGATCAGGTCGGGATGGTTGGCCAGAATCGCCCGGCGATGTCCGAGGCGAAACGACGACACGTCGCCGTACTCGCGAGCGCAGCGGGTGAGAAAGCCCAGCAGGTCGCTATAGAACTCGCGGAAGTGGCCGCTGAACAAACGGGCTGGCGGACCGGGCGGGCGAGCGGGGGTCATGGCGTCAGCATGCTAGGTTTCAAGGAGATGCGCCGCGGGGAAAGCAGTAGAATAGCATGATATCCGATGCGTCACTGTTCGCCGAGGAGCCGTTGATGACCCTGAACCTCCCGCCCGACGTGCAGCAGCTCGTCCAGGACCGACTGGCCACGGGCAATTACAACTCCGCAGAGGAAGTCCTGCGTGCTGCCCTGCTCAGCTTGGCGGAGGAGGATGAGGACCTCCGCGCTATCCAGGAGGCGATTGACGAAGCACGGACCGGCGCCGAGGAACTGTCGATGGAAGAGGTGGCCAATCGCATTCGCGGCGGCAAGTCAGCTCGATCATGACCTATCGAGTCGTCATTCTGCCCTTCGAGAATGCGCACGCCTGGGCGGAACAGCATGCTCCGGAAACCGCCGACGACTCCTAGTGGCCCATGTCTCGGCTCATCGTGGCAAGCTGCCATCCGCCGACGAGGCAACGGCCCGCAGCAACTCGAGGAAGCCTTGGCCATCACTCTCGAGCCGGGCTTCGAGCTTGTCGGTGCAGTCGCAGGTCGAGCAGGCCCAGGGTTCGGTGCCGTTCTCGTCGCGGCACTTGTGTCGGGCGTGGGCGTCCTGCACCTTGACCAGTTCGAAGTACTCTTCCCAATACGGATGTTCCTCTTCCAGCGGCGTGGGACAGTAGCAGACCTCGACCCAGCGAACCGATCCGTCGTCGCGCAGGCGGGCGGAGGTCATGTTGCGCAGGTACTCGCCGCCGGCCACCGAGCCCTCGCCGAGCGAACCGTCTTCGATGGCCTGGAGCAGGGCCGCTTCGCAACCGGGTTTGACGCGAGCCGTGACGAGGTAGCGCATGGAGGTACCGAAAGAAACAGGGGAGTGCCTCAGGCATTATTCGCGCCGAGGGTGGCCGCGACCACCCGGGTAAGTAGCAGGCTCACTCCGTGAGCCGTCGCAGCACCCCGCCGGATATCCTACCGCCGCTAGAATCGACCGCACCAAGTGACTCTCTGTCGCGCACGGCACCACGACACTTCTGCGACGGCTCACGGAGTGAGCCTGCTACTTAAAGTTGTCGCGGCTATTCATGCGGCGCCGAAGCCGGTGGCCCGGTTGTAGAGCTTCTCGCGCGTGGCCCAGAGACCGGCGGACGGGGTGGGGATGAAGAAGAAGCGTTCGCCGTCGGCGGTGGTCTGCCAGCCTTCGGTGTGCTTGTCGGGCTGGTAGCGGGCCAGCGTTTCGGCCAGGTCGGCGCAGCGAAAGTGGACGCCTTCGACTTCCTCGCGGCTCAAGTGGCCGGGGGCGTAGGTGATCGTGAAGCGGCCTTCGGACGAACCGTGGATCAGGTGCGCGGTGGCGTGGGCCAGGTCCTGCATATCGGCTTCGGTTTGATAGCCGGCTAGGGCCCGCGGCGTGCCGCAGTAGCCGTACTTGCGGATCAAGGCGTCCACGTCGGGCTGCTCGCCGAAACGCTTGAGGCCTGGGGCGATGATCACCAACTCGCCGCCGTCGGCCAGGGCCATCCGCGTGCGGTAGACGGCCTTGTTGGCGACCCAGGTGCTGACGAACTCGTCGGCCTGCATCACGCAGACCATCTTCTTCACCGGTTGCTCAAAGACGGTGATGTTTTCCTCACGCGATTGCCGGGCCGCGGCCAGGTAGGTTTCGAGATCATCGCCGACGTGCACGCCGGTGTGCACCAGCTCGTCTTGGTCGTTGCGGGCCAGCACGACCTGCACGTACAGATCGGGGAGCTTGCCGAGCAGATCGTCTTCGGCTTTGTTGAAGCAGGCGCGGGTGGGCGTGACGAGGTTGCCGAGGTTGTTTTCGATGCCGCAGGTGGCCGAGAGCATGTGCGAGGCGCAGATCGTGTCCTTGCCGCCCAGCCCGATGAAGTAGTTCTTGTTGTGGTTGGCAAAGCCCAGCACCTCGTGCGGCACGACGTGGCCGACGTTGATCACCAGGTCCCAGGGCTCTTCCATCAGCATGCGATTGAGCTGGATGGGGATGGCCCAGTCGGCGACGCCGCCGCAGGCCTCCCCTACGAACTCGGCCGAGACTTCGCCCAAATCGACGCAGCCGCCGCGCCAGTCGTGGGCGTGGATCCGCTCCTCGGGGATGGAGCCGAACATCCGCTCGTTTTCCTCGCGCGTGTGCGGCACGTGCTGGCCGAGCGTGGGAATGACGTGCACCTCGGCCTCGGGCGCGAACTCGTGATAGAGCAACTCGGTGAGCCGGCCGGCGCCGCTGTGCGCTCGGGTGATGTCCGGCGGCAGCAGCAGCACGCGTTTGGGTCGCTGGCAGATGTGCTGCCGTGCTTCGGCCGCGGTCTGCTTCATCAGCTCTTCGAGCCGCGGCCAGGAAATATGCGACGCAGTTTCAGAGATCCAGGGCATGAGCGAGTTTTTCGGAAGTGAAATCGGTTGGAGTACGGTTGGCGTGAACGGCCCCGGTTTAGCCCGGAGCCACCGGCGAGGGCGCGTCCGTCGCCGCGCTAGAATGTTTCCTGTCTTCGAGCGATCACTTCTTCCACGCCCGGGCGACTTCGACCAGCGTGCGGACATATTGTCCGCTGCCGCCGGCGTCGATCCAGGGCCGGGGCTTCTCGCGAAACGCGGGGCCGGCCAGGTCGATGTGGGTCCACGACGTGTCGCCGATGAACTGTTCGAGGAACTTGGCCGCCGTGATCGCTCCGGCCCAGCGTCCTTCGCCGACGTTCTTGATGTCGGCCACTTCGCTCTTGATCAGGTCGTCGTAGATTTCCGGATACATCGGCAGCTCCCAGACCGGCTCGCCGACCTTGCGGGCCGCACCGGCAACGGCATCGCACCAGGGCGGGTCGTTGGTCATGAGGCCGGCCACTTCCATGCCCAGGGCCACGATGACGGCGCCGGTGAGCGTGGCCAGATCGATGATGTGCTCGGCGCCCAACTCCACGGCCACGTCGAGGGCATCGGCCAGCACCAGGCGTCCCTCGGCGTCGGTGTTGTGCACTTCGATCGTGCGGCCGTTGCGGGCGGTGAGCACGTCGCCGAGCTTCATGGCCGCTGGGCCCGTCATGTTTTCGACCAGTCCGGCGATGCCGATCACGTTGATCGGCAGCTTGAGCGCGGCAATGGCCTGCACGGCGCCGAGCATCGTGCAGGCGCCGGCCTTGTCGCACTTCATGGTGAGCATGGCCTCGGAGGGCTTGAGCGACAGGCCGCCCGAGTCGAAGGTGACGCCTTTGCCGACGATGGCCAGCGGCGAATCGCCTTTGCCGCCGCCGTTGTACTTGAGAATCACGAGCCGAGCCGGGCGGCTCGAGCCCTTGGCCACGGCCAGCAGGGCGTTGCACTTTTCGGCGGCGAGCTTCTTCTCGTCCCAGACCTCGATTTCCAGCCCGTGGTTTTCGGCCACTTCGGCGGCGCGGAGGGCGAATGTTTCGGGATAGATCTCGTCGGCCGGGCTGTTGACGAGGTTGCGGGTGAGGTTGACCGCGTTGCCCAAGATGCGGCCTGAGTCGATGGCCGCGGCGTTCTTGGTGGACCAGTGGATCGTCTGGAAGGGATGGCGTTTCTTTTCGGCACGGTGAATGTCCTGTCCCAGGCAGCCGACCAGGGCCCCGGCCACGCCGCTCTCGCTTTGTTCGGCGTTCCAGCCCTCGTCGAGATAGAACGCCACGTCGGAGCGCGACTTGGCCGCCAGCGCTCGCGACGCCGCGGCCGCACAGCGAAAAGCCTCGCCGGTGTTGAACGCGTCTTTCTTGCCCAGCCCGACCAGCAGCGCCTGCTTCGCCTGGCCCATGGGCACCAGCAGCGGCGCGGTTTCGTAGCTGCCGCCGGAGAACTCCTTGCGGTCGATCAGCCCGCGCACGGCGCCGCCGAGGGCCTTGTCGACTTCGGCGGTGGCGCCTGCCAGGGGAGCGTCTTCGTAGATGCCGACGGCCAGGGCATCGGCTGCGGTTTCCAAGGGACTGGAAGAGAGCGACTGAATCTGCACGGCGAACCTCATGCGGCGAAGGCGGACAGCGGGCGGAAACACGCATTTTAGCCGGCGCTTTGCGGTTAGCCCAGGGTGCCCGTCGCGGTTACTCCCGGGTGAGCGGGGGAGGCGCGGCTCCTCTTGGACGGCACGCGAGGCTTGCCGTAAGCTAGCGAGGAACATGGGGTATCGCACGCTACGCGCTTGTGTCAGCGACTTGGAAGCCAGCGGCCAGTTGGTGCGCATCGAGCAGCCGGTCGATCCGTATCTCGAGGCCGCGGAAATCCAACGCCGCGTGTTTCAGGCCGGTGGTCCGGCCGTGTACTACGCGCAGGTGCGGGGCTGCCGCTTTCCGATGGTCAGCAACCTGTTCGGCACGATCGACCGCGTGCGCTACATCTTTCGCGACACGCTGGCCGATGTCCGCCGACTGGTGGAACTGAAAGCCGATCCCACGAGCCTGGCCCGCAAACCGTGGCAGCACGCGCGGCTGCTTGGGGCGCTATGGCACATGCGGCCGCGGCGCGCCAGTTCGGGCGCCGTGCAGGCGCACGAAACGACGATCGGCCAGTTGCCGCAATTGCAGTCGTGGCCCGACGACGGCGGGGCGTTCATCACGCTGCCGCAGGTGCTCAGCCAAGACCCGCTGCGGCCGGGGCTCGAACATGCGAATCTCGGCATGTATCGGGTGCAGCTTTCCGGCGGGCAGTACCAGCCCGACCGCGAAATCGGCATGCACTATCAGATTCATCGCGGCATTGGTGCTCACCACGCCGCGGCGCTGGCGCGCGGCGAGGAGCTGCGGGTGAGCATCTTCGTCGGCGGCTCGCCCGCCATGTCGGTGGCGGCCGTGATGCCGCTACCCGAGGGACTTTCGGAGCTTTCGTTCGCCGGGGCGCTGGCCGGACACCGCATTCCGATGGTCACCGGCGGCGCATCGCCAGTTTACGCCGAGGCCGATTTCTGCATCACCGGGCGCATTGAGCTCGATCGGCAACTTCCCGAAGGCCCGTTCGGCGATCACCTGGGATACTACAGCCTGGCGCACGACTATCCCGTGTTGCGGGTCGACAAGGTGTGGCATCGCGAGGGGGCGATCTGGCCGTTTACGGTCGTGGGCCGTCCGCCGCAGGAAGACACCATGTTCGGCGAACTGATCCACGAGCTGACCGGGCCGGCGATTCCCAGCGTCATCCCGGGGCTGCACGCCGTGCACGCGGTCGACGCCGCCGGCGTGCATCCGCTGCTGCTGGCCATCGGCAGCGAGCGCTACACGCCGCAGAGCGAACGCCGCCGGCCGCAGGAACTGTTGACCACGGCCAACGCGATTCTCGGGCAGGGGCAACTCTCGCTGGCCAAGTACCTGTGGATCGCCGCCCGCGAGGACGATGAGAATTTGGACGTGAACGACGTTGAGGCCTTCTTCGCCCACGTGCTCCGCCGCGTCGACTGGGCGCGCGACCTGCACTTTCAAACCGAGACGACGATCGACACGCTCGATTACTCCGGTGGCGCGCTGAACCAGGGATCAAAGGTGGTGATCGCGGCGGTCGGGCCGACGCTGCGCGAGTTGCCGACCCGCGCGGACGACGTGCGACTGCCGGCGGGGTTCGGGCCGGCACGGTTGTGCCTACCGGGCGTGCTGGCCGTGGCGGGGCCGCCGCTGGAGGCGGCAGAGCAGGGGTGCGAATCGCGTGTCGAGGCATTCTGCCGGGCGATCGCTCCGGATGACGCCATCCGCGGTTTCCCACTGCTGGTAATCGTTGACGACGCCGAATTCGCGGCGCGTACCCTGAACAACTTCTTGTGGGTCACCTTCACGCGCAGCAATCCGGCGGCCGACGTGTACGGCGTCGATGCCTTCGTGCATCAAAAACACTGGGGATGCCGCGGGCCCCTGGTGATCGATGCCCGGGCGAAGCCGCACCACGCGCCGCCGCTGGTGGAAGATGCGGAGACTACGAAACGCGTCGACGCGCTGGGTGCGGGGGGCGGCCCGCTGGCCGGCATCATTTAAGAGGTGCGTTGCTCGTGGAGGAACCGCTCATCTATCTCAGCCCGGCGGGCCGGTGGTTGATCCTCGGCTGGACGTTCGCACTGGGGGCCGCCATCGGCAGCTTCCTGAACGTCGTGGCCTATCGTCTCCCGCGGGGATTGAACCTGAGCCGGCCGGGATCGCGGTGTCCCTCCTGCGGCCGCGCGATTCGCTGGTACGACAACGTGCCGATCGCCGGCTGGCTGTGGTTGCGGGGGCGCTGCCGCGAGTGTCGCGCCTCGATTTCGCCGCGCTATCCGATCGTCGAAGCCATCGCGGCCGTCTGCGCCTTTGTCGTCGCCTGGGCCGGCATCTACGACATGCCGGAGGTCGACGGGCTGGCCTACGCACTGGCGCCGGTCTGGATCGCCTGGCGGCTGGTGTTGGTGTTCGTCTTGCTGTGCGCGGCGCTGTTGGAATGGGACGGCAACGTCGCCCCGCCGCGAATGGCGCTGGCGGCCGGCCTGGTGCTGTTGATCTTGCCCGTGCTGTTTCCAGGATTGCGGGCGCCGTGGGTCAGCGAGTCGGTTCGCTTTCACGGACTGGTCGACAGTGGTGCGGCGGCGGCTGCGATGTTGTTGCTCGGCCTGCTTGCCTGGCCTCAAATTCAAACCACGTACCGCCACGGCGAGATGGGCACGGGTGCGACAGCCGTGGGGCAGATGATGCTTGTCGGACTGACGCTGGGCATGGCAGGTGGATCGGCCGCGACTGCGCTGGCGGCCGTGGGAGTGCTGATCTGCCTGGCGGCGGCCTGCTTCTGGAGCCCCGCGGCGCGATTCGGCTGGGCGGCCTGGCTGCTCGCCGGTACGCTGTGCTGGACGGCGATGGCCTCTGTCGCACTTGCGCGCTGGCCGGAGCGGTTCGCAGATCCCAGCCGCACGCTCTTGGTCGCCGGCGTCGTCGTGGCCGCCGCCGCGGTTGTGTCGCGCTTGTTGCCGTCGAGGCCTGCTTTGACCCCGGGCGATGCCTAGCGGAGAGAACGTCGATGGCCCGCTTGACCTTTCACGGGGCTGCCCAAACCGTTACCGGCTCGAAGTATCTCGTCGAGGTCGACGGGGCCCGCGTGCTGGTTGATTGCGGGCTGTTCCAGGGTCTGAAGGAGTTGCGGCTGCGGAACTGGGCGCCGTTTCCCGTCTCGCCGCAGAGCATCGACGCGGTGGTGCTCACTCACGCGCACATCGACCACATCGGCTACCTGCCGCGGCTGGTGCGCGACGGTTTCCGCGGGCCCGTGTTCGCCACGCCGGCCACCGAGTCGTTGGCCGAGTTGCTGCTGCTCGACTCAGCACACAACCAGGAGGAAGAGGCGGCCTACGCGAACCGCAAGGGATACTCCAAGCACAAGCCGGCCCTGCCGCTGTACGACACGGGCGACGCGAAGCGTGCCCTGCGCCGTTTTCGCAGCGTCCATCGTGACGAATGGTTCCACCCCGCGGCCCCGCTGCGAGCGCGGTATCACGACACCGGACACCTGTTAGGCTCATGCATGGTCGAGATCGAGTGGGGCCAGGGCGATTCGCAGCGGCGGATCGTGTTCTCCGGCGACGTGGGCCGCTACGGGGCGCCGTTGTACCACGATCCCCAGCCGCCGCCGGCCTGCGACTACCTGGTGTGCGAAAGCACCTACGGCAACCGCGAGCACCCCGACGTCGATATTCTGGACCAGTTGTGCGACGTCGTGCAGAAATCAATTCGCCGCGGCGGCGTGATGCTGATGGCGTCGTTTGCCGTGGGCCGCGCTCAACAGTTGATCTACCTGTTGCAGGTACTGATGGACGACGGGCGGATTCCGAACATCCCGATCGTGCTCGACAGTCCGATGGCCGCCAGCGGCATGGAAATCTATCGCTACTATGCCTCGGAACACGACCTGTCCGAAGGGCTGACCGTGCGGCCCGACTTTCAGTTCAGTTTCGATCGGGTGCGGATCACGCGCAACGTGGCCGAGTCGAAGGCGGTGAACAAGATGATGGGGCCCGGCGTGATCATCTCGTCCTCGGGCATGATGACCGGCGGGCGGATCCTGCACCACTTGCGGCAACGGTTGCCCGATGAGCGAAACACGATCGTGCTGGGCGGATTCATGGCCGCCGGCACGCGCGGCCGAGCGCTGCAGGAAGGAGCACCGACGATCCGCATGTTCGGGAGCGACGTGCCGGTACGGGCGGCCGTGGTGGAAGTTTCGTCGCTCAGCGCTCACGCGGGCCACAGCGAGTTGTTGCGGTGGCTCGCGCCGCTGCCGCCGCCCCGCCGGGTGTTTCTGACGCACGGTGAGTTGAGCTCGTCGATGGCCCTTGCCGAGGAACTGCACCGCACGCGCGGATGGGATACGCTGGTGCCGGAGCACAGGCAATTCGTCGACCTGGATGCGGACCCTGAACCGGAGCGGTAAGCCGCTCGCTTGCGACTGGCGGAATGGCAATGAACGAACCCGATCCCCGCGTGCAGGAGATTCTCGATTCGCCGAGCTACGTGCTGGCCGAGGAAGATACGGCGCTGTTGGCCCGGCCCGAGCTGCGGCCGGTGCGGTTGCAGCTCGAGCTGCTCAAGCCGGAGATGGCGCTTAACGCGCGCGAAATCAGCTCGACGATCGTAGTGTTTGGCAGCACGCGGATTCTCGAGCGCGAGGCGCTCGAGGAACAGCATCGACTCTACTCGAAAGCGGCCGCGGCCGATCCGCGCGATCGGGCAGCCGCGCGGGCACTCGAGCGCTGTGAGCGGCTGCTGGCCAAGATCCGCTTTTACGACGAAGCCCGCGAGTTTGCGCGACTGGCGTCGATCGAGTCGAAGGCCAACGGCCGGCGCTACGTCGTGGTGACCGGTGGCGGACCGGGCATCATGGAGGCGGCCAACCGTGGGGCGAGCGACGTGGGCGAGCCCTCGGTGGGGCTCAACATCACGCTGCCGCACGAGCAGTTCCCCAATCCGTACATCACGCCGGAGCTGTGCTTCCAGTTCCACTACTTCGCCCTGCGGAAGATGCACTTCCTGTTGCGGGCCCAGGCGCTGGTCGTGTTTCCCGGCGGGTTCGGCACGCTCGACGAGTTGTTCGACGCGCTGACGCTGCGGCAGACCAACCGCATGCAGCGCATCCCCATCATCATGTATGGCCGCGGCTACTGGGAGCAGGCGGTGAACCTGCAGTTCCTGGCCGACGAAGGGGCCATCTCCGACGAAGACTTGGACCTGGTGGCCTATGCCGACACGCCGCAGGAAGCCTGGCAACTGATTCGCGATTTTCCCCGTATCGAGTCACCCCGAGCAAGTGAGTGATCGCATGACACCTCCGGTAATGCAGCCCGTGGCCCTGGTGACCGGCGCCGGCCGCCGTTTGGGCAAGAAGATTGCCGAGTTCCTGGCCGCGCGCGGCTACCGGCTGGCGCTGCACGCCAACGCCTCGCTGGCCGGTGCCGAGGAAACGGCGGGACGCATGCTTGCCGACGGCGGCGATGCCTTGGCCGTCTCGGCCGATCTGCGCGACGAACAGGCCATCCGGGAAATGATCACACGCGTCAACAACCACTTCGGCCGGATCGACGCTTTGGTGAACAACGCCGCGATCTGGGATGCCAGGCCGCTGGAAGAAGTGACTCCCAAGGACGTGCGCGAGCACTTCGAGATCAACACGCTGGGCACGTTTCTCTGCTGTCAACACGTGGGGCTGGTGATGGCCGCTCAGGCCGAAGGCGGGGCGATCGTCAACGTCGGCGACTGGGCCGTGGCCCGTCCCTACGGCGATCACGCCGCGTACTTCGCCGCCAAGGGAAGCATTCCCACGCTCACGCGCACCTTTGCCGTGGAACTGGCCGCGCGCAACCCCCGGGTGCGCGTCAACGCCGTGCTGCCGGGACCCGTGCTGTTGCCCGAGGCGATGTCGGCCGACGAGCGAAGGGCCGTGGCTGACGCCACGCTGCTGAAGCGTGAAGGCACGGCCGACGAGTTGGCAGCCGCGGTATCCTTTCTGTTGGAGAACGCGTTCATCACGGGCGTGTGTTTGCCGGTCGACGGGGGACGGCGACTGTGTGCTTCGGCCGACGCCTAGGCATATACCTCCGTCGGGTGGGATGCGTTGATGGTGAGGCGGGTGGCTGTTAGGTTTACGTCGCGCGGCGGTGGGCTCCTTGGCCCTGCGCCGCGGCACTTTGCGGATGTTGGAATCGGCCGATTGGATTGCGGCCTGAGAATTCGAGCGAGTCGTCGGCGCCCCCTTCGTGCGGACGACCCGGGCAGCAACTTTCCCGACGCGAAGCCCGCGAGCTACGAGCACAAGACGGGTCGGGTACGATCAATCCATCCTCTCGAATGTTCGCCCCGATGTTCGATACGTGAGCGGTCTGCCTGCGCATGGCGGGCAACCGGACGGAACATCGGAGCACCGAACGAGTGGACGGGATGTGGCGAGATGCGGACGGCGCGGCATGGGACGCAACAGTAAGTGGATCGAGAGCGACCCCGACGATTCGGTCGAGGAGGTTGCGCGCCGCGCGCTCGAATCGCGGCTCGAGCGGCTGTGGTATTACGTGCAGACCGCCGTGGCCGAGCCCCCCAGCGAAACCGAGAACGTGCACCAGTTGCGCGTGTTCGCGCGTCGTACGGCCGCGGCGATGGAAAACTTTTCCGACTGGCTGCCGCGGCGCCGCGGCCACTGGATGCGCAAGCAGCTCAAGCGGCTGCGGAAGGCGGCCGGCGAAGCGCGCGACCTGGACGTGCTGCGGATTCGCTGGACCGAGACGCTGGCATCGCTGCCCGCGCCGCAGTCGGCCCTGTTGCTCGAGCAGGTGAAGCGCCGCCGGCGAAAGGCGCAGTGGCCGGTCGAAGACATCTATCACAAGCTGGCCGGCAAGGACTTCGAAAAGCGGGCGCGAAAGTTCGTCAAGCGGATCCGTTTGCGCAACGGCGACGAGGCCTGCGATCAAAAACTGGCCTGTCTGGCCCGCAAGGCGCTGGGCGGGCTGGTGATTCCGTACTTGCAGGCGGCGGGCAGCGAAATGAACGACGCCGAGAGCCTGCACGCCTTTCGCATTCGCAGCAAGCAGGTGCGCTATGCGATGGAGCTGTTTGCGGGCGCTTTCGACGAGGACTTTCGCCGGGCGCTGTATCCGATCGTGGCCGACTTGCAGGACAAGCTGGGCGAGATCAACGACCACGTGACGGCGCAGAACTATTTGACCGCGTGGCGCGAGCAGACCGATGCGCCGGCCGTGTTGAACGCCATCGACGCGGGACTGGCGCACGAGCAGCAAGCATTTGCGGCCAGCCGCGACCGGTTTCTCGCGTGGTGGACGCCCGAGCGGCGTCAGGACTTGCACAGCCGATTCGCCCGCTACGTCGATCTCGAGACCGCGCCGCAGGCGTCGGAGGAATGTGCCTAAGCGCGACGCGAGGCTAACGCTCGCCGTGACGGGTGCGCGGCGGCACGATGATGGAGACGCGCGCGAGGCTGTTCCGGCGGACGCATGCTCACGCGGGGCGTGGGCATGGCATCTATGAACGCTGGGTGGCGGAGCGAGCGGGAACGCGCGGACTTACCGCACGGGGCGCGTGATGGGTGAGGGCACGGCCTGCAGGAATCGGCCGCCGCTTTCGTACCAGCCGTACTGCGTGAAGCGGCACCAGGTGATGTTCATCAGGAAACCGGCCCAGCGCAAGTCACTGGTTTCGAGCGAGGCAATCATGCGGCGCTCGGAAATCGCCTGCTGGTAGAAGAAGCCCAGCCCGCGCTCCGAGAGCGTTTTGCCGACCACGGCCACGGTTTCGCCGACCGGCGAAAAGCCGTCCTCGCCGACGGGGGTGAGGTAGAGCAGGTGCGAGTAGGGGTAGCGTTGATCGGCCCGCCGCTCGATGTTGCGGCCCTGCGGATAGTGTCCGACGAGAACATCCCATACCTGGTGTCTCATCTGTTCTTCGATGGGTCCGGCAGGCGCAGCTGTTGCCGGACCGCCTGGTAGACAGACGCTAGTCGCCATAATTCTCCTTCCGCCTGAAAGGAATTGCATGCAGCATCACCGCCAAACCAAGTACGGCGGGAGGGCTACGTTTGTCCCGATTGGGTTATCTCTAGGGGCAGATTTCCGCGATCACCCACACAACAACCGCGGAAAAGTGACTAGCTGCTGGCCAGATCTGGCCGTTTAGGTGATGCCCCGCGCAGGTTGCGCCGCGCGGCAACCAAAGGATACTTACGTCACAAGTGGGCACTTGTCAAAAAAGCGGGACGTGTGCGGCAAGAAAGAAAACGCCTATGTCCGCCATTGATGAGGCCTACCGCAAGTACTCGATCGAGCGGTTTCCGTTGCCGAGAGAAGCGCAGCTCGAGGCGTTGGAGCGGGACATCAACGTCACATTTCCTGAGGACTATCGTCGTTTCGTGCTGCAATACAACGGCGGCTATTTCAACGAACCGGCGATCCGGCCGGTGGACGACGGATGCCCCTTGGAGAGCTTGTCGATGCTATACGGGATCGGCGCTTCCCACGAAGAAGCGGAGCTTGGAGATCCGGCGTCGCTGTCCCTATTCGAAGAAAACGATCCACCGATCGCGGTGCCTATTGGTGACACCGGTACCGGGGGATTGATCCTGATCCACGTCGAGGCGGAAGGGGCAGGACGGATCTTTCTGAAACAAGCCTTTGGCGACTTCTTCTATCTGGCCGACGGCATCGAGGAGTTTTTTGGACTGCTGTACGATCCGCCGTGGGGCGAGGAATCGTAGGCGTGTTCGCGCGGCGATCGGCCTGACGGCGAGTGCCTAGCCAGCGGCGTGGCTTTGGGCGAACTCGAGGTTTTCGGCCGCCGGGCGGCAGGCGGGATCGAGCGCCAGGGCCTGGCGGTTGGCGGCGGCGGCGGCGGGGAAGCGGCCCTGGCGGATCAGGGTCACGCCGCGGTTGAAGTGGAAGATGGCCCGAAACGCGCGATCGCTCAGCTCGCGGCCCGTGGCCACGCGGTGGCGGTGTTCGGCCATGGCCGGTGGGACGGCGGCCGTGGGAAGATGCTCGTCGCGCTTCGCGATGGCAAACCACTCGCGGCAGGTGGTTTCGATGTCGAATGTTTCGGCGCCGCGGCCCACCCGGCACCAGACGTGCCCCTTGACTGAAACCGGTCGGGCATCGAGGCCCACCCGCGCAGCCAGCGTCAGAAACAGGGCGCTTGCCGCCGCACAGTTGAACGGCCCGCCGTCGAGCACGTCGCCCAGGTCGCTCGCGCTGGCCAGATACTTCCCGCGCAGCACGTGCTGGTGCAGATACGCGTGGATGGCAGCGGCTCGCTCGCGCGGGCTGGTCTGCGGATCGTCGCGGGGTGCATACTCGGCGGCCAGAGCGTCGAGTCGGGCGGCGTAGTGGTCGAGCCTCGCGTTCGAAACGCCACTGGCGGCCAGCAGCAATTGTTGGGGCCGTGGCTCCCGGACGATCGCCAGGTCGGCGCCGATCGTGAGCCCCCGGGCGACACTGGCGGCGCAGGCGCAGTGCAGCAACAGCAACAAAGCGGCCGAACGGATCGGCAGGTGCGAGGTCATCGTGACGAGTCAGGCGGGAGTCGTGGCGGGCATCCTACACGCGGCTCGTACACGAAAACGAGCCGTGAAAGTGTAGACCACGATCGGGTGCCGGGTCGCCTGGTCGTCGTAAGTGACTTGCCAAAGGCTACTTAGCGCTCATGCGCAAGGCCCCGTCGAGGCGGATCGTGGTGCCGTTGAGCATGACGTTCTCGACGATCTGGCCGGCCAGCGCCGCGTATTCGTCGGGCCGGCCCAGCCGCGGCGGAAACGGCACGGCGGCTTCCAGCGTCTTTTGATACTCGGGCGTCAGGCCGCGCATCATCGGCGTCTCGAACACGCCGGGCGCGATGGTCATCACGCGGATGCCGAAGCGGGCGATCTCGCGGGCGATCGGCAAGGTCATCGACACGACTCCGCCCTTGGACGCCGAGTAGGCGGCCTGGCCAATCTGGCCGTCGAACGCCGCGACCGACGCGGTGTTGATGATCACGCCGCGTTCGCCCTCGTCGGTGGGATCGTTTTTCGACATCACGGCCGCGGCCAGGCGAATGACGTTGAACGTGCCGATCAGGTTCACTTCGATCGTGCGGCGAAAGGCTTGCAAATCGTGCGGACCTTCTTTGCCCACGACGCGGCCGGCGGCTCCGATGCCGGCGCAGTTGATCACGCCCTGGATGCTGCCGAATTGCCCGGCGGCGGTGTCCAGTGCAGCTTGCACGCTGGCTTCGTCGGTGACGTCGGTACGCACAAACTTGGCCCGCGAACCGAGCTCGCCGGCGAGCTTCTGGCTGACTTCTTCCTGCACGTCGGCCAGCAGCGCGTTGCCGCCGGCCGAGACGAACAGCCGCGCGCACGCTGCTCCCAAACCCGATCCGCCGCCGGTAATGAAGAACGTGGAACCCTCGATGTTCATGGTAGCCCGCCGTTTGGTTTGGAAAGTGCGCGAATGGGTCGAGAGAGAAGGACCGCGCGGCAGCATCCAAAAGCCCGCGCGTGGTCACAAGTTAGGGCGCCGGCGCGCAGTCGTCAACTAGAGGGGGCGCGCGAAGTGAGGCGGCCAGCGACGCGCGGGGCTCAGCCGCCATTGGCGGTGTCGATCACGTCGACGAGCTGACCTTCGGCCAGGTTCGACTCGGGCGCCAGAATGACCTGCTCGTTCTCGTCGAGCCCGCCGGTGATTTCGGCAAACTCGTCGTTGCTCAATCCCACTTCCACGGTTTGCAGGTGGGCCCGGCTGCCGCGAATCGAATAGACCTGCCAGTCGTTCTTGGGCCCGCGAAACAGGGCGGAGCGGGGGATCACCAGCCCGCCGGAGGCTTCGGCCGTGAAGATGCGCACCCGCACGCGGTAGTGGACGCCCAACTCGTTCTGTTCGCGCAGCCGGCGCAGGTCGTCGGGAGCGAACTTCATGATGACTTTCACGCGCTGCTGCTCGACGCCCAGCGAGCTGGTCTTGGTGAAGCCGGCCGGGTAGATCCGCGACACTTCGGCTTCGGCCGCTTGGCCGCCGATGGCCGGTCCGGTGACGGCGACCGGCTGGCCCGGCTTGACGCGCACCACGTCCTGGCTGAGCACGTCGGCCTCGATCTCCAGATCTTCCCAGCGGCCGATCCGCAACAATATGGTGCCGGCGGCCACCTGGCGTTCGTTGCTCACGGCGCGTTCGAGCACGACGCCGTCGACGGGGCTGGTCATGGTGGCCAGCTTGGCGTTCTTTTCGGCGTCGCGCATCTGCACCTCGGCTTCGGCCAGTTGTTGCTCGAGCACGTTGCGGGTGAGCGTCTTGCGCTGGATGTACTGCCGCACCATGGTGGGCAACAGCGCCATGGCGGCGCGCATGGCCTCGGCCGAGCGAAGCACGAGGTTGTCCTGCTGGTAGTCGACGCTGCTTTCGACTTTGGCCACTTCGGCCTGGTCGAGCTCTTCTTCGGTGGCCGCGCCGGTCTTGGAGAGCTTCTGCGCGCGGCCCAGCCGTTTCTCGGCGTACTCGAGCCGGGCCTGCCCCGATTCGACCCGGGCGGCGGCGGCCTCGACCATGCGGTCGATCGATTCGACCATGCTGATCGTCTGCTTCAGTGCCGTGCTCTCGACCGAGGTGTCGTCGTTTTCCGTGATCGAGGCCTTGAGCCGATCGACCACGGCCTGGGCCGTGGCCAGTTGCAGATCGACCTCCACCGGCGTGATGCGAGCCACGACCTGGCCCTTGGTGACCGGCGTGCCCTCGACCAGCTCGATGGGCTCGATGCGGCCGCTGTAGGGCATGGTGATCAGGTAGGTCTCGGCCAGCCGGGTCTTGCCTTCTTCGTCGATGTATTCCTTGATCGGTCCGCGCTGGGCCGCGGCGGCTTCGACGGGCGTGCCGCCGGTGAGCGAGGTGTAGCCCACCGCGGCAACGACCACGACGCCCAGTGCGACGGCCAATAGGATCCAGGTTTTCATGATGTCCAGCTCCGTGAACTCTCGGCGGCCGGCGGGCCGCCAACTTTCAATTGTAGCGTCCGGTTCGAACTATTCTTTCGTCTTCGAGGCGTCGAGCCAGTCGAGGCGGTTGATCGCCCGTTGCACCACCGCGTGGGCGGTCAGGGCAAACACGATGGCCATGCCCACGGCGGCGTACCAGACCCAGGTCGGCGCCACCAGCGGAAAGCGAAACATTTCCGTGTCGTAAACGCGAGCCAGCACCCAGGCCAGCGCGTACCCCAGCGGCAGTCCCAGCAGCGTTCCCAGCGAGTTGACCACCAGGCTCTCGCGCAGAAACAGCCCGCCGACCTGCCACTCGTTGTAGCCCAGCACGCGAAACGTGGCGACTTCGCGGCGGCGCTCGGCCAGGCCGACCAGCGACGAGTTGAGCAGGCTGCTGAAGAAGATCACGCCGGCAAACAGCACAACGAACACGATGAAGATCCGCTGCGTCTCGACGATAAATTCCATGTTGCGGATCACGTCGGCCCGCACGTTCACCGACTGCACGCCGGGCAGTTGCTTGATTTCGCGGTAGAGCGAGTTGCGCTGCAGCTCGCCGCCGTCGACCGCCAGTTGCACGCCGGTGACGGCGAACTCCTCGCCCATCAGGTGGCTCAAGTAGTCGATGTCGGCATAGACGGCCATGCCGATGTAGCTGTCGGAAAGGGCCGTGACGGGCACGTGCAGCTCCTCGCGCCGGCCTTGCGTGGGCAGCACGGTAACGTGGTCGCCGGGGCGCAGATGCAGAATCTCGGCCAGCTTGCTGCTCATGGCCAGCCCCACCGACGGAATGCGCACGCGCTCGCCGTCGACGTCGCGCGGCGTGGTCAATTGACTGTGGGGCAACAGCCCCGAGATAGCTCCCCGGCGGCGGTGCGGCCCGTTGACGAACGTGCAACTGACGTCGAACTGCGGTTCGGCCAGCGACACGCCCGGCAGGTTGGCCGCTTCGAGCAGCGCGGGCCGGCCCTGCTCGTCCTTGAAGTGCAGATCGACGTCGCTGCGAGTGACCAACTCGAACTGAAAGTTGATCAAGAACGCGATGGCACTGGTGAGAATGAAGCCGCAGGTCAACAGTCCCGCGCCGAGGCTGGTGGCGAAGATGCCGACGGAGGTGCGCAACTTGTGACGGAACACGTTGCGCAGCACGAGCCGCCAGCCGAAGCTCAGGCGGCTCCAGAAGCCGGAAAAATGTTCCAGCCAGATCTCGCCGCCCTGGGGAGGCGGCTTGGGGCGCATGGCTTCGGCCGGCTTCAGGCTCAGCCCCAGCCGGGCCGCCTGCAGCGAGCCGATCAGCGCGCAGAGCACGGCCACGGCCACGCCGCCCAGGTACGTGCCGGGAAAGATGTGGTTCTCGAGGCTCGGGAACTCGTAGAACATCTTGTAGATGCTGAGCACGAAGTGGCTCATGGCGTAGCCGAGCCCCAGCCCGATCAGCGAGGCGAACAGCCCCACGGCCATGGCGAACTTGGTGTAGTGCAGAAAGATCTGCGAGTCGTAGTAGCCCAGCGCTTTGAGCGTGCCGATGATCGTGCGCTGCTGATCGATCAACCGAATCATCAGCACGTTGAGCACCAGCGCGGCCACGGCCAGGAAGATGGCGGGCATGATTGTGGAGAAGACGCCCAGCCCCTGAATCTCGTCGCTGAGGAACTGGTTCGACGTTTGCGTGCGCAAGCCGTAGCTGGTGGCCACGCCGTACGGCTCGAGCATCACCTCCATCCGCCGTAGCACTTCGCCGGGCGTTTCCTTGTGCGCCGGATCGAGCAAACCCACGATCTGGTTCGTGGCCCCCTCGAAGTCGAACACCTCCTCGGCATAGGTCCGCTTGATGTAGAACACGCCAAAGTGCTCGGGATCGGGCGCCAGCGAGCCGGGCGATACCAGGTAGACGAACTCGCTGCTGATGGCCGTGCCCACCACGTGCAGCTCCTGCCGGCGATTGTTCAAAAGCAGGTGGATCGTGTGGCCCGGGCGGATGCCGTGCTTGCGGGCAAAGGCCGAATTGACGATCACTTCGTTCGCGCGGCGGTCGGTAAAGTAGCCGCCGCTTTGCATCACGATGTCGTTGATGATCGGCTTGCGCAAATCGGGTAGCGACAGCACCAGGCCGTTGAGCGGGGCGATCACGCGCTCCAGGTCGACCGTGGCGAAAAACTGAATCCGCGGGCGGATGGCGGTCACGCCCGGCACGTCGATCAATCGGTCCACGTCGACCAGCGGGGCCTTCTTCACTTCGATCCAGAAGTCGGCCATGCGGCACTGGTTGTAGTAGCGGAACTTGGCCAGGCTGAGGTTGTAGTAGGCGGAGCGCATGTAGACGAAGCACATCACGCCCACGGCGATGATGCTGGTAATCGCGATCAGCATCGCACCGGTAGCGCGTACTTCACGCAGCAGCTTGCGATCGAGCGCGCTTACCACGTGATTTCCTCCGGCGGTTGCGGATGCGGATTGTCGTGCACTTCGTGGATTTCACCCGAGCGGAGGCGGATCACCCGGTTCGCCACCGGCGCGATGGCCGTGTTGTGCGTGATAATCAGAATGGTCTTGCCCAACGTGTTGCTCAGGTCCACGAGCAGCCGCAGCATGTTCTTGCCCGTTTCGTAGTCGAGCGCGCCGGTGGGCTCGTCGCACAGCAGCAACTGGGGATTCTTCGCGAGCGCCCGGGCGATGGCCACGCGTTGCTGCTCGCCGCCGGAGAGCTGCGAGGGGAAGTGGTCCATCCGCTCGCCCAGGCCGACCATCTCGAGCGTTTCGTCGACGTCGAGCGGCTTTTTGCTGATCTCGGTGGCCACGAACACGTTTTCGCGGGCGGTGAGATTGGGCACGAGGTTGTAGAACTGAAAGACGAAGCCCACGTGTTCGCGGCGATAGCGGGTCAGCTCGCGGGGCGAGGCGACGGCCAGGTTCTGCTCGCCGTACCAGATGTCGCCCACGGTGGGCGTGTCGAGCCCGCCCATGATGTTCAGCAGGGTCGTCTTGCCCGAGCCGCTGGGTCCGACCATGACCAGCAGTTCGCCTCGGCGCACGTCGAAAGAGATGTCGCGAAGCACCTCGACGGCGACTTCGCCCATCTGAAACGTCTTGCCGACGTCTTCGATCTGTAGGAGGGTTCCCGACTCGGTGGCGGGACCGGAGGCGGACATTGTTTTTTCGCCCGGGCGAGTGGTGCGCGGCGGGCGGTGATCACTGTGGCGGGGTGGGTCGAAAACGAGCCGACCCTCGCCTAATCGTACCCCAAGGGAACAGCCCCGACGACGAAGGTTCGCGGCCGAAGGGCGCAAAACGCGGCAAACGCCGACAGATTCGCCCCTTAGGGCAGGGCGGGACCCGGGCGAGGAAGGCAGTTTTTTCGCGGTCGGTTGTCAGGAAGGCGCGACTCGGGCGTCTACACTGACGTGCGATGAACCTGCTGGCCGTCACAAGCCCGATCGTGAAGCAGCTCCCCGCGGAAAACAGCGAGAGGGAACTGGCGGCCCGCCTGGCGCGCGGCGAACCCGGCGCGCTGGAAGCGGCGATCGAACAATACGGCCAACGCGTGACGGGGTTGTCCGTGCGGGCAACCCGTGAGGGTAGCGTGAGGGTAGGAAGATCAATACGCTACGCGCCGTCGCCGGTGGCTCGGGCTAAACGGGGGAAACGGCGAAAACCTTGATCGCATCGGGGGATTTGATACGATCGTCGGGTAGACCCACCTGCCCACTGCTCGCCGCACCCCCGCCCACCTGGAGGACGAGCCTGTGTTGACGATTCCCGGCAAACCGCTTTCCGGCTTCTGTGACGGACTGTCGCGCCGTTCGTTCTTGAAGATCGGCGGATTGGCCCTCGGGGGACTCGCGCTACCGCAGATTCTGCGGGCGCAAGAAGCCAGCGGCGTGCGGCACACGCACAAGGGGATCATCATGATCTTCCTGCCGGGCGGGCCGCCGCACCAGGACTTCTTCGATTTGAAGATGGACGCGCCGGCCGAAATCCGCGGCGAGTTCAAGCCGATCGACACCGCGGTGCCGGGCATCCAGATCTGCGAACATTTTCCGCTCATCGCCCAGCGGATGGACAAGCTCGTGCCGATCCGCTCGATCGTCGGCGCCTCGGGCGCGCACGACGCGTTCGAGTGCCTCACCGGGCACAAACGCCGGGGTCCGCAACCGCCGGGCGGATGGCCCGCGCTGGGTTCGGTGCTTTCGAAGATGCGCGGGGCGGCCAACCCGGCCATTCCGCCGTTCGTGGGTCTGTCGCCGAAGATGGGGCACGTGCCCTGGTCCGATGCCGGCGACCCCGGCTTTCTGGGCGTGGCCCACGCGCCGTTCAAGCCGTCGGGCGAAGGCAAGGACGACATGGTGCTGCAAGGCATCACGCTCGATCGCCTGGCCGACCGCAAGGCGCTGCTGGCGAGCTTCGACAACTTCCGCCGCGAGGCCGACGCCACGGGCATGATGGACGGGCTCGACAACTTCAACCAGCAGGCCTTTGGCGTGCTGACTTCGAGCCGGTTGATGGAAGCCTTGGACATCGAAAAGGAAGACCCCAAAATCCGCGCGGCCTACGGCAAGGGCGATCCGAAGAATCGCAACGACGGCGGGCCGAAGCTGATGGAGCACTTCCTGATGGCGCGGCGGCTGATCGAAGCCGGCTCGCGCTGCGTGACGTTAGCCTTCAGCCGCTGGGATCACCACGGCCAGAACTTTAACGCCTGCCGCCAGGACATGCCGATGCTCGACCAGGGCGTGTCGGCCTTGATCGACGACATTCACAACCGCGGCTTGGACAAGGACGTGTCGGTGGTGGTGTGGGGCGAGTTCGGCCGCACGCCCAAGATCAACGCGGGCGTGGGCCGCGACCACTGGCCGGCCGTTTCTTGCGCGCTGCTGTTCGGTGGCGGCATGCGTACCGGCCAGGTGATCGGCTCGACCGACCGCCTGGGCGGCGAAGCCAAGGACCGCCCGGTGCACTTCCAGGAAGTGTTCGCCACGCTCTATCACCGTCTGGGCATCGACGTCAGCCAGGTCACGCTTCCCGACCTGAGCGGCCGCCCGCAGTACCTGGTCGATCGCGGGTACCAGGTGATGCGCGAGTTGGTGTAGCGGTTTCAGCCGTTCGATCACGCACCCACCAGCTTCGGGTGGCATGCTCACGCTCGCGTGAGCATGTGTGGTACAGTGACGCGTCGAATCTCCTTCGCGCTCGCCCCCATGGCCGATCAATCTCGACGAAAACAATGCCGCCGTTACGACATACCCGGCGACGCCCATTTCGTCACATTCTCATGCTTTCGGCGGATTCCGCTACTCTCGCGCGAGCGCTCGTGCTGCTGGTTCATCGAGGCGCTCCAACTTGGTCGCGCGCGAGAGATGTACCATTTGTGGGCTTACGTGATCATGCCGGAGCACGTTCATCTGGTACTTTGGCCGCGAAACGGCACGCAGATTTCGGCGATCCTGAAGTCGGTGAAGCAATCATTCTCTCGTCGCGCTCTACTTTGGATCCGAGCAAACGAGCCGGCATTCCTCGAGCGACTTCTAGATGTTCGGCCGGGCGGACGGCAATCCTATCGCTGCTGGCAACGGGGCGGAGGATACGATCGCAACCTTCGTTCCGCAGCCGATATCCATGAAAAGATCGATTACGTCCACAGTAATCCAGTGCGGCGAGGGCTCGTAGAGAGCGCATCCGAGTGGCGATGGTCGAGTTGCCGCGCTTGGGAAACGGGGGTGCAGGAACCGATCGCGATCGACCGCGATTCTGTGCCGAGACTCGTAGTGGATCGATAAGCGATCTCTGGGGCCAAGCATGCTCACGCGAGCGTGAGCATGGCACCCCGCGAACTCAGCGAGATGATCGCTCAGGAGATCGACGCTACTCCAACCCGTAGACGCCGGCCAGGGGGACCGACATGGGGGTCACGGGGCCGAGGCGGCCTTGGAGGAAGCGGGGCTGGATCGCGAAGTTGGCGCCGACGTTGCCCTTACTGGTGTCGACGTTGACGATCACGCTCATCAGGAACGATTCGCCGATGCGGGTGAGCATGAAGTTCTGGCCGATGTTGCGATCGTCGCGGAAGTCGAACGACGTGCCGAACGACGAGAGCCACTTGGGACTCATGCGGTAGCTGTAGTTGAACAGCACGACGCTGCTGGTGATCGGTCCTTCCAGCGAGTGGTAGCCCATGTAGATCGATCCGCGCGGCGGGCGGCGGACGAAGCCGCCCACGGCGGTGTACTTGCCGGCCCGTTGGAAGAAGTCGTAGTAGCCGGAGGTCGTGATCGTGGTACGGTCGCCCACGTGCCAGCGGTAGTCGTAGTCGACCAGGCCGATCGCCGTGCCGAAGTTGTCGCGGTCGGGATTGGGGAAGAACGTGGCGTCGACGTCGAACGTCATCCAGTCGATGATGTGGGGATTGTCGGGCCGGCCGCGCTTGGTTTGCCAGCGCTGCTTGGCCCCGACCCGGATGGTGAACAGGTCGTCGGCGATTTCCATCGAGGGCGAGGCCACATAGCTGCCCAACCCGCGGCGCAGCGCGTAGTAGCGTTCGTCGAACTCGAGCGGCGCAAGCAGCGGCGGCACGCCGAAGTCGAAGAACGGATACCAGCGGCGGTAGGCTTCGATGTTGTTGTCGTCGACCGGGTCGTACAGCGGCAGTTCGTCGAGATCGAGCGTGCTTTGTGCATAGAACGAGTCCACCTCGAGCACGACTTTGTGTGCCAGCCCGTTGACGTTGAACAACTGGCTTTGCACGTTGGGGTCGACGGCCCACATCGTGGTCGTGGCCCGCGTGCCTAGCGCGCCGTAAGCGCGGTTGACGGGGTTGAAGTCGATGTTTTCGCCCCAGCGAGCCAGTTCCCCGAGTGCATAGGACGTGACCTTGACGGGACCGACCTCGACCGGAAGGTCGATCTCGTGCCGGGTGATGAGCCGCTCGCCGGGGCGCGTGCTGTTGGCCGGGAATTCCCACGGCAGCGGACCCCACATCGCCGCTTGGGCCGGATCGGTCGGCCCCTTGGCACTGCGCATGCGGGCGAAGGCCACGCTAGTGTGCTCAAACCAGGTGAGCCGTTCGCCGACCGGCTGGCCGATCCAGAAGTGGTCGGCCCGCGGCAGCCATTCGGTGACGGTGAAGAAGTTGTTCAGCCGTACGCCGCCCACGACGCTCCAGGTGCTGTTGTCGAGGTATTGCTTCAGCTCGAAGTCGGTCGACTGGTCCTTGAGCTGGTCGTATTCGCGCTCGAAGTACTGTTCGAGGAAGTTGAAGTCGGAGATCAGCCCCACCTCGCCGGTGAAGATGAAGCCGTTGTCGAGCAGGCTGCGGTGCTGCAACAGCACGCGGCCGCGGTAGCTCTTCTCCGGCGGCACATTGCGGCGCAGCAAACCGAGGTCGTCGAGGCCGTGGTCCTTGATCGCCCAGGCGTCGAGGAAGCCGCCGGAGCTTTCCGGCACGCCGAACCACGACTGCCGTTCGTAGTCGAAGTTCGTGCCGTAGCCGAAACCGCGCTCGCTCATGTAGTCGGCGCTGGCCGTCCAGCGCGTGGCCGGCGGCGGGTTGCGCAGTCCGAGGATCTGGTAAACGTCGAAGTCGGTCAGCACCTGGGTGCCGAACACCCGGTCGTTGCGAATCTGGATGTCTTCGATGTAGAAGTTCGGCTGCTCCAGGTCCGTGGCCAAGAAGGGCCAGTAGAAGACCGGCACCTGGCCGATGTACACCCGGTTGTTCCGGCTGGTGACGAGCTGATCGTGGTCGATAATCTGCTCGCCGTTGACGTCCACTTCGGGCTGGCCCGTGTAGGGGTTGATTCGCGGGTGCTGCACGTCGTCGTAGGTCATCAGCTCGCTGCGCAGCTCGTACGTGGGAATGCCCATCCGGCTGGAAGTGATCGAGCCGTTCTGGGCAATGAAGTGATCGCGGCCGAGCTGCTGCACGACGTCGGCCTGCAAGCGGAGCAGCCCGTCGTAGTCGGGGGCGGGCGTGAGCATTTCGGCGCCCAGCACGATGCCCGACTGGCGGTTCACGTCGTAGAACATGCGTTGGGCGTAGACCGTGCGCTGGCCCTGGCGGAAGACGACGTTGCCCTCCATGTAGATATGCAGCAGGCGGTCCTGCGATTGCTGCGCTTCGCCGCCTTCGACCCGCAGGTCGCCGTCGGTCCAGATCACGAGGTTGTCGGTGTCGACGTCGATTGAGCCAAGCTCGTCGAGGCCGTCGACGATGATCGTCACGTTCTTGGCAATCGCGATGTGCTGGCCGCCGTCGGGACTCGGCAACCAGTCGAACTCCAGGTTGTTGTAGTTGCGCGGCACGATCCGCACCCGCAGCATGTCGGGCGGCGGCGCGATGATCGGCGGCGGCGGCGCGATCGGCTCGGCGAACTGCGCTTGCTGCACCGGCGGGGCACGGCCCAACTGCGCCGCGGCGCGCCCGTAGACTTCGGGCTTCGTGGCGGGAGGCTCGACCCAGGCGGTCGGCCGCACGTCGACCGGCACGGCCGAATAGAAGCGGCCGAACCAGTGCTGATCGGCAATCTTTGCGGCGCCGGCTGCGCGAATGCCGTCTTCGCCGGCGGCCTCGCCGGGCTGGTAGCTGATCTCAACGTCGCCTTCGAGGTAGGCGATCACCTTGTGCGGCGGATTGCCCAGCGGCCCGCCGCGCTCGACCCACAACACCGCCTGGCGGCTGCGGGCGTAGGTCAGTCCCTGGTTGACGTAGCAGTTGCCTTCGAGCAGGTAGACGTCGTAGGAGCCTTCGACCCAGTGCGCGCCGCTGTCGGCGGCCAACGTGATGCGATCCGCGAGTCGGCCCGGCGGCAGTTCGACCTGCCCGAGCGCTTGCGGTACGAGCGATAACCAGGCGCCGAGCACCAGCGCCAGAAGAAGTGCCACGCGCGGCCAGGCCGTGCGTCGGCGCGCAGCGTCGACGGCGCGCAAAGCGCAAGGCGCGCGCAGGCGTGCGAGCACGTTGTCACTCGAGCCAGTGTTCAGAGACGTGATCCCGAAAGGAACTAAAGCGCGACGCCAGAACGGAGCCGCGCCCGAACGAAACGCAAAACGAAGTGACGAAAGTTTTTACAGTCGACGTGAGCGGGGCGGATTATAGGGTTGGCCCGGCGGCGAGGTCAAGGCAGCTTCGCGCGGCCTAAGATGCTGATTCGGTTGCACTTGCGTCGCTTCTTCCGCACGCTAGCAGCGTTGCGCCGTGGGCGGCCGCCAAAGCGACGACCGGTACCAGCGGTGCGCGCATCCGCATGTTGGTCCAGTAGAAGGCGTGGACCGCGGTGATCGAGAGCACCAGCAGCGTGCCCCACAGCCACGGATGCGCGAAGAGTTTTCCGCGCAAAAACCAGACTCCTGTGGCGGCCAAGGCGAACTCGAAGGTGTAGAAGATGGCCACCGCGTAGCGCAACCCGCGACGCCTGCTCGACTCGTCAACACTGAGCCGGTGGGGCAGCACGTTCCACAAACGCCCCAGTCGCACCAGACAACTCCAGGCGAACATGCCGGGCTCGGCGCGGATGTTCTCGAGGGCTTGGGCGTAGTTCGCGCTGTCGACTGCGAGCTCGTCCTGTCCGCGTCGCGGCTGGGCAGCGTAGATCGGCTCTCCGTCCCAGACCTCCCCCCAAGCGCCGTTGCGCAGGTACTCGTAGAACTGCGGATTGTTGGCCAACAGCAGCGTGAAGCCGCCGTGCGTCGTCGTAATCACCGGCGAACCGAGCTGCATCAGGTTGCGCCCGGCCCAGGGAGCCAGCACCAGCGCCGCGCCCCCGGCGAATGCCGCCAAGCGCGCCACGCGCCCGGGGCCAACATCGCGAAGCGTCAGCGTGACGCCGACCAGCACGAGCCAGGGAAGAAACACGGGCCGGCATAGTACACACAGCGCCAACAACAAGCCGCTCGCGGCGGCCCAGGCGATCGAGCCGCCGGAGGCGTAGCGGCTCACGGCCACCAGCGCGATCGCCGCCAGAAACGTGGCCATCGTTTCGGTCATCACCAGCGTGGACTGTGCGAGCAGCAACGGATCGGCCGCCACCAGCGCAGCGCCCAACAACGATGTGCCCGGCGGCAGATTCCACTGGCGCCCCAATCGCCACACGGCCCACACGGTGCCGACGCCCAACAGCACGTGCAGGAATCCGACGCCGTAGGCTTGCTGGCCCGGCGGCAGGTACGTGACGGCCACCAGCGCGATCGGATACAGCGGCGGGCGTTGCGCCGTGGGAACGGGGAACAGCGGGCTGTGGGCGAATACGCCTCCCTCGGCGAGCGTTCGAGCGACCGCCCCGTAGCCGTCGGGATCCTGCCTGAGCGAGTCGACGTGCGAGAGCACGAAGCGACCGCGGACAATCAGCGCCACCAACAGCAGTCCCAACAGGGCCCAGCGGGGCGGAGTCCACTCCACGAGGCGGCGCACGCGCGATTGCCGGGAGGCAGTGTCCATGCGAGTTCGATTCCACCGAGGCCGACGAGCTACTGGTGGAACGAGTATAGCAGGATGTTCAGGCCAATTCGTCCGGCGTCCTTACGCGTGTAGCCCTCGCACTCGAGCGACTGGTGATTCTCCAGCGCGCAGCTCAGATCGTACGGCGAGAAGATCACGGCATAGCGGTCGCCCAGCTTGATGCCTTCCAGGTACGGCTCGCCCAATCGCACCAGCGACTCAAGCGGGCCGTTGCCGGCGCGCTGCGGCACGCGGCGCTCGACCTGGTCCAAGTCGTCGCCGCCAAAATCGGTGCCGAAGATCGGATGGTCCGGCGGAATGCGCTCCAGCTTGTGCTCGGGAAACAGCTCAGCCATTTCGCGGGCGAACGCGTCGCTGAACGCCCGGCTCGAACAGATCGCATCGGCCACGAGCATGCCGCCGCGTTCCAGGTAGATCCGCAGTTGCTTGCGCTCGGCCGGCGTGAGCCGGAAGGTATGGCGGCCGTGCATGAACACCAGGTGGTAGCGAAAGATCTCGGGGTCGGCCATCGACAGTTCGCGCGGCTCGGTGCTGACGCGGAGCTGCAGCTTTTCGCTGGCCAGTTGCATCAAGTTGCCCAGCGCTCCGGGGGCCGCGTTGCAGCCGCCGGGATGCTGCAAGCGGGCCGTATACAGCTTGCCGCGCTCGAAGTTGTCCTGCGGCGCGCTCGTGCTGGCGGTGTCGAAGAACTCGTTCTTGAACTTCACTTCGCGGTTCGTGGCATAGGCCATCACATTGGCGCCGATCGCCAGGCAGGCGTCGACCTCGTCGCGCACCGCGAGCGGCAGGCGGTCGCGACGGCCGTTCTGGTCGAGCTCCCAATAGCACGAGAGATCGTCGGGGCAGAAGATCACGCTGGTGCGGCAGCCCACGTCGATGCCCCACAACGGGCGCGCGTACTTGGGATCGACCGGTTCTTCCACGCGCCAGATGGGGTGCTCCGGCGGCAGCAGCCGCAGCTTGTAGTCCGGCTCCGGAAAGATCTCGTCCATCAGCGCGCGAAAGCCCTGATCGAAGCCGGTGCCGTCGCAGCAACCCTCGGCAAACAGGAATCCGCCGCGGTCGACGTAGTCGCGCAAGCGGCGTTTCTCTTCGCCGGTGAAGCGGGGCGCTTCGCGACCGCTGATGAACAGCACGGGCGCTTGCAGCAGGTCTTCGACCGTGGCCGCCTCGGCGTCGACTACCTGCCAGGTCAGGTCACGCTCCCACAGCGTCTCGACGTAGTGGGTGAGGTTGGCCAGATCGTTGCGATGGTTGTTCCAGTCGTTGCCGGGCTCGTGCCTGAGCTTCGCGGCCAGCACCGGGCGGCGCCCCTTGGCCAGGAACAGCAGCGCGAAGCTGGTGGCGATCACGGGGTTGTCTTCGGCGTGGCCGCCCCCTTTCCAATAGCCGGCCAGATTGTCCTGGGCGCGAACCAGCATGTCGCTGCCCTCGCGGTACCAGTCGTGATCGCCGATGAACCGGCGAGCCGTCATCCGCCCGACGCGCTCGAGTCCGTACAAGTAGTACAGCAGGTTGGCGCGCGAAGCGCCTGCCAGCGCGCGGCGGCGGCCGGCAACGCCCGGGTTGACGTGCACCGAGAAATTGCGGGCCAGCCAGGCCAAACCGTCGTCGACCATCTTGTCGGTGCTCTGTTCGGCGCAGCATTCGACGCGGTTGCCCACGACCTTGGCATCGCCGGAGTTGGCGCGGCCGGCGGCGATGATCGCCGAGGTGATGCCGGCGCAGGTCATGCTTCCGGTGCCGTCGCTATCGGGGCGGTAGGCCCAGGAGCCGTCGGGATTCTGCAGCGCGGTCCAGTAGTTCAAAGCGAGGTCCCAGGTGCTGGGATTGACCTTCGCGCCGGCGCGTTCGGCCTCGTAGAGAGCCAGCAGGGCGAACTGCGAGTTCGACGGGTCGGGCATGCCGCCGTTGCCCGCGCTGGGGTAGGACCAGCCGCCGCGAAAGGGACCTGCGCGAAACTGGGTGGATTCGAGCCACTTGACGTTTCGCTGGATGAGCAGCAGGTGTTGTTTGGGCCGCGCGGCGCAGAAGACCATCGTCTGCAGCGACACGACGTAGGTCTGCCGCGGCCGCAAGGAGCGCAAGTAGGCCAGGGCGCGGGACACGTTGTCGTCGTCGAGCGGCACGCCGGCGTTTAGCAGAGCCAGGGTGCAAAGCGAGGTGACCCCGCCCTCGTAGGCGGCGTGTTCCGGCCAGGTGCCGCCCGCTTTTTGTTGCCGCTTGAGGTAGGCCACGGCGCGGTCGATCGAATCGCGAACCTCGTCGGCCGTGAGCTGGCCGTGCGCGCTGCGTGGGGTGGCCAACGCCAGCAGAATCGCCAGCGTGGCGAATGTCTTGTACCGCATCGCGCCGTTCCTTCATGGGTACTCGCACTGTGCTCGCACATAACCATCTTAGGCGCATCGATTTAGCCCGGCAACGCGCACAGGGCGGACGTTGCTAGGAAGCGGTGCCGGGCTAGAATAGGACATAAGCTTGTCGGGGCGCCCCGTGCGCCTCGCGGGGCTTGCGAACGGTTGCCTTGCCGCAGTTGCATCGCGAGCTGGCTTTTCTGGACACTCTCGCGAGCGCTCGACAAAGGATTTCGCTTCTTGGCCACCAAGCCCCGCAGTCTCGGAGACATCCTGCAGGAGTTCAGCCAACACCGGCAGCTCATGCAGCAGGAATTGCAGAAGGTGATCGTCGGCCAGGACGACGTCATCGAGCAGATCTTTGCCGCTATTTTCACGCGCGGCCATTGCCTGTTGGTGGGGGTGCCGGGCCTGGCCAAGACGCTGATGGTCAGCACGCTCGCGCGGATTCTCGATATCCAGTTCAAGCGAATTCAGTTCACCCCCGACCTGATGCCCTCGGACATCACCGGCACCAACGTGCTGGACGAAGACGAGCACGGGCGGCGCGAGTTCCGCTTTGTCGAGGGCCCGATCTTCACCAACATTCTGCTGGCCGACGAGATCAACCGCACTCCGCCCAAGACCCAGGCGGCGCTGTTGCAGGCCATGCAGGAGCGCGAAGTGACCGTGGGCCAGACGACGTATCCGCTGCCCGATCCGTTCTTTACGATCGCCACGCAGAACCCGATCGAGCAGGAGGGGACCTATCCGCTGCCCGAGGCGCAGTTGGACCGCTTCATGTTCAACATCAAGGTCAACTACCCCAGCGCCGACGAGGAAGAAAAGATCCTTTCGTCAACGACGCGGGGCGAAAAGCCGGAAGTGCGCAAGGTGCTTTCGGGCCGGGCGATCTTGAACCTGCAAAAGCTGGTGGGCTCGGTGGCCGTGAGCGAGTACATCATCAAGTATGCCGCGGCGCTGGTACGGGCCACGCGGCCCAAGAACGATTCGGCGCCCGAGTTCGTGCGCGAGTTGGTCGACTGGGGGGCGGGGCCGCGGGCCGGCCAGTTTCTCATTTATGGCGGCAAGGCGCTGGCGGCCATGGAGGGGCGGTTCTCGGTGGCCATCGACGATGTGCGCAAAGTGGCCGTGCCGGTGTTGCGGCACCGCATCAGCACGAACTTTCAGGCCCAGGCCGAGGGAATGACCAACGAGGACGTGATCGAGCGCCTGCTGCGCGAGATTCCCGAGCCGGAAATCCCGAAGTTCGCCGGCTGACGACTAGAATGGAAGTGGAGGTGTCGCACGCCTTGAAGCCCATCCTTTGGCAGGGCGATCGGCAGCGCTGACTGCTGCGGCGTCTTCGGCCGGGGCCTTTCGGCAGCCGGTTGTATCGCCCTTGGCTTCCCGCCACGAACGGGAACGAACTGCCATGCCCGCGGTTGAACAGTATCTGAAGCCCGAGGTGATCCAACAGATCTCGCGGCTCGATCTGCGCGCCCAGTTCATCGTGAAGGGATTTTTGCAGGGGCTGCACGCCAGCCCGTTTCACGGCTTCTCGGTCGAGTTCAGCGAGCACCGCAAGTACGCGCACGGCGACGATCCCAAGGACATCGACTGGCTGGTCTACGCCAAGACGGACAAGTACTACGTCAAGAAGTTCGAGGCCGAGACCAACATCACCGGCTACCTGGTGATGGATCTCAGCCGCTCGATGGCCTACACCTATCGCCAGGAGCTGACCAAGTTCGACTACGCGATTTGCCTGGCCGCGGCGCTGTGCTACCTGATGGTGCACCAGCAGGACCCGGTGGGGCTGATCACCTTCGACGAAAAAGTGCGGCAGAGCCTGCCCCCCAAGTCGAAGCGCAGCCAACTGGCCACCATCCTCTCGATGCTGGCCAATCTGCAACCCAGCGGCCAGACCGACATCGGCAAGAGCCTGACGCAGATCGCGGCCATGCTCAAGCACCGCAGCCTGGTGATGATCTTCAGCGACTTGTTCGCCGACCCGGCCGACGTGATCTCTGCGCTGCGCCGCCTGCGCCACGGGCGGCACGACGTGATCCTGTTTCACGTGCTCGATGAAGCCGAAGTCCACTTTCCGTTCGACGGCATGATCGAGTTCGAGGAGCCCGAGTCGCACGAGAAGCTGCAAATCGACGCGGCCAGCTTTCGGTCCGACTACCTGAGCGAGGTGCAGGCCTTCTGCGACATGTACCGCCGCGAGTGCTTTCAGAACGGCATCGACTACGTGCAGCTCGACACCAGCATGCAGTTCGATCGGGCGCTGACCGAGTATCTGGCGAATCGCCGCGGGAGGTATTGATGACCTTTCTGCACGCGGCATTCCTGGGCGGCATTGCGGCCGTGGCCATTCCGCTGGTGCTGCACCTGATCATGCGCAAGCAGCCCAAGCACCTCGAGTTTCCGGCGCTGCGGTTTGTCAAGCTGCGCGAGAACGCCAATCGCCGCCAGGTGCGCTTGCGGCATTGGCTGTTGTTGGCGCTGCGCTGCGCGCTCTTCGTCTTGTTGGCCCTGGCGCTTGCACGGCCCAGCATCGTGGCCTCGGGCGTCCTGGGCGATCAGGAAGCGCCGGTGGCCGCGGCCATGGTGTTCGATACCAATCCGCGGATGCAATATCGCCAAGACAATCAAACGCGGGTCGAAGTGGCTCGCGACATCGCCGATTGGCTCTTGCCGCAGCTTCCGCAAGGGAGCGAGGTGTCGGTGGTCGACTCGCGCACCGCGTCGGCCGTGTTTTCGGTCGACGTGGGAGCCGCGCGGCAACGCATCGACCGGCTCGATGCGCAGACGATGTCGCAGCCCTTGCCGCTGGCGATCGAGTCGGCGATCGACCTGCTCGACGACAGCGAAAAGCCGCGCAAGGAGATCTACGTTTTTTCGGACCTGTCGGAGGCCTCCTGGTCGCGCGACGCCATGCAGGACGTGGCCCGGCGATTGGCCGAACAGCCGGAGATCGGCATCTACGTGATCGACGTGGGCGTCGACAAGCCCAGCAATTTCGGCCTGGGCGAGATGTCGCTTTCCGGCGAAGTGGTATCGAGAAATACGCCGCTGGCGATCCAGTCGGACGTGGTGCACGCAGGCGGCGGGGGCGAGCGCACGGTCGAGCTGTTCGTGATCGACCCGGAGACCGGCGAAGCCCAGGTGCGCGGCCGGCAGATCGTCGATGCACAGGGCGTGGGCGCGGCGCGGGTGGCGTTTCAGCTACGCGGCCTGCCGGTGGGCGTGCATCAGGGTTACTTGAAGCTGGTCGGCGAGGACGCCCTGCCGGCCGACGATCAGCATTGGTTCACCGCCGAGGTGCGACCCGCCTGGCGCGTGTTGATTGCCGCACCCACCGAAGACGGGCGCGAGCCCGAAGACTACGCGCTGTTTCTTTCCGAAGCGCTGGCGCCCTACGCGATTCGCGTCAAAGGCGAGGCGGCCTACGAGTGCGATGTGGTCGATATCGAACAGCTCACCGAGCGCGATCTCGACGCGTACAACGCCGTGTGCCTGGTCGATCCGACGCCGTTGGCCCCGGCCGTGTGGCAGGAGTTGCACGCCTACGTCTCGGCCGGCGGCGGGCTCGGGATCTTTCTCGGCCGCAACGCCAACCCGGTCGACTCCTTCAACGAGGCCGTGGCCGGCGAATTGCTGCCCGGCAAGCTCGAGCGGCAGTGGCGCTCCGACGGCGACGTGTTCCTGGCTCCGGACAATTATCAGCATCCCGTGTTGTCGCGCTTTCGCGGGTTGGACGTAGCCTGGCAACTGTTGCCCGTGTTTCGGCACTGGCAGTTCGACACGCTGGTCGACGGGGCGGCCGTGGTGGCCAATTTCTCCAACGGGCAGCCGGCGATCGTCGATCGGCCGGTGGGGCGAGGCCGCGTGATCGTGATGGCCACGCCGGTGTCGGACGTGGCTAGCCGGCCGGGCAGCCGGGGCTACGTGCCGTGGAACCTGCTGCCCACCGGCGACGACAAGTTTCCGTTTTACCTGCTCGCTAACACGATGGCCGAGTACCTGGTGGGGGGCGGATCGGGGCAGTTGAACTATCCGGCCGGCGGCACCGCGGTGGTGCAACTCGAGTCAGCCCAGAAGCGTCCGATCTACGTGTTGACCACGCCCGGCGGCGATCAGATCCGCACGCCGGCCGGCGAGGATCAGGACGCGATCGTTGTCACCTCGACCAGCGTGCCGGGCAACTATCGCCTGCAGGCCGGCGGCGGCGCGGAGGAAGTAGACCTTGGGTTCAGCGTCAATTTCCCCTCGTCGATCAGCCACCTGGACCGCGCGGGCGAAGAGGAGTTGCAGGCGGCGCTGGGCGAAGACGTGATGTTTCGCCTGGCCCGGGGGCGCGAGGAGATCGATCGCAGCGTCAGCGCCGGGCGCGTCGGGCAGGAGTTGTTTCCGTACCTGATCGTGCTGGTGGTGCTGGTGCTGGCCGGCGAAGGCGTGTTGTCCAATCGCTTCTACCAGGACTACGACACTTCGCAGCCGCGGTCGCGTGCCGCACAACTGGCCGGCTCGTCGGCTGAGCGTGAACAGCGCGTCGAAAGCCCCGTGGCCGCAGCGAAATGAACAGCGAGTTGTACCTCAACCCGGTGGGAGGATACGCCCTGGCCGGCGCCGCGGCCGCCGCGCTGGTTCTGCTGCTGATCTATCTCGGTTTGCCGCGGCACCGCCTGACGCCCCGGCGGCGCTGGACGTTATTCGGACTGCGTCTGCTGGTGATCGCGCTGGCGCTGTTTGCCATGCTGCGGCCGGCGGTGGTGTACACCGAGTCGAAGCCGCAGTCGGCGTCGCTGGTGCTACTGGTCGACGATTCGAGAAGCATGGTCGTGGCCGACGCCGTGGGCGGCCGATCGCGATGGGACATGCTGCAAAGCGCGGTCGACGAAGCGCTGCCGGTGCTCGAGTCGATCTCCGACGACTTCGAGGTCAAGGTCTACAGCTTCGATTCCGGATTGCACGCGCTTGAACTTGCCGGCGACCAGCTCGATCTGCCCCTGGTGCCCTCCGGCGAGCAGACGGCGATCGGCGCGGCGCTCGACGACGTGCTCCGACGCGAGGCCGGCAAGCGCCTGGTCGGCGTCCTGCTGCTCAGCGATGGGGCCCAGCGGGCGTACGCGCCGCGCGACGTTGCGCCCCAGGGCCCCGCCCGGCGGCTGGCCGACTTGGGGTTCCCGTTGTATACGTTCGCCTTCGGCCAGGCCCGCGGATTGGGTCAGGCCCGCGACGTGTCGTTGGCCGACCTGGCCGTCAACCAGACCGTGTATGTGAAGAACGAATTAACCGCCCGGGCGACCGCGCGCATCGAGGGCTTCGGCAGCCAGAGCGTGCCGGTGCAGTTGCTGTTCGAGAACCCCGCGGGCGAGATGGAGTTGGCCGAGGCGCAGGAGATTTCCACCACCAGCGGGGGCGGCGCCTCGGTGCCGATCGAACTGTCGACCATCCCCCAGACGCCGGGCGAGTACAAAGTCACGCTGCGCGTGCCGAACCAGTCGGGCGAACTAGTGACCACGAACAACGAGCTGAGCACGTTCGTCACGGTGCTCAAGGGCGGCATCAACGTGCTGTACCTGGAAGGAGCGCTGCGCGTCGACCAGGTATATCTGCGGCGCTCGCTCGATGCGTCGCAGGACATCAAGGTCGACTTCGTGCGGCTCGATCCGCGCGATACGAAACAACGCCCGGCCGATTTGATCGAACGCTTCATGCCCGGCAAGTACGACGTGTACATGCTCGGCGACGTGGATTCCTCGCAATTGAGCGAAGCGGAGTTGGCGGCGCTGGCCGAGGCCGTGCGGGCCGGGGCGGGACTGGTCATGTTGGGAGGTTTTCACACCTTCGGGCCCGGCGGGTATGCCACCACGCCGCTTTCGAACCTACTGCCGGTGGAGATGGACCGCCGCGCGCGGCAGCCGCTGGGAGATCCGATCCGCAGCGACGTTCAGCTAAGTGGCCCGCTCAAGATGCGCCCCACCACGCCGCTGGGCGAGCGGCACTATCTGATGCAATTGAACGAGGGGCCCGATCGCGGCAGCATCTGGCAGAAACTGGCGCCGCTGGAAGGAGCCAACCGGTTGGGCGCCCCTAAGCCGGGAGCCCAGGTGCTGGCGGAAACCGAGGCCGGGCAGCCGTTGCTGGTCGTGGGCGAGGCGGGAGGCCGGGTGATGGCTTTCGCCGGCGACACGACCTGGCATTGGTGGATGGAAGGCTTTCCCAACGAGCACAAGCGGTTCTGGCGGCAGGTGATTTTGTGGCTGGCGCGCAAGGACGAGCTGACCGACGGCAACGTCTGGGTCAAGCTCCAGGAGCGGCGCTATCGCCGCGGCAGCCGCGTGGAGTTCACCGCCGGGGCTCAATCACCACAGGGCGAGAGCGTGGCCGATGCCCGCTTCACCGCCGAAGTGACGCTACCCGACGGCACGACCCAGAAACTGAACCTGGTGCGGCAGGGCGATCACGTCGTCGGCTCGTACGACGGCACGCAAACGGCCGGAGATTATGCCATCTCCGTCAAGGCGGAAGACCCATCCGGCGGATCGCTGGGCACGGCCCGTTCGCGATTCCTGGTGTTCGAGCAGGACCTGGAACTGGATAACGCCGCGGCCGACCCGACGCTGCTGGCGAGCCTGGCGGCGATGACCAAGCCGGTCGGCGGGAGGGCCCTGGCGCCCGAGGAGTTGCCGGCGCTGCTCAAGGAGATCGAAAGTCGGCCCGTGAAGATGGAGGTCGTTTCGCAAGTGAAGCTCACGCCGTGGGACACGTGGCCGTTCTTCCTGCTCTTCGTCGGCGTGATCAGCGCCGAATGGTACTTGCGCAAGAAGTGGGGACTGGTCTAGCAAGTGCTTCGGCCAGACGAGCGCAGGCCTAGCGGCGGAAGTTCCAGTCTGCGCGGCAGTACTGCTCGGCGACGAGCTGTGCGACGCGCTGCTTCGGCCAGGATTCTGTACCGGGCTGCGCGGACCAGGCGGCGATGAGCGCTTGTCGCAATGGCTCGACGCCGAGCGGCAGGTTGGTCACGAAGGCGGCGTGCTCGCGCTGGCGGCGATAGTCGGGCTCGCGGGGCGGAGTCTTCAGGCAGTGCGACACCAGCGGCAGCGGAAAGTCGTACAGCAGCGTTCCGTGGTAGAGCAGCGCCCGGCGGCGGCAGCGCACGCTGTTGCCGGAGAACTTCAAATCGCCCAGCGTCAGGTCGCACGTGCCGCGATGGGCGACCTCGCCCGCCAGAGGCTCAAGCGCCCTCGCGATCGTCCCCATCACAAAGCGATGCGCTTCGTCGAGCATGCGCAGCTCGGGGCGTCGATCGTAGGAGAGCACCAGCGCGTACATCAGGCAGCCGCGGCCGGCGACCACCGCACACCCGCCGCTGGTGCGGCGCAAGATGGGGATGCCCTGCCGATGGCAGGCCTGGCGATCGACTTCGCGATCGACTTGCGAGTTGCGGCCCAGGACGACGAACGGATCGTCGCCCTCCCACAGCCGCAGGCACTCGCGCGGGTGCCGGCTCTGTTCGGCCGCGTCGAGCAGGGCCTCGTCCAGTGCCAGGTTTTCCGCCGGCGTGGGCAATGTCAGGTCGAACAGATCCATGCCGCAACTCGGCCGGGGGAGCGGAAAGCAGTTGGTCCGGTAAGGCGTAACGCGGGCGGTATTCGCCGTCCTTGACGCTGTCGGGGCCCACTCTACACTTACTTTATCGCCGATCCATCCTCGAGTGCCAGCCATGTCCACCGATCCTTCCCGCGCGTCGGGTACTTCGCCCGATGACGCTTTGCCGCCGGTCGAACCGCCCAGCGCCGGCTTCATCGTGCAGTTGTTCGTCGTGCCCGGCGTCATCGTGCTGGTCGTAATCCTGATTTGGGTGCTGTTCAACTGGCTGGCACAAAAAGGCAACGATGGCGAAGCGTTCGTGCGCGATCTGGCCCGCAACAACCCCGGACGCTGGCAGGCGGCGTTTAACCTGGCTCACGAATTGCGGGCCGAGCACGAATCGAAGCAGCCGCGACTGACGGCCGACCCCAAGCTGGCCGAGAAGCTGGGGGGCATCCTCGCCGACGAAATGGAAGCCGGCAGCACGGAGGAGAAGGCGGTAGCGCTGCGGGTGTATCTGTGCCGGGCCCTGGGCGAGTTCAAGGTGCCCGACGGGTTGCCCGTGCTGTTGGAAGCGGCGACAACCGTGCGTAGCGAGGACGAGGCGGACGTGCGGCGGGCGGCGCTGGAGGGGATCGCCGTATTGGCCAACAACGTCGGACCCGAGGATTCGCACTTCGCCGATAATGCCGAGCTCGAAGAAGTGCTGATCGAGGCGGCCAGTGATTCCGACCCCCGCACGCGCAGCGTGGCGGCAGTGGGGCTGGGCGTGGTGGGCACGCCCGCGATGTTGGAGAAACTGGAGTTCATGCTCGGCGATGCCAACCCGGACGTGCGTTACAACGCCGCCACGCGCTTGGCGCAGCGCGGCGACCCGGTTGCCACGGACGTATTGGTCGAGATGCTCGACCCGGAGGAGACGGCCGGGGTCGAGGCGGAGAAGCAGGAAGAGATGCGCCCCTTCAAGCGAGCGTTGATCATGGTCAACGCGTTGCGCGCCGTCGAGCAGTTGGCCGCGCAAAACGACGAGGCCGATCTCGACGAGCTGCAAGAGGCCGTCGACAAGCTGCTGGCCAGCAACCCCGACTCGGGGATTCGCCTCGAAGCGAAAGACGTCCGTCGACGGCTTGCCGAGCGCGAGCCGGCAGGTGTCGAGTAGTGCTGGCGCGAGCCGACGTTTCTGTTTTTGACGCGCCTGTGTTTTGCAGCGACTTCGCGGCCGCGCTGCGCGCCGGCAAAGTCACGTGACGAACGTGATGCCGAACTGCTGGCGCGGGCCTACGCGCACTGCTGTCACGCGGGCTGTTCGACCTTGACGGTTGGGTAAAACGTGCGGCGCAAGTTGTTGATTTTCAGCAACTTGTGTAGAATGGCCTGCGGCCGAGGTCGCTCGAAATCGGGCGCGACTTGAAGAATTTTTCCCGGCAGTAAGTCATTCGGTAACCCATACTTTGGCGGACAGCGCGAAGCGGCGCGTCGCGGCCTATTTGCGTGCGGCGTTTCCGTTCGCCAGACTCTAGTGTGAGACGCGCAGCGCTTGATTTGCAGAGCGTGCGCGAGAAGAACTTGAGAAAAAGGGCGACGACCGCTCGCCAGAATCAGATACGGCTCTCTTAGCAGGATGAAGGTTATGATTCGGGCCCTCACATTCTTGACCCCGCTTCTGTGCTGTGCTCCGGCGCTGGCGCAAGTGTGCCAGGAGTACCGCGTGGAGTACAACACCGTCTACGAACAACGACAGGTCACGGCCTATCGCCTCGAGACCGAGACGGTCTATCGGGAAGAAAAGCAGGTGACTTACAAGCCCGTTTACGAAACCGAGATGCGCGAGCGGCGCTACACGGTGAGCCGGCCGGTTACCGAGACGAGCGAGCGCGAAGAGCGCTACAAGGTGATGCGTCCCGTGTGGGAAACGCAGATGCGCGACACGAGCTACGACGTCGTGCGCCAGGTGGCCGAAACCAGCGAGCGCGAGGAACGCTACACCGTTTCGCGGCCCGTCTACGAGACGCAGGAGCGCGAGGAGCGATACATCGTACAGCGGCCAGTGATGGAGACCCAGGAGCGCAGCGAGACCTACACCGTGATGCAGCCGGTAACGACCTACACCACGAACTACGTCGACCAGGGGCAGTTCGTCGATCAGCAGGTGGTCACCCCCGGCCCCACGCGAACGCGGCTTCGCTGGCTTCCCAGCGGCTGTGCCGTCGATCCCGTGACCGGAGCCTCGAGCTACCAGCGCGGCGGATTGACCTGGGTGCCCGAGCAGGGGCCGGCCCGGGTCGATACCTATCGCGTCTGGCAGTCGAATCCCGTCGCCGTGCAGGTGCCGCAAACGACCTATCAGCCGCAGACGATGGTGCGCAAGGTACCCGTGCAGGTCTGCAAGATGGTCAACGAGGAAGTCGTCAAGAAGGTGCCCGTGCAGGTCTGCCGGATGGTGCAGGAAGAGCACGTCCGCAAGGTGCCCGTGACGACCTACCGCCAGGTGGTCGAGCGGGTCGAGCAGCAGACGCCGGTGCAGGTGTGCAAGATGGTCGAGGAGGAAGTCGTCCGCCGCGTGCCGGTGACGACCTGCCGGATGGTGACCGAAGAGCGCGTCGAGCAGATTCCGGTGCAGGTGTGCAAGATGGTGGCGGTGGAACAAACGGTACGCGTGCCGCAAGTGGTCCAGAAGCAAGTGCCGGTGACCTACGTGCGGCAGGTGCCGCGTGTGGAAGTGCGGCGCATTCCGATCGATCCTTGCACGGGAGCCGATCTGCTGGTGCCCGCGCCCGCTCCGCCGGCTGCCGTGGTGACGCCGTTGCCGAGCTATCCCGGCGGCACGATTCAGCAAGGCCAGCCCACGCCCGCGCCGCAGCCGCAACGCGGTTCGACGCAGCGTCCTGCCGATCCGAATCAGCCGTCTCTGCCGCCCGACGAGCCGGCCGAAACGCCGGCCGAGGCGCCCGAGGAAGACGGCCCGGTGAACGAGGAAGAAGCTCCGACGCTGGAAGGCATCGATTCGAGCACGACCTAGTTGCAAGACAAACAAGCGCAGCAGCCCACGAGGCATCGATCGAGTTCGGTCGGTGCCTCGTTCGTTTTTTGGCGCGAGCGGCGTCGATCGACTACGACGTCCTGAAAAGGTGGCGCGGCGTGCGACACGCTCGGGCGGTTTGACAGTGCCGTCGGCCTTTGCCACACTGGCGGGGCGGCGAACGAGCGTTTCTTGCTCACGCTTGGTTTCTACCCTCCTGGATGGAGCCGGGGTTCCGTGACGTCCACTCAATCCGATCGTTCCAGCGATCCCGTGCTGGCCGGCCAACGCGTGGCGTTGGTGGGCAAATGGGCCAGCATGTCGAAGCGCGATGCCCAGCGGCTCGTGCGCGAACACGGCGGCGTCGTGCAGGAACGGGCCGATAGTGCCACGACGCTGGTCGTGGCGGGCGAGCGCGACGCGTCGGACCCTTCTTCCTCAAGCAGTGACGGGATCGATCCGGCGCTGCGCAGCCGCGCGGCTGCCGGCGCGCTCGAATTAATCGGCGAAGCGCAGCTCTTGCAGCGGCTGGGATTGGTCGACCGCGAACAACAGGTGCACCGCCTGTACACTCCGGCCATGCTGGCCGGGCTGCTCGACGAAAGCGTGGCGACGGTGCGCCGCTGGCAGCGGCGCGGTTGGATCGTGCCCTCGCGCGAAGTGCGGCGGCTGGCCTACTTCGACTTTGCCGAAGTGGCCACCGCGCGGCGGCTCAAGGAACTGGTCGCCTCGGGCATGTCGATGGCTGCGATCGGCCGGGCACTGGCGGCGCTGGCGCGGCAGTTGCCCGAAGTGAAGCGCCCGCTGGCCGAGCTGTCGGTCGTGGTCGAGGGACGGCAGCTCCTGGTGCGCAAGGGGGACGCGCTGTCGGAACCGGGCGGCCAACTGCGGTTCGACTTCGACGCCTCGGACGACACGGCGGCCGCCGAGCCGAGCGAGGGTGAGAGTGCGCCGGGCGTGGTCGCCTTCGACCTGGGAACGTTGCCGCCGGCCACGCCGGACGAGATGGTCAGCGCCGCCGGGCAATTGGAAGAGGAGGGCGAAGTGGCCGCAGCGGCCGAAATGTATCGCGCGGCCATGGCCGCCGGCGGGCCGCGCGCCGAGCTGTGTTTCGCTTTGGCCGAGTTGCTGTACCAAATGCACGATCTGCCCGGAGCCCGCGAGCGCTATTACATGGCGATCGAGCTGGACGAGGACTACGTCGAAGCGCGGGCCAACTTGGGCTGCGTGCTCTCGGAGCTGGGCGAACACGACCTGGCCGTCAGCGCGTTTGAGGGGGCGCTGGCGTTTCACGACGACTATCCCGACGTCCACTACCATCTGGGGCATACGCTCGACGCTCTGGGCCGCGGCGACGAGGCGGCGGCCCACTGGCGGGCCTTTCTGCAACTGTCTCCTTCGAGTCCCTGGGCCGACGAAGCGCGCCAGCGGTTGGGGCAGTAGCGGTTATTCCGGGGGGATTTGCCGAAGGCGTGGTTTTCCTTTGACACCGGCCGTTTGGCAGGCTCCTTGGCAAGTAGTGGGGGATATCTTATCCTTCCAAGTGAGCTAGGAGGGCCGCGTTTCCTGTTCAGGCGGGCTCTCGGTCACGGGTGGCTGGCCCACAACCGGGACGCCCCTTTTCTACCCGCGACTTCGGGCACCGCGCTTGCTGCATGAGCGAGATCCTCTTTCAATACTCCAAGGTTCCGCCGACGACGTGGGTTTACCTGTCGTCGCTGCTGACGATCGGCCTGTACTTCAAGTTCAGCCGCGTCTGGAGCGTGCGCAACCTGGACCTGATCGGGCTGATCCTGCTGGCCCCCGGCTTGCTGATGGTCGAGTACGGTCTGGCGAACTCGGACGTGCGCGTCGAGCAGGGGGGATACATTTGGCTGTTCGCCACGGGCGTGCTGCTGATGATCCGTCTGCTGCTCGATCCGATCATGGTCCGTCGGCCGCTGTTGGAACCGAATCTCACGGCCGGCGGCATGACGTTCCTGGGTGTCTCCTTATTGATCTTTCTGCTGGCGAATATCGTCAACAGCAAGATCGAGCCCGACGACCTGGTCGGGGTGAAGGGGGCCGAAAACGTGCAGGCGCTCGAAGCGCCGGGCCCCGAAGAGGAGCAAGCTTTGGCCACGCACGGGCCGGGCTACCCCCTATTGCATCTGTTGCCCAGCTTGTCGACCCAGGCGTTGATGATCGAAGACACGGCCGTCAACCCGCGCGAGCGCGACCTGCGCCGCGATCGGGTGCGGATCGCCACGGCCCGCACGATGGCGATCCTGTCGCAGTTAGCGATCGTGGCCGGCATGGTGTTGATCGGGTATCGGCACTTCAACAACATTCGCACCGGCATCGCCGCGGCCACGCTGTACCTGTTGTTGCCCTACACGGCGCAACTGACGGGCCGGGTCGATCACGCGCTGCCGGCGGCGCTGTTGGTTTGGGCGGTGGTGCTCTACCGGCGGCCAATGCTGGCGGGCATCTTCATCGGCATGGCGATCGGCGCGATCTACTACCCAGTGTTCCTGCTGCCGTTGTGGCTGGGATTCTACTGGCAGCGGGGGCTCTTGCGGTTCAGCGTTGGCGTGGCGCTGACGCTGGTGATTTCCGTGGCTTCGCTGGCGTTTATCTCCGACAGCCCGGCGACGTTCTGGTCGCAGGTGCAGCAGATGTTCGGCTGGACCAGCCTTGCGACCGAGGACCTGCAGGGCTTCTGGAGTTTCGGCATCGTCGACCCGGCGTTCCGCTACCCGGTGCTGGTCTTGCTGGGCGTGTTCTGCGTCAGCCTGGCCGTGTGGCCGGCGCAAAAGAACCTGGGCACGCTGATGAGCTGTTCGGCGGCCGTGATGCTGGGCACGCAGTTCTGGCATCCTAACGGCGGCGGGCTGTACATGGCCTGGTACCTGCCGCTGATCCTGCTGACGGTCTTCCGCCCGAACCTCGAAGACCGCGTGGCCCTGTCGGTGTTGGGCGAGGGCTGGTTTCCGAAGCGCCGCAACAATGTCGGCGGCATCGTGCAGGCGGCCTGAGAGCTCACGCGCCGGTTTTCACGGAAACTGGGCGGGGCTCATGCCCAGATCGACGATGCTGCACGCGGCCACGGCGTCGAGTCCGAGTTGCTTCGCCTTTTCGAGCACTTCAGGGCTTTCGGTGCCGGGATTGAACCAGACCTTGTCGCAGCCTTTGGCCGCGATCTCGTCCAGCAGCGCCAGTCCGGCTTGCGGCGGCAGGTAGACGCTCACCCGATCGAGGTGCTCCAGCGGCACGTCGGCCAGCGAGGTGTAGGCCTCGAGCCCTTCGATCTGGCCGCCCTTGGGATTGACCGGATAGACGTCGTAGCCGGCCTGCACGTGGGCTCGCACCGACTTGTTGCCGAATTTCGCTCGATCGGCGCTAGCACCCACGATGGCCACGGTTGGCTTTGACATACGAGGCGACTCGGTCGGGTTAGGGGCTCGCGTCGCGCCGGGCATCCAGCGTGCTGGGCTTGCGCCGCGCGACGTACCAGTACTTCCAGGCTTTGGTGTCGTAGTTGAAGCTCACCCCGTCGGTAAGCGAAACCAGCGAGTCGAGCACGGCGCGGTTCTCGAGCGTTCGTTTGACGGATTTGGGACCGCCGCCGCCGAAGTTGAACTGACCGGAATTAGCGCCGGTGCCGAAGGTGGCCGCCGTTTGCCCCGGCGAGCCCGCACCGACTTTGAAGGTGTGCGTCGTGACCAGGGCATCGATCAAGGGACCAATGGCACTGGAGTCCCCCATCCGTCCCAGAGCGGCGCCGGCGCGGTTGACGATCTCGTTGTCCTTGTGCTTCAGCGCCCTGATGTAGTTGACCGTGGCGATCTTGTAATCGTGGGCCACGAGCTCGTCGAGCGAGGCGGCACGGATGTCGGCGTCTTTGTCGAACAGCGACGCCTCGACCAGCACGTCGAGGGCGGCCGGTACGTTGATCCGCGACAGCGCTCCCACGTACAGCAGGCGGACGTCGCGCCGCTGCGACTCGTCCAGCAGGTTCTCCAGCGCCGGCACGGCATACGGGTCGGTGATGGCTTCGATGGCCGCGACCGCCTGCGGAGCTTTGTCGCCCGAGAGCCAGCCGTCCCAGCGTTTGAGCTTGGCGCGCCATTCGAGCCGGGCTTTCTTGGTCTTGTCGCGGCGTTCGAGCAGCTCTTCTTCCTGCGGCAGCACCCATTTACCCGGGGCGTACTTGGATCGCACGTAGCCGCTTTCAAGCATGACTTGTTCTTGCGTGGCCCAGCGTCCGCCGACCTGGCTGTATCCCAGGGCGCGGCGCGCGTCGGCATGATCGGGATCGAGCTCGATGATGCGTTGCAGGTGGCGGTCGCGATGCTTGGAAAGGCGGTTGGCGCGGCACCACTCGGCGGCGATCCACTGTCCCTTGACCGTGTCGGGGATGTCGGCGCGAAAGCGATCGTATTTGATTTCGGCCGGCTGCTGCTGCTCGACGCGCTGCACTTGCTCGGCAGAGAGCGTGACCTGCCCGCCGCTGGCCGTCTTGACGACGTAGCTAGTGCGGGGCGATTGGTCGGGGTTGAGCAGCACGCCGCGGACCTGCCCCTGGCCCTGCAGGTGGAAAATTTCGGCTTCGGCCGCCGCGGAACCGGCCGCCAGAACCGCGCACGCAAACGCAAGGTGCCAAATCTGCCGGGGATGAATCATGGCCGCTGCGGGGGCTTTGCGAAACGAGAGTCGCCGTCGGGCCGAAAAGCGCGCGTGGGTCCGACCCGCCAACTCCATTATACTTGGTGCCGGCGGCACCGGCGAATGCCGCCCTAGGCCGCGATGCCGGAATTGGCCCGTTTTTCCCTTAGCAACCGCACCACGAGTCGACTGCCGTGAGCCAGGTTCCCCAAGAACATCGAGCCACCGCCCCCGATGAGGTGGCCTGCGCCGTGGTGACCGTGAGCGACTCGCGCACGCTCGAAACCGACACCTGCGGACAGGCCGTGTGCGACCTGCTGACGGCGGGCGGCTTTGCCGTGGCGGCCCGGGAGATCATTCCCGACGAGCCGGACGTGATGCGGCCGCTATTGGAGCGCCTGCGCGACGATACGGCGATCGACGCGGTGCTGCTCACCGGCGGCACCGGAGCCAGCAGCCGGGACCAGACCTACGAAACCGTTTCGGCGCTGCTGACCAAGCAACTGCCCGGCTACGGCGAGCTGTTTCGCATGCTGAGCTACCAGGAGATTGGTGCCGCCGCGATGCTCAGCCGCGCCACCGGCGGATTGATGCAGCGGACGGTCGTGCTGTCGATGCCGGGTTCGCCGGCGGCGGTGCGGCTGGCGATGCAGCGGATCATCGTGCCCGAGCTGCGGCACCTGGTGCGCGAGGCGCGCCGCTAGCAGCTTGCACGCGGGCGATCAATCCACGACACGTGTGCGCTCGCCGACTTCGACGCTCCGATCTGGTCTGGAGCGCTTGTGCGCCTTCGACTAGTCTACGCGGCCCAAAAACCGGCCCGTGCTGGTAGTGCTTGGAAAGCCGCCAGCGACCCGACTATCTCATGCCCACGGAGGGGCGCATGCGCAGGCTCTTTCTGCTCGCCACGGCCGCGGCCATCGCCTTTGGCGGTTGGTTTTTCTCGCAGAATTTCACGATCGAGGGGCTCGATCGGCTCACGCTCGAACGCCGCGACGGCAGCGCCGCCAGCACGCCCGGCATGCCGAACGTCTCGCGCGATGGGAACAGCGTTCGCATTGCCTCATTCAATATCCAGGTGTTCGGCCAATCGAAGATGTCCGATCCCCGGGTCGTGAGCCTGCTGGTCGAGATCGTGCGGCAGTTCGATATCGTGGCGATTCAGGAGATCCGCTCGAAGCAGGACATCATGGCGCGGTTCGTCGACCAGATTAACGCCACGGGCCGGCACTACGACTACGTGATCGGACCGCGGCTGGGGCGCTCGTCGAGCAAGGAGCAGTACGCGTTCGTGTTCGACACGGCCAGCATCGAAATCGACCGCCACGCGCTGTATACCGTGGAAGATCCCGACGACCTGCTGCACCGCGAGCCGTTGGTGGGCTGGTTCCGTGTCCGCGGACCTCCGGCCACCGAGGCCTTCACGTTCTCGCTGGTCAACATCCATACCGACCCCGACGAAACCGATCAGGAACTCGACGCGTTGGCCGATGTGTTTCGCGCCGTGCAGAGAGACGGCCGCGGCGAAGACGACGTGATCATCCTGGGCGACTTGAACGTCGACGAGGCGAACCTGGGGCGGCTGGGCGAAATCTCGAACATCCGCTGGGCCGTCTCGGGCGTGGCCACCAACACGCGCGGCACGAAGCAGTACGACAATATTGTCTTCTCCGGCGTGGCCACCAGCGAATACACCGGACGCTGGGGCGTTTTCGACATGATCCGGCAGTTCAACCTGACGGTTGATGAAGCGCTCAAAGTATCGGATCATCAACCGGTGTGGGCCGAGTTCTCGCTGCAAGAGGGCGGGCAACCCGGCCGGATCGCCACGCGTCCCTTCGACGCCACCAGCAGATAACGAGCAACAGCAGATGGCTCTCGGCGAGCGGTTCGACGAAGCGCTAGTGTACGCCTCGCGGCTGCATGCCGATCAAACACGCAAAGGCTCGGGCGCGCCGTATATTTCCCACCTGCTGGGCGTGGCGTCGATCGTGATCGAGCACGGCGGCAGCGAAGACGAGGCCATCGGCGCGCTGCTGCACGACGCCGTCGAAGACCAGGGCGGCCAGCCGACGCTGGAAGCGATTCGAAAGCGCTTCGGCCCGGCCGTGGCCGAAATCGTCGATGGCTGCTCCGACAGCGACACCACGCCCAAGCCTCCCTGGCGCGAGCGCAAGGAGCAGTATCTGGCGCACCTGCCCGGCGCGAGCCGTTCGGTGCAACTGGTGTCGGCGGCCGACAAGCTCTACAACTGCCGCTCGATCGTCGACGACTATCTTCGCGTCGGCGACGACGTGTGGCAGCGCTTCAAGGGCGGACGCGACGGCACGCTGTGGTATTACCGCGCCATTGTCGAAGCATTCTCCGAACTCGACGGCACGGCGCTACTCGAGCAGCTCGATCGCTCGGTGACCGAGCTTGAGAGTCTGGCCGGCACGCGATCGGCTTAGAGTGTGCCGCTGGTTTCGCTCGCCGAAAACGGGCGCTTGAAATCAGGCCAGCGCCTCGGCTAATCTTCCCCTCATCGTTAGCGGGTATTCGCAGAGCCTGAGCAACGCTCGGGTTTCCCAAGGGCCCTCTGCCGCAATTGTCGGTAGTGGGTCCTTTTTTTGTTGCGCTGAGCCTCACGATGCCTGATACCTCACTGTCCATGGTTCGCTATCGCACGGCCCGATCGCAGATTCGCGACGGTGATCTGTTGCTGTTTCGGCGGCGGGGTCTGATTTCGATTGCCGGCCGCGGCGACCACTCGCACGCGGCCAAAGCGGCGTGGTGGGGAGATTCGTTGTTTGTGCTCGAGGTGCGCGAGTTGCACGGCGGCCGCGCGGTCACGCTTTCCAGCCAGGTGGAACGCTATCCGGGCCGCATTGACGTCTATCGCACGAACCCGCAGAACCGCTGGCCGGAGTACGACGCGGCGGGGGCGACTTCGGTGATGCGGCGGCTGGCCGGCTGCCGGTACGGCTATGCCGGCGTGGCCAGCGCGGCGCTGTTGCACTTGCCCGTGGTGCGATGGTTTGTCGCGGCGGACGTGTACGACGGCGATCCGCCGCGCCGTCCGCCGTTTTGCAGCCAGGCCTGCGCGATCAGCGATCGCGTGGGCGGCGGCGTCGACCCCGTGCCGCACCTGGCCGATCGGCTGACCTTGCCGGCCGACCTGGCACGCAGCCCGTTCTATCGCTACCTGTTCACGTTGATTCCATGAGAGGCGTCATGCGCTCGTTGCTGGCCATCGTGCTCTGCTGGGGACTGGCATTCGGTGCCGCCGCGCAGGACCTGGCGCGCGCCGGAGCTTGTCCCGGCGGCCGCTGCCCGGCGCCTGGGGTGTTGCCCGAGCCGCGCACCTATGCGCCGGTCGAGTGGCAGGTCGACTCGCGCGCCGTCGCGCAAGTGTTCAACAGCACCGGCTCGGTCCGCACCTCGGGCAGCGGGACCCTGGTGGACAACGACGGCACCTGGGGACTGATCGTCACGTGCGCTCATATGTTTCGCGAGGGTGCCGGCTCGATCGTCGTCGTGTTTCCCGGCGGCAGGTCGTACGCCGCGCGGCTGCTGCGCGTGGACACTCGGGCCGACCTGGCGGCACTGCACACGGCTGCCCCGCCGGTCGATCCGGTGAAAGTGGCCGACGGCTTTCCGCGGCGCGGCGACCCGCTCGTTTCGTGTGGATATGGGAGTGCCGGTCGCTTGGAATGCAACTTCGGCACGGCGCTGGGCTACGTCACCACACAGGGTGGCCGCGAACGCGAAACGTTGGAGATGACCGGCGCTGCCCGGCTGGGTGACTCGGGTGGGCCGATCCTCAATCGACAGGGGCAACTCGTGGCCGTGTTGTTCGGCACCAACGGCCGCGTCGTGGATGGCACGTTCTGTGGGCGGGTACGGCGTTTCCTCGAAGGACTGTCGCCCCGCTTTGGCGCCCGACCTTCGCCGCCGACTCCACAGCCCGAGACCGACCAGCCCACGCCTCCGCCTGCGGCGCCGCCGCTTGAAGACGTGCCGCCGGGGAAGCCGCCGGCCGACGCTCCGATGCCCGAGCCGAAACCGCCGGTGGTGGAACGACCGCCGGAAGTGGGCCCCCTGGGGGACGCGGCCGACGCCGTGGGCAAAGCGGCCCAGCCCTGGTTGAGCGCCAAGCTGACGACCGTGTTGATCGCGATCGGCGTGCCCGGCGGTATCGCGGGCGTGGCCGGAGGACTGATCGTGTGGCTAGCCATGCGGCGCGGCAAACGAAGGTTGCACGATCGGTTGGCGCGGCTGCGCGCCGTGGGCGAGCCGACCGGCGAGGAACCCGGCTCCGATCCAGAGACGCAACCGGCGACTGTCGAGCGGCACCACAACCGGTACGTGCCGTACGAACTCAGTCGGTTGGACAAAGCCTGGTCCACGGCGCATGCCCGTGTGAGCGAGAAGTATCCCGGCGCGGTGCCTTACCTGAAGATCGTCGAGGGGGTGAAGGATCAGCTCCTCTCGGGCAGTGATGAAGCAGAGCTTTCGTGAAGGAGTCTTTCGAATGAGTACGTCAGCACCCATGTTCGGGACGGATGAAATCCTGTGGTACGACAACGGGAAGTGGGGCGAAGTCGGCTACGCGCTCGCCAATCCCAACAACAAGATCTGGACCAACAACAGCGTCATCTTCCAGTTTCACAGCCTCGTCGGCCGCAACCTGTTCGAGCTGATGCATCGCACCGACGTGCGGTTCTACGGGCCGCCGCACAAGCAGTTCTGGTACGACCTGCACCAGTTGATCGTTACCGCCCGCAAGCGGCTGGCCGATCGTCAGCGGCTGCCGAACGACTCCAACGGGCTGGTGGTCGAACACGCCACGCCTGCGCCGCAGGTGTTTCTGGCCTGGCCGATCCCGTTCTTCGGCGAGCGCGTGCGGCAGCCCGACATTCGCGAGTATGCCCAGCTTTGCCTGCTGATGCTTTCGGAGATGATGCAACACTCCGAGAACGAGCTGGCCACGTACATCACCGACGCCTTCGCCGCGAAGATGGGGCAGTACCTGCGCGAGATCCTGGCGCTGCTGGCCACCAAGTACTTCGGCTACACCCGGGCGCAGGCCTACGAGCCGGCCTTCACGCTGCAGGCGGCCGACTTTGCCAACTACGATCCCTCGAAGGTGATGACCAGCGTCGAGATGACCGAAGAGCGTCCGCCCGTGCAGTGGTGGCCGACCGAGAGCGACCTGACCGCCATTCGGGCGATTCCCTACAACGAGGCGCTCGTGCTGGGCAAGCGTTGGCCGGCCACGGCAATGCTTTCGGAGCTGGGGCGCGGCGGGAGCAAATCGCCGGCCGGCGCGTCGCCGGTCGCCACGGCTCCGGCGGCAACGTCGTTTGTTTCTCCGCCGGGCCAGGCGCCGTAGTCGTCCGGTCGAGGAGCCGTCGTGGCTCGAGCCGTGTTAGCCGCAGGGGAAGGATGCATCAACGATGACGTTTACCGAATGGAGTGTGATCCTGGGGGCCGTGTTGACGGTCGCCCTGGCGACGGGGCCGTGGATGTTCATGGTGCATGCCAAGCTGGCCGTGATCGCCAGCAAGATCGTCGACCTGTGCGACAAGATGGACCACACCAGCGAAGAGCATCGCCGGCTATGGAAAGTGAGCAGCCGCCACGAGTCGCGGCTCGACACGCACGACGTGCAACTCTCGCACATCGCGGAACGACTCCGCGGTAGTTGACGCAAGGAAGCGCGGGCGCGGGGACGCGCCTGGCACGGAGGCCGGGCGCGCTCGCGTTCTACTTTCAACATCTACGCAGGCAACCCATGCAGATTCGCGACCGCATTAAGGATTTCCGCCGCGTGCGGGCCGATGCCCTCCGGCCGCATCCGCGCAATTGGCGCACGCATCCCCGCGCCCAGCAGGATGCCGTGCGCGGGGCGCTGGCCGAGATCGGCTATGCCGACGCGCTGGTGGCCCGGGAACTTCCCGACGGGACGCTACAACTGTTGGACGGGCACTTGCGGGCCGAGTTGACGCCCGAAGCGCTCGTGCCGGTGCTGGTGCTCGACGTCGACGAGCACGAGGCCCTCAAGATTCTGGCGACGCTCGATCCGCTGGCGGCGTTAGCCGACGCCGACGCACAATTGTTGCGCGGATTGCTGGACGACGTGCATACCGAGAGCGAGGCGCTGGCAACGGCGCTTCGTGCTTTGGCGGCCGAGCATCCGCTCCCGCGCGATCTGCGCGAGCAGGGCGTGCGCGACGTGGTGTTGCCGGCCAGCTTTCAGGTGGTCGTCGAGTGCGAGGGTGAAGCGCAGCAACGCGCGGTATACGAGCAGATGGTGGGGCAGGGATTCAAGTGCCGCGTGCTATCGCTGTAACTCAATCGGAGCCGCCTGAGCAGGCGGGGGCAGGATGCCGCTGGTGGATGTGGAAGTGAGTTGCCCGCTGTACGATTCGTTTCGCGTGCAGCAAGTGGCCGGCATGTTCGACGTGCCGCTTGCCCAGCGGCCGGCGCTACGGTTCGCGGTCGAAGTGCCTTCGGCCGACGAGGACTGGCAGATCGGCCTGATCGTGGGGCCCTCGGGCAGCGGCAAGTCGACGATCGCCCGGGGTGCCTTCGGCGCCGATGTCTGCGAGCGCCCGGCGTGGCCCGACGACCGGGCCGTGGTCGATTGCTTCGGTGCCCTCGACGCCAGGCAGATCACCGGGCTGCTGACGGCCGTGGGATTCGGCGCGCCGCCGGCCTGGGTTCGGCCCTATCGGGTGCTCAGCGGTGGCGAGCAGTTTCGTTGCGACCTGGCCAGGGTCTTGGGCAGCGCGGTGGAAGCGGCGTCAAGCCAAGATGGTGACGCGCCGCTGGTGGTGTTCGACGAGTTCACCAGCGTCGTCGATCGCAACGTGGCGCAGATGGGCTCGGCGGCGATCGCCCGGTCGATTCGGCAAGGCAACGTGCGGTGCCGGTTCGTGGCGGTCACGTGCCACTACGACGTGGCCGCGTGGCTCGAGCCGGACTGGGTGGTGGATATGGCGACCGGCACGTGCCAGCGGAGGCGTCTTCGGCGGCCTGCGATTGAGCTGGAGCTGCACCGTTGCCGGCGACGGCTCTGGAAGCTGTTTGCGCCGCATCACTATTTGAGCGGAGCGCTCAGCGCCGTGGCCCGCTGCTATGCGGCGTTTTGGAAGGGAGTTCCCGTGTCGTTTTGTGCCACATTGCCGATCATCGGCCGCAAGAACCACTGGCGGATCACCCGCATCGTGACCTTGCCCGACTATCAGGGCGTGGGCATCGGGACGCGGGTCGCCGAGACGGTGTGCCAGTTGCATCGGGACGCCGGCCGGCGGATCAACGTCACCGCCAGCCACCCAGCGCTGATCGCGCATTGCCGTCGTTCGCCGCTGTGGCGCACGGCGCGGGTGTTGAAAACGGGCTCGGGCGATACAAGGCGGTTTGTGCATAACTACCGTGGCTCGCGCGGGCGTAGCGTGGTGTCTTTCGAGTATTTGGGAAGTTGAACGTGGAAGAGCGCAGCGACATGGGCCGTCCGCCCATTCTGAACGAAGCCAAACAGCGCGAGATCTGCGCGATCCTCGCGGTCGGGTGCAGTCGCGCCACGGCGGCGCAATACGTCGGCTGCCATCCCGACACGATCCGCAACACGGCCCTGCGCGACGACGCGTTCGCCGAGGCGCTAGGGCAGGCCGAGTCGAAGCACGAAGTGCGGCACCTGACGTTCATCAACAAGGCCGCCGAAGAGGGGCGCTACTGGCGGGCCGCCGCCTGGGCCCTGGAACGACGCTTTCCCAGCCGCTACGGCCGCCGGCGGGGCGATCTGTTCACCGCCGAGCAAGTGTCGCACGTGCTCGGGCAATTTGCCGGAGTGATTCTTGAAGAAGTGCCCGACGAAATGCAGCGCGAACGGATTCTGTCGCGCTTGAGCGACGTGACCTCGCGCCTGCAGCGGGCGGCCGCCCGGGGGGACGACGCATGAATCGCCAGGCCGGGTGGGACCAACTGGGCATCGCCAGCGGCGACTGGGCCGAGTTCGCGCTGCACATGCGAGCCAGCTTTGCCCGCGGGGTAGGACGTGAAAATCGCCGGCTCGATCTGCTGGAGTGGGGGCGCCGCTACCTGCCGCACTACTTCCGCGAGCCGCCGTCGAAGATGCATCGGTGGCTGGCCGAGCAATTCGACGCGATGACGACGTGCCGCGGTGCGAAGCTCAACGTCGTCGGTCCGCGCGGCGGCGCCAAGAGCACGCTGGGCACGCTGGCCTACGTGCTGCGGGCGGCCGTCGAGGGGTGGGAGCCGTATATCTGGATCGTCTCCGACACCAAGCACCAGGCCCGCGGCCACCTGGAGAACCTGCGCATCGAGCTGGCGGGTAACGCCGCCCTGGCCGAGGACTATCCGCGCGCGGCAGGCCGGGGCCGGTCGTGGCGGGCACAGGCCGTGCGGCTCAGGAACGGGGTGACGATCGAGGCCTTCGGCACCGGGCAGCGGCTGCGCGGGCACCGCATCGGTCCGCACCGTCCGACATTGATCGTCTGCGACGACCTGCAAAACGACGGTCACATGCGATCGTCGGCCGCGCGAGAAAGTTCCCTGCGCTGGTTCGAAGGGGCGCTGCTCAAGGCCGGCACAGCGCACACGAACGTGGTCAACCTGGCGACGGCCTTGCATCGCGAGGCGCTCGCGCTGCACCTGGAGCGTACGCCGGGCTGGAACTCGCGCGTGTTCGCGGCCATCGAGCGCTGGCCGGACAACATGAGCTTGTGGCACGAGTGGGAGCGGATCTATTGCGACGCGAACTCGCCGACGGCGCGCGACGTGGCCCGGGTGTTCTACGAAGGCCGCCGCGCGGCGATGGACGCGGGCGCGGTCTTGCTGTGGCCCGAGGTCGAGGACCTCTACACGCTGATGTGCATGCGCGTCGAGGGGGGCCGCACGGCGTTCGAGCGCGAGAAGCAGGGCATGCCACTTTCGCCCGAGGCGTGCGAGTGGCCGGAAGCGTACTTCGACGAACACATCTGGTTCGAGCAGTGGCCGGCGTCGCTGCAGACGCGAGTCGTGGCGCTCGACCCGAGCAAGGGGCGCGATGCGCGGCGCGGCGACTTCTCGGCGCTGGTGATGCTGGGCGTGGCCGACGACGGGCAGTTGTACGTCGAGGCCGAGATGGCCCGGGCGCCTACGGCCGAGATCGTGGCGGCGAGCGTGGAAATGTGCCGCCGCTTCCGGCCCGATGCGTTCGGCGTGGAGACGAACCAGTACCAGGAACTGTTGGCCGCGGAGCTGGCCGGCGAATTCGGGCGGCAGGGCATCGTCGACGTGCATCCCTGGGGCATCGACAACCACGTGAGCAAGCTGGTGCGCATTCGGCGGCTGGGCCCGTTCCTGTCGAGCCGGCGGATCCGCTTCAAAGAGGACTCGCCGGGCACACGGATGCTGGTCGATCAGTTGCGCGAGTTTCCGGCGGCCGACCACGACGACGGGCCCGACGCGCTGGAGATGGCCCTTCGCCTGGCCGGCGAACTGTTTGCCGGGCGGGCTCGAGGAGACAACCTGGGCGATCGGCTGCCGGTCGCCGTGGCATGAAACGAGGAAACGAGAACATGATGCATAACACCACGGGCGGCCACGACGCGATCGCCGCCAAACTCGAACAACGGCTGTCCGAAGCCTGGCAGAGTCTATGGGATCACTTCGTCGATCCCAGCGAGTCGTTCTGGGACGACGGCGGCGATTGGACGTCGCTGGGCTCGCACGATCGCGGGCCGGCGGCCACGTTGCCCTATGCCAACGAGCAGCAACTGCGCGACGTGCGCTCGCAGTGCCGCATGCTGGCGGCGGAGAACGAGTTTGCCATCAACGGCCACGAAAACCGCATCAGCTACCTGGTCGGCGCCGGGCACTCGTATCGGGCAACCACGAAGAAGGGAAGCGATGCGCGGCCCGAACTCGCGGTTCACGCTCAGGCGGTGCTTGACGACTTCCTGGCCGACAATCAATGGCAGCGGCGGCAGCAGGAGATCGTGCGTCGCTGGGATCGCGACGGCGAAGTGTTTCTGCGGTACTTCGTCACGCCGGCGGGCGAGACGCGCGTGCGGTTCGTCGAGCCTGGGCAGGTATCGACACCGCAGCAGCGCGTGGCCGATCCGGCCGCCAGCTTCGGCGTTCAGACCGAGCCCGACGACGTCGAGACGCCGCTGGCCTACTACGTCGACGGACAAGCGGTCGATGCCCGCGAGATCCAGCATCGCAAGGCCAACGTGGATGCCAACGTCAAGCGCGGGCTGCCGCTGTTCTATCCGGTGCGGAAGAACTTGCGCCGCGCGGAGAAGCTGCTGCGCAACATGAGCGTCGTGGCCGAGATCCAATCGGCGATTGCGCTGGTGCGGAAGCATCGTGGGGCGACGCGGGCCAGCGTGCAACAGTTTGCCACTTCGCAAGCCGACGCCAGCGTCACTTCGCCGATGACGGGGCAGACGCAGAACTATCGCCGCTTCGGCCCCGGCACGATTCTCGACAGCCACGGCGGGATCGAATACGACTTTCCGGCCGCGGGACTCGATGCGGCCAACTACGTGGTAATTCTGCAGGCCGAGCTGCGGGCCATTGCCAGCCGGCTCGTGATGCCGGAGTTCATGCTCACCTCCGACGCGTCGAACGCCAACTACGCTTCGACGATGGTGTCCGAAGGGCCCGCGATGCGGATGTTCTCGCGGCTGCAGGCGGCGCTGGTGAACGATGACGTGCAGGTCATGTGGCGCGTGCTCGAGAACGCCGTGGCCGCGGGGCGGTTGCCCGGCGAAGCGTTAACGGCCCTCGAGATCCAGTGCTCGCCGCCGACGCTTGAAGTGCGCGACCCGTTGCAAGAGGTCGAAGCGTTTCGCATCGAGTACGAGTGCGGCATTCTCTCGCCGCAAACCTGGAGCCAGCGACGCGGTCTGGACTACGACCAGGAGCAAGAGAATCGGCAGCAGTGCGCCGCGCGCAATGCCGACGGCGGGAAGGGCGGCGCTCAAGCGAAAGTGTGACGTGTCGCGAAAACGGGAATTGAAAGTAGGCCACCCGTGGAAGTAATCTTCGCGTCATGACAAGCATGAAACATTCGCCGGCCAATCAAGTGAAACTGTCACGCGTCGAGGCCGCCTTGCAGGCGATCGTCGACGAAGTGCTCGAGCGCGGGTTCTACGGCGCGGCAAAGCTGGAAGTGGTGGTCGCCGACGGCACGATTCAACGGATCAGCCGCGTGGTCGAACGCGTCGAAAAGTAACGTGCATTCGCGGGGCGCGCGAAGCGCCTCGCAGGGTATCTCGACGAGCCTGCTCCGTGCGGGTTTCATCGCGGGCCCATCTGCCGCCAACCGGCGCGGCAGGTGGGCCCTTTTTTTGTCTCGACAGGAAACGAAACATGGACCAGATCCTGCAGGAATTTGTCAGCTCGCGCGGCGTCGACGTTCGGGTGGACGGCCGCCGCGGCGTGATTCGCGGCGTAAAGCTGTTGGGGCTCGAATCGCGCAACCGGCGGCGCTACTTGCCCGAGGCGCTTGTGCAGGCCGCCGCGTTGTACGAAGGGGCCAAGGTGAACGTGAACCATCCTAAGGGCAGTCCGCTGGCGGCCCGCGACTATCAGGATCGCCTGGGCTCGATTCGTCAGGTGCGGGCGGCCGACGACGGGCTGTTCGGCGATCTGCACTTCAATCCCAAACATGCCCTGGCCGAGCAGCTCATCTGGGACGCCGAGCACGCTCCGGAGAACGTGGGCTTCTCGCACAACATCGAAGCCCGCACCTCGCGCAGCGGCAGCAAAACCTTGGTCGAGGCGATTCTGAAAGTGCAGAGCGTCGACCTGGTGGCCGACCCAGCCACAACGCACGGGCTGTTCGAAAGCGCCGGTGCGCCGGGCGACGAGCCGGCGGTTACCTCGGTGTCGGAGCTCACGCTCGAACAACTACGCAAGCAGCGTCCCGACCTGGTCGAGGCGCTGCTGGGCGAACAGGCCGCGGAGCTGACGGCGCTGCGCGAGGAAGTCGACCGGCGTCGGGCCGAGCAGGTTGTGCGCGATCGCCGGGCAGTCGCGAGGCGGCTGTTTCGCGAGTTCCACCTGCCCGACCCCGATTCGGACGATGCCGCGACGCAGGCCGTGGCCAGCCGTTGGTTTCTCGAGACGGTGCTTTCCGCACCGAATGAAGCGGCCATGCGGCAGCTCGTCGAGGAACGGGCCGAACTGGTCGCCGCTGCGCAACAACTGGGTTCGACCCAGCCTGCGCGGCCCGTCTCGCGCGAGCAGCGCACGGCCGAACCGGCTCGTCCGCCGCTCGATGCCGGCAGCTTCGCCCGGGCCATTTCCTGACTCGGCCATCGGCGGCGTCTCGCCTCGCGGCGCGAACGAGTCCGGAGGCGCGCCGCCGGTGCCTTGAAATCAATCATTCACACTTTCGCAACGGAGAACGATTCATGGCCAACACGATGCGGTGGAGATACGGAGAAACCAACCCGGTGGTCCTGCCGGTGGCCTCGGCGACCGTGATCGAGATCGGCGACCTCGTCTATCTGGACACCACGGCCAAACCGGCCGGCGACCTGACCTACGGCGCGAGCCTGGCGGCGACGCAAGAGGCCTTTCACGACAGCTTCGTCGGCGTGGCCATGCAGCAGTCGCGGGCCGGCGACACGCAGGACATTCGCGTGGCCACCACCGGCGTGTTCGAGTTCGCCTGTGCGTCGGCCACCTTCGACGTGGGGGCGCGGATCGGAGTGGACGACAACGCGGGCCCCTCGGCGCTGCTCAACCAGCAGGTGATCGCGGTGAACAACGCCAACCCCGAGCTCTCGATCGGCTACTGCGCGAAACGCGTCAACCCGGCCGGCACTTCGGTGCTGGTGGACGTGATCGGCACCGTGACCCACGCCGGCCCCCAGGCCGCGGCCTGAGGTAGCGGCCCCGCCCGGCAGCACTCGGAGCGCGTCGGGCACCACAGCACATCATCCAGCAGGAGACAAGGACGTGATCAAGACCAGGGAATTGAAGCGCCGCTACGAACTCGACGGTCCGCGGCAGACCATTGCGCACCTGAGCGAGGCGCTCGAGCAAGGCCATCTGCGGCCCGAGGACTTCAGCATCCGCGACCTGGCCGAAGGGCTGGTGACCGACGGGCACGAGTGGGTTCGTTCGCTCGATCCGCGCGCAGGCGGCAGCGTGTCGCTGCTCGAGGCGGGCGAAGGCGTCGATGCCACGGCGTTTCTGAACGTCGCCGGCCAGGTGATCTACTCCAAAATCATGGAGGCCTACACCCAAGAGGCGTTCGTCGTCTCGAAGCTCGTCGACACGATCCCCACCCGGCTCGACGGCGAGAAGATCCCCGGCATCGGGCGGTTGGCCGCGAACGACCATCCGATTCATCCCGGCATGCCCTATCCGCACGTCGGGTTCGCCGAGGACTACATCGAAACGCCCTCGACGACCAAGCGCGGCTACATCGTGCCGGTCACCAAGGAGGCGATCTTTTTCGATCGCACGCACCTGGTGCTCACCCGGGCGGCCGAAGTCGGCGAGCTGCTGGGCTTGAACAAGGAGAAGCGGCTGGTGGATCTCGTGATCGGTGCCACGAACAACTACAAGTGGCAAGGCACGGCCTACGACACCTACCAGGCCGCCACCCCATGGATCAACGTCCAGGGCACCAACGAGCTGGTCGACTGGACCAACGTCGACGCGGCCGAGCAGCTGTTCGCCGACATTCTCGATCCGGCCACAGGCGAGCCGGTGCTGCTCTCGGCCAACACGGTGCTGGTGATGCCGGCCTATCGGCATGCGGCGCATCGGGTGTTCAACGCACTCGAGCTGCAATACAGCGCCTCGTCGTCGGAGACCACGACGCTGGCGGCCAACCCGCTGTCGAACTATCGCGTGTACGACAGCCGGCTGGCGTACCGCCGGGTGATCGCCTCGGGCACGGCCGCGGCCGACGCCAAGAAGTGGTGGTTCCTGGGCGACTTCAAGAAGGCGTTCGCCTACATGGAGAACTGGCCCATCACGGTCACGCAAAGCGCTGCCGGCAGCGAAGCCGACTTCGCGCAGGACATCGTCGTGCGGTTCAAGGCCAGCGAACGTGGTGCGGCCGCCGTGCTCAACCCGCGGTACGTGGTGAAGAACACCGGCTGACGCAACGGCGGTGGAGTTAGGCGGGGCGCGGCGCGCGGAGCAAGACACGCGCGCCGCGTCCGGGACTGGCAGGAGGATGCCACGTGAGCGACTTGGAAAACATTCAGACGATCAAAGCCAACACGCTGGCGCAGATGGCGCAGGTGTCGAGCGAGCGCAAGCCCAGCTATCGCGAGGACGGCCAGGAGTTTCATTGGACCGAATACCTCGAGCACTTGCAGCGGCGCGTCGATTGGTGCAACGCCCAGTTGGCGTCCGAAGAACCGTTCGAGTTTCCCACACAAGGATACACGCCATGACGTTCGACCCCGACCTCTCCAACGACTGCCTGCTGGTCGACGGTACCGAAACGGTCACGCTGCATTCGACGAGCACCGTGGCCGTCGAGGGTGCCAAGCGCGGCCAGCTCACGCTCGAGGAGATCGAGTTTCGCCAGGTGGGACTCGAGTCGGCCGACCTGGGCTGGAACCTGCCGGAAGCGAACCTGGCGGGGCTGGTGCCGCGACAGGGCGACGCCATCGAGGACGCCGGCGGCACGTTCTGGACCGTGCTCTCGGCCAGGCACTCGCCGCTGTCGGGCGTGTGGCGGGTCGTGACACGCCGCCAAGTGTGAGGTTGCCGCGAATGGCACCTTCCCCACGTCTCACTGTTCACGCAGAGAAGCCATGATCACGATCGATACCTGTGCGGGCTCCGATTGCGCGGCACTGGCTGCGCTATGGAATGCCAAGCGGCTGGACAGCGCGTCGTGTTGGACGCAGGCCCAACCGATCGACGAGACCTACGTCGCGCAGTTGATGCTGGCCGGCTACACGTTCGCGCTGGCCACGGTCGACGGTGTGCCCTCGGGCTTCGGCTTCTGGAGGGGCGGTGGTGACCCGGTGCGGTTGGCGGCGCTGGCGGCCGACGACGGCGAGGTCTACTACCGCTTGATGGACGCCTTTTGCGATTGGGCACTGTCGGTTCCGGCCACCAGCGCCGTCTCGGAGATGGGCGCCGAAGCGACCACCGAGAGCGGCTGGGTCGATGCGCTGGGAGTCATCGAATTGAGCCCAATTGGGTTCGAACCGCTCGGGGCCGACGAGGCACAGGACCAGCGCGTGCCCAAGCTGTTGCGGGCCACTTGCGATCTGCAAGTGCTCAAAAATGCCGTCGCCACTGCCTTGGAGTAACGCGCCGTGAATCAAATCATCCTGCAACCTGATGCCGCGGCTGGGGTCGACTCCCATATGCTGGGCGGGGCTTACGCGACGGTGAACTTCGGCGATGATCCGGTGCTCAACGCCGGCACGACCAACGTCGGCAAGGTGACGCTGTTTAGCCGCCCGCTGCTGCGATTCGATCTGACCGCGATTCCTGTGGGAATGCAGATCACCTCGGCCACGCTGACGTTGTCGCACGCCGGTGGCACGCTGCCGGCCGGCGGCGAATTCACTGCCCATCGCCTAACGCGCGAAGACTGGACCGAGTTCGGCGTGACGTGGAATCGCTACGACGGAGCGAACACGTGGACCACTCCCGGCGGCGATTACACGGCCGAGCTGCACGATACGCAGTCGGTCGCCTCTGCTGCGGAGGACTTGGTGTTCGAGTCGCTGGCGGAACTGGCCGCCGACGCGATTGCCAATCGCCAGGGACTGCTGCACTTGCTCGTGTTGGGTCCGGAGTCGGGATCGGCCGACAACTACCTGTCGGTTCACTCGTCGGATGCCGCGACCGCAGCGTTGCGCCCCAAGCTCGTCGTCGAGTACCAGTTGCCCGTGCCACAATTAACGATCGCCGACCACGGCGACGGGACCGGCGCCACGGCCACGATCAGCGCCGCCGCCGCCACCAGCAACAATATCCTGTTCGTGCAGGGCTTCGACGGCCAGCCTGGCAGCGGACCGTGGACCACGGGGGCCAGCCGGGTCGGCAACGGTGACGTGACGCTCGCACTAACGCGCGGACACTACTTCGCCCACGTCGTTTCCGAGTTGGACACACACACGGCCGTTTCGGCCATGGCGTACTTCGTCATCACCGATGGCGTCGAATCGATTCACACCCGCTGCCTCGAAGCGGCACAGGCACGCGTTCGGCTGCTCGGCCTGGAAGGGCTCGCCAGCGGTAGCGTCGTGGTGCAAAAGGTGCCGGCCGGGCGAAACCTCGCTTCGGGCGTGGGACTGCCGGCCGTGATCCTCTCGCCGCATCGGGCGGCCATGCCCGCGGTCGAAGGCACCAACGGACGCGACGACGTCTTCTACGACGTGCTGGTGGCCATCTTCGATCGCGACAACCAGGAGCCGACGCTGCAAGCCAACCTGGATCGCCATCTGCTCTGGCGGCAGCAGATCGCCCGGGCCTTTCGCAACCAGCGGCTGCCGGGTGTGCCCGAGGTGATCAATTGCGTCGTCGAGCCGGCCGAGGGGCTGTTGGAAGAAGCATGGAAGCGCGAACTGATGACCTCCGCGGTGCTGCTGCGGTTCACCAGCCGCGAGACGCGAGGCTTTAACTAGGAGAGACCAAGACCATGGCACCCACCACGGCCTCGATGGGCCACCAGGCCCAATTGGGCACCAAGAACGAAACGACCTACGGCTCGGCGGTCACCGTCGACCAGGGGTTCGTCTTCACCAGCGAGAGCATCGTCAAACGGGGCGTGATCGTCGAACGGAGCGGATTGCGCGGCACGCGCAGCCACCAGGCGCTCGATACGCGCACGGGGCCCTATACCGTGGGCGGCCGCCTGACGCTTGAGCCCACGCCCGAGGACCTGGCCATCTGGCTGCCGCGGATCCTGGGAGCCGACCCCTCGGGCACGACCTACGACCTGGCCGAAACGCTCCCCAGCTTCACGCTGGCGATCGATCGCGTGGCCCGGGTTTTCACCTATGCGGGCTGCAAGGTCGACCGGGCCACGTTCAGTGGCTCGCAGGGCGGACTGTTGCGTTTGGCGCTGGACATCGTAGCCCAGAGCGAAGCCGTGGCCGCAGCCGGAACGTTTCCGGCGCTGTCGCCGAACAACTCTCAGCCGTACATCTTTTCCGACCTGGCTCTGACGCTGGCGTCGACGGCGCGGGAGGTGAAGGAGTTCGAGTTGGTGATCGACAATGGGCTGATCACGGATCGGTTCATGAACTCGCTGGTGATCACCAGCGCGCCGGAGGGCGATCGGACGATTATGTTGCGCACCATGCACGCCTGGGCGGCGGAAAATGCCGACTTGTATGCCCAGGCCCTGGCCGGGGCGGCTGGCACGCTGGAGTTGACCAATGCCCTGGGTGGTACGCCGCCGGACGGCTACCGCACCACCTTCAGCTTTGCCACGCTGCAAGTGCCCGACCGCAGCCCAAGCGTGCCGGGGCGCGACGAGCTGATGTTGAACCTCGAGATGATGGCGCGACGCGTGGGCTCGACGCCCGAGCTGAGCGTCACGCACGACTCCACTTCGTAGCGACACCCAACGGTCGGTCACACCATGTATTTGAAATACGGCAACTACCAGCATGCCCCCGGCGAAGCCTCGGTCGTGATCTCGCGGCAGGCGATCTTTACCGAGGCGGGAATCGTGCGCGGCACGCGCGAGCGCTGGGACGTGCAGGGCCAGTTGCAGGCCGCCGACCCGGCCGCCCTTTCCACGGCGATCGATGCGCTCGCGGCGGCGTACGCCGTGCAGGACCGCGACGTCGGCTTCTATTTCGACGACGGCCAGCCGTCGAGCCACCGGATCGAAAGTGCCGCGACCCACGGAGGCGTGCGTGTGGTGGTGCCGCCCAGCTTTCCGCAGGGCAGGGGGGCGGAGTACACCACGTTTCGCAACTACACCTTGGCACTCGAGGCCGAGTGGATCGATCCGCAGGCCACGGTGCTCAATTGGCACGAAGCAATCAGCTTTCAGGGGGGTGGGCCTCAGTTCGCCTTCCTGCAGCCGATCAATGGGCCGCCGGTCAAGCAGTTGCTGCGCCAGGCCACGCCGTATCGCGCCTCACAGAGCGGCCAGGCCGTCGGCCAATTGGGCTATCCGGCACCGGCAGCGCCGATCTGGCCCGGGGCCGAACACGTCGACCGCCGCCAGATCCACTACGAGCTGCCCAAGCGCATGGGCCCGCCGGGCTCGCCGAGCTACACGCAGTTCAAAGTGACCTGGTCGTACCAATTCGAAGACGCCGGACCGCTGGCGGGCAGTCCCACGTCGTGGCCCGTCTAGAACCGCAAACCAACTAACCCGGGAGGGAGTCTCGTGGCAACCGTGATTTGGAAGGGAGACGCCGAGCCGGTGGCGCAAGTGACGCGCTGCACGGTCGGCGGAACGATCGAGGCAGGTGACCGGTTCGTGCTGACCGTGGGAAGCAAGTCGATTGCCGTGGACGCCCCCAGCACCGACGCGGGCGAAACGGCCGCGGCCATCGTGGCCGCCTGGAACGGGCTTTCCGCGTCGTCGTATCCGGAATTTGCGGCGATCGCGGCCGTGGACGCCGGCGGCGGCGAATTCGATCTGGTGGCCAAGACCGCCGGCGTGCCGTTTGCCGTAACGTTGTCGACGACCGAAGCCGGCGGCGGCGCGGCCGATGCCCAGACGTTCACGCAAACCACGACCACGCCGGCCAGCGGCGGCGCCTTCTGGAACGTGCCGGCCAACTGGTCGACCGGCACCGTGCCCACCGACGCCGACGACGTCATCGTGCAGCAGTCGTCCAACTCGATCCTGTACGGTCTGAATCAGTCGGCCGTCACCTTGAGTTCGCTGTCGATCGACCAAAGCTTCACCGGTACCATCGGACTACCGCGCACCAACGCCGCGGGCTACGTCGAATACCGCGAGCAGTATCTGCGGATCGGCGCCACGACAGTGACCATCGGAGGCGGTGCCGGCGCCGGCAGCGGACGCATCAAGCTCGACACCGGCGCGGTGCAAACGACACTCAACGTGCTCAACTCCGGCACGCCGCAGGCCGGCGACGCGCAAGCGATCCTGTGGAAGGGCACGCATGCTTCCAACGCCGTGCTCGTCAGCAAGGGCAGCCTGGCCGTGGCACCCCTGGCCGGCGAGGCGGCCACGATCGCTTCGCTGAAGCAAGGCTACCGCACCATTGCCGCGTCGGATTCCGACGTGCGATTGGGGCCCGGCTGCACGCTCGCCTCGTGTGCCATCACGAAGCTGGGCGGTACGCTCAAGATCCATTCGAGCTTCGCTTCGCTCGAACAACTCGGCGGTGAGACGCTCATTCTCGCCGGCACGCCGGGCACGCTGGCCGTTCGCGAGGGGGCGGTGCGCTACCGATCCGCCGGGGCGTACACGGCCGCCGAAGTGTTTGGCGGCGGCGAGCTTGATTTTCGCGGCGACCTGCAGCCGCGTACCGGCACCAATACCACGCTGCACAAGGGGGCGACGCTGCGCGACCCGGCCCAAACGGTCACGTTCACCAATCCGATCGCGCTGCGGTGCGAATTGTCGGAAGTCACGCTCGAGTTGGGCAGCTCGTTCAACCTGCAAAGGTCGTAGTCCATGACGGTTCCTCAGGGTTTGGTCAGCTTTCCGGGCGTGGCCCAGGTGCTGGGCGCGTCGATTACGCTGGGGCACGGCATCTCGCCGAGCACGGCCCAGTTGCGGTTTGCGCCGCAGCCGGGCTTCGCGACCGAGGTGGGCACGCTCACCTTCACCTGGAACGGCTTCGAGGTGCGGCTGCCCGACTGCAAGGTCGATCGCGGCAACCTGGTACGCAACGAATCGGGCGAAGTGTGGCAGGTGTCCCTGGTCGACCGGCGGTGGAAGTGGCGGTTCGGGCACGTGTCGGGTCGATACAACGTTCGCCGTAGCGATGCAACCGTGCAGGGCACCGACGGCGGGTCCGACGAGCTCGTTGTCGACACCGAACGCACGCCGCAGCAACTGGCCGAGATTTATCTCGAGGCGATGGGTGAGACTGCGTTCGACGTCTCGCCGTTGCCCAACGACGCACGTCCGCCCGTCGATCACGACTACGACAATCCCGCCCAGGCGCTGGGGGAGCTGTGCGATCATCTCGGCTGCCGCGTGGTGCTGCGGCTGGACAACTCCGTGGCGCTCGTGCCGGTCGGCGTCGGCGGCGAGCTTCCCGCTGCGTTCTTGCTGGAAGACGGGCCTTCGTTCGATCTGCCCGAGAAACCGGACCGGGTCGCGGTGGTGTGCGGGCCCAGCGACTTCCAAGTCGATTTTCCGCTGGAGGCGGTAGGACTCGATGCCGAGGTGCTGTCCGATGGCTCGTCCGGCGAAACGATCAAGCCCATCGAGCAACTCAGCTACCGTCCCGCCGAGGGTTGGGCCCAGGTGGACGTGCCGAACTTCTTCAACTTGGGCACGGGCGAAACCGGCGAGCAAGCGAAACGCATGCAGGAGCTGGCTGCCAAGAGCGTGTTTCGCTACTACCGGATTCGTTTGCCGGTCAACGTGCCCGGCTACGACGGCGCGCCCGACGGGCGGATCGCCAAGCTCGAGCAGGTCCTGCCCTTGTTCGAAGAGCAGGTGAGCACGGCCCGCGAGAACGGTGCGCGCACGTCGCTGCCGGCTGCGGTGTTCGGCGTCTGGCATCCCGGACTCGACGAGCACGCTAATACGCAGGCGACGCTCGTGCCGCCGGCCGAGGGTGGCGAAGAGAATGAAGCGAAATCGCCGTTCTATACGCGCGGATTCACGATCGATGCGGCGCGCGGGTTGGTGATCTTCGACGAGCCGGTGTACGCCAATGCAATTCCGGACGGCGCCAAAGTGGCCTTCGACGCGGCGAAGCTCGTGCTGCGCGCGAAGTGCCAGGTGCGCGATGCCGAGTCGTTAGCCGTGACCCGACACGTTCGCGAGCGTTCCACCGGCAACCACCATGGCACCGGGTGCCTGGTGCTCAAGCGGGACGAGCTCACCGTGACCCACGTGCCACAGTACGATCCCTCGAGCTACGCCGGCGATCCGGTCGACGGGAAGGACCCGCGTCAGGTCACTTCCATCACGACCAATCTCGCGGAGATCAACGAGGAGTGCGATCGCGCGATCGATCGGGCACTGGCCAGCTTCGAGCGTCCCGCGCCCCGGCAGGTGCGGGCGGCCGGCATCGTGCCGGTGGAACTCGACGGTGCGATCAGCAGCGTCTCGTACCAGGTGGGGGCTGCCGGCGCCACGACGACGGTGACTCGCAACAGCGAGCCGGCGGGCTTGGCCCTGGGGTATCGCGAGCGCCGTGCGGCCGAGACGTCTCGGCGTGCGGCCGCTCGCCGCGCAAGCCTCACGCTTTTGCCGGGGGTCGAAGACCTGGTACGCCGCGCGGTGGCCGGCGGGAGGCGAGCGCGATGAGCTTTCCCAGTTCGCAAGGACCGTCACGGCCGATTCCGTTTCAAAACGTCTCGGGCGAGACCATTCCAGCGTATGGCGCGATGGCCGTGACCGGTGTGGTGCACGACGGCGGCGTGGCCTTTCTGGCCTGTGACAAGCCGAACACGACGTTTCGCCGGGAGTACGCCGTCAATGGCGTGCACGACGTGGCGCCGGGGCGTCGCGGAAGTTGTTGCCGGGCGGGCGACGTGCGCGTGCTGTGCGAAGACGCCGGCGACGCCGAGCCAGGACAAGGGTGGGGACCCAAACCGGGGCAGTGGACGCTGGCGCGCGGGTTTCCCGGCTACACGGTCCTCGGAACGGCACAACTCGATGGCGCGCACGACATCGTCCGGGCGGCCTGCGAACCACTGACGCAGGCACTCGTGAAAACGACGCAGGAAGTGGCCGCCCAAGCGACGACCACCGACTATCGCGTCTATGCCGGCACGCTGGGGAGCGAAGTGGACGCGGGATTTTCGGCCGTGCCCGCTGCCCGCAATCGCGCGGGTGCGGCGCTGGCCGCCGACGAGTGGGCGTGGCTGGCCTGGACGAACGACGGCTGGGAGCTTCGCACGGCGCACAACCGCCTGTATCCCGTCACGCTTTCGGGCAACGTGGCCGACGGTGGCACGCTAGCCGTGACGTTGCCCGACGGTCGTGGGGTGACGGCCACGAACTGGAGCGGCGCCACGTTGACCGCCGGTCGCGCGCTGGCCTGGCAGTCGTTTGCCGACGGCGCGTGGTACCTGATGGGCACGCGCAGCGGCGAGGCGGGCGGCGGGTCGGTGTGGCACGGTACGGCCGTCGATGCGATCGCCCCGGGAGCGTCGGCCACGGTGGCGCTGCCCGACGCCAGCCAGGTCGAGGCCACCAACTGGTCGGACGACGTGCCGATCGCCGCCGGCGACAAAGTGCTCCTGTGGCAGGACGCCCACGACGCGAACTACTACTGCCTGCGGGCCGGTTACCTGCGGTGGTATCACGCGCTGATCAACATGGAAGGCGGCCTGCTGCCGACCGATGCGGCGGCCACGATCGACAACGCGACTTGCCTGTCGGATGGTTCGAATCCCGCGATCACGAGTGCCGACAACCTGTATGAACTGCACGCGGATGACAACGACGAGTGCCTGATCGTCGAGAGCCCCGGCTACGGCACCGGGTATGTGCTGGTGCAGGTCGACCAGCGCCATCGCCCGGCGCGCTGGTTTCGTGCCTCGATGGGGGTGACGCTGTCGGCGGAGACGGCGAGCGCGGCGGCCGCGACGACGGCCGCACTCGACGGCGGATCCCACCCCGGAAGTATCACCGTAAAGAACCTCTACGGGCTCGCGGCGGCCAACCTGTCGCCGGTTCTCGTTGTCGAGGATCGGTCGAGCGACCCCTTCGCCCCGGAGTACATTCTGGTGCAAGTGCCGCACGCGGTGCGCGAGGTGTTGACCAGCGTCGACTGGAACTCGCCCGAGCTCAAGAAAACGCCGCGTGACATCGTGGCGATCGATGGCGGAAGTCCCAAGACCCCCGAAACCGTGTTTACCGCGACGGAGTGCGATCCCTGATGGTTGTCACGAAGAACGACGTTCCGCTGATCACGTCCGGGGGCAATGTCGTCAACTGCCCGTACAACTGCTGCCCCGAGGACGACCCGCCGACGCCCAACTGCTGCACCGCGGTGGGATTTCAGTGCCAGCCGCCGCTGGTCTACGCCGTGCCGGAAGATGCGGACGAGTTCCCGGCCGATCTGCCGGCCACGGTGATCGTCGACTTCGGCGACACGCAGGCAGGTGCGGTCGGAGCGACTCACGTGTGCGACTGCCCGGACTGCTCGGCCGTCGATCCTTGCAGTCTGTTCTGCAATCCGTTTGAGGACGCGATCTACTACGAAGGCATTCTGAACGCTTGTCCCGGGGTGTTTCTGATGCCGGGAGATAGCTCGCAGTACGATCCGATCTGGAACCTCGGTTGCTGTGCTTGTCGCGACGACGAGGGAGCCGGACACGGCGACCCGTGCGTCGAGGGCACCGGCCTCGGCGAGTGCGTGCAACTGAGTACGACCAGCGATCCGCTGCCGGCGTGTTCCATTCTGTCGGGACTGAGCCTTGAGTTCGAGCCGGCGTCTTGCTCGGTACGCACCGACAGCGCCCTGCATTGGACGTGGCAATATCCGTTTCTCGGCACGTGCGCAGCCTGGCAGCGACTGGGTGCTTGGGGGTCGTGGAACGCCGATGGCACTTGCGGTCCGCTGCAATATGGATTTCATGCGGCCATTGCGCCCGACTGCTTCCAAGCGCTGGGACGGCTGGCCGATGTTGTCGATATCGATGTCGATGTCTGGAAGCTTCCCGCGCCCGGGGCTGGCTACTACTGGTACTTGCTGATGAGCGGCACGCATCACGATTCCCGCCCAGAAGCGGAGATCGAGGCTGCCGAGGGCCGGATCTACCGTTCCGAGCCGTTGCCGGTCGTCGACGGGTGTGTGCTAACCCGAGGCACGTTTGCGATGCAGCTCATTTCACATTGGGTCTACGATGGGGCCGATCCACCGGGGTCGGATTTCGTCGCTCACTACGGAAAGGACGAGCTTTGCGCGATCCCCGAGACGTTGGTGTTGCACGCCAGCTGAATTGCATCGTGACCACCACGCCGCTAAACGACGGCCGGTTCCGGCACGAGTCGCGATGCGGCGTCGTGCGCGAGACGACCCAGCCGCGGCTGGTGCGATCGTGCCCCCAAGGGGCTTGCGCCAAGTGGGTGCGCGAGCATCCGTTGCAGGCCTATGCCAGCCGTCCCGGAGCGATGCTTGCGCACCTGCTGGCGGAACTCGGGATCGTACAGCGGCAGGGATGCGGCTGCCAGAACCGGGCTCGACAGATGGATGACTGGGGCGTCGAGGGTTGTCGGGAACACCGGGCACAAATCGCCGCCTGGCTGCGGACCGATCTGCGCCGCTATGGCTGGCGCGAACGGCTTCGCGCGGCAGTCCGCGCCGTGCGCACGGGGCTGGCGTTTCGCCTCAACCCGTTTGATCTGTTCACGGGACTGGTCGATGAAGCGATCCGCCGGGCGGAGCAGCACTCAGGCGAGAGTGAGCGGCTCGATGATTCGGCCGGCCGATCATCGGGTCAGGGAGCGACCGCTGGTTGACTCCCCGTTGTTCGAGGCATCCGAGACCGTAATCTTCTGATACAGCAGCTCGACGAATCCGATCAGCAGGTCGGCCTGGCAACTCTCCAGCACCAGCGCGGCTTTTCTCAGGACGACGCGTTTCGCATTCATCGATCGAACCATCTCGGCCGTTCCCGATTCGGTGAGCGCCCCTCCGTTGCCCACATGGCTAAACAGCTCATCGAAGTCCGCGGGAGACCACCCTTCGAACAGCTCGGGTTGGCCGTCGATCACGTCCTGCACCGCGGGGTTGGTACGCCGATCGAACAACCGATGCGCCACAGGCGACGGGCTTTGAAACAGCTCGTCGGTTTCCACCCCCAGCCCGGCGGCCAACCGGTGCAGCGTACGCGCATGCGGCCGGCTGGTGCCGTTCAAGATGCGCTTCAAGGTGCGCGGGTGCAGACCGGCCGCCTCGACAAGCTGTCCCAGGGTCAGCCCTTCTCGGGCCATCAAGCGGCGCACGTTGACGGCGAACGCAGACATCGCTCTTGCGGGAAAAAAGGCAGTCGCGCCGGCGGCCCAGGCGGCCGAAAACGGCGCTTGACCAAATAGTGTACCCATGTATACTAACCGGCCGTGGCTCCGTCAATGGGAAACGTCCAAAGAGCACGCGCAGTCGCCGCTCGCGCCGCGGCCGAGCCCGTGCCGGCGCGACCGATGCGCTGCCGGTCCGGCACTTGGGCAGACTGGCCTCCTGCGTAGAGAGAGTAACGTGCAACTAGGAGAAAGGGACAATGGACCGACTCGCATCCGCACAGCCCCTGTTTCGGCTTTGGATCGCATCGTACGCGAATTGGGAACCGCAGCGCTGGAACGAGGCGCCGCCGGAGGCCGTGGCACTGGAGCCGGTTGCCGATACGGCGTACACCGAGCGCGAGGCGACCGTTTTTTTGGAAGGTTTTAACACCGCGATGCTATCCGGCGACCGCCCGCTGTGGGCCGTGGCCGTTCCCGTGGCCCTGCGGTACGAGGGCGACGTGCAGGCCGGAGCGGTCGTGCGCGGACACGTGTTCGCCGACCAGGCCACCGCGTCGCCGGCATGAACGACGCGCAAGCGCCGTAGCGAGGGCGCTCACGACCAGGGATTCGTCCAATCGCCCCATCGATCGAGATACATGCGATAGGCGGCTTCGTCCGCGGCCCGCTTCATCAGCCAGCTCTTGGCCTGTGCGATCAGGCCCTGTTCTTCGTCCAGCGACAAGTCGCCGAACAACACGCGCGTACGAAGAAACACGAAATACGTGTCCAGCACGTCGCAGCGGCAGTAGTCGTTGATCTCGGCGACTTTGCCTTCGTGATAGAGATCCTGCACCATGTGTCCTTGCACGTCCATCTTGCCGGGCTTGCCGAGCAGTTGGGCGGCCAGGTTGAGCCCGCCGGTAAATCGCGTCGAGCCGAAGTTCGTGAGCACTTCCTGCAAGTCGATGTGGGCATCGAGGTTGAAGCGGTTGCGAAACTGCTCGAAGCTGCGAGCTGCAACGTTGAACCAGCCTGGGACGCTAATGCCGTAGCGAAACGCCGCCAGCTCCAACAGCGGCAGATCGAACGTCCGCCCGTTGAAGCTCACCAGCGTCGGCCGCCGATACCGGTCCCAGCCTCGCCAGAAGTGTTCGGTGAGCACGTGCGGACGAAAGTGCGGCTCATCCAGCACCGTAATGTCCAGCAGCCGATAGTCGGAGGCAATCTTGCCCACGGCCACCGAGATGGGGATCTGAAACGTGTAGGGGATGAAGTCGCTGTCGTACTTGTCGCGCAGCTCTTGGCGATAGCGTTCGATGGCTGCCACGCCATCCAGGCCTTCGCCGGGATAGCGGATCCGCGACACGAGGTTTCCGTCGGCCACGGTTTCGATGTCGAACGCCAGGTAAGCTACGGACGCGTCGGACATCGTGAAAACCTCATTGCTGAAGCGGAAAGCCGACCACAGACTACCAGAAACCCCGCGAAGTCGTGAAGGGACGCGCGCCGCACGCGGCGAGTTGCTATAACAATCGTGACGATCGAGCGATTGAAACGACACGACAGGCAAGGCATTCCATGGTTTACAGCTCGTCGCTGGCCGCCCGCATTCGCCAGGTGCTCGCAGGACACAAGGGTGTTGCCGAGAAGAAGATGTTCGGCGGCGTGGGCTTCCTGCTGCACGGCAACATGCTGGTGGGCGTGTGGCAGAGTTCGTTGATCGCGCGGTTGGGCGCGGAGCAGGGGGATTGGGCCTTGCAGCAACAGCACGTCGTGCCGTTCGAGGTGACGGGCCGCCCGATGAAAGGCTGGGTGATGATCGAACCGGACGGCATCGAGAACGACGGTCAACTCACCGACTGGATCGAGCGGGCCACGACGTTTGTGTCGACACTGCCGCCCAAGTAGCCACGATCGACCTGGTCGATTCGCCGGCGCGAGCCGTGGGGCATCTCGAATTCTTCGAGCAAGGCGTGCGTTCGCGCCAGGTCTTCGACGAAGTTGCCGCGACCCAGCAGCAAGAGCCGCGGCTTGCCTGCGTACGCCTGCCGTCTCGGAGCAGATCGAAAACGCGGCAGGGCTGAAAGTTCTGGTGGGCAGCGCGAACAGCAGGGGAGCCATCGTCTTCATCGGGTTCATGGTAGCGGCGATTCAAGCGGCACGGCTTGATCGTACGGGGCGCGGGCCCTACAGTGGCGGCGAAACGAGACTCGAGTTTTCTGCGAGCCACCGATGATCGATCCATCACGCCTTTTGGAACGTTTCCTGCGCTATGTGCAGGTCGACACCACCGCCCGCGAGGGTCAGGCGACCTATCCCAGTTCGCCCGGCCAACTGGAGTTGGGACGCATCTTGCTTGGCGAGCTGCGCGAGTTGGGGCTGACCGACGCGGTGCAGTCCGACAAGGGAATCGTGATGGCCACGGTTCCAGCGACGGTCGATCGCAAGGCGCCCGTCGTGGCCTTTAACGCGCACGTCGATACCTCACCGGAAACGACCGGCGCAGGCGTGCGACCCCAGGTCGTGCGCGACTACCCGGGCGGCGATATACCGTTGCCGGGTAATCCGGCCGCCGTGATTCGCGAGGCGGACAACCCGGATCTGCGCGAGCTGATCGGTTCGACGATCATTACCAGCGACGGCACGACGCTGCTGGGCGCCGACGACAAGGCCGGCTTGGCTGTCATCATGGAAACGGTTGCCACGCTCATGGAGCATCTTGAGATCGAACACGGTCCGCTGCGCATCTGCTTCACGTGCGATGAAGAGATCGGCCACGGCGTGGACCACGTCGACCTCGACGCGCTGGGCGCGATCGCCTGCTACACGCTCGACGGTCACGGAACCGACGAGATCGACGTCGAGACGTTTTCGGCCGACCTGGCGACCGTTGTCGTTCGCGGCGTCAACATTCACCCCTCGATCGCCAAGGGAAAAATGATCAACGCGCTGCGCGTCGCGGCCGATTTCCTGGCGCGATTGCCGCGCGAGACGCTGGCGCCCGAGGTGACCAGCGGGCGCGAAGGATTTCTGCACCCCTATCAGATGCAAGGGGGCGTGGCCGAAGTGTCGCTGCGGATCTTGCTGCGCGACTTCGACAGCTCGAAGCTGGCGGAACTTGCCGAACGCCTCCGCACGGCCGCCGGCGAAAGCGAGCAGTCGTTTCCCGGTGCCAGCATCGAGGTGCGCATCACGCCGCAGTACCGCAACATGGCCGAAGGGCTGGCGCGCGAGCCCCGCGCGGTCGAGTTTGCCCGGCAGGCGCTGCTGCGACTGGGTCGGGAGCCGCGGATGACGATCATTCGCGGCGGCACCGACGGCTCGCGCCTCACCGAGTTGGGATTGCCCACGCCCAACCTGTCGACCGGCGAGCACAATCCGCACTCGCCGCTGGAGTGGACCTGCCTGGAAGAGATGGCCCAAGCGGCGCGAATGCTCGTCGAGCTAGTACGGATTTGGGGCGAGGAGTGACGCAGCGCCAGCATCGCCGTGCCAGCAACGTCTGGCGAAACCTGGACGGTTGTGCGGGGCTCGGCAGCAAACTCGGCGCGTTGTGAGCCGCTTCGATCAACTTCGCTCTTCGCGACTGCCGACATAATCCGAATAGCGGTCCCGAGGCTCAGGGTCGTCCCGACGCCCTGAAGCCCGATCGTGTTCCCGCGGGAACCGCCCTTTCCCATGAGGTCAGTCGTGCCACGCCTCGCCATTGTCATTACCGCCGTCGGCACCATCGAGTCGTTGGAAGGCACGTTGGTGTCGGTGCTCGAAAACCGGCCGGACGACTGCGAGGTCGTCGTCGCCTTGAACCAGGAGTACGCCGACCCGTACGACTTGCGGGACGAGGTGCGGTTCTTGCCGCCGACGGGGCGCAAAGCGACCGTGGCGGCGATCAACACGGCTTTGGCCGCGACGCGCGCTCCCTTCGTTCACTTGTTGGCCAGCGGCTGCCTGGTGAGCGAGGGCTGGGCCGACGTGGCGCTGGCGCGGTTCGATCGGCGCACCGCTGCCGTCGTGCCGCTGGTGCTCGATGCCGACGACTCGAGCCGCATCGTGGCCGCCGGCGTCGGCTATCACCAGCGCGGCCAGCGCTACCTGGTGGGCCGCGGTCAGACGGGACTGGATGCCGCGGCGCTGAAGACCGTGCGCGGGCCGGGCCTGTTCGCGGCCTTCTATCGCAAGGCGGCCCTCGACATCGTGGGCGGTTTCAGCACCCAACTGGGCCCCAGGCAAGCCGACGTCGATCTGGCCATGCTGTTGTCCACAGCCGGCTTCGACGTCGCCGTCGAGCATGGCTGTTGCGTTCGGGCCGGCGAGGGAGTCGATGCCGGGGGAAGCGCGTTTCGCGAGGCGCTCAGCGAAGAGCGGCTCTTCTGGCGCAATAGCGGGTCCGCCGGTGGGATCGGCAAGTGGTTGAGCCACGCTGCGCTGGTGGCACAAGACGTGGGCCGCCGGGCGCCGCGACCGAGCGCATTGGCCGCACTGGCTGGCCGGGCCTGGGGCTTCTGGCAGCCGGGCTACACCCGCCATCGGCGGTTGCAGGCCGAATTGGCGGCCCGGGCCGTACCGCAACGGCTCGAGAGCGACAACCTGCGCTTCGACCGTTCCCACGCAGGGCTGGGCCGCAGCAAAAAGGGCCGTCGGCGCAGTTCGGCGATCTAGCAGTTCGGCTTCTAATGTCGGGCGCGTCAGCCGCCGTTTTCTTCATCGGCGAGCTGCGATTTCCCGGGGTAGAACAACTCGCGGGTGGCGTGGAACAGGGCCAGCACCTCCTGCTCGGCACCCTCGGCGTGCAGCCGCGATTCGGCTTGCGCCAAGAGCTGTTGTCCCTCGGGCCAGCGCACTTCCATCACGCGTCCGCAGTCCTCGAGCAACTGGTACACGCGGGCACGCGTCACACCCATGCGCTTGGCTTGCTGCCGCACGCTCTGCGGTGCGCCGTTCACGCCCAGCCGGCCTTCGCTCAACTCGTGAATGGTGGGGCCGGCATCGACGTGAATCTGGTCCAGCAGCGGCACGGTAAGATGCTGGCACACTTCGTCGCGCGAAGGCAGCTTGCCGCCGTGCAGGATCGTGTTGAGCCAGTCTTCCAGCGGCAACACGAACTTGGGCACGATGCGCATCGACAGATGGTCGCAGTGGCCGGCCCCCGAAAGCATTTCGTGGACGAGGTAGAAGACCTCGAGCACGACCCGCACGCGCTTCTCGCCGTGCGTTTTGAGCTGGCGGATTTCGGCGACCGTGTGATCGACGTACGTGCCCAGCGGCGTGTGCCAGATCACCGTCGGCAGCGCTTGCAGCGTGGGAGCCAGACGCCCCAGCTTCTCGCGCCCCAGGCCGTGTTCGACCACGGTCTGGCGCCACTCGGACCACAGCGCTTCGGAGACGATCGAGGGATCGAAGCCGGTCCCTTGCCGGCGCGGTTTCTCGACGGTCGCCAACTTCTTGCTGCCGTCCTTGCTGCCGTCACTCAGTTCGGCCAGGCCGAACGGTACGGCCGGCGGATGATCTTTCGTGGCCCGCGAGAGCAGCTTTACCAGGGAGCTGATCTTCTTTTGCCCGATCCCCGGCGTGGCCGACAACTCTTCGAAGGGCGTGGCCAGCAGGTCTTTGATCGTGCGGCCCAGAAACGCCAACGGCAGTCGGCGATCGTTGGGCAGAGCCCAATAGGCCAAGGGTTTTTCCAGGCGGTCTGCGAACTTGTCTTCCAGGAGCGTCTTGCGCAGCGATTGGAAGCTACTGACGATTTTGTAGTCTTCCACGGAGGTCACTTTGTTCGTTTTCATGGGTCCTCTCTCTTCTGCGGGGGTGGCCGCAGATTCTTGTGGCCGATGGCGATCCAATGCCTTGTCCGACCGAAGCCTCTCTGACCCGTTCCGGGGTTGCATCTCGATTTTTGCTCCTCGTGGCCCTTTGAAGCGCACACCGACCCACGGAGGATCGGCGCAAACAAGAAAAATCACATCCGAGCACGCGCTCGGCCGGATCACTCGTTGCGTATGTCGCGGAGCCGGAAAAACTACATATATATGACGATCTAAGGCGGGGGGCGCTTTGCCTGCGGTGGGTTTCCGTTGCAGTGCTTGGGAGTCAATCCATGTTCCCGACCGACCACGCCTTATAAGTCTTCTTTACGAAGAACTACCGCTTTTGTTCGCAGCCACTCAAACTAAAGCGAGGCTAACGGTCCTGGTCTGCACTCACGGAGTGCCTGGCCATCTTTTTCTCAGCGAATCCTTGCGCCACGGATTCGCAACGGCTGGGCACATCGAATGCTCAAGCATTTTCCGCCTGCAGAAACGTGCCGTCAAGTCAAATCGGGCGCCCTATCAGCCAGTTAGGATGTATGAAATAGGCGCAAGTCCTTCCTTACCAGTGCCTTTCGCGCGAAGGCATTTTGTTGGAAATTGGCTGGGAATTGCCAGCAGGACGCCAGCACCGCTAGAACTCGAGCTCCAGCAGGTCGTGGCCCAGCGTGGTGGAAGGAAAGATCCTGCGAGCGGCCTCGAGCCCCAACGGGTCTTCTTCGCCGGCGGTGGGGTCGAGATGCGTCAGCACCAGCCGGCCCACCGAGGCCTGGCGGGCCACTTCGGCCACGGCGCTGGTGGCACTATGGCCCCACCTTTGGGCCAGCTCGGCCTTCGCGTCGGGATAGTTGCACTCGTGGACCAACAGGTCGACCCCGCGCAGGGCCTCGACATAGGGAGCCGCGGCCGAGGCGGTCGTGTCGGTGACGTAGGCCATCGAGCAATCGGGCCAATCGAGCCGAAACCCTACGGCGCCGCCCGGGTGCTCCAGGCGGAACCACGACAGGCGGCCGCTCTGGGCCAGCGGCACGGTCTCGGCCAACGCGCGAAACTCGCAGGGTGGTTGGGCGGGGAACAACGCCTCGGCCAGCAGATGCTCTTGGATCGCCCCCAGCGCCTTTGGCGAGGCGTGCACCGTGACCCGCTCGAGTTGCTTGTCGCGGACGACGTTTTGGAGATACGTCAGGCCCACGACGTGGTCCAAGTGGGCATGGGTGAGAAAGATATCGAGCTGGGGCGTGCAAAGCCGCTCGTGCACGCGAAACATGGCCGTGCCGGCGTCGAGCACGATGCCCACCTCGGGCAGCATCAAGCAGGCCGTGTGCCCGCGCTGGCTGGGATGGTAGCCCGTCGTGCCCAGCAGTACGAGTTTCATGCGAGAGGGTCCGCCTGGCCACTCTTGGCCGAAAATGCCGCTGCGATGCGCCACATTGACAATGTAGCATCTCGCGCCGTCATGGGGCGCCACCGGATGGGTGCGCCCGCTGCCGTCGTTGTCGGCTAGGGGCTCGGCGCGGCTTGCCGCTGGAAGGGCAGCAGACGATCGAGTTGCTGATTCACTCCGTCGAGCAAGACGCCGCGGGTGATGTTTTGTAGCAGTTGCCCGGTGAACTGCCGTATCACACCCCGATCGATCTTAGGCCGGCCGAGCGTTCCGCTGATGGGGATCTTCAACGTCTGCCCTTCGAGCGAACCCAGCGCCAGATCCTGGCCCAGCAGGTTGGCCTGGATCGGCACTTCGGCAATCATCGAGAGCGATTCGTCATCGAGGCCCACCGAACCGTGCGTGGTGATCGGCAACGTGCCGAGGGTGAACTTCAGATTCTTGTGATACACGCGGCGGCCGACCATGCGGAACTCGATTTCGTTGGTATCGATGCTCATCAGCGAGCCGGTTCGATCGTTCAGCGGTTGGAAGTTGCCGCGGCGCACGACGGTCATCAACTCGTTGACCAAAACCATGAACTCCTGGGCCACGGGGCCCGGCTTGACCTGCGCGCGAATGGCCATGCGGCCCGCCAGATCGCCGTCGGCGGGCTCGTGCAGCGGAATGCGCGCTCCGTCCATGGTGACCGAGAAGCGGCCTTCGGCCACGGTCGTTTCGGCCACGACCGGCGCCACGAACTTCAGCCCGCGCTTGCACATTTCCGGCGTGAGGTGGATGTTCGACAGCACGGGTCCGCGCTGAATGTAGAGTTCCGCCGGCGAGGGGCTCAACTGCACGATCGGCGAGAGCGTCAACTGACCGTCGCTGACCTTCACGTCGATGGGCCGCGTGCGAATCTGGCCGTCGGCCATGGTGGCGGCGACTTCGCCGGGACCGACGACGAAACCGTACATGTTGGCGCCGCTCCAACCGACGGCTGCCTGCCCGCTGACGTTCTTCCACGAATCGCCCGCCAGGGGGCTGCCGCTCAAGCGTCCCTGCACGGCGAAGGTGCGGGCCTGTTTGCCGGCGATCTGCACGCTATCGCCCAGGTAGGGGCGCCACAGCGGCGCGAGTTGTTGCCAGTCGTATTCGAGCGTGCCTTTGACGTCGATGTCGCCCCCTTCTTCGGAGGTCGGCACGGTGCCGCTGGCGCCGCAGCGCAGTGCGGCGGCAGCCAGTTGCATCTGCTCGAGCGTGACGATTCCGCTCGTGTGCCGGTAGTTGGCCAGCGCAGCCAGGGTGATCCGCGGCTCTTCCCAGCGGGAACCCGGTGCGCCGGGGCGGCTGTTGGCGTCGACCAGCAGCAGCCGATCGATCGTGCCGTTGATGCTGGCCGTGGTCGAGTCGGTGTCTTGCTTCAGATCGGCCTCGGCTGCCAGGCGCCCCGAAACGCGCCAGGCCGGGGCCACGCGTGGATCGTGCCGCCAGCGATAGAGCGTCACCAGGTCGGCGCCGACGTTGGCGGTGCCGCCGTCGAGCCGCCAGCGCTCGTCGTCCGACTGCCGCAGCACGGCCTGCTGGACGATGGCGTTGGTCGTGCCGGCATTCATGCGAGCTTCCGAGATCTCGGCGCGCCGCTTTTCGAGGTCCACGCGGCCCTTGGCCGTGATCCGGGCGCTGGGCTCGCCCACGAACCAGCCATGCCCCCAGACTTGAAGCTGTTCGAGATCGCATTCGGCGTTTTGAATTTCAATGACCTGGGGCGAATAGTTGACCGTGGCCTGCACGTTGCCCGAGCCGCGCAGTTGCCAGCCGTCGACGTCGAGGCACGATGCGAGGCGAGTTTCCCACGGGGCCAGGTTTCCGCGCCAGGCGCATTGCAGCGGCCAGGCCGACTTTGCCGGGTCGACGATCGGTTCGCGCAGCTCGGCGGTCAGGCGCTCCTGGCCCACGTCGACCGAGAGGCTGCCGCTGTCGATGCGCTTGAGCGTTTCGCCCTCGAACTTGCCTTTCACATCCAGCCGCGCGATCAGGCTGGGCTCTTTCCAGGGCTCGCCGCCGGCGATGGGTACGAACTGAAAGCCGTTTGCCTCGAACTCGGCGTCGGCCGAAAAGGTATCGCCGTCGCTGCGCTTGAGCACCAGCTTGGCTTCGCCCTGGCCGGCCAGTTGGAAGTCGCTCAAGTCGGCGAACTGCTTCAGCTCGTCGACGAGTCGGGCCAGGTCGAAGCTGGCCGTCGCCGTCATGTCGTTGATGTTGCCGCTGGCGCTGGCGTGCAAGAAGCTCGACGTGCACTCGGCCCGCTCGACCACGATTCCCGACTTGGCCTGCCGCGCGGCGAAGTCCACCGCCAGCGGGTTTTCCCACACCAGCGCTCGTCCGTCGGCGTTGGCCCCCAGCCGGCTGGCGTCGATCTTACCGGTCCAGGTGGTCTCGCCGCTCTGGCGCTGGCTGGTCATGGCCAGGCGAATCGTGCCTGAGGTGATCTCGGTGCCTTCGCGAATCCGCAGCGTCTCGGGCAGCACGCGGGCGACCTCGACGAGATCGATCTCGCCGTTGAGCTCGTAGTTTTCGTAAAGCAGCGCGGCCAGCGCGTCGGCGTTCTGGAGCTCGTCCATCGGCGCGGTGCCCGAGAGTTCGACGTTGCCCAATTCGCAGCGTAAAGCCAACTGCTCGACTTCGAACACCTTGCCGCGCTGGACGATGTGGCAGGGGATTTCGACGCGTTCGAGCTTCACGCGATCGCGGCCCAGCGCTTCGGCGGTGAACGCCAGATCGCTGACCAGCGCTTCGCCCTGGATGGTGGCTTCGCCGTCCTCGGCCAGTTTGCCCCAGGCGCCCACGAGCCGGGTGGAGAGTCGCCCGCCGAGATCGGCCCCCTCGACGCGACGGCGCAGGATTGGATCGGCCAGTTCGAGCGGCAGGGCGGTGGTCTGGCAGTCGATCTTGCCGCCGGCCATGGGATTCTTGCCGTCGTCGGAACGCGCGGTGCGCAGGTCGAGATTGAAGTCGCCCGGGCGCGGCCCGTCGGGAAGCGAGCCACTGGCCGCGACGACGATCGGCTGATCTTCGTCGGCGATCGTGCACGTGGCGTTCAGCGATTCGATGCGGAACGCCCGCGCCGTGGGAACGTCCTCGATGTCGATCGTGCCGCCGGTGATCTTGATCTGGGCGCTGACCTGGGCCCGCTGTTCGCGCTGGATGAGCGTGGCGAACATCTCTTCGATGTTTGTCGTTTTCTCGCGGCAGACGGCATGCACGACCGGCTTGTCGACCTCGACGAGGCCGACGTTGCCGAAGTCGAGCAGCAGCCCGACCAGTTGCTTGTCGGTGCGGATGCTTGCGATGCTGATGATCGGTTCGGCGTCTTCGTCGCGCAGCACGATGTCGTTGGCTTCGACGGTGGAAAACCAGCCCAGCGAGGCCGAGCCCACCGTGATGGTGCCGTCGAGCTTGAGCGCCTGTTGCAGCAAGCTATCGCGCAGGGGCGTGCGGGCCACGATCGCCGGGGCAAAGTAGAGCACGACGCCCAGCAGCAGCAGCATGAAGATGCAGCCGTTGCGAAAACCGTGCGACTTCTTTTTGCGCTTCTTGCCGCGCGGCGCATCGTCGGCGCGCGAACGGCTGACATCTGCCGTGGCCATGGGCGAACTCTCGTGGCTGATAGGATTCCGGCGCGCCGACCCGCATTGCGGGTAGGGAATTGTAGACACCAATCCCCCGTCGTGCACTGCCGTTATGACGTGCAGCGAGCGATGGAAAGCGCTCACCGTGTTCTATAGAATCGGCAGAAGTGGGGTGCATAATCCGTAAAGTCGCCCGAGAAACTGCCGCGGCAGGGCTGAAATCGGTCGCTTTGCCCCCGGTTTGCGGCTAGCATTCGGCCAGAAACGTGCCAGCAGGCGGCTGCTGTCTGCCAGCCTACGGACGCCGGTTTTCTCCGAGAGGATGAGTCATGTTGACGTTGCCCGCGATGTTTCGCGTTCGCCAGACGTTCGAGGCTCCCCGCGTGGCGGACATCCCCGCGGAGGTGCAGTCGCAACTGGCGGGGCTCGATTTGCGCCGGCGGATCAAGCCCGGCGAGAGCGTGGCCGTGACCGTGGGCAGCCGCGGCGTGGCCAACATCCACATCATCACCAAGGCCATCGTCGACTATCTGAAGAGCATCGACGCGCAGCCGTTCATCGTGCCGGCGATGGGCAGCCACGGCGGCGGCACGGCCGAGGGCCAGCGCCAGGTTATCGCGTCCTACGGAGTGACCGAGGAATTCTGCGGCTGCCCCATCCGCTCCAGCATGGAGACGGTCGTCGTGTGCCAGACGGCCGAGGGCTTCGACGTGCACTTCGACCGCAATGCCTACGAGGCCGACCACGTGCTGGTGGCCAACCGCATCAAACCTCACACCGGCTTCGTCGGCGACTTGGAAAGTGGGTTGATGAAGATGATGCTCATCGGACTGGGCAAGCACGAGGGTGCGAAGGTCTATCACCGCGCGATTCACGACTACAGCTTCGGGCAGATCGTGCGCAGCGTCGGGGCACGCGTGCTCGAGTCGTGCGGCATCGTCGGCGGGTTGGCGGTCGTCGAAAACGGGTACGATCAGACGGCATACGTGCAGGCCGTGGCGCCCGAGGAATTCGAGGCCCGCGAGAAAGAACTGCTCGTGCTGGCCAAGAAGCTGCTGGCGCGATTACCGTTCGACAAGATCGACTTGTTGATCATCGACGAGATCGGCAAGAACATCAGCGGCACGGGCATGGATACCAACGTCGTGGGACGCAAGTTTCACGTGCACAGTGCCGCCCGCAGCGAGTTTCCCAAGGTCAAGCGCATCATTATTCGCGGGCTGACTGAGGCCACGCACGGCAATGCGACGGGCATCGGTCTGGCGGAATTCTGCACGCGCCGGGCGATCGAGCAGACCGACGTCGAGACCACGCGCATCAACTGCCTGACCGCGGGGCACATGTCGGCCGCGATGTTGCCGATCGATTTTCCGACCGATCGAGCCACGATCGAAGCGGCGCTGCCAACGTTGGGCATGGTCGAGCCGGAGAACGCGCGGATCGTTTGGATTCACAACACGCTCGAGCTGGAAGAGGTGGCCTGCTCGGCCGCCTATCTCGAGGAGGCGCGCGGCCGCGACGACTTGCAGGTGCTGGGCGAGCCGTTGCCGTTGCCGTTTGACGCTGAAGGCAATCTGCCCGAGAAGGGCGTTGCGGCGCTCGAGTCCGCCTCGGGTGAGCCGGCCGCTCCGGCCTGAGCGGCAGGCAATGCCGCTCTCAGTCTTCGTGTGAGCGGCGGTTGCCCAGCGCGCGTTTCTTGGCCTTCAACAGCCGCGTGGTGTAGTCGTCTTCCTCGGCCTGCGGGGCCAGGCCCGACTCGGAGGAGGCCGCCTGGCGCGGACGGGGCTGGGTGGCGACGGCCACGGCTTCGTCGGCCAATTCGGCCGTGGCGGCAGGCTCGGGTTCGAAACGTGCCGCGGCGCGGCGGTCTTCGAACTCGCGATCCATCTGGCTCTTCGTGGCCGCCAGCCGCCCCAACGATTCTTCCACCGCCGGTTCGCTACGGCGGCGAAACAGCACGCCGCCGACGCGGCGGGCAACCACGGGCACCCAGCCGAAGCTTACCAGCACGCGGCGATTGAACACGTCGAACAGGAACAGGCAGCCGGCGGCAAAGACCAACAGGTGCCAACTGTCCTGGCGGCTGGTGGCCCGCTTGAGGTCGTGGCGAAACACATTGGCTTGCAGGCTGGCATCCAGATCGTCGGCACTGGTTGGCTCGGGAAGGACGCGGCCGGCAATGCCCCCCTCGGGGCGAAGCGCCGCCAGGCTACGGAGCAACTGCGGATTGCCGGCGTGGTCCTTGAACTCGTCCGAATAAGGGACGTTGATGCCGGCTCGCACCGGTGCCTGGGTCGGTCCCGCGGCGACCGACAGGAAGTAGCTGCCCGAGCTCGTGGCCGGCGCAGTGCCGACGTAGCGCCCCGGGGCCGTCTGCTCGAGCTTCAAGTCTACCGGCTCCAGGTCGGGGCCGATCAGCGTGGCGCCGAGGTCCAGGAAGTTGACGAACTCGTCGTCGCTGTCGAGGGCCGTGACCACGACTTGGACCTCGCCGCTTTCGACGTCGGCGAATACGTTGAGCGAGCCCTGCTCGTTGGTGGGCCGCATGGTCCAGCGGGCCATCTGCGAGAAGAGCTTTTCGTAGCCCGACCATTGCGGCCAATTCTTCGTCCAGCGCTGGCCGGCGTCGGTCGTGAACGCCACGCTACGGCCCAGACCGTATCGCCAGGTGGCCAACAGCGCGTTGCGATTGCCGCTGGGCTCGGGCGAGAGCAGGGGAATCTCTACCAGCGGGTTTTCCTTGGGGCTGGTCATTACAAAACCGCTGATCGACGGGAACTCGCCGCTGATGCCGTCCAGAATCTCGTGGCTGGCGATTCTCTGGGGCATGATGCCCCGCTTTTCGTAGATCACGGGTCGGGCGACGCGCATTGCCTCTTTCATGAAGATGCGCGGGATCATCCGCGGATTGTCCACCGCATAGTACTTGCCGCCGCCGGCCTGAGCGATGGCGCTGAGCAACTGCGTGGCGGCCCCTGCGCCCACGGCCACGCAACTCGTCGTAATCTTTTCGTTGCGGGCGGCGCGAGCCATCTGGGTGAACCCGGCTCCGTGCGTCTGGCCGTCGGTGAGCACGATCATGTGCTTGACGGCCGCGGGAATCTGCCGCAAACCGCGATAGCCTTCGATCATGCCCGGCTGCATGTCGGTCCCGCCGCCGGAATCGATGCGCGCGATGCGGCGATTGATCTGGTCGACCGCGTCGATCTTCACCGGCTGCTGAATCCAATGCGAAGTCGAGTCGAACGTGACGACGCCCACGTAGTCGTCGCGGCTGAGCACGCGCACCGCCGCCATGGCCGCCGCCTTGCTCAATTCGAGCTTTTCGCCCGACATGGAGCCGGAGCTATCGATCACGAGCATCAGCCCGCCGCTGGGGAGCACCTTGGCATTCTTCACCTGGAAGTCGACGGGCATCGCCTTTTCCAGAGCCGTGTTCGTCCAACCACCGGCGCCGAAGCTGTTGGGCCCGCCGATCATCAGCAAACCGGCTCCCATGTTTTGCGTGTTGCGCACCAGGATGTCGATCTGCTCGTCGCTGATCTGGGTCAGGTGATTGGCATCGTCGCCCGAGGCCCGGGCCACGTCGGCCAGGATCACCAGGTCGAAGCGTTGCAGTTCGGCCAGGCTGGAAAACATGCGGTTGCTGGGCTGCTTGACGACGCTCAGATTCTGGCGGCCGAGCAGGTCGACCAACTCGTCGAACTGCCCTTCGTTCGACCAGTCTTCCACCAGCAGCACCTGTCCGCGGCCGCGCACGTGGGTGAAGGCCGTGGCCTCGTTGTTCTGCAGGTGGGTGTCCGCGGCGGCGTCGTCGGGCACGAAGCGGGCCGAGTACGTGTAGAAGTCGGGCGTCTCGATCTCCTCCTGGAACGAGAACACCTGCTTGCCCGCGGCGACGGTGAGTGGGCGGTCGGCCAGCGTTTGCGTTTGTCCGCCGGCCGTGCGGCTGATTCGCAGGCGTCCGGACACGGGCCCCGGCTCGCCATCGAGCGCCACGTTGTTGAGCACGACGCGGCCTTCGAAGGGCGTGCTCTGGCGGATGTCTGAGGGGAGCACGACCTTTTCGACCGAGACCTCGCGCAGGCCGGCGCGCGAGACGGGCAGCACGTCGATGCCGACGCCCAAGTCGGCCAGTTGCTGGGCCTGGGCCACGGCGTCGCCGACGTTTTGCTTGCCGTCGCTGATGATTACGACCCGCTTGGCGGCGTCGGCGGGAAACACGGCTTGCGCCAGCCGCAGCGCGGCGGCCAGGTTCGTGGCTTCGGCATCGACCGGGCTCTCGAACCGCGCCGGCAAGTGCGTGTCGCCGGCAAGCGGGGGCGACTCGACCGCGGCCTCGCGGCCGAACACGATCACGCCGGATCGATCCTCGCGGCCGCGGTCCTGGTGCTCTGCGGCCGAGCGGCGGATGTAGTTGACCAGCGAGGCGGTCTTCTCGGACGGCACGCTCAGCGAGCGATCGACCAGGTACAGCACGGTCACGCGGTCGCTGGTGCGAACCAACTGGACTTCGGCCAGCGCGCCGACGATCAGCACGACCAGCAGCGAGCGAACCGTCAAGGCGAACGTGCGGCGCCAGCGGCCCAGGCCGGCCAGGCTGCGGCGTCCCATCCACCACACCGCCGGCACCAATGCCAGCAGGAGCAGATAGTAGGGCCGGTCGAAGGCGAGGTGATAGTCGAACATCGTCGACCTGCGGCGCGGAGACACGAAAGACGTGCAAGCGCTCGGGCCCGTTGCTTCCGCGGGACGTTTCCTGGGCTACGCCCGGGCGCTGCGGCGTTTCTCCAGTCGATTGTATCCGACTAGAGGCGGAAATTGAACGTACGCATGACCCAGCGCCACAGGCGCTTGCCGAGGGGCTGCCAGCGGGCGTCGACTTTCGCGGTTCCGCGCAGGCCCTGCATGAGCACGCCCGAATCGTCGTGGATTTCGGCGTAGGCCTGGTAGGAGGTGCTGATGGGGCGCTCCGCGCCGGTGGAGTCCTGGGCCACCATCAGGTCGCCGCCTCCCTTGCTGGAGAGCTGCCGCGAGGCGAATTCCATCTCGGGTCCGATGTCTTCGATCTTGGTCGAGTAGATCTTTCCCGGCAGAAGATCGAACATGATCTCGACGTCCTGCCCCTCTTCGAGGAACTCGTAGTAATCCTGGTCGATGACGATGTCGGCTTGCCACTGCGTGGGATCGCCGATCTGGCAGAAGACCGTCGGAGGTTCGAGGTACGCGCCCAGGTTCTCTTCTTGCAGCGGGCTGCCGCTCCAGGTGGCCAACTCCCGGCCTTCCAGGGTCGGCTGCTCGGGCACGCTGGGGCTGGGCAGCACGGTGCCGCTGGTGGGCGCCACCAGCGCCAAGTGACGGCGATCTCGCTTGCGCCGCTCCAATTGCTCTTTCGTGGCCTTGAGCGACTCGATCAGCGCGGGCAGGGCAATCGCCGCCGACCTGTCGGAATAGGTGGACCACTCGCTGTTGACGACCTTGACGCGCAGCTCCTCCTGGGCAACCTGGCCCTCGAGCTCGTTGATCTCCAGGTCCAACTCCGGGCTGTACAGGCGGCCCAGGGGTTGATCCTTTTCGACCTTTTGTCCCGGCTCGACCGCGATCTCTTCGAGAATGCCCGGCACGTGGACGTACACCGACTCGGCGCCGCGGGGCCTGAGTTCCAGCGGGCAGATCACGCGATAGGGCAGCGGCACAAAAGCGATGAAGGCCACCACCGCCGCCAGAATGCTCAGCGTGACGTAGATGTTCTTGCTTTTCACTTGATGGAGCCTTCCGGGAACGTAGAAGAACTTGCCAACCTTGTAGAGCGGCATGCCGATCAGGCTGCTCATGGAAAAGATGGCCAGCATCTGGCTGACGATTTTCAAATCGTACGGTTCGAGCACCTTGTACAGGAAGAACAGAATGCCGAACAGGATGAACCACTTGTAGATCGACGAGGCCACCGTGTACAGCGCGAACAGTGCCTGGTTGCGCTGCGGCAGGAACGGGTCGTCGGGTTCCTCCAGGCCCAGGCACCAGGAACCCAGCTTGCGGCTCAAGATCGTGCTGGCCTTTTGACGCATGTTGGGAATCTCGGCCAGGTCCGAGAGAATGTAGTAGCCGTCGTACCGCAGCAGCGGGTTGGCGTTGAAGATCAGCGTGCTTACCGAGCAGACGAACATCGTGCTCAACGCCAACTGGTGCAGCATTCCCGGCTCGCTAAACCACCACAAATACGTGCAGATCGAGGCGATCACCACTTCGACGTACATGCCCGCGGCGCCGATCGCGGCCCGATGATACTTGTTGGGCAGCATCCACGAATCGGAGACGTTGCAGTACAGGCACGGCGTGAGCACCAGGAGCATGACGCCCATCTCATGGCACTCGCCGCCAAAGTGCTTGCAGCTCAGCCCGTGGCCGAACTCGTGGATCACCTTGGTCACGGCGAGCGTGATGCCCAGGTAGATCCAGTTCTTGGCCTCGAAGAACTGGTGGAACGTGGGGAGCTTGTTGTGGAAGGTGTCGAACTGCACCAGCACCAGCAGCAGTGCGGAGAGCGCGAACAACAAGCAGATGATCAGCGCGGGCACGGTGAAGAACCAGCGCACCTTCGGGTAGAGCCAGTTGAGAATCCGGTCGGGGTCGATGCCTTTGAAACGCATGGCCAGGATGTTGCTGGCCGAGCCGAAAAACTCCTTCCAGGCCCGTTCCGTGCGCCGCTTGGAGAGCTGTTCGCCCTGGCCCGACACGTTGGCAATCACCAGCCCGCTGCGGTGCAGCATGCCGACGAATTGGCCGAGTTCTTCGACCGTGATCTTTTGCGGCGGAAAGCGGCTCTCGAATTCGACCTTGATCTCGTCGAGGCTCGTCTGGCCGTCGAGCATCTGCAGGATGGCGTACTCTTCTTCCTGAAAGCGGAAGTACTTCAGGCCGACCGGCTCCTTGACCACCCAGTACAACTGGCCCAGGTAACGCTGCTGCTGGGCGGTCAGGTCCGGGCGCATCCGCAGTTGAAGCCTGCGGGCGGAACTGGAAACCAGGCTATCGGCCAGCGTGACCATCGTGTTCTAAGGATGTAAGGACCGTGGTGCGAGGGTCGGCCGGGGGCTCACTGGGGGCGGCGATCCGCCGTGCTGCGAACCGGAACCTGCTGGCGGGCGGCCACGGGCTGGTCCACGTGCACGGTCATCGAGGCCGGCAAACCGGCGCGCACGACCGGCATGCCCTTCTCCATGGGGCTTTCGATTTCGGCCCAGACTTCGAAGGCGTCGACGACGACCACGGGGCTGACGTAGGTGACTTTGCCCGGCACGCTCACCGAACGTCCGCGGGGGAGGCTGACTTCGACCGTCACGCGGCGATTGGCCACGTCGCCGGGGCCCCACTGGCTGGCGTCGAGCCTGCCTTTGACCCGCAGCCGCTTGACGTCCATCACCTGCACCACGGGCTCGCCGATCGTGACCCACTCGTCCTTCTGTTTCTCGATGCCGACGACGATGCCGTCGAACGGGGCCTTGAGGCTCAGCCGGTCGAGCATGACCTGGGCGGCTTCCACTTCGGCCTGCTTGGCCTTGGACGTGAGCTTGGCTTCGACGAGCTCTTCCTGCGATTGTTCGATCGCCAATTCGGCCTTCTTCAGCTCGAACTCGTGGTGCTTGATCTCGATTTCGCTCACCGACTTCGGCGAGTTCTTGTTGGCTTCGCGATAGCGCTCCAGATTGAAGTAGGCGACACCGTAGGCCGCCTTGGCGTGCTTGATATTGACGTCGCTATCGGCCTTCTTCTTGGCGGCGTCGAGCTCGTACTGCTTGATCTTCAGGTTTGCGGCTGCCTCGGTCTTGTCGATTTGGGCGATTTCCGTGCCCGCGGTGATCGGCATGCCCTCGTACACGTTGAGCTGCACCAGGCGTCCCGCCTCGGGAGCGGGCACGTACTGATCGTAGATCGTCGTGATCTCGCAATCGGCCAGATGCGGATCGCCAGCCGCACCGTCGCCGCCCGGAGGCGCTGCCAACGCTAAGCTCAGCAGGATGGACGTGGCAAACATGGGACACCTCTCCCTTCAAGGTTTTCGTGGCACGGCCCGCGGATCTACGCTGGCTCGCGATGCGCGCCGATCAGAAGAATTGAAACCACTTTTCCTGGACGAACGAGATCAGATCGTGAAACCACGCGTAGCCGATGGATGAACGCCCGCAGTAGACCTGCGCCTTGACGACCGCGCCGTCCTGACGCACTTTCAGGTCGTTCTTGTCGATGGCCACCTCCACGAGCACCGTGTTACCTTCCTCGCCGCGCACTTCCGCCGTGTGGTGCACTTCTCGCACGGTACCGCTGTGCGTGACTCCGGGTCGCATGAGCAGGACGTAGTCGACCGGCAGCTCGGGACCGAACTCGGCCTGGGCCTCGGCGACGTAGCCCATGTCGTCTTCGGACATGTGGAGCTCGAGTTCCCACTCGCCGTCGGGCTTGACGACGGTCAGCAGCAGTTGGCCCGTCTTCACCGGGCGATTGATCAGCATCTCGCGCGGTTTCCAGGTAATCACCTCGCCATCGATGGGACTGGTGACCAGCAGGCGCTCACGCTGTTTTTGCAACAGTTGGAGTTGACTGCGGGTGCTGATGATCTGTTTCTCCAGGCCGCGCTCGCGTCCGATGAGTTGGAATTCTTCGCTCGATTCGAGCCCGCCCTTCTTTTCGAGTTGTGCCTTAATGCCGCGGCGCTGATCGATGGCTTCGGCCAGGTTGCCCTGGGCCTCGGCGATCTGGCGTTCGAGGGTGCTGTTTTCCATTTGCAGCAGCGGGTCGCCCTTCTTGACCATCTGGCCGTGCTCGACGAACACCTCCGACACGTCGTCGCCGTCGAGCGCGGCGAACACGTGCTGGCGCACGGTGGGCCGCAGCTTGCCGTCGGCGCTCAATTCGAAGTTGGCCGGCCACAAGAACAGGAACAACAGCACGGCCAGCAGGGCGATGCAGGCCGTGGCCGTCCAGGGCAGTTGTCGGGCCTCGACCAGCCAGCGCGATTTGCCGATCGTGCGCCACACGGGCATCAGGAACAGGTCGTTGTGCTCCTGGACGTTGGTCAGCGCCAAGGCGCTGTGGTTGCTGACGATCTCGATGCGCTGCGGCAGGCCTTCGCGCGGCCGGCTGTCCTCGATCTGCTCGATGATCAAAGCTCCGACGACTTTGGGGCGGGCCAGCGGGTCGTTCTCGTCGTGCGGTTCCTTCAGCGGAACGATCGCCACGGCCTTGGAGTGCACTTCGTCGACGTACGACTGCACCGCCTCTTCGACCTGGGGGGCCATGTTCGACGTGTCGCCGGTATACCACACCGTTTCGCCGGTGGCGACGACCGCCTTGGCCAGGTGCGTCAGCAAGGTGACGGTGTTGGAGCGCTTGTCGAAGGTGTCCTGCCCGCTGATGGCCACGATCTTCGTCTTGCGGCCTTGGCAAGTGGCCACGCTCACGCGATCGCATTCGATCAGCCGGCGTCCTTCGTTGGCGATCGTGTAGGCGGTTTCGCGCGGGTTGAGACCCTGGTGCACCAGGCGCGTGAATTGTTCGAGTTGGGCCCACAGCGCCTGGCGGTCGGTGAAGTGCTGCAGCTTGCGCGACTTGAGATACTCGCTGGCCAGCTCGCACATCTGCAGCAGGAACCGCAGGTAACCGCGCTGCACGGTCACGTTGCGTCCCGGGCGCTGGAAGATCTCCATCACGCCGGCGGTTTCCCGCGCCGTCTTGAGCGGACCCATCACGAGCAGGTAGTCGGTTGGGTTGGCTCCGTCCTCCTCGTTGCCCGAGCCGGATTGGGGACCGATCAGGGTGCCTTCGCCGCTGTCGATCACCTTACGCAGCAGGCGGCCGTGTTTGATCTGATTCTCTTCGCTCTCGGCCAGGCGCGTCTCGCGCAAGTTGATCTGGTACTCGAGCGCCAGTTGGCCCGCCTCGTTGACGGTCCAGATAGCGCCGCCGACGGCCGCCAGCGCCGTGACCACCCGATTGAGCACGGCATCGTAGAACTCTTGGGGAGCGATGTCGGTCTTGGCAATCTGCGCGATTTCGCGCACCAGACTGCGGATCTGCTGCTTTGTCTGTTCGATCAGTTCAGGATCGACGGATTCTTCAGTGCTCATGCGGGTTCTGTTCGCGGCAGTGGGCGGTTGCAGACAATGGTGTCGGTTAGCGGCAGGGCGGACCTGTCTTACTAACCTAGCTCGCCGGCCCCGATCGGCATCGCGCCAAACGACGCGGCCTCAAGGGGTTACGAGCCGGACGCAGTATCTGCAAATGAAAAGGCACGATAGGTAACGCCGTCCGGCGCATCGTGTCGAAAGACACTCCGCCGAATCGTTCAGGGGCTCCGCCTCTGACAAGTGGAAGCAGCTCTCTGCTCGCCTCGATCCTCTGGCACAATTGCAATGGCGCGCTTGTGTCGCGAACCGCCTTTGCCCCTGTTTAGTATCGCCAAAGCACGCTCTGGCTATTGCACCATTAAATCTAGTTGAGCAGGTGCCGTAGGCTAGTTCAAGGCCGACTTGAATTTCAAACAAATTTAATGATTTCGCAGGAAATGCGGCTCGCGCCGCTGGTTCCGGTGAGTGCGGCCCAAGCCCGAGCCGCGACCCCACGCGCCGGGCCGGGGAGCTGGCAAAGAGCAGGCGGCCGGTGCCTACGCTGGCCTTCGCGCGGGCTCGGTTGGGCGCGAGTCGCTCTTGTAGAATGGCCTTGCTGGTGCCGCGATCGGGCCGCGGTCGCGACGAGGCGGCGGTTGCCGCGGGCTGATTCCTCCCTTCGACCCCGGGGTTGGGACCGGTACACTGATTGCGTCCCCCCAGGTAAAGCCACCGAGTGGAAGCATTTGTAGCGATGCGCATCCTGCTGACGCACCATTTTCCCTTGCAGCAGTCGCCGGCCGGTTGGCTCGTTTGGCAGTGGGCCCTGGCCTTGCAGGCCGCGGGCGACGAGGTACGCGTGCTGGTGGCCGACGATGCCCATCGCTTCGGCGAGCCGCTGCAGGTGGATCGGGTGGTGTGCGGCACCGATCCCAATGCCGACCTGCGGTTTGACTTGCCGCGGTTTTCCACCGATGCGGAAGCAAGCGGGACGACGTTTGCCTCGCTCTCGGGCGGCGAACTGGCCGATTACCGCGAGCGGCTGCGGCGTCGTCTGGATGCCATCATCCTGCGTTTCGACCCCCACGTCATTCACGCCCAGCACGTCTGGCTGCTGGGCCAGTTGGCCCTCGAAAGCGGGGCGCCCTACGTGCTCAGCGCCTGGCATCCCGAGCTGGACGACTCGCGGGCCAGCGACCTGCTGGCTTCGCTGGCGGAACAAGCGGCCGAGAACGCGAGCCGGATTCTGGTGCCCGACGAATCGACCCGGCAACGCGTGGAGGAACGTTTTCCCACCGTCCACGAGCGGACCGTCGTGATGCCGCCGGAACTCGTGCTCAGCGAGCCTGACGCCTCGGACGAGTCGCGGCAAGCGGCCGCAGTCCCGCTGCGGTCGATCTACGAGGCCGTGCTCATGGAGCGGTTTGGCTAGTCGTCGCGCTGGCCGGTGAGTGAGTCAGCCCTGGGCGGTAGATGCGTCCCCGTCAGGCTCGGGCTGCCCCCGCTTGGCGAACGCGAAGTACACGATCGCTCCGGCCGAGATCAGCCCCAGTCCCACCAGCCGGTGACCGGGATTCTCCAGCAGCATGGTGACCAGCAAGAAGGCATAGAAGGCCAGGAACACCAGCGGCACGATCGGGTAGCCCCACGTGCGATAGGGCCGCTCGGCATCCGGCCGCCGAATGCGGAGCACGAACACGGCGGCTACAGCCGAGAAATAGAAGATCGATCCGCCGAACACGGTCCACTCGCTCATCAAGTTGAATAGCTGCGCGTCGGGCTCCCAGCTCAACCCGCCCATCAGGATCAGCGCGCACGACCACGCACACATGCCGGCAATGGCCCAAGCCGGCGTACGCGTGATGGGGTGGATGCGGGCGAAGCGGCCCAGGAAGGAGTGGTCGCGGGCCACCGCGAACAGCACGCGCGGGCCGACCAGCACGTTCGAGCTCAACGCGCCGAACACCGAGACCATGATCATCGAGCGCATCAGCTTGGCCCCGAAGCTGGGCAGCAGCTTTTCGCAAACGGGAATCGCCGGGCACGTGTTGTCCGGCGCGGCGATGACGCTCGAGGGCAGCGTCAGGTGGTACGCGAGGTTCGCGCCCGCGTATAGGGCGATCAGCAGCACGACGCCGACGATCAGTCCCAGCGGCAGGTTGCGATGCGGCTTGTGCACCTCTTCGGCCACGACGGTCACGTTGCCCCAACCGTCGTAGGCCCACATGATGGCCGCTACCGCGGCACCGATGCCCAGCACCATGCCGCCGCCCACTTCCTCGGGCCAAAGCGGGCCCATCTCGACCGGGTCGGACTGCAAGGCAATAAAGGGCAGCACGGCCAGAAACGCCACGAATCCAGCCTTGATGACCGTGGCCACGTTTTGCACGGCACCGGCCCAGGTCGTGCGAATAATACTGATCACGCCCAGTCCGGCGATGGCTGCCACCGCGATCGCTTTCTGGCTGTAGGTCGCCCCGGCGCCCGAGAGATCCATGCCGTAGAGGCTGCCCGAAGTGCTGGGGTACAGCACGTTCTCCAACGACACGGCAAAGTAGGCTCCCAAGGCGGCGATGGCCCCGGTGCGAATCACCCAGAACTCGGCCCAGGCCCATAGAAACGACCACAGGTCGCCATAGGTTTCGCGCAGAAAGACGTACGTGCCGCCGGCCCGAGGGAACATGGCTGCCAACTCGCCCATGGCCAGCGCGCCGCACAGGTTCACCAGCCCGCAGACGATCCACAGTGCGAGGATCAACCCGACGAAGCCGCCGGTCTGCTGGGCCACGACTTGCGGCTTGAAGAAGATGCCCGAGCCGATCACCTGGCCGACGACGATCGCCACGACCGAGTAAAAGCCCAGCACTCGCAGCAAATCGTGCTGCGACTTGCCAGGCGCCGGTTGCGATTCGAGCGGTGAGGGCGGGGCCATGGTGCCAGCATACCGGTCGGGATTGCACGTGGCCAGTCGCTCGCTGGCGGCCGCGTGGCGGCGTGATTCGCCCGGGGGCTGGGACTATACTTGCAGCCAACTTTTTTCTTACCACCTGGCGGCAGCGACCATGGATACTCCGGACGACATTTGCCCGCGTCCCAAGCGATTTTCTCCCGGGCCCGCCCAGCCCCACGCGGCACCGATCTATCTGTCGAGCGTCTACGAGTGTCGCGATCCCGATCAGGCCGACGCGCTGCTCTCGGGCAGCCAGGTGGGATACGTCTACGGCCGCGATGGGCATCCCAATGCCGACATGCTGGCCGAGCACTGCCGCCGCCTGCACGGGACCGAGCGGGCCACGGTCACGAGCTCCGGCATGGGGGCCCTGGCACTGGTGCTGCTGGCTGTGCTCGAGCAGGGAGACCACGTCGTCGTCAGCAACCAGCTCTACGGTCGCAGCGACACGTTACTCACGGCCGAAGCCGCGCGGCTGGGAATCGACAGCACGCGCGTCGATCCGTGCGACCTCGATGCGGTGCGCGCGGCGATGACCGACCGCACGAAGCTCGTCGTCGTCGAGACGATCAGCAATCCGCTGCTGCGCGTGGCCGACCTTTCGGCCCTGGCGGACCTAGCGCACCAGGGAGGTGCCACGCTGTTGGCCGACAATACCTTTGCCGGTCCGGTCGTTTGCCGGCCGGCCGACTTGGGGGCCGACTGGGTGATGGAAAGCCTCACCAAGAGCATGAACGGGCACAGCGACGTCGTGTTGGGCCTGGTGTGCGGTGCCGAATTGCATTGGCAGCGCGTGCCAGCGGCGCTCGCAAGCTGGGGCATGACCGCAGCGCCATTTGCGTGCTGGCTGGCGCTGCGCGGACTGGAGACGCTGGCGGTGCGGATGGAGCGCGCTTGTCGCAATGCCCACGCGGCGGCCGAGATGCTGGCAGGCGTTCGAGCGATTGAGGCGGTTCACTATCCGGGGCTTGAGAGCCATCCGGACCATGCCTTGGCTTGCCGGCAATTCGGCGACCGCTTCGGGGCGATGGTGACCTTCACCCTGGCCGGCGGCCGGGCGGCTGCCGATGCTTTCATCGCGGCGGCCCGGGAAATCCCCTTTTGCCCGTCGCTGGGCGAACTGGCCACAACGCTAAGCCACCCGGAATCGACCAGCCATCGTGGACTTGCCCCTGATCAGCGGGCGGCTTTGGGCATCACGGGCGGCACAATCCGCTTGTCGGTGGGGATCGAATCGACCGAAACGGTCCTGGCGGCCTTGCGCGAGGGGCTGGCGGCCGTTGGGGCGTAGCAGCCGACGAGAATGCCGCATTGCCCCGGGAGCAGGCCGCCTGAAAACCCAGTGGGCGCGTGCATTCGCCGTGGTTCTAACCTAGAGTGGGAGAACTGCCGATGTGTCTGCTATGGACGGAGCAGTAGCAACGGTTATGATAAGCATGCACGGTTTTCCCCTTGGGGCAACTTCCTAAACAGTGTTCTTTTCGGAGGCGCGAATGGCCCAAAAGCAAAAAGAAGAGGCGCTCGAAGTCGAGGGCGTCGTCACCCAGGCCCTGGCCAACACGCGATTTCGCGTGCAATTGGACGGCGGCCACAACGTTATCGCTCACGTGGCGGGAAAGATGCGAAAGCACTTTATCCGCATCGTGCCCGGCGATCGGGTACGTGTCGAGCTATCGCCCTATGATCTGACCAAGGGCCGCATCACGTTCCGCGAACGCTAGTCTCGCGGCACCTTCTTTCGGTCCTAGCTAGTACAACTGGCACTCTGCGGGGAAGCTGCGCGCGCTGCAAACCCTGACCAGGTGGGGGGCTCGCATTAGGCGATTTTCGACGGCCCCGGGCGCAGGAGGACGCGCGGCTCGTTGGCCCCTGTTTTCTAGGGGTTTCTCAACAGTCGTTCCTAGGCGCGCAGCAGCGCATAACCTACGATTTAGTCTCGCCGTCAAGGATTTTGGGCCGGTCTGCACACGGTGAACTGTTCGCCCATTTTGCGCCGACCGCAAACTCTCAAAACTCACCGCCCGCCGAATGGGTATAAGCCGCAGGAGCCGCGCGGTGTGGCGTTTGGTCTGCGTCTGGCTTCGCACAAACGAGTCACTCAGGAGATACGAACGTGAAACATCTGCTACTTCCCCTGCTGGCTGCCGCGGCCGTCGTGCTACCCGCCGCGCGCTGTTCGGCTCAAGACGAATCCGGCACTAAGCCGGTAGCCGTGTTGGCAATCGCCAGCTACGACCGGCTGATGACCGACATTGCGTTCATCGGCAATCTGGCCGGCAGTCCCGACCTCGATAAGAACATCGAGGGCATGATCCAACTCTTCACGCAGGGCCAGGGCCTGGCCGGGCTCGACAAGACGCGCCCGCTCGGCGTGACCCTGGCGACCGACGGCGTCAGCTTTCAGCCGTTGATCGTGCTGCCCGTGACCGACCTGCAACAGTTGCTGGCGGCGCTGGAAGGTCTGGTCGGCGTGGCGCAAGACGCCGGCGACGGGGTCTTCGAGCTTGACGTGTTCAATCAGAAGATCTTCGTCAAGGAAGAGAACAAGTGGGCTTACCTGTCCACGTCGCCCGAGATCCTGGGCGATCTGCCCCAGGACGGCGGCGACCTGTTCGACGGACTGGAGAAGAAGTACGACATCGCCGGCCGCCTGCATGTGCAGAACGTGCCGGAAGTTTTCCGCACGATGCTCATCGACCAGCTTCGCATCGGCGTCGAGCAGGGGCTCAGCCGTCAGAGCGGCGAAAGCGACGAGGCCTTTGAGGCCCGCCGCGAGATGGTCGAAGCTCAAATGGAGCAACTGACCGACGCCATCAACGAGCTCGAGCAGCTCACGCTGGGCCTGGCGCTGGATCCGAACGCGAAAACGGCTCAACTCGACCTGTCGTTCGCGGCGCTGGAAGGCACCGATTCGGCCAAGGCCTTTGCCAAGGCCAAGCCGACCTCGGCTTCGAGCTTCGCCGGGTTCCTGGTTCCCGATGCCGCGGCTTCGCTGAATCTGACCACGGAGCTGGCCGAGAGCGATGCCGAGCAGTTCGTAGCCGGCCTGGATGCGGTTCGCACGCAGGCCCTGCAGCAGATCGAAGGCGAAGACCGGCTGCCGGACGAGGCCTCGAAGAAGCTGGCCACGGAAATGGTCAACCAGGTGTTCGACGCCATTCGGGCCACGTTCGAGAGCGGCAAGGTCGACGCCGCCGCGACGCTTGACGTCAGCGACGAAAAGATGGCCCTGGCCGTGGGCGCCTACGTGGCCGATCCGCAGTCGCTGGACGAAGCGCTTAAGAAGTTCGCCAAGCTGATGGCCGACGAGCCGGACTTTCCCGATATCAAGTTCGACGCCGACAAGCACGACGGCGTCGTGTTCCACACGGCGAGCATTCCCGTGCCGCAGGACCAGAAGATCGCCAAGGTGCTGGGCGAGAATCTCGACGTGGCGGTCGGTATCGGCGAGAAGAGCGTCTACCTGGCGCTGGGCACCGACAGCCTCGAGATGACCAAGAAGCTGATCGACGGCTCGAAGACGGCCGCCGACAAGCAGCTTCCTCCGTTTCAGTTGACCGTCTCGCTGGGCCCAGTCTTCGAGTTTGCCTCGGCCCTGCAGGACGACGGCGACGGGGAGAGCAACGTCAAGATGATGGCCGCCGAACTGGCCAAGTCGCCGGGTAAAGACCACGTACGGCTGGAGTACATTCCTGAGTCGAGCGGTGCCACGATCCGCGTCACGGCCGAGGAGGGCGCGCTGAAGTTGCTCGGCTCGCTGCTGAAGAATGCCCAGGCCAGCGGCGCACTGCCCGGCTTCGGGCCGTAGCTTCGTTCGTCCCACGGCTTTGCGATTTGTGGGGCATGCAATCTGAACGCCTTGAGCGGCACCGTTCCAACTCGGTAGCGGTGCCGCTTATTATTGCGCGTCTGGGTTCCGGCTGGGGGATCTGGGCGGGTTGTTGCGACCCCCACGAGGCCCAACTAGTATGAAACGGCCGCGCGGCCGCAGGTGGCGGTTCGGCTTGCGCGCCATGTCGATGGCGCAACAACGCGGCAGTCACTCAAACGGAACTGAGTAGGGCCATGATCTCTCCCGGTCGAACCACTCGTAAGCGGCGCGACGCGCGCCGGTCAGGCGCTATGCGGCATCACCTCCAGGCTGGGCGTTACCGATCCCCGCTGCTCGAAACGCTCGAGGATCGAAGACTGCTCACCGCCAGCTACGTCTACCAGCAACCCTTCGCGGGCGGCTACTTGATGCGGACCGAATCCGAGTCGTTGCCCCTGTTGACCGGGACCGCGGGAATAACGACCAACCAGACCGGCAGTTTCGATATCCAGTTGCAGAAAAGCCCGGCGCTGTTGGCCAATCCGGAAGCTTCGGCCGCCTTTGACATGGCTGCCGAGTTCTTGGAGTCGATCTTTTTCGATCCGGTGACGATCGTCGTCGACGCGGACGTCAGTCTCTTGCCTCCGGGCGTGATCGGGGCGACCAGCTCGGTCGACGTCTCGATTGGCTACGACGAGTTGCGCGATCTGTTGATCGCCGACGCCGATGAAGACGAAACGCTTCCGGCGCAGCTCCCCACGTTGGCCCAAGCGCAAGTGGAACTGCCCGACGACGGCGGGACTCCGTTTACGTTGCTCGGGGCCGAGGCGAACCGCGCCACGCTCAAGGCGCTGGGCGTTCCCGAGAACACGCTGCCGGGTCCGCAGTCGCAGTACAACCCGTCGTTGATACGCGACATGTCCATGGCCTTCAGCACGGCCTTTACGTTCGACTTCGATCCGACCGACGGCATCACCCCCGGCATGACCGACTTTGTCGGCGTGGCGATTCACGAGATCTGTCACGGGTTGGGCTTCGTCAGCACGGTCGACTACGTCGATTTCGCCTTGGGCAATACGGCTGTCCCGCGAGGCCTCGAAGTCAATCCGCTCGACTTGTTCCGTTTGCGTCCCGGGGCCGGAGGCGACGACTTCACGGGCAGTCCGCGCGTGCTGACGACTGAGGGCGACGCGGTCTTCTATGACGGTGTCTACAACCCGGTCGGATTCAATATTCCCGGACTCACGCAGGGCGATATTCCGATGTCGACCGGGTCGTCGACGGGCGACGGTTGGCAGGCCAGCCACTGGAAGAACGACGACATCACCGGCGTTACGATCGGCATCATGGATCCGACCGCCGGCGGTGGACAGTTGCTCGTGTTTTCGCCGGCGGACTTGCGGGCTTTCGGACTGATCGGCTACGACCTGACCGAACCGATACCGCCCTTGGAATTGAACGTGCTGGGCGATGCCGTGCTTGAGGGGGACGAGGGCACGACGGAGCTCGTGTTTACGATCGAGGCCACGAACGACACGACCGAATCTTACACGGTCGAATATGCCACCGTCGACGTGACGGCCACGGCCGGAGTCGACTACTTGCCCGTCTCGGGGACTCTGACTTTCACACCCGAGGGTCCGCTGGTGCAAACGGTGACCGTTTCGGTCATCGGCGAACTGCTGGTCGAGGACAACGAGAGCTTTCTGTTGCGACTGAGCAATCCCACCGATCCGGCCGGTTTGGGCATCGGCGAGGCGGCCGGTGTGATCCTCAACGACGACATCGAGGTATCGATCGGTGACGCATCGGTAACCGAAGGGCCCGTCGGCACGCGGCTGGCGGTGTTCACGGTGACGGTGCTCGGCGGGGTGGGGCAGCCGGTGACGGTGTACTACAGCACGCTGAACGATTCGGCGACCAGTGCCAGCGATTATCTTCCGCAAGCCGGGACCTTGAACTTCTCGCCGCAAGTGACTACGGCCACAATCAGCGTGACGGTTCTGGGCGACACGCTCAATGAAGGCACCGAGACATTCTTCGTGTTGCTCAGCCGCATCGAAGGAGCACGGCTGGGCAAAGCGGTCGGCGTGGGCACGATCTTCGACGACGATCCGCAGCCGTTCCTGTACGTCAACGACGTGTACCTGACGACCACCTCGGCGGGCGTGCTGGCAGCAGAGTTTACCGTGGCGCTGGACACGCCCAGCGGCCGGCAAGTGACCGTGCCGTACGCCACCTCCGACGGGACGGCGCAGGCCGGAGTCGACTACGCGGCCCAAAGCGGCGTGGTCACCTTCGCCCCCGGGGTGACGGCGATGCCGGTGATGGTGCCCGTTTCCACCAGCGCCACGCCCTCGGCCAACAAGCGCTTCTATCTCAACCTGTCCTCCACCGCGACTGCCAGGCTCGGCGACCCGCAGGGCGCCGGCACGATCGTGTTTGCCGACCATCCCGCCGGCGAATACGTGATGGACAACGGCGACACGGGGCATTCCCACACCGGCACGTGGACGGGTGTGACCAACACGCTGGCCTCGGGCTTGGACTACGACTACGCGACGCCCGGCGACGGCAGCGGCACTTCGAGTTGGAGTTTTACGGCGATCCCCAACGGATCGTACGAGGTCTTCGCCCGTTGGGTTCCCTTTGGCAATCGAGCCACCAACGCGCCCTACACGATCTACGATCGGAACACGCCGCTGGGTACCGTGGCGGTGAACCAGCAGGCGGCCCCCTCGGACGATCTTTCCAACGGCCAGTTCTGGCACAGCCTGGGAACGTTTGCCACGACGAGTCATTCGCTGACGGTGAAATTGAGCAACGCGGCCAACGGCTACGTGATCGCCGACGCCGTGCGTATTCTGGCCGGCGGCGTGGGCGCGCAAGTGCCCGAGATGGACGTGGCGGCGAAGGACCGATCGATTTCCACCGGAGACGTGACTCCCGCCACGCTCGACGGCACGGACTTCGGCACGGTACCGTCGCTGGGTGTGTCGATCACGCAGGAGTTCACGATCACGAATAATGGCAACGCGCCTTTGAACCTGACGGGCAATCCACCGGTCGTCGTGACGGGGCCGCAGGCCTCGGACTTCACGGTCGTTCGTCAGCCCGCGGCGGTGGTGGCCCCTGGCGCGAAGACCACTTTCGAAGTCAAGTTCCGTCCCACCGGAGACGGCGTGCGCCAGGCGGTGATCTCCATCGCGAACAACGATACGAGCGAGAACCCCTATGCATTCGTCGTGCAGGGTTCGCTCAGCGGTGCGGTGCCGCAGCCCTTGCTGCAGAACGCGGCGCTGCCTCAGGACGTCAATGACGACGGCCGCGTATCGGCCAACGACGCGTTGATCCTGATCAATCACCTGCTATCGGGTCCGACGGCCGCCCCGCAGGCTGCGAGCGCGGCGGCGTTAGCGGAGCCGGCTGGCACGCCCGTGTACTATGTGGACGTCAACGGCGATGGGCGGGTATCGGCAATCGACGCATTAATGGTCATCAACTACCTTCTGTCGCCGCCGCCCGGTCCCGCGGCTGCGCCGCAGGCTGCGACCGCGGAGGCGGCGCCCCTGTCGTCGGCAGCGGTGGACGAGGCGGTCGTATCGGAGTCTTCCGACGAAGAGGAGAGCGCGCTGTCGATGCCGTACGACGCCGCGTTACCCGAGGCTCCACCTTCCCGAGTAGAAACTTCCTCGACAACCTGGCTGCTGGAGCCGGAGGAAATTGCCACCGAGTCGGATGAATCACCCGATGCCGAAATCGTCGTATACACCGACCTGGAACTGGCTTTCGTCGATGGCTAGATTGCCTCGCGCTGTCTGTGTGCTTTCGCTTCGGCTGCGTCTTTGCGGAGCGATGCGGCTCGAACTAGCATGGGCTAGGCCGCAGGGCATCGGCACGCCGGCGGCGTCGTTTGGTGACGTGGGAGCTGAATCATGATCACGCCTTGGCGTCGACGCCGCAGGAAGACGTACGGTCGAGACGCTTACCGAACGGGGCTCGGTCCCCGGGCGCTGTGGACCGAAGTCCTCGAAGATCGCCGCATGCTGCACGTGCTTTCGACGGGCTCCGGCGACGGCAGCGTCACGGTCGACGTCGATGGCTACGGTTCGTTCGGCAGCGCCGTCTTCCTCCTCGGTAGCCAGGGTGCCGTCTACGATCCCATCGGACCGATCGGCCCGGCGAGCACGACGTTCCAATCGGGCGTGGCCGTGCGGCTGGGGACCATCGGGGAGCGCCAGTTTCTTACCTCGGGCGATATCCTCGGCTCGGGCGGCCTGGAGGCTCCGGTCGTCACGGGCGACTTGACCCAGGCCACGAGCACGTACACGGCCAGCAACCTGGAAACCGTGCTGACCCAGACCGTCTCTCCGCTCTTGAATGCGGACAATGTTCAGACCGGTTCGATTCTCGTCCAGAGCTACGCCATCACGAACATCGGCAGCGCGGCCGTCGACCTCGAGGTTGTACGCTACATCGACGGCGACTTGTTGTTCGACGGCACGCTCGTGGACGGCGGCGGCCGGTTGTTGTTGCCTGCCGAGTTCTTGTTCGAGACCGACGCCGGCGGCTCCGGGGCTACCGACACGACCTTTCTCGGCATCGACGCCACTGGCGGCACCATCCCGACCGTGGGGCGATTCGAGGTCGATTCGTTCGCTGGGCTGGGAACGCGCATCATCGAAGGCGCGGCGCTGGACGACATCATTACAGGTGACTCGGATGGCGACGGGTTCGTCGACGCAGGCGCGGAGTACGATATCACCCTCGCGTTTCGAAACATCATCAGCCTGGCTCCCGGCGAATCGGGAACCTACGTCACGCGCACCGTGTTCGGGTCGGGAGCGCCGGAAGATATTCCCGTTAACGATCCCAAGATCACGGTCGAAGACATCGCCCAGCTCGAAGGCAACTCCGGACTGACGAACTTCGTGTTCCATATCGAGCTGATCGAATCCACCAGCGAGCCCGTCATTGTCACCTACGCGACCGAGGACGACACGGCCACTTCGCCGGGCGACTACCTGTCGCAGACCGGCACCGTGACCTTCCTGCCGGGAGGGCCCGAATCGCTATCGATCACGATTCCCGTCGTCGGCGACGCCGTCGTCGAGCCCGACGAATCGTTTCGTGTGCTGTTCACCGACATGGTCGGCGGCGGTAGCACGGAATCGACGGCCGTGGCCACGATTTTAAACGACGACGTGGAACTCTCGATCGGCGACGTGACGTTGGTTGAGGGCAACGGCGGGACCAAGGACGCCGTGTTCACCATTCTGGCACAGGGGGGCGTCAACACCTTCGTCAGCATCAACTATACGACCGTGTCCAACACGGCCGTGGCCCCCGGCGACTTCACCGCCAAGAGCGGAGTCGTGCACCTCATGCCGGGCAGCAGCTCGGCGACGATTCGAGTGCCCGTCGTCGGCGACAACCTCAACGAGGACACCGAAACCTTCTGGGTCGTGTTGACCAGCGCGCAGGGGGCACGGATCAACCGGTCGACGGGGGTCGCCACGATCCTCGACGACGATCCGCTTCCGAACCTCTACGTGAGCGACGTGGTGGTGACCACCACAGGCGCCGGCTCGTACACGGCCGAATTCGCCGTGGCCCTCGACCGGGCCAGCGGGCGACGGGTTTCTGTCGAATACACCACCGACGACGGCACTGCCACGGCGGGTGTGCAGTACGAAGCGCGCAGCGGCGTGGTCGTCTTCGAACCGGGACAGAACACGCGAATCGTATCCGTGCCCGTCATGACCGACGGGGTGTTTGCGGAGAACCGCAACTTTTACTTCAATCTGACGTTGGCGACGCACGCCCGCACGATCGATCCACAGGGCCGGGCAACGATCGTCTATGCGCCCGACACGCTGGGCGAATACATCATGGACGACAACGACGCCGGCTACAGCAAGACCGGCAACTGGACCAACGTGACCAACACGCTGGCCTACCATCTCGACTACGAGTATGCCCCGGCCGGCAACGGCAACTCGACGGCGACGTGGAACTTCGTGGGCATTCCCAATGCTTCGTACGAGGTGTTCGCCCGGTGGAGCGCGTTCGGCAACCGTGCCACGAATGCGCCCTTCACGATGCTCGACGATGGCGTGCCGGTGGGCACGGTGTCGGTGAACCAGCAATTGCCCCCCACGGGCGAATACTCCGACGGGATCTACTGGCAGAGCCTCGGCACGTTTCCCACCACGACCAACAACTTCGCCGTGCGCCTGACCAACAATGCCAACGGCTACGTCGTGGCCGACGCCGTGCGGATCGTCGCGGGTGGAATCGCACCGCAAGAACCCGAGATGGACGTTGCCGGGTTGTATCGATCGATCATCACAGGCGACACGTCGCCGACGACCAACGACGGCACCGACTTCGGCTTCGTGCCGCAATGGACCGACTCGTCCGTGCATACCTTTGAGATCACGAACAACGGCAACGCCGATCTCCACTTAACGGGCGTGCCGCGCGTGAGCGTTTTGGGCCAACACGCGTCCGATTTTCTGGTGATGTCGCAGCCCGACTCGGTCGTGATGCCCGGCCGCTCGACTTCGTTCGACGTGCTGTTTCAGCCCGGCGGCACGGGCCTGCGAACGGCCATGCTGTCGATCGCCAACACTGACGACACCGAGCACCCCTATGTGTTCATGGTGCAGGGCACGGGCGTTGGCCCGGCGCCGCTTGCGCACAATGCCGCTTTGCCTCAGGACGTCAACGGCGACGAACGCGTATCGGCGCGCGACGCATTGATCCTCATCAACCACTTGTTAACGCCTCAAACGGCATCGCCGCAGGCGGCGGTCGCGGAGGCGGCCGACCTGCAAGTGGCCGCCGAACCGGTCTACTACGTGGACGTCAACCACGACGGTCGGGTATCTGCGGTCGACGCGTTGATGGTGATCAACTATCTTCTGAGCGGCCCACAGCAATCGCAGCAAACCGCAGCGCCGGCAACAGCCGAGCCGCTGGCGGCCGCCGAAGTCGACAACGCGATCGTGCTGCTCGACGATACCGGCGACGCCTCGGAAGAACCGCGGCAGCGCGTCGAGCCCGTCGCGCAGCCGGTGGTCGACGTACGGACCGCGAAAGAGCGATCCGCCGCGCTGCTCACGGCGCAACGCGTGGAAGCGGCCATGGCCGCCCCACAGGGCGAGGGCGAATCGGAGGAGTCCGAGTTCGATTCGGAACTGCCGGAGCTGTGAGCGAACCTCACGGCTCGGCGGGACGTCTAAGGGGGTGCAAGGCGGGGCTTCGGGCGCTGGCCAGCGGCGGCACGCCGTCGCCGGTGGCTCCGGCCAAACGGTCACGGCTGGCCACTTCTCGCGGCGTCGGTCATCGGCTAACCTGACCGGTCTCGCGCCGACCGTGCGCGAGGTTCACCCGAACAGTTCCAGCGAAAGATCGATATGCCTAGTGCGCCGCGGTTTGCCGCGCTTCGTAATGAGATTGCCGGGGTCAGCGTCGAGGCGCTGGCCCGGGAGTTCGGCACGCCGACCTACGTTTACGACGCGGCGAAAATCGTCGAGCGGATTTCGGATCTTAAGGCGTTCGACACGGTGCGGTACGCCCAGAAGGCCTGCTCGAACATCGCCATACTCGACCTGGTGCGGCGCAACGGGGCGGTGGTCGACGCGGTCAGCGCGGGGGAGATCCAGCGGGCCATCGCGGCTGGCTACCCGGTGACCGGCGATCCTCCGCCCATCGTCTACACGGCCGACATCTTCGACCGCGAAGCGCTCGACCTGGTGCTGGCCCATGGGCTGCACGTCAACTGCGGGTCGCCGGACATGATCAGCCAATTGGGCGAGATCGCGCCGGGGCGAGAGATCACGCTCCGCATCAATCCGGGCTTCGGGCACGGGCACAGTCAAAAGACCAACACCGGCGGCGAGCAATCGAAGCACGGCATCTGGCACGACCAGCTCCAGCAGTGTCTGCGGGCCGCGGATCAACACGGATTGGGGGTCACGGGACTGCACATGCACATCGGCTCGGGCTCAGATATGGAGCACCTGGCGAGCGTGTGCAACGCGATGGAAGCCGCGGCGCGCGAAGTGGGGCGAACACTGAAGTCGATCAGCGCAGGCGGCGGCTTGCCGATTCCCTATCGCGAAGGTGAGACATACGTCGACATCGGTGCTTACTTCGAACTCTGGGATGCCACGCGCAAGCGGCTCGAGGACGCCTTCGGACACAAGGTCGGCCTCGAGATCGAGCCGGGGCGGTACCTGATCGCCGAGAGCGGCTACCTGGTTGCCCAGATCCGGGCGATCAAGCGCAGCGGCGCGAACACGTTCTATTTGCTCGATGCCGGCTTCAACAACCTGGCCCGGCCGATCCTCTACGGGGCCTACCACCACATGTCGCTGGTGCCGTGCGGCGAGGGAGGCCCCACGCGGCAAATGCACGAAGTCGTCGTGGGCGGGCCGCTGTGCGAGTCGGGCGATATTTTCACGCAGGAAGAGGGGGGCTTCGTCCGCTCGCGGATGCTGCCCGTGGCCGAAGTGGGCGAGTACCTCGTGATCGAGTGTGCCGGGGCCTACGGCAGCGTAATGAGCTCGAATTACAACAGCAAACCCTTTGCGGCCGAGGTGTTGGTCGAAGGCGGCAGCCCCCACCTGATTCGCCGCCGCCAGACGTTCGAGGACCTGGTGGCGGGAGAGACGATTCCCGAGCGGTAGAGCACACCGCCTCGTCGGCCCCAAGGCCCGAAAAACGCGGTATTTGCCGCCTCGGATGCCCGCCGAATCGATCCTGTACCAGCGGTTGGCTTTGTGCCGATTTGTTCCTATGATTGGTTAGTCGGCCGAACTCCGTACGAGCCGCATCGGAATGCACCCCACGACCGCTCCTTCCCGCTGGGGAGGGGAGCCGCAACCGAGGAATATGCTCCATGGCCAAACAAGGCCCCCGCAAGAAACTGCCCAAAGAGCTAGCCGTCATCAACGCCGACAACTGCACCGGGTGCGAAGCGTGCCTGGAGGTCTGTCCGGTCGATTGCATCGTGAAAATCCAGCAGTACGACGACAAGTACAACCTGCAGAGCTGGTGCGAGATCGACCTGGAGCGCTGCGTGGGCTGCGAGGTGTGTGTCCACATTCCCGGCAAGAAGACCAACCCCTACGAGCTCGTCGTGTGCCCGTGGGACGCGATTGAGATGGTGCCGACAGAGCACGTGGCCCAAGTCGTGGCCCAGATCGGCGGCCCGCCGGAGTACGTCTACGAAAACTGGGATCGCCTGGTCGGCACGGCCCAGCACCTGGCCGAACTCAAGGGCAGCGCCTAGGCAGCGCGGTTCTTGGACAGGCAATCGGGTATGTTGCCAGCGACCGTCTTGCGTCGTAGAACGCTCCTATGATGCCGATCCGCTGGCTATCGATCCGCGGCTACCGCTCGGTGCAGCGCGTGCGCCTGGAGTTGGGACAGGTCAACGTGCTGGTTGGTCCCAACGGCTGCGGCAAGACGAATCTGTACCGCTCGCTGTTTCTGCTTAACCAGGCCGCCGATGGCCGCCTGGCCAGCACGCTCGCCGCCGAAGGCGGAATGCCGAGCTGCCTTTGGGCCGGCGAATTCCGCAAGGGCGTGCCCAAACGCGTCACCATCGAAGTCGGCTTCGACCAGTGGTCGTATCGCTTTGCCTGTGGCCTTGCACAACCACATGGTTCGGCATTCTCGCTCGATCCGATCGTGCGCGAAGAACAACTCGAGTTCCGGGGTCACGCCCGGCGCACGACGGTGTTCCAACGCAAGAACGGTTCCGCCCAGCTGCGCGATGAGCAGGGGCGGCCGATCGACTTCCCCATGGAGCTAACGGACTCGGAGTCGATCCTCTCGGAGCTGCGCGAGCCGCACCGCTTTCCCGAGTTGTCGGCGTTGCGCAGCGTGTTGTTGAGCTGGCGGTTTTATCACGAGTTTCGTACCGATGCCGATTCGCCGCTGCGACGACCGCAGATTGCCGTGCGCACGCCGGTGCTGAGCCACGACGGCGTCGACCTGGCCGCGGCGCTGCAAACCATTGGCGAAATCGGCCGGGGCATGGAACTGCAGCAGGCCGTCGCCGACGCGTTCCCAGGGGCGAGCCTGTATATCGCCATGGGCCAGGCCGGCATGGAGGTGCAACTGGAGCGCGAAGAATTTCGCCGCCGCTTCGCCGCGAGGGAGCTTTCCGACGGCACGCTCAAGTACCTGTGCCTGCTGGCCGCGCTATACACGCCCCGGCCGCCGGCGCTGTTGGCGATGAACGAACCCGACGCGAACCTGCACCCCCAACTCTTTGAACCGCTGGCCCGACTGATCGCCCGGGCCGGCCAAGACTCGCAGCTTTGGATCACCACCCATTCGCAGCCCCTGGCCGAGTCCCTGCGGCGCGAGGCCGATGCGAAGCTGATTCAGCTCGAGATGCTCGACGGGGCCACGACCGTGTCCGGCGAGCCGGACGGCGAGGACGGCGAAGCGGACGAGGACGAAAGCGACAATTAGCCGGCGTTCACTTTGTCGAGCGTGCGCTGCATGTAGTCGATGCTTTCTTTGGCCAGGCGCTCGATGCCGGGGGCGTAGTCGAACACCTCGACGGACACCCAGTGCGAGTAGTCCACCTCGCCTAAGGCCTTGAAGATCGGGTGGAAGTCCAGCTCGCCGAAGCCGGGGCCTTGCTTGTTGGGGTCGTTGGCGTGGAAGTGAGCCAGGTGTCCCGTGTGGCGCTTGATCAACTCGGGGATTGGCACAGCCTCGCTCGACATCGCCTTGCAGTCGAGAATCAACCGGACGTTGGGATGGTCGATCCGCTCGATCAGCCGCACGGCGTCGTTGGCCGTGTTGAGAAAGTTGCCTTCGGTCGGCCCTAGGGGTTCCATGCAAAGCGTGACCCCGGTTTGCTCGAGCACCGGCAGGCACTCGCTCACTACGCCGGCCGCGTTGTCGAATGCCTGCTCGGGCGTGACCCCTTCCATCACGTTGCGCTGTTGGGGCGAACCAAAAATCATCCGCGAGCCGCCGACGTCGCCGCACAGTCGGGCCAGGTCCTGCACGTACGCGGTCGTGCGCTTGCGCACCTCGGCGTCCGGGTGCGTAAGGTGAAAGCCCTCGGTCTTTGCCAGCAGCCAGTGCAGTCCGACCACGTCGAGGCCGCTGGCCTTCGCCAGCCGGACGACCTCCTGCCGCTGGGCGGAGGTGATCTCACGGGCGTCGGCATGGAGCGTAAACGGCGCGATCTCGATGCCCGTGTAGCCGCACTCGGCCGCAAAGCCGAACGCCTTGTCGAAGGGCCAGTCGAGAAACGTTTCGTTGCAAATCGCGAATTTCATGGCGTGCATCTGGTGAAACGGAAGGAAAGCAAGCGAGCGGGCCATCCTAGCACGCCCGGCGCACGCGCTTCAAGGTGCCCGCGCTGCGCCTCGCACACGGCACGCTCACTCGAACTCAAAAACCCGCGCGATCCGCGGGGCTCCGTAGTCCGCGCCACCGGTGATCACATAGAGGTTCGGCCGCGGTTGCGTCTGGCCCTCGCCGTGCGTGTGCCCGCAGAGCACGGTGATTTGGCGCTGGGGGTAGAGGCGGGCCATTTCCAGAATCACCTGGCCGGTGGCCTGGCAGGTGAAGTGGGGCAGCCAGTCGTCGTTCGAAATGCTGCCCTCGTGCCAGCAAGCCTCGCGAAACGGGGGAACGTGCGTCAACACGACGACCTCCTCGTACTTTGCAAGCGCCTGAGGCAGAACGCGGCGCAGGTGCCCGGCAGCTTCATCGCCCAGCTGCTTGAGCACGTTCCAGCGGGCCGGCTTGTCGAGCGACTTGAACTCGCCGATCAGCTTCCAGTCGTGCATCCGCACCAGCGATCGCGGATAGTCGCCCAGGCGGCCGTCGGCCCAGCCGTCGTGCCCGACCAGGCCCACGCGGTCGGTCAACCGCACGACGCCGTCGGTCGTGAGGTAGTGCAGCCGCTCGTGTTGTTCGCAAAAGTGCGCGACGCGCAGCCGCGTGTCGCGAATGGAGCCGAAGTAGTAGTCGTGGTTGCCCAGCACGAAATAGATGGGTGCTTCCACGACCTGGGTGATGGCTCTCAGGTAGTCGCAGACGTCGTGAGCCTCGCCGATGTCACCGCTGATCAGCACCGCGTCGGGCCGGGCTTCGGACACGGCGGCGAGAAAGTTCCGCAACTGCTCGGCGGACAGGAAGTTGAAGTGGATGTCGGTCAGCCAAACAATGCGTTTCATCGGTGTCCGCCGACCTATTGAGGGCCCACCCAGTACAGGGTTTTTCGCCCGCGGAGGAATAAGTGCCCGTCGGCGGCTGCAGGCGAGGCCAAGGTTTCGTCGTCGAGGGCGTTTTCGGCCAGTTTCTCGTACGCGTCGCTTGCCGCCACGACCGTGCACAGGCCCGAGGTGTTCAGGAAATAGATGCGGCCGCCGGCGGCCAGCGGCGAGGCCTTGTAGTCGCCCTCCAGCCGCTCGGTCCAGTGAAGCTCGCCGGTGGCAGCGTTGTATGCCCGAGCGATGCCGTCGTCGGTGACCGTGAAGAGCAGGCCCTTGGTTATGACAGGGCAGGGCGTGTCGGGCGTTCCCTTGGTGGCTTGCCACACGATGCGGCTCTGGGGCAGCTCGCCTCGCCCACCGGGCCGCACGGCCAACAGCGGTCCACGCATGCCGCGCGTGACATATATCAGCCCGTCGGCCGCCGTGGGACCGGTGACGGTTCGCCCGCCGACCAGCCCGGGCAAATACCAGATTTGCTTTCCAGTGATGGGATCGTAGGCGTCGAGCTGATTCGCCCCCATCACGAGCAACTGCCGCTGGCCGTCGACCTCGACAAGGATCGGCGTGGTGTAAGCGTCGCCTTGCTCGGCCGGAGCGTCGGTCAGCCGCATCGACTTCCATCGCAGCTTGCCAGTTTCCAGATCGTGGGCCACCAGGTAGCTGGGCGCCCGCTCGTCGCTCAAGTCCGCAAGCGAATCCTGCATGCAGGCCGAGATGACCACGTCGCCCACGATCACGGGGCTATTGGCATGTCCCCACCAAATCGTATAGGCGCCGTGTTCTTGCTGCAGATCGTGTTTCCAGCGAAGCTTTCCCTCGAAGTCGTAGGCGGCCAGGACCCCGTTGCCGAAGTGCACCACGACCAGCTTGCCGTCGGTGGTCGGCGAGGGGCTGGCCAGGTTGTGCAAGCGGTGGAACTTCTGCTGTTTGCGCGGCGGACCTCGCCGCGCGACGGTGCCGCTGCCCACGTCTTGCGTCCACTGGATTTCCCCCGAGCGGCGATCGAGCTTCAGTAGCAGCAAGTCCTCGTCGCGTTGGGTGGTGACGAAGACGGCGTCGTTCCACACGGCCGGCGTGCTGGTGCCCCACTCGGGCAGTTCGGTCTTCCAGGCGATGCCGCTGGTTTCGCTCCACTCTACCGGCAAGTCTGTTTCAGTACTCGTGCTGTTGCCCCGGGGTCCGCGCCAGGCCGGCCAGTTCTCCGCGGCGGATAGGACGGGCCCGGCGAACAACAGCAGACCGCAAGCGATCATCGGCAGCTCCGCACGTCGCATGAGATTCGCTTCCTCTATGCCAGGAGAGTCTTGCTGGCCGCTCCGGCCGTTTCGCGCACATAGCGCGGCACGGCATACCCCGGCAAGCGCGAACGCAATCGTTCGACGAGCTCATGCCCGCGCTTTTCGTCCACCTCGAAATGGGCGGCGCCGGTGACACGATCGAGTTGGTGCAGGTAGTAGGGGATCACGCGCAGATCGACCAACCGCTCGCACAATTCAGCCAGCGTGTCGAGATCGTCGTTCACGCCCCGCAGCAGTACCGACTGATTCAACAGCGGCACTCCTGCGTCGGCAAGCCGGGCCAACGCGTCGACCGCGGGGCCTTCCAACTCTCGTGCGTGATTCGCGTGAATGACCACGACGGGTGTCAGCCGCGTGCCGCGCAGCCAGGCAATCAGTGCATCGTCGACGCGGCTGGGAATCATCAGCGGCAGCCGGGTGTGAATGCGCAGCCGCCGCACGTGGGGGATGGCGGCCAATCGCCGGGCGAGCTCCTGCAGATGGGCGTCGACGAGCATCAAGGGATCGCCGCCGCTGAGAATGATTTCCGAGAGCGTGCCATCGGCCGAAATCTCCTTGAGCGCCTCGGCCCACTGTGCCGGTGACTTGGGGCCCGCCGCATAGGGGAAGTGTCGGCGGAAGCAGTAGCGGCAATGGACGGCGCAGGCCCCAGTTGTTACCATCAGGGCCCGGGAATGGTATTTGTGCAGAAGCCCGGCGGTTCGGGTGGCGGCACCGTCGCCAACCGGGTCGGAGGCGAATCCCGGCACGTCGGCCTGTTCGTCTTCCAGAGGCAACACCTGCCGCAACAGCGGGTCCCCCACGTCGCCGGGCCGCATGCGGGCGATGTACTCGCGCGGGGCGAACAGCGGGAAATTGCCCGCCACGCGTGCCGCGGCCAGCGCCAGACTGTTTGGCAGCGACAGGAGCCGGCAAAGCTCCACCGGGTCGCGCACGGCGTCCTTGACGGAGTCCTGCCACGACGCTTGCCTGGGATCGCGGGCAGGCGGCACAATTGCCGGCGACGAATTGACCGTATTTTCTACAATGCTCATAGTTCCGCTGTTCCGTGGGCACCCGCCCGCCGGGCAGCCCATCAGCATAATCCCCGCTACGCCCAAAACGAAGTAGGAATCCACTCCGTGGCCAGTTACAACACCAGCGAGTTCAAGAAGGGCCTCAAGGTGCAGATCGACGGCGATCCGTACCTGATGGTCGAGTGCAATTTCGTCAAGCCCGGCAAGGGCAACGCACTGTACAAGTGCAAGCTGCGGAACCTGGTCCGCAACACGATGCTCGACCGCACCTACAAAGGGGGCGATTCGCTCGAAGCAGCCGACGTCACCGAGATCGACGCCCAATACCTCTACCGCCAGGGCGAGGCGTACGTCTTCATGGACAATTCCAGCTTCGAGCAGTATGAGCTGACCAAGGAACAGGTCGACGAAGCCTGGAAATATCTGAAGGAAGGCATGAGCTGCTCGATGGTGTTGTTCAACAACAACCCCATCTCGGTTTCGCCGCCCAACCACGTCGTGCTCAAAATCGAGTACTGCGAGCCGGCGGTCAAAGGCAACACGGCCACGAACCTCACCAAGCCGGTCAAGCTGGAAACCGGCGCCGAAGTCATCTGCCCGGCCTTTGTCGATATCGGCGACTTGATCAAGGTCGACACCCGCAGCAACGAGTACCTGGAGCGGGCGAAGGAATAGGAAGGCTTCAGTGCGCCGCCTCGACTCGGCCCGATGAGAGCCCCGCGGTGAACGAGCCCGGCGCGAACCACGATTTCCTTCCCACGGCCAGTTGGGATCGCTTGCGCCTGCGGGCGGAATTGCTGGCCCGCTGCCGGGCGTTCTTTGCCCAGCGCGGTTTTCTCGAGGTCGAAACGCCGCTGTTGTCGGCCGACACGGTCGTCGATCGGCATCTCGATCCGCTCAGCGTCACGTTGCCTCGCGACGTGCGCGAGCCCGACCTAGGACGCACGCTCTACCTGCAAACGTCACCCGAGTTCGGCATGAAGCGGCTGTTGGCCTCCGGCGGCGAGGCGATCTACCAGATCACGCGGGCCTTTCGTGCTGGCGAGGCAGGCCCGCTGCACAATCCCGAGTTTACGATCGTCGAGTGGTACCGCCGCGACGATTCGTACCAGACCGGGATGCAGTTGCTCAGCGATCTGGGCGAGGCACTGCTGGGATGGGGGCCTGCCGAGCAGGTGACCTACGGCGAGGCGTTTCGCGTGCACGTGGGCGTCGACCCGCATGCGGCGTCGGCCGAAGAGTTGGCCGAGCTTGCCCGGCGGTGGGGCATTTCGGTGTCGGAGGAGTTCACGGCGGCCGACCGCGATACCTGGTTGAACCTGTTGCTTTCGCATCTCGTGGAGCCGCACCTGGGCCATGCGCAGCCGACGATCTTGTGCGACTATCCTGCCAGCCAGGCGGCCTTGGCGCGCGTGGCGGGCGATCCGCCCGTGGCCGAGCGGTTCGAGCTGTACGTGCGCGGCATCGAATTGGCCAACGGCTACCACGAGCTGCTCGACCCGGCCGTGCTTCGCCAGCGCAACGCCGAAGCCAATCGCCAGCGCACCGAGGACGGCAAGCCGCCGCTGCCCGGCGAGAGCCGGTTGCTCGAGGCCATGCAGCACGGTCTGCCGCCGGCTGTGGGCGTCGCATTGGGCTTCGACCGCGTCGTGATGCTCGCCGCCGGCGCGAGCACGCTAGCCGAGGTGATGGCTTTTCCCATCCAGCGGGCGTAAGCGAGCCGGCTTGGCACCACTTGCGCGAGGTCTGCTACGATAGGAGTATGAACAATCATTCGCGCACGAAGCGACGATGGCTTCGCTATAGCCTCGGATCGTTTCTCGCCACGCTGTCGATATTCGGGATCATCCTCGGATACTTTATGGATCGCGCCGCGAGGCAGCGCCGCGCCGTGGTGATGGTCGAACGGCTCGGTGGCAGCGTGGGCTACGTTCATCAACGCTGGGGCGAGGGTGTGATTTCAGGCTTCGACTCCCGCATTGAATCGCCGACACCGCACTGGTTGCGGCAGCTTTTCGGCGAGCACTTCTTTGTCAGTGTGGCTGAAGTGTGGCTCTATGAGGAGGATTCTCTCCCGCCAGAGGGCATGACGGACAATGACGTTGAATTGCTATACGACCTTTCGTCGTTGGAGCGATTGCACCTCACGGTCTATCCGGTCAGTGACGAGCAACTGCGATACCTCTCGAAGCTGCAGAACCTCGAAATCCTGGAGTTGGATGGAGCAAGGGTCACGGATACCGGGCTGAACTACCTCTCCCGGCTGACACGCCTCGCGAACTTGTCCCTCTACAACGAAGCCAACTCGTTATCCGCGAGCAAGACTACCGACACGGGTCTAGCCCACCTCAGTCGCCTTGCAAATCTCGAATCGTTGACGCTTGGTTACACGCAGGCAACGGAGGCGGGCATCTCGCAACTGGCCACACTGAGGGAGCTTGAGTCGTTCGGTATCTATTTCGCTCCTGCGACGGAAACCGACCTGGCTTGGTTGTCGCAGTGGCCGAAGCTGTGGGCGATCATTCTGGGGAGGGTGCGGATCACCGCCGCCGGCTGGAACGCTTTGGCGTCTTGTCAGAAGCTCACATTCGTACATTTCACCGAGGCGGCCGTTACGGATGATGGCCTGCGCCGGTTGGAAGCGCTTCCGAAACTTGAGTACCTGGCCTTGGAACGCTCGCCGATTTCAGGTGCGGGCCTCGAGGGGCTAAAGAACCTGAACCACGTGACGCTCACCGGGCCAAGCGTATCAGACGACACGCTTGGCCATTTGCAGAGCTTAAACAAGCTCAAATTCTTGTGGCTCGATGATGCAGCAATTACGGACGCCGGCTTGGACTATCTCCAGCCGCTGCCGAATCTCTCTTTTCTCGTGCTCAGTGGAACGCCTGTCTCTGATTTTGGCCTTGGCAAGCTGGCTGGGCTCTCCAAGCTGGAGTTTCTGTTTCTCAATGGTACCCTCGTCACTGATACGGGAATCTTCTACTTGTGGGGGCTGCCGATCCGTTCCCTGCATCTTGAAGATACGCTGGTTACAGAAGCCGCGGCCGAGCGATTCCACCGTATAACGGGCGCGGAGGTCATAACCTCGAAGGGTACTTTCCGCTAGTGGAGATGCGGAGCCAGCAGTCGACGAGCCAGTCTGGCAAGCTTTGCCGGTCAAAGCGAAAACGCGGGGAAAATGCGGCCCGTGGGGCGTGAATTCGCCAAACATTCGATCCCGGCTCACATTTACCACACATAGCACGACTACGATCTCGGGCATGCTGGGGCGAATTTCGAGTGTGGCCCTCGATTGCCCCGGGCTCGCGTCTTTCACCCGGAGGATTTGTCGTGCTACTCCTGTCTCGCAAGAGCGGCCAGTCGATCGTGATCAACGACGACATTGTCGTGACGATCGTGGGCGTTGACCGCAATCGCGTGCAAGTAGGGATCAAGGCGCCCCCCTACGTGCCGATCTTTCGCCAAGAGATCGTCGAGCGGATGGTGGCCGCCGGCGAAATCGAACCGCTGCCGTGCCTCGAGCCGCCGCAGCCCGCCGAAGCCTAGTCGTTCCTATGCAGGGTGCGAGCGGTGGAAGTGCACGTGCCGCCATGCGCCCTGCTGAAGCTGCCAGACACGCGTCTCCTCGAATGCGGCCGTCGCTGGCCCCGCCTCGCTTTCGGCTTGAATCAGCCGCACGTAGGTCACGATCGCCACGTCGCCCAGCAGACGTACTCGGGGCGATGCCATCGTCGTGTTTCTGGGCGTTTTGCCAGGGCCACGGTTGAAGTAGTAGCGATGAAACTCCATGCCCTCGACCAGGTGCCCGCGGGCCTCCGGCTCGAAGGCCGAGAGCGTGGGATCGCACAGCTCCTCGTAGGTGGGCCAATCGGCCTCGACAATGCTGTCGAGCAGCCGTTGCGTCAGTTCGAGCAGTTGCTGTTCGACGGACTGGGGCATGGCCAGAATCGAAGGCAGTCTTCCAGATTGCTATGACAGGATGCCAAGCCGCCTGAGCTTCTCGCGGCACTCGTCGCGTTCGCGGCAACGCTTCAGGTCGGCCCAGGTGGGGTCCTGTGCGGCCAGAAAGTCCTCTTCGCTCGCGCGTCCGCGGCCCGCTTCGGCCAGGCGCTGCATGAGCCGGGCGACCACGTCGCACTCCAGCCGCGAGAGGCCCATGCCCTGCTGGCGATAGTCGACGAAGGCTTCCCACACGAGCGGGAACATGGGGGCCACGATCCGCTCGCCGATCGTGGTGGCATACTCGCGAATCTCCCACTGCGCGTGGCTATCCATCCGCAGGGCCAAAAAGTGCAGCAGGTTGTGCAGGTCCACTTTCCAATAGGCCTCGGTGTAGGTCGACAGCGGCAGATCCTTGCGCGCTTGCTCGCGGGCCACGCCTGCCTCAATGCGCTGTTCGTACAGCTCTCGGGCTCGTTGCTGGAACTCGGCCTCGGAGGCCGAGAGTTTTTCGCCGGCGGCGCGATCGAGCGCCTCGCCGCTGCCTTGGCGATTGTTTGCCGCTTGCGTGCGCCAGCCGTCGGGAGGCGTCGTCTGCGTGGCATCGATCGCCAGGGAGTAGCGCGTGCTGTATTCGTTGACGTTCGCCGTGCGATGGCGAATCCATTGCCGCCAGCAGTCCATCGGCACGCGCACCAGCAGCTTCACTTCGGCCATCTCAAAGGGCGTGGTGTGCCGGTGGCGCAGCAGGTAGCGAATCAGCCCCCGATCGTCGGACACCTTGCGAGTGCCTTCGCCGTAGCTGACTCTGGCGGCCTGCACGACGGCTTGGTCGTCGCCCATCAAATCGACCAGGCACACGAACCCGTCGTCGAGCACGGGGAACTTCTTCCAGCGCAATTCGGCAAGCTGCTGGGCGTTGGTGGGCATCAGCGGGTGCTTTCTACTTCTTGGCCATCAGCTCTTCGACCAGCTTGGCAACGAGCGCCGGATTGTCCTGGGCAACGAGGTGCTCGATGCGCTTCTGGGGGATTTCCAGCTTTTCCATGGCACCGGCCACGCTTTTCCATTTGCGCTCGCGGGCCTTGCCCTCGGCCAGGTACAACTCGGTGACCAACTCGCCCAGTCGCTGCAGCGCGATCGCGTCGCGGTTCTGGTAGTAGTTCTTGATGATCTTGTCTTGGTACTTCGATCGCTCGGCCACGTGCAACTCCTGGTGGTGCCCAATCCGTTTCGCGTCCCGTGATCTTCCCCAAATCGTCGCCGCTTGGCAACCGGCCTGGCAACGCCCGATCTTTCGCGGCAATTCCCGTCTTTGCGGCATTTCGCTCTCTGCCTACCATACCGGGCCATGCCAGACAGCGAGCACCGGAAAATGGCCCGAGGCTTCTGGGCGACCAGCATCGGCACGCTGGCCAGCCGCGGGCTGGGCGTTGCCCGCGACGTGGTCACCGCGGCGCTGTTGGGCCTGGGGCAGGGGGGCGTGATGGACGCCTTGGTCGTGGCCTTTCGACTGCCCAACCTCTCGCGACGTATCTTCGGCGAAGGGGCCTTAGCCGCCAGCTTTCTGCCCGTGTTTGCCGCCGAGCGCAGCCGTGATCCGCAGGCCGGCTGGCGACTGCTTAGCACGCTGCTGGCGACGCTGGCGGTCGGCCTCACCGGGCTGCTGCTCGCGGGCGAGGCCGTCTGCTTTTTGGCTTGGTGGCTGTGGGGCGACACGTCCTATGCGAATCTGATCGGGCTGTCGGCCGTGCTGCTGCCCTACATGCTGCTGGTCTGCCTGGCGGCCCAGGTGTCGGCGGCCCTGCAGGGCATGATGCGATTTCGCGCTGCGGCGCTCGCGCCTTTGGCGTTAAACCTCTGTTGGCTCGCGGCGGCTTGGCTCGTGGCGCCGCGGCTGTCGGACGACCCGGCGGTGCGGGCCTACGTCATTGCCGTGGCCATTGTCGTGGCCGGCGCGTTGCAACTGGCCGTGCAAGTGCCGGCGCTGTTGCGAGCGGGCTTTCGCTGGCAGCTTGACTGGAGAGCCGCCTCGCCGGCCGTGCGGCAAGTTGGCCGGGCGATGTTGCCGATTGCCCTGGGGCTGGCCGTCACGCAACTCAACACGCTGCTGGATAGCGTGATTGCCATCGTGCTGGCAGCGCCGCCCGGCGGCGAGCGAAGCATCGGCTGGCTGGGCGGGGCCGTCCGCTATCCGCTCGAGACGGGTGCCGCGGCGGCGATCTACTACGGCGAGCGGTTCTACCAGGTGCCGGTGGGCGTGTTGGGTATCGCGCTAGCGACGGTGATCTATCCGCTGCTAGCGCGGCACGCGGCCCACGGCAATCGCAAGCAGTTGACCGCCGATTTGGCGCTCGGCCTGCGGCTGGTGTGGTTCACGGCATTGCCGGCCGGCGTGGGCATCGTGCTGCTGGCCGAGCCGCTGGTGCGAGTGCTCTTCCAGCACGGCGCGTTTACGGCCGACGATACGCGTCGCGCCGCCGCGATGATCGCCTGCTATGCCAGCGCCGCCTGGGCTTACTGCGCGCTGCCGCTCTTGGTGCGAGGCTTCTATGCAATCGGCGAGCGGGGCACGCCGGCGCGGATCGGAGTCGTGGCCGTGGGGATCAATCTTGCGGCGACCGCCGCGCTCTTGTGGCCGCTGGGCGAACGGGCATTGGCCATCTCGACGGCTGTGGCGGCGAGCCTGCAAGTGGCGCTGCTGGGTGCCGCGTTTTCGCGCGTCGCCGGTCCGCTGCCCTGGCGCACCCTCGCTCGCACAGCCGGGCAGGGCGTGGTGGCCACCGCGGCGATGGCTGCCATCGTGCTGCTGATCGAACGGCTGATTCCCGAAGCTGCGGCTTCGCTGGCAGAGCAAGTGTTCGCACTGATACTGGCGATTGGCGGTGGGCTGGTCGCGTACCTGACGGCGGCCAGGCTGCTCCGCATGCGGGAGCTGGAGTTGCTGTTCGGGGCGTGGCCCGCCCGGCGGCAGAACATCTCCGCGGCGTCGGGGACCGAGGCGGCCCGCTAGGCCATGATCTCGCGGATCGGATGGCCGAAGTCGATGTCGAGACGTTTGCGGCCCGGCACTTCAAGCCGGCGGGGATCGAGGCCCATCAGGTCGAGCACGGTCGCGTGAACGTCGGTGACGTAGTGCCGGTTTTCAATGGCGTGGAAGCCGAGTGCGTCGGTCGCACCGTGGGCCACGCCACCCTTGAGTCCCCCGCCCGCCATCACCACCGAAAAGCCGAACGGATGGTGGTCGCGGCCGTTGGAGTTTTGCGTGCCGGGCGTGCGGCCGAATTCGGTGCCGATGACGACGATCGTCTCATCCAGCAGGCCGCGACGCTTGAGGTCCTGGATGAGCGCCGCGATCGGACGGTCGATCTGACCGCAGAGCGTGCTGTGGCTGGTCTTCAAGTTGCCATGGGCGTCCCAGGCGCCGGCTCCGCCGTTCGATCCGTGAAAGATCTGCACGAAACGCACGCCTTGCTCGACCAGCCGCCGGGCCACCAGGCATTGGCGCCCGAAGGGCTCGGTTTCCTTTTGATCGAGGCCATACAGCTTGTGCGTGTCTTCGGTTTCCTGGGCACAGTCCACGACGTCGGGCACGGCCGTCTGCATGTGAAAGGCCAACTCGTACGACTTGATGCGGGCGCGAATGTCCTGATCTTCGGGATACTCGACCGCGGCCAGCTTGTTGAGCTTGTTGAGCAGGGTGAACTCGGCTTGCTGCTCTTCGCGGTAAACGTCGGCGCTGGGCATGGCGAAAGGCAGGGGAGCCGCCGGATCGACGCCCAGTTGCACGCCGCTATGTTCGGGGCCGAGATAGTTGGCGCCGTGCGCTCCGATTCCGCCGCAGCAGTCGGCGATTGGCGTGCCCAGCACGACAAACCGCGGCAGGTTTTCGTTGATCGATCCCAGACCGTAGTGCACCCAGGAGCCGATCGTGGGGAACTGCCCCTCCAGCACATGACGCCCGGTGTGGAACTGGAGCTGGGCTCCGTGGTTGTTGTCGGTGGTCCACATCGAGCGGACGATGGCCAGGTCGTCGGCGCATGAGCCCAGGTGCGGAAACCAGTCGCTGATTTCCAGGCCGCTTTGCCCGCGTTTCTGGAAGGCCACTTGCAGGGGAAACAGCTTGTGGCGGATGTGGCCGTTGGCATCGTCGGGCACGACGATGCGGAGGTTTTCTTCGACGAAGCTGGCGGTGAGCACGTCCTTGTGCGGCGTGTTGCCGATTTCCTGCCCGCCGAACTCGTTGAGCGCGGGCTTGGGATCGAAGCTTTCCATGTGGCTCATGCCGCCCACCAGGAAGATCCAGATCACGCTCTTGGCTCGCGGGCGATGATGGGCTCGTCCGTCGGGCGGCTGCCAGGCCGATGTCGCACCCCGGGCGATGCCATCTCCCAGCAGCATCTCGCCCAGTGCCAGGCCCGTGAAGCCCATGCCCACGTCGGCCAGGAATGCCCGGCGCGGCAGACGGGTGTTTCGGCTCGGGGATTGTGGCTGGCGCCAGCGTCTCATGGCAGTATCTCTCAGCGGACCGTCAGGAAGTCGTTGTGGTTCAAGAGCACGTGCAGCAGGTTCTCGCGAGCGCGGGCGTGCGGATCGGCCGCCGGCGGCACGTCGCTCTCCTCCTCCGATTCGAAGGCGGCAAGCTTCGCGGGATCGGCAAACATCCGCGATTGCTCAGCCAGAAACGCCAGGCAGGCGTCGCGCTCTTCGTCGCTGGGCGGCCGACAAAGCACGCGCTCGAACGCCGCGGCAATGAACGCCGTCTCGCTCTCGGGCGTCGGCTGCGTCTGCAATTGATCGGCCAACGTGCCGGCCAGCCGCCGCGCCTGGGCCAGCGACAGCGGGCTGTTGACCATCGCCAGCGCCTGCTGCGGCACGATTGTCTCGCTGCGGCGGTAGCAATCCGTGACGTTGGCCCGATCGAACGTGTCGAGAAACGTCATCTTCTTCTCTTTGCTGCCGCGGAAGTAGAGGCTGCGGCGGGCAACCTCTTGGCCCGTGTTCTGGTCGAGCTCGGGTCCGCCCATCGTTTCGTCCAGTGCACCGGCCACGTAGAGCGTGCTGTCGCGGACAACTTCGGCCTCCATGCGCCGGGCGTTGGCGTGCCACAAGTAGCGATTCTCGGGATCGCGGGCCAGGTTCGACTCGTCGCGGGCGGTCGAGGCCATCCTGTAGGCGGCACTGGTGACGATCAACCGGTGCAGCGACTTCATCCGCCAGCCCTGCTCCATAAACTCCACGGCCAGCCAATCGAGCAACTCGGGGTGCGTCGGCTCTTGGCCGTTGCGCCCGAAGTCGAACACGCTTTGCACGAGCGGATCGCCGAAATGACGCATCCAAATGTGGTTGACCGCCACGCGCGCGGTGAGCGGGTTCTCTTCCGAAGCGATCCAGCGGGCCAGCGCGGCCCGGCGGCCGGTGCTGCTGCTGGGAAAGACTTGGGTGAAGTGCGTGTAGCTGTCGTCGCTCTTGGCCAGCGCGGCCTGGGCCGTTTCCCGCACTTGGCGAGCCGCGGTCAACTTACTCTCGGCCAGTTCGATGTTCTTCTTGGCGTTATCGCCGCCGGCGGCTTTGGCCCGCTCGACTCCGTTTTCGGCCACGAGCACTTTGTGCCGAGCGCGTTCGACGGCGGCGACCCCTTCGGCGCGGCTGGCTTCGCGTGCCAGCTCCTCGGCGTTCGCGGCAGGCGGAGTGGCGAACGTGGCCGCGTCGGCGGCGATCTTGGCCCGCACGGCCACGAGTTCGGCGGCCGTGGCCAGCGTTTCGCTTTCGGCCAATTCGACGTTGCGCTCCGCGTCACGAAGTGCCACCTGCAGCTCGTCCTTGCCGGTAGTCGCTTCTTGCTTCGGTGGATCGGCTTTCGGCTCGGCCGATTCGGCCTCGGCCCCATTGCCGGCCGGCGGGGACTTCGCGGCAGGGGGCGAAGCCGTGTCGGCCAGGGCAGCCAGCTTCTGCCGGGCCGCGGCGAGCGCTTCGCTCCGGGTTGCCAGCGATTTCCGCGCGGTGTCGGCCGAAGCGATCGCTTCGGCGAGGGTCTCCTGCTGCACGAACGCCCGTAGCCCCGGATAGTAGGCTTCGGGCGGGAGCTCAACCGAGGCGATGCGCAGCGTATCGCCGCCGAGCACTGCCGGCACGCCGGGGGACAGCGGGTTTTCCTTGTCGGGCTTGGCTTCGTTGCCGCGCTCGAACAAGTAGGTCGGCGTGTCCGCATCGGCGTCATAAGCGTGTACCAGACCGTCGTGCTTGGTGTCGCTCTGGCCGGGCACGCGGTCGGTGCGCACCTGGTGCGGCTCGAAGAACGCGCGGAACTGGTAGTACTCGCGCTGCGCAATCGGGTCGTACATGTGATTGTGGCAGCGGGCGCAATTGAGCGTGATGCCCAGGAAGGCCTTCGACGTGTGTTGCACGGTGTTGTCGAGCCACACGGAGCGATGGGACTTGTACCAGTTGCGGACGAGGAACACGGTGGCGCGGCGTGCTTCTTCGTCGGCCGGGGCGATTTCGTCGGCGGCCAGCATCTCGGCGACCATCCGATCGTACGGCTTGTCTGCGTTGAGCGATTCGACGATCCAATCGCGCCACCGCCAAATGTGCGGCTGGCTCTCGCGCACTTCCTGGCCGTAACCGTCCCAGTCGCTATAGCGCCAGACGTCCATCCAGTGCCGCCCCCAACGCTCGCCGTAGCGCGGGCTGGCCAGCAAGCGATCTACTACCTTTTCGTAGGCGTCGGGCGACGCGTCGGCCTGAAACGCACGCAGCTCCTCGGGCGTGGGCGGCAGCCCGATCAGGTCGAGATACACGCGCCGCAGCAGCAAGTTCTTTTCGGCAGGCGGCATCGGAGTGAGCCCTTGCCGCTGGTGCTCGACCGCCAGGAAACGATCGATCGGGTGCTGGGACCACGCGTCGGGCGATGTCTCGGGCAGCGGCGGCCGCACCGGCTTGCGAAACGACCAGTGCTCACGCGGGTCGGCCGGCAACGGCTCCTGGGGCGCGGGAGCGCCGGCGTCGATCCAGGCTCGCAGCGTGGCAATTTGTTCGTCGGAAAGCGGATCGGCTTCCAGCGGCATTTGCTCGACGTCGCCCGAACCGTCGACGGCTTGAATCAAAACGCTCTTGTCGCTGGAGGCAGCCAGTGCCGTGCCGCGGACGCCGCCCTGCCGCATGAACGATATGTGATCCAGCCTTAGGCCCGATTCCTGCTCAATCGCCCCGTGGCAGCGGATGCAGTGCTGCTCGAGGATCGGTTTCACGTCGCGGACGTAGTCCACGCTTTCGGCCGCGCAGAGCGCGGGGGCCCAGGCGAGCAGAGCGAGCAGGATGGCGCCGGCGAGTCGCATCGAGGGTGGGCTCCAGCGTCCAGGTGGGGCCGCGCAAATCGGTGGATTCGCGCGGTCGCATGCGGTGGGGTTCATGATACCCGCGCCCGGCGCAGGCGGCAAGCAATCGCAGTGGGGTGGCGAGGGCCTAGGATTTCGGTGCCACCGCGTTTTGCCGCATCCATTCGACGTAGTCGCGCGCGTAACGGTCGAGATTTTCGAGGCTGCCTCCGCCGCGAATGGGCGAGCACATTTCGTAGTGGGCCGGACCGTCGAAGCCGCCTTCGGAAAGGCCCGCGAAGAACGCCGCGTAGTCGATGAACCCATCGCCGAACGGCACGGCCCGCACTATGTCGGGCTCGAGGCGCTCGTAGTTGACCAACTCGGGCCGGTAGCGATAGCGCGGAATGCGAACGTAGTCGGCGTTGGTCGTGATGGCCGTGTAGGGCGCCATCCGCCGGGCTGTCTCGAACAGCTCCTCGCCGCGCAGGGCGGGGGACCAGGCGTCGAAGCCAAGCTTTACGTTCGCTCGATCGATTTCGCCAATCAAATCCAACAGCGCGTCGCTATGTAGCGCTACGTCGTGGTGGTTTTGCACGGCCAGCGTGACGCCGAAGTCCCAGGCTCGCACGGCGCACTCCCGCAGGCACGCGACGACGTGATTCCACGCGGGGGTCGGCGCCAGGCTGGCGTCTTCGTAGGCCGTGAAGACGCGGACGATTTGCGTGTCGAGCGCCGAGGCGATGCGGCACAGCGACGTGACGTAGTCGAACTGCATTTCGAGAAACGGCACCTCGGCGGCGCGCTGCGGGGCGAAGTCGGTGTAGCCGGCCACGGCCGAGCAACGCACACGATGCCTGCTCATCGCTTCGCGCACCGACTCCAGCAATGCTTCGTCCGTATCGAGCGGTGCCAGATGCGGCCGCTTGCCCGCTAGCATGACGGCCGGATAGCCCAACTCCGCCGCCTTGGCCACGAAGTCGACGACGCCGAGTTGCGCTTGGCCCCACAGTCCGGCGTAGCTGATCGAAAACAGGCTCAGCTCGAACGACATGGCATTTCCTGGTCCGGAAAAAACGACACCGATACACGCGAAAGCAGTATACTGCGGCTAGTGCCGCATCACGAGGCGGCGGGCCTTCCACAGCGGGCCAGGCGGAGAAAGGGCACACGATGAGCGTTCCCCTGGAATCCGAGGCCGTCGACTACCGCGATTCGGTCTACGACGAATTCTTCGACATCGCGGCGGCCGAGCAACCGATTTCGTCCGTGCTGCCACAATCGCCGGGTAGCCGGTTCGTGCTGGTGCTGGTAAACGCGTTTCTGATTCCCAGCACGATCTTAGTATTACAGGTATTGCACACGATTCCACTGCCGCAAGCCTGGCAATGGCGTGTCGTGTACTACCTGTTTCTGGAGTGCGTCGTTGCCTTCGGCATGATCTGCGTGCTCAGCGGGCTGTGGGGGATTTATCGGGCGAGGTGGATCGCGAAAGTCTTCGACGGGCTCTACACGAAGTTCTTCCTGGTCCTGTTCGTGTCCCTGCTGGCGGCGTGGCTAAGCATGATCCTGACTGGCTGAGGATCGCCACAAAAAACACGTGCGTCAGCGATTCGACGGGACGAACGGCCGACGCACGCGCTTGGTTTTTCGCAGGGAAAGCTTCTACTCGTTAATGGTGAGCTGGCTGGCCGATTCGCGCCGTGCGAGGTTCTCGGCTTTTCGCGCCGCGCGTCGTGCAAGCTCGGCCTCGCGACGCTCCCGGATCGCGTCGAGTTTCATCTGGCGTTTCTCTTCGTCGGCCTGGGCAATGTCGGCTTGCTGCTCTTGATAGGCCTGTTGCAGTTGCTGGCGATAGGCCTGCTGCCTTTCCTGCATCTGCTGCATGTAGTTCAGGCGCATCTGCTGAGCGTACTGCCGCGCCAGCATGGCCCGCGCCAACTCGGACGAACTGATTGAGATCGTGCCCCGCGAGAGGGCGCCGACGGCCGCGGCGGCTCCTTCACCGCCGCCTCCCCCTCCACCGCCTCCGCGCTGGCATGCCTGGGCGTGGGCGCTGCTGGTCATTGCCGCGGCCATGGTCAGACTCAATGCAACGACGAGTGCTCTCATCTCTGCTCCCCCTATTTTTGGAGTGGGTGCGATTGAACCATTCGCCCGGTCCGCACTTGCCCCTGCGGCGCACCGGCGCCCACGTCGTCTGCATTGTAACCCGACGGTTTCGCGAGGTGGGGAGAATCGGGCTCCGTCGCGCTGGTTTTTCACCAGCGGTTCACGCGAACGCGCGTTCCGTAATAACCGACAGCGAGACGGTGACATCTCGGTTCGTTTCCGCTCTGCGCGAGGCGGACACGCGTCGGCTTAGATGAACTCTGCGATCGGCGGATGGTGCTCGGTGACGTACTGCGGCCGGCCGGATAGATCGCGAACAGTCGTCGTCATGGGATTGATGCCCAGCCGGTTGTAGAGCGTGGCATGCACTTCCTCGAACCGCACCGGACGGTCGACCGCCTCGGCGGCCTGGCGGTCGGTCGTGCCGATGACCTGGCCGGTGCGCAATCCGCCCCCGGCCATCAGCGCGCAGGAGACGTTGGGCCAATGGTCGCGGCCGGCGTTCGCATTGATCTTGGGCGTGCGGCCGAACTCGCCCCACACGATCACGGTCACATCCTTGTCCAGCCCGCGCTCGTGCAGGTCATCGACCAGCGCCGTAACGGCCTGATCGAGCGGCGGCAGGTTTTGCCGGGCGAGCTTGAAGTTCGAGCCGTGATAGTCCCAGAAGCTGTAGCTGAGCGTCACGCAGCGCACGCCCGCCTCGACGAGACGCCGGGCAGCCAGGAACTGCTGGTTCAGCCGCGGCGCGCCGTCACCCTGGTGTTTCTCGGTGCCATATCCGTAGCGGTCGCGCACGGCTTGGGGCTCGCGCTCCAGATCCAACGCCTCGGCCAGCCGACTGGACGTGAGCACGCCGAAGGCCTGGCGCTGAAACGCGTCCATGCCGTCCATCGTGCCGCTGGCATCGGTGTGTCGGTTAAAATTGTCGAGCGCGCCGATGAGCGACTTGCGATCCTCGAGCCGCTCGACCGAGATGCCTTGCAGCAGCATGTCGTCCTTGCCGTCGCCGTTGGGCTGAAAGGGCGTGTAGGCCGCGCCGAGAAAACCAGGGTAGCCCGAGTTGTACGGCGTGTGCTGCATGCGGGGCGAAAGGCCCACGTACGGCGGCACCGCGGGCGAAGTGGCACCCTGCACGCGGGCGGCGACCGATCCCAGTTCCGGCCAACCGCCGGGCGGCTGGCGCTGGTGGCTGCGTCCGGTCATGCACTGAAACGAGTAGTGGCTGCCGGTGCAGCCGACGATCGTGCGAATGGGCACCAGCTTGTCCATCATGCCGGCCATCTTCGGCAGCAGCTCGCAGACCTGAATGCCCGGCACGTTGGTGCCGATGGGCTGGAACTCGCCGCGGACCTCGGTCGGCGCCTCCGGCTTCAGGTCATACATGTCCTGGTGCGGTGGTCCGCCGGGCAAGAAGATCATAATGACCGACTTGTGCGACTTGGTGCCACTGGCGGCCTCGGCCCGCAACACGTCGGCCAGCGTCAGCCCGCCCAAGGCCAACCCGCCGACCTTCAGGAACCCGCGCCGCGAAACGCGGTCGCAGTAGCGCGCATCGTTCTGTTTGCCGAGAATCGTGAGCATACGGCGGGGGCTCCGGTAGGCGTGTCGAGGCGGGCAACGCGGCAGGTGGCTAACGGCAGATCATATCAGGCTCGGCCGATGTTTGCCAGTTCGCCGCGGACGCGCTACGCCGAGCTGGGTTTGGTTGCAGCCATGGCTGCCGGCTTTTCCGGAGAACGAGGCGCAATCCGCTTTTCCATCGCCAGGCTCGTGGCCTGGCCGTCTTCGACGACGAAACCGTACTTGCCGAACAGGGGAACCAGGTCGTCGGTGGCGGCGTTGAGCGTGAGATAGTCGCAACCCTGCTGGGAAGCATAGGCCTCGGCCCGGGCAAGCACCGTGGCCAACAGCGCGAGCCCCTTGTAACGCTGAAGCTTGAATCGCCGCCGCGGAAGCGGAATGGGCATGTACGGGTTGGCGAAGTTCATGTCGGCGATGTGCAGGTCGTTCGGATAGACCCGAGTCACGAACAGATAGGCGGCCAGCGGCTCGTCGAGCGCAGGATCGTCGATCGTGCAGCGAGAGTAGGACAAGTCGCGAATGACCGGCTCGCCCACGACCGCTTCGACCCCTTCCCAGAAACTGCCTCCGTGGCCGCGGATGTAGTCGCGCACCGCGCCGATGCCCAGATCGGGGTGCGTGCGCTGGTAACGCTGCCACACGGTGAAGGCCGCGCTGGCCAGGCCATTGGGATCGCGCTTGGCGACCTCGGCGAAGGAGTCCATGCCGAGTTGCTCGAGAATCACCGGCTTGTCGAAGCGGCGCTTGATTTCGTCGTAGGGGAGAATCGATTGCACGGCAGTCACCTCGGGAAGCAGGCGCGCGGGGCGGCAGCGGGGAGCGCACGGGCGGAGCAATCGCCGATTATCGCAAACCTGGAGGGAAAGGCCAGCTTTTGCCCCCAACGCGTGCGGCCACGCACTGGTGGTGTCCCGGGAATGCCCAGAATGTTCCGGCCTCAACCGGCGGCGTCTCGGGCCGCCTGCTGCTGCTGGCGGTAGTACTTCAGGCCGGGGAAGAAGAAGCAGCCGGCCGAGACGATGCCGAACAGCGTGATCCCCACGGGGATGTTCCAGCGCTGCAAGGCGGCCATGACGATGGCCGTGGCAAACAGGGCCACGCTTTGCAGGTAGAACTGTCCGGTGAGCATGCCCGCCTTGACCAGGAAGATCATGCCGCTGGTCAATGCCAGCACGGGCGAGAGAGTGAGCACCTGCATGCCGAGGATCATCTCCACGACGAACAACAGCGCGATCGAGGCCATACTCGCGGCCCACACGTGCGCGATCTGGCGTTCGACAAAGGTCACCGGTCCACTGCGTCGCCGCAATCCCCAGAAGATCATGGCCCAGGTACCCAACCCGGCCGTCCACAGCACGAGATACGGCACTGGCGACTGGGTGCCCAGCCATTGCAGCACGTTGGTCAGGAAGCAGGTGATGAACAGCGCCAGGCTGTGCCACATCCACAGCACGCCCCAGTTCTCGAGCACGGTGGCATGATGCGTCTCGCGAAATGCCCGGGCAACGACCTGCATGAACTGCCCGCTACGGGCGGCCGTGGGCTCGTCGGCCAGGTAGGCCTCCAGATCGTCGGCGAGTTCCGCTGCCGTAGCGTAACGCAACTCGGGCGGTTTCTGCAGGCACTTCAGCGCGATCATTTCCAGTTCGCGGTCCGCCCGAGGGTTGAGCAGCCGCGGTGGGAGCGGTTCCTGCTCGACGACCATCATCAGCGTTTCGACCGGCGAGGCTGCCTGAAACGGCGGGCGGCCGGTGAGCATCTGGTAGAGGATCGTGCCCAGGCTATAGACGTCGCTCTCGCGGCCGACCTTGCCGCGCTTGCCCGCCGCCTGTTCGGGCGACATGTACGAGGGCGTACCGAGCACGGCGCCAGAGATCGTCAGGTCCTCCTGCGTTTCGACCCGCTTGGCCAGACCAAAGTCGGATACGTGGGCATAGCCCGCTTCGTCGATCAGGATGTTCGAGGGTTTCAAGTCGCGGTGCAGCACGCCGCGCTCGTGGGCGAAGTGAATCGCGCGGCAGATGGGAGCCAGCAACTCGGCCGCTTCGCGCGGCGGAATGGGGCCGTCGGCCAGGCGCTGAGCGAGCGTGGTGCCGGCCACGTACTTCATCGTGAAAAACGGCTGCCCCTCGTGCTGGCCGACTTCGTAGATCGGCACGATCGACGGATGGTCGAGCCGCGCCGTGCTTTCCGCTTCGGTGCGAAAACGCGCCAGGTCGGCCTCGGTGGGCATGGCCCCGCGCAGGATCATCTTCAGTGCGACCGTGCGGCCGAGGCTCTTTTGCCGAGCCCGATAGACCATGCCCATGCCGCCTCGTCCCAACACTTCGTCCAGTTCGTAGTCGCCCAACTCGGTACCCGGCGGCGGCGCGATCCCGTGCCGGCCGCCGGCGTTGTACGTCGGGTCGTCGGAGCCAGGTCCGAGCGGCTCGCTGGTAGAACTCGCACCTGCCGCCACGCAGTCGGCCACGAGCATCGTGGCCCACAATCCCCGCAGGTCTTCGGCCAGGTCGGGATGCTGACGAATCAAGGCGTCGATCTCAGGCGGGCTGCCCCGGCGCAGGCCGTCGGCCAACTGATCGGCCAATTCGGCAAGTCGCTCTTCGTCGGTGGCTTGGGCGTGCTCTGGGTTCACGATTCGCTCGCTTGCGAGGGAGGTTCTTGCAGCATGGCCCGTAATCGCCGCATGGCCCGCAAGTAGCGCATGCCGGCCGCCGACTCGCTGATCTGCAAGGCTTCGGCCACGTCCTTATTGGAAAGCTGCTCGAAGTGGCGCATGAGGACGACCTCGCGATCGTTGTCCTCGAGCGTCTCAATGGCGGCCTGAAACCGCATCTCCAATTCGTGGTGCGTGGCGGCGGCCGCGGGCGTCAGCTCGCGATCGCGCACCAGTGCCGCCAAATCAAAGGCCGACTGGTCGCTGCGGCGGGCGGCTTCGAGCGGTTGCTCGCGCTCGACGTTGCGCCGGGCGGCGTGGTGGCGGCGATGGGCGTCGATCATCCGGTCGCGAGCCAGATGCCGCAACCAGAGCGAGAAAGGCATGTCGGTCGATTGCAGGTAGTCGGTCAAGCGTCGATTGGCCTCGACCAGCACGTCCTGCACGATGTCGCTGGCGTCGACGCGCCGCGTCAGGGCCCGGTCCATCCGCATGCCGACCATCCGCCGCAAGGCTTCACGGTGCCGTTCCAGCAGTTGATTGCGCGCAGCCTCGTCGCCGTTCCGCGCGGCGGCAAGCAACTCTTGAGTCTCGGAGGAATCGGGCCACATATTCCTGAAGTATAGCCGACAGCGGGTCGGCAGCCCACGCTTCTGTCGTAGGCTGACTCCGTGAGACAGCAGCGCCGCGGGCGTCGCCGTGCGGAGAAGCACGAGTACGGGTTGGTGGCGGGGCTGCTGACGGCTCTCGGAGTGAGCCTGCTACGTTATGCCAGGATGTCGTGCACGACGTTCCCGGCGATGTCGGTCAGGCGGAAATCGCGTCCCTGATAGCGGTAGGTGAGCTTCTTGTGATCGACCCCCAACAGGTGCAGCAGCGTGGCCTGGAAGTCGTGGGCGTGCACGCCGTTCTCGACGACGTTGTAGCCGAAGTCGTCGGTCTTGCCGTAGGTGATGCCCGGCTTGATGCCGCCGCCGGCCATCCACATGCTGAAGCAGCGCGGATGGTGGTCGCGGCCAAAGCTCGTCTCGGTGATCTCGCCCTGGCTGTAGGCGGTGCGGCCGAACTCGCCGCCCCAGACGACCAGCGTGTCGTCCAGCATGCCGCGCTGCTTGAGATCCTTCACCAGCGCGGCGGAGGCCTGGTCGCAGTTCTGGCACTGCCGCTTGAGCTCATTGGGAAGATTGCCGTGGTGATCCCAATCGCGATGGTAGAGTTGCACGAACCGCACGTCGCGCTCGGCCAGCCGACGGGCCAGCAGGCAGTTGTTGGCAAACGATGCTTGGCCCGGCGTGGCTCCGTACATGTCGAGCACTTCCTGCGGCTCCTGGGAAATGTCCATCAACTCCGGCACGCTGGTCTGCATGCGGTAGGCCATTTCGTAGGCGTCGATGCGCGTGGCAATTTCCGGATCGCCCACCGCTTCGAGGTGAATGCGATTGAGCTGTTGCACGCCGTCCAGCAATTGCCGGCGCGTGGCCGGATCGATCCCCTCGGGGTTCGAGACATACAGCACCGGATCGCCCGTGGAACGAAACTGCACGCCCTGGTACTTGCTGGGCAGAAAGCCGTTGCCCCAGTAGCGGGCCAACAGCGGCTGGCCGCCGCCGCCGGAGAGCAGCACGACGTACTCGGGCAGGTTCTTGTTGGCACTGCCCAGCCCGTAGGCGGCCCAGGACCCGATCGTCGGGCGGCCCGGCTGCTGGTTGCCTGTGAGCAGGTAGGTAACGGCCGGATCGTGGTTGATGGGATCGGTGTGTAGCGAGCGGACGAGGCAGATATCGTCGGCGATCGATCCGATGTGCGGCATCGCCTCGGTGATCTCGGTGCCGCACTGGCCGTATTTCTTGAACGGGTACGCGGGGCCGACCAGAAGCAGTTGCTTCTGCCCGCTGGTCATGCCCGTGATGCGCTGGCCCATCCGCACCGAGTCGGGCAGTTCCTCGCCGGTGAGCTCTTTCAGCTTGGGCTTGGCGTCGAACAAGTCGATGTGCGACGGCGCCCCGGACATGAACAGGTAGATGACGCGCTTGGCCTGGGGGGCGAAATGCAACTGCGGCAGCGCGCCGTGCGTGCTCAGGTCGGCACCGGGCGTGGCCGCGTGCAAGCCCTCGTTGAGCAGCGAAGCTAGCGCCAACGCACCCAGCCCCCGGGCCGATTGCCCGAGCAGCGTACGGCGCGTGATCTCTCGACTCAGGACATCGCCCGGTTGCATGGCCTAACCCTTGGTGATTGTTTCGTCGAGGTTGAGCAGTAGGTTGCCGATGGCCGTCCAGGCAGCAAGTTCAGCCGTGTCGAGGCCCTCGGGCACGGGCGACTCGCCGATGCTGGTGAGCTTCTTGGCGGATTCGGCATCGCCCTGGAAGCGAGCCCGCTGTCGTTCGTAGATCCGCAGGAGCACGCGCATCTCTTGGGGCGTGGGGGTGCGGGCGGTACACAGCCGGAAGCCCAGCGCGATGCGGTCCTCCGGCGTATCACCGCCTTCGGTCATCATCCGCTGCGCCAGACCCCGCGCGGCTTCGACAAAGCCAGGATCGTTCAGCAGCACCAGGGCCTGCAGCGGCGTATTGGTGCACTCGCGCCGGTCGGTGCAGACTTCGCGATTGGGAGCGTCGAACGTGACCAGCGGCGGATAGGGCATCGCGCGCTTCACGTAGACGTAGATGCCGCGGCGATACAGGTCGGCGCCGTGGCTTTGCTCGTACTTCTGCGACGAGAACTCGCCGCCGAAACCGACCTGTTCCCACAATCCCGGCGGCTGGTACGGCGATACGCTGGGGCCGCCGATGCGCGGGTCGAGCAAACCGCCGGCGGCCAGCGCCGCGTCGCGAATCAGTTCCGCATCGAGCCGAAACCGCGGGCCGCGGGCCAACAAACGGTTTTCCGGATCGCGGGTCAGCTTCTCGGGATCCACATGCGACGCCTGCCGGTACGTGGCCGACATCACGATCTGCTTTTGCAGGGCCTTGATGTTCCAGCCGCTGTCGATGAATGTCGCGGCGAGCCAGTCGAGCAGTTCCGGGTGGCTGGGCCTCTCGCCTTGCGAGCCGAAGTCTTCACTGGTCTTGACCAAACCCGTGCCGAAGTATTGCTGCCAGTAGCGATTCACGGTCACTCGGGCCACGAGCGGATTGCTGGGATCGACGAGCCAGCGGGCCAGGCCCAAACGATTCGGCGGGGCATCGGCCGGCAGGGGAGGAAGAATGGCCGGCACGCCGGGCTCGACCTTTTCGCCGAACGTGCGGAAGTCGCCGCGTACCAGCACGAACGTGTCGCGAGGCTGCTCCATTTCCTGCATGACCATCGTTTCGGGAAACGAGTCGCGCACTTTTGCCCGCTCGTCTTCGAGCTCTGCCAGCTTCGCTTCAAGCGGCGCGAAGACCGCTCGGGTTTTTGCATAGTAGCGACGAACAAAGTGATCGCGCACCGTACGGGTTTGCTCGTCGGACCGCTTGTCGGCCGCTACTTTCAAGGCCTCGGCCACGGCGGACGGAACCGCAGGCTTGGCGCGGCCGCGTTCGGCTAGCTCCCAGGCTGCCTGGTTCGTACTCAGGTCGGGGCCTTGCGGCATACGGCTCACGATCCCCAGCTTGTCCCAGAAGGCGCGGCCGCCGAACTGCGTGCAGGCCCAGCCGTCGACGACGGTGCCGGGCTCAAGTCCCACGGCTTGGGCTGGGACCTCGAGCCGCAGCCAGCGTCCGACCGGCGGCAGGACGCCCATCGCGAGTCGGCTGGGCGAGCCGGCGCTTCCCCACTCGATCTCGTCGCCGCCCCAGAATGCCCGGTGCTCCCACGAGGCACCGTCGTTGAATTGCAGCATGATCTCCTGTGGAGGATCGGCCGGATCGATCCACACGTGCGCCACCAGCGTGTCGCCTTCGCCAATCAAGAGTGGACGGCGGGCTCCGGTGAATACATGCTGGCCCAACTCGCTTGTTTTCAATTCGATGGAGCGCTCGCCATTCAGCACCGGATGGGGCGAGGCGACCAGCGGCCACGAACTCTTGTCTTTTTCGGCCACGGCGGCTCCCTCGGGGAGAGCGTCGTCGACCCAGAAGAACTCGCGGGGCGCCTGTTGCGGAGCGACTGGCTCGCTGGGCACGTTCTCGCCGTGCTTGGCTAGTGCCTGGGCGATCTCTTTCTTGACCGCTTCGGCCTGCGTCGCGAGAGCATCCAACTGTTCGGTTTGCTTTTCCGTGGGGACCCGCAGGCTGGGCTTGGGGTTGGTCTGACGGCCATCGAGGCCCTGCTCCGGCACGTTATGAAAGTAGGCGTAGAGCTGGTAGAACTCGCGCTGCGTAAACGGATCATATTTGTGGTCGTGGCACTCGGTGCAGGCCAAGGTCGTGCCCAGAAACACGGTGGCCGTGGTCGTAACCCGATCGACAATGTACTTCGACAGGTACTCGGCCGGATCGGCGCCGCCTTCGAAATTGACCATCACGTTGCGATGAAAGCCCGAGGCGATCTTCTGCTTGAGCGTCGCCCCGGGCAACAGATCGCCGGCCATCTGTTCGACGACAAACTGGTCGAACGGTTTGTTGCGATTGAATGCGTCGATGACCCAGTCGCGATACAGCCACATCGAGCGATGATTGTCGATGTGGTAGCCGTTGGTGTCGGCATAGCGCGCCAGGTCGAGCCACTTCTGCGCCATCCGCTCGCCGTAGCGTGGGGAAGCTAGTAGCCGGTCGACGAGCCGCTCGTAGGCGTCGGCACTCTCGTCGGCCAGAAGCGCGTCGATCTGTTTCGGTGTCGGTGGCAGGCCCGTCAGGTCGAAGCTCAAGCGGCGAATAAGCGTGGTCTTGTCGGCCTCGGGCTCCGGCTGCAAACCGTCGCGCTCCAGCCGCGCGAGAATGAAATGATCGATCTGTGTCTTGGGCCATTCCGCCCCGAACACGGGCGGAACTCCCGGCCGCTCGATTGGCTGATACGCCCAATGCTCGTCCCACTCGGCTCCCTGGTCGATCCACTTGCGCAGGATGGCGACTTCTTCATCGCTGAGACGCTCACCGACGTCCGGCGGCGGCATCAACAGGCTCTCGTCGTCGGCCGTGACTCGTGCGACCAGCTCGCTTTTCCCGCTGGCACCCGGCACGATGGCCCGGCTGCCGGAGTCGAGTTCGGCCAGGGCCGGCTCTTTTTGATCCAACCGCAGACCCGCTTGCCGCTGGGCTTCGTCGGGTCCGTGGCAGGCATAGCAGTGGTTCGAAAGGATCTGCCGTACGTGGCGGTTGTAGTCGACCGCCTCGGGCGTAGTTGCCGGCTCGGCGGCGGCGAGCCGCACGCCACTTAGCAGCAGCATCCAGACAAGCAAACTCGACGAAGTGCGTCTCATCAGTTTGAAGCGGCGAGGACCGTGGGCGGGACAGAGAAGGCTTGCGGGCGCGATTGCGCCTGGTGCCTATTACAACACAGGGTGCAGCGAATGTCCAATTGGACGACTGCACGCCCGGGCGAGAAGCAGGGGCCGGCTGGACGTCCCCTAGGACGACGGCAGTCCTGCGTTGCGAACTGGCCGCTTGGCTTCGAGAACCATGACCGTGCGATCTTTTTCGTGGCTCAGCAAGTCCGGAAACTCGCGTGCCACGCGATAGTGCGGGGCCAACTCGTCGAGCCACTGCGGTTGGTAGCCGTAGGCGTTTACGTGCATCACGACGTAGTCGTATCGCGCGTGGGGAGCCTTGCCCAGGGCTTCGCCTAGCGAGGGCGCCTTGTGGCTCAATTCGGCTACAGGTAGCTTGGCGTAGAACTTCACGTAGGGGGAGTTGCAAAGGATGCCCGTCCCGGGTTCGGCTCGGCTTTCGATCCAGGCCGTGGCTTCCATCACCGGAACAAACTCGTAGTTCAAGCGTCGCAAGGTATACGGCATCACGAGGCCGCAGCAAACCAGGAGCGTCGCCGCCGTGCAGACCTTCGTGAGCCGACCCACCCGGGCATCGTTGGCGCTTGCGTTGCGAGAGAGCGACGCCAGGCGACGTGCGACGCAGGCGCTTGATTCGACCAGTCCCAGGGCGGCAAACGGCATCGCCAAACCGACGAGCGGAATGACGTGGCGGTGGGCGATGTAGCCGGAGATGACGAACACCGTCATCAGCACGACAATGTGCAGGGCGCCCAGCAGCGAAAGGAACACGATCTGCACGATGGCCGGCCGTCGCCAGTACAGCGCCACGTCGCCGAACAGGTAGAATGGAATAAAGACGAACTTCAGGCCCTGGCAAATGCTGTTGATGAACGCGGCAAAGGCGCTCCCCACGACGGAAAGCACGAGCGCTGCGCTATAGCGAGCCTCGGGTGCCGGCGGGGCAGAAAGGTTCGGCGCGGGTCGAGGTTTTCCGGCGGGCGGCTTGGGAGCGGGACCAGGCTTTGGGACGGGGGCCACCGCGGCCGGCTGCTTCGGCCTGGCCGGCGGATCGCTGACTTCGGCTTCGGCCAGGCGCTCCAGATAGGTTGGCGCCGGCTTGGTCTTGAAGAACTGCAGTTGTTTGCTGGTCAGTTTGCCCGCCAAGACCATGTAGGGTGCCGCGACGACCAGCGCCGTCCCGGCCACGGCCGCGCAGGAGAAGCTCACTCGCCGCCACGGCCAACCCGCACGCCAGCCGTAGGCCGCCAGGACGGGGACCGCCACCAGAGCCACCTCGAGCCCTTCTGGGCGTATCCAGAAGGCGAGCCCGCTTGCCAACCCAGCGCCGGCCAGGCGCCGATATTCGCCGCGCGCGAGCCCCGTGGTCGCCAGCCAGGCGGCCAGCAGATAGAAGAATGCATGCGGGACGTCACTTTGTGCATCGACGGCCAAGGTGCGTGGAAACGGGAGCACCGTGAAGCCGATGGCTGCGACGTTGGCGATCTTTTCGTCGAACAGATCGCGGGCGAACAACCACACCACGGCTACGCTCAGCAGGCCGCACACGAACGAAACGATCATCCCGCCCAGGACCCACACGTCGGGCTCACCGTGAATGCCCAGCCAGCGGACCACCTGGCTCGCCGCCAGCAGCATCATCGGAAATCCCGGATGCTGGTCTTCGACCCGCATCGTGGCCAGCGGCGCCTCGGTCAACTCGCGGGCAATGCGGATGAAGATAATGCCGTCGGCGCTGATCGTCGGTAGCCGCACCCACAGCACGGCTTGCAGCGCAGCGGCGAAGAGCAGGATGGCCACCAGCGGAGTGTACGTGCGGCGGCGAGCGTCGTCCATCGGCTAACACCCGTTCTGATCGACGAGGATCCGGAAGGGGGTCAACAGCATGATGCGAACGTTCATCCACAGCGACCAGTGGCGAACGTAGTACAAGTCGAACTCGACGCGCTTTTCGATCGACGAGTCTCCCCGCCAACCGTTGATTTGGGCCCAGCCCGTCAGGCCGGGCAGCACGTCGTGCCGCCGGGCATAGCCGGGGATTCGTTGAGAAAACTCTCGGACGAAAAAGGGGCGTTCCGGTCGCGGGCCCACCAGGCTCATCTCGCCCCGCAGCACGTTGAGCAATTGGGGCAACTCGTCGAGGCAGAAACGCCGCAGCAGGTTGCCGATCGGCGTGCAGCGCGGATCGCCGCGCCGGGCCCACACTGGGCCGCTTTCGGCTTCGGCGTTGAGCCGCATCGTGCGGAACTTGTAGATCGTAAATGTCTTGCCGCCCAGGCCGACACGGTCCTGATGGTAAAGGGCCGGCCCGCGGCTGGTTAGCTTTACCAGCGCCGCGATTGCCAGCATCGGCAGGGCCAACAACGCAAGTGCCGCGGCCGAAAGCACGATGTCGAGCAGGCGGCTAAGCCGCCGCGACACGACGCCCCGCCCGGTGACGAGTCGGCGGGTACGAAAGGCTTGCCTGCTCCGCGCTCTCTCTCTAGATGCGGTGCCAATGGCGGAGATGGATCGCGACTTCATCGGCCTGCTGCTAGCGGGGTAGACATGCCGGACAGCTGTAAAGATGCCGGACGGCTGTAAAGGGGCGACCTTATAGCAACGTTGCCCCAGCCGGTCCAGATCACCTTCGTTCGCTGCAAGCGTCCGATGAAGTTATCCACGCTAGCGGTCAGGGATCTGTTGACTCGGCGCGCCTCCAGCGTGTATAGCCCTGCACGCCGAAGGCGGTGTACGGCCGCGGCTCATGGCAAAGGATTGCAGAATTGACGACCCCGGCCCTCGCACAACGCCGGCTTTCGAGCCGGACGGTGATCTACTATCGCGACCTGCTCCTGGTCTTGCTGTCCAAGGAGTTCAAGGTCCGTTACAAGAGCACCTTCATGGGGTACGCCTGGAGCGTGCTCCATCCGCTCATGCTGGCGATGATCTTCTCTGTGTTCTTCCGCATGTTCATGCGGGTTCCCGATTACACCCTGTACCTGATCGCGGGACTGTTCCCGTGGCAGTGGATCGCCAACACGTGCACCGGGGCCACCGGGTATTTCCTGGGGAACGCGGGTCTGATCAAGAAGGTGCGCTTCCACCGCTCGATGCTGGTGCTCTCCAGCGTGTTCAACGACTCGATCCACTTCGTCTGCTCGCTGCCGGTCGTACTGGGCTTCGTGTGGTACTACGAGAGAACCCCGCAGTGGTCTTGGCTGTGGCTAGTGCCGGCCCTGATTGCGGTGCAGGCGGTGATGCTGGTCGGCGTCGGCCTGGCCATCGCCACCTGCAACTTGTTTTTTCGGGACTTGGAACGGCTGACGTCGCTAGTCGTGCAGATGCTGTTCTATCTGACCCCCATCGTGTACCAGCCCGACATGCTGCCGCCTTCCTATCACTGGGTGCTGTACGCCAACCCGTTTGCCAATTTGATCCTTTGCTGGCACGGCGTTTTTTACGGCGGCGGCGTCGAGCTGCTGCATCTGGCCGCGGCTGCCGGCTGGGCCATCGTGCTGGCGGCCGTTGGTGCCGGGATCTACCGCGCCAAGGTGTGGAGGTTTGCCGAAATTGTCTAGAGAAGTGGCGATCCGCCTGCAAGGCGTCTCGAAACGCTACTACCTGGGGACGCCCGTTGGCGACGGGCTGAAGCATCTCCTGCTGCATCTGCCAAGCCAGATCAAGGCGATCCGGCAGCGGAAGCCGTTCGATGCGCTGGTCGACATATCGTTCGACGTGCATCGCGGCGAGTGTTTGAGCCTGATCGGACGCAACGGTGCCGGCAAGAGCACGACGCTGGGCATGATTGCCGGCGTGCTGAAACCGTCGGCCGGAACGCTGGAAACGCACGGCCGCATCTCGCCGCTGCTGGAGTTGGGGGCCGGCTTCAACCAGCAGCTCACGGGCCGCGAAAACATCATGCTCAACGGCGTCATGCTGGGCCTGACCCGACGCGAGGTGCGCGAGCGGACTGCCGAAATCATCGCTTTCTCGGAACTCGAGGACTTTATCGACGCTCCGCTGCGGACGTATTCTTCCGGCATGATCGTGCGGTTGGGTTTTTCGGTCGCGGTGCACCTCGATCCCGATATCCTGCTGGTCGACGAGGTGTTAGCAGTCGGCGATGCGCGCTTCCGGCAGAAGTGCCTCGAGCGGATGAAGCAGTTCCGCAGCCGCGGGACCACGATGGTCTTCGTCAGCCACGACGTGGGCACGGTGGCCAAGATCAGCGACCGCGTGGCATTCCTCGAGTCGGGACGCTTGGTCGAGATCGGCGATCCGGCCAAAGCAATCGAAGCGTACCAAGGCCGGCTCCGCGCGGCGTGAACTCGGCGAATCAGGGTTTTGTCGATCGCCGGAATCGACTATAGGGCACGTCTCCCAATCCTGATTCGTAAGTGCAGGCCCATCTATCGCAGCGCCATTCTTCGCGTGCGGTCTCGACGGAAGGGCGATGAAAAGAAACCTGGTGGATAGCGGTCGCGGCCTCGATTCGGAGCTGGAATCGGTCTGCCGGTTGTTCGCTCCCGACGCGGACGGCGAGCTCTTCGCATCGCTACGGCGCAGGGCGCGGTCGCCGTTGCAGGTGCCGTTCTACTACCTCGACCTCGTGCGGTCGGGCCAGCACGCTACGACGAACGGCTGCGCTGCCAAGCCCACGGCTGAAGACGTCGACTTGGCCTATCGCGCGATTCTGCAGCGTCCGCCGGAGAGCCGGGCCATCGTCCGGCATCAGGTCGAAACGTGCCAGGACGCGAGGCAGTTGGCAATCGCGCTATTGACTAGCCGGGAAGCGACCCTGCAGATGCCCAGATTCGTTGCCCGGGCGTTTCCTCATGCCCGCCGCCTATGGCACGTTCACATCCCCAAGACGGCCGGCACGAGCTTTTTCCTCGCGGCGACGCAGAACGGATGGGGATACGTCAACACGAACATGCTAGCCGGAGCCGTCGGCTCAGAAGAAAGCGTAGCCGCGGGCCTCCGGTTGGACCCCGAAACGGCTGGCAGCGGCATCGTCTCGGGGCACTGGAAACTACATCAGTTCATGGATTGCGTCGGGCCTTTTGATCGCGTTGTTACCTTCGTCCGCGAACCGCTCGAGTTCCTGATTTCCTCGTACAACTACGCGGTGGACGTCGTTTCGGGCCGCGATAATGTGCATTCGGACGACCCGGGACCGTTCTTAAAACGCGGACTCGATCCGGAGAGCTTTGCCAATTCGTTCCGCCGTGGTTTTTTCGTGGCGAACGTGCAGTGTTCGTACCTCGCTCCCGAGGCAACGTCCGAGGCGGCGTTGCGCAATCTGGCCCAGTGCGGCGGCGACGTGTATCCTGCCGACGCCGCAGACCGAGCCCTGGCAGAATTCTTTCCCAGTGCTCCGCCCAAGCGCGCGAACGTTTCCAACAAGCACGTGCGCCCGCTCGATCCCGATTCCGACCTGCGGGAAGAGTTGCTCGCGCAAAACCACCACGACTACGCGCTGTACGAAGTAGCGCGACGGCGCAATCGGGAACTGCGGGCCGCGTGACCTGCGGGGCCGCCCGGATCTGCCCGGCAAGCCGCTTTTCGCGCTGAAGTGGTGCGTGCCTCTTCGTCTCTCGACGCGTCCCCCGGTGGCCGGCGCATCGCTGCTAGCACCGCCGCGAAATGGCACTTTGCAGATTGGGGTTTCTGCGACCGTGGCCAGGGTGCTACGTTTGCGTAAGCCGAGGGCGGGTGCGATCCAAGAGATCTGCGGCTCTCGGTCCGCGAAGGGGGCGTCTGGAAGCGCGCCCGGCCTGCAAGGGATTGTGAAACATGGCGCGTTCGCGATTGCGTGTCCTCTTGGACCTCTCCATGGCGGGGCGTGGCTACTGCGGCATCGCGCAGGACGTGCGGCTGCTCTACAAGACGTTGGCCCTGTGTCCCGAGATCGATGTGACGGGCCTCGTCTATCGACCCCAGAAGTTCGCCCGCTGGCACCGCTTTGCGCGGGCGAATGCTCCGCGGTCGGCGCGGGCCGCCAATCAGGCCGAGTTCTTGTGGAAGCTGGCCGAGCCCAGGATCGACTGGCCGACGTTCGGGATGGCGCGGTGGCTGGAGCAGCTTCGCGTCGTGGGGAGTACGCTGGCGGCCCCCGGCCCGCGCATGGACGAGTTGGATACCGAAAAATTCTGGCCGACGCTCTGGCGGCTGCTGTTTTCGCAAACGCTCTCGCCGAAGGACGTGCCGCTGATCCAGCGCGGCAAGTTCGTGCTCTCCAACTTTTCGGACGGAATGGTGTTTGCCCGCACATTTTCCAATCGCCGGCCTCTGCCGCTGGATACGCGTGGCTACGACTTTCTGATCGTGCAGGGCCCTCGCAGCTTTCGCACGAGCCCCGGCACTCAGCAGATCGTGCGCTACCACGACATGATCCCGATTCTCGAGCCCGACACGATGGCCAATCCGCTCGTGATTCGCTGGCACGACCGCGCCATTCGCGAGAACCGTGCCGGCCATTTCGTGTGCAACTCGGAACCGACGCGCGATCAGTTGGTGCGCGTGCATCCGGAGCTGGCGGAGCGGAGCGCAACGATTCCCTATGCTCTTTCGGAGGTGTATCGGTCGGAGCGGAACACGGCGGCGTTGCGTTCCATCATTACGCAACGTCGCTCACCGGCCAGCGGCGCGGGACCCAAGCCGGCCGCGGGCTGGCGGTATATCATGAGCGTCTCCACCTTGGAGCCGCGCAAGAACTTCCTGAACCTGATTCGCGCGTTCACCCAACTGAAGGAGACTTCGGGCGACAGGCGGCTGAAGCTCGTGATCGTCGGCAGCCCCGGCTGGAGCTATCAACCGATCATGGCGGCCGTGCGGAGTCTCGTCGAGCGCGGGCACGTGATTCACTTGGAGGACGTTTCGCCCGAGGAACTGCGTGTGCTGTACACGCATACTGAGGCGCTGGTGTTTCCGTCGACGGCCGAGGGCTTTGGGTTCCCGCCGCTCGAGGCCCTCGCGTGTGGTGTGCCGGTCATCGCCTCGGACCTGGCGGCACATCGCTGGGTGCTCGACGATGCAGCGTTGTATTGCCACCCCCACGATGTGTCGACGATCGCCGCGGCGATCAAGCGGCTCGTGCTATCAGACGAATCGAGCGCTCTGCGGCGGGGTCTGTTGGCCCGCGGCCGTGAGCGTGTCGCCCGGTTCAGCCGCGAGCGGTGCAGCGACGAGTGGCTGCAATTGCTGACCCGCCTGCGCGAGGAGGCGCCGGAGCGTGGCGGCGACGCCAAGCGAGTTGCGGCCGAACAGCGCGATACGAGGAAGATCGCGTGATGGCTACCCATGGCGCGCGCCTTGACTGACCTTTGTAGAAATCGAAGCGTATGTTAGTTTTTCCGGCCGACAAAAAGCTCCCACCTACCCGACTCGACCCGAGCGCGACACTTTCGGCTCGTTTCGAAAGCCTGCCCGCTTCGGCACTTGATCCGCTGACCCGCGGCGGAAGAGCGACATGACGCAGCGAAAAACACGCGTGTTGTTGGACCTCACCTTGGCCTTACGAGGCTACTCGGGCATTCCGCAGGACACGCGGCTGCTCTACAAGACGCTCTCGCTCTGTCCCGAGCTCGAGGTCACCGGTCTGCTTTACCCGGCGGCGGTGCGATTTCGCCGTCACAAGTTCTGTGGGCCGAGCGCCTCGCGCGCCGAGCGATTGGCCAATCAGGCCTGTTTCCTGTGGGCAATGAACGAGCCTCCTTCGGCTGGTGGATCGTTGCCGCGCCGCGTGGCGCGCCGCCTGTCGGCCGAGCTGGCTGCGCGCACGAACACGCGTGCCGCCACCGAGGAAACCGACGCTACGGCTTTTCGTCAGACCCTCTGGCGGTCGGTGTTCGCTCAAAGCCTGTCGCCCGACGATATGTCGCTGTTGCAGGGCGGTCGCTTCCGTTTCATGAATATCTCGAGCGAGGCGATGCACCGCCGCGTCGTTCTCAATCGCTCGCCGATCCGGCTCGATACGAACGGCTACGATTTTTTCATCGTGCAGACGGCCCGCCCCATGCGGATTACTCCGGGCACGCAGCAACTTGTTCGCTATCACGACATGATTCCGGTCATGCAGGCGGACACGACGCCGCACTTGCGCGACATTCGCTGGCACCACCACTCGATCGCCCAGAGCATCGGCAGCTACTTCGTCTGCAACTCGGAGCCCACTCGCGAGAATCTGGTCGACGTGTACCCGGAGCTGCGCGATCGCAGCACGACGATTCCCTACATGCTCTCCGACGCCTTCCGGCCGGAGGCCAACGAAGCGATGGTCAATTCGATCATCCGTTCGCGCCGCAGTTCGGCGACAGGAGGCGGCTCGCAGCGGCGAGCCCGAAGGCGCTCGCCGCGATACATCATGGGAGTCTCGACGCTCGAACCGCGCAAGAACTTTGCCGGACTGATCCAGGCTTTCAACATGGTTCGCTTTCGCAAGCCGGTCGCCCGCACCTTTCCGAACCTGAAGCTGCTGATCGTCGGCTCGCCGGGCTGGAAATTCGAGCCGATTTTGCGCTCCATGCGCGAGCTCGTGGCCCACGGGGACATCATTCACCTGGAATCGGTCACGGCCGAAGAGCTGCGCGTCCTGTATTCGCAGGCCGAGGCCTTGGTTTACCCGTCGCACGCCGAGGGGTTCGGCTTTCCGCCGCTCGAAGCGATGCAGTGTGACCTGCCCGTCATCGCTTCGGACATTCCCGAACACCGCTGGGTGCTCGGCGATGCGGCCATGTACTGCAACTCCTACGACGTGAACTCGATCGCCGACAGCATTCAGCGCTTGCTCGCCTCGGACGAGTCTGCCTTGCTAAGGCGCGAATTGATTGACCGTGGACGCGAGCGGATTGAGCGGTACGCGTTGGAACGCTGCCGCGAGCAATGGATGGAGCTGCTGGACCGTCTGAGCGCGGGCAGGCCGGCTGTGGCCGACGAACTCTCGGCCGAATCTCAATCACACTTCGTGGCGCACGGCCCGATGGATCGGGCCGCATAAATCGAGAAAGGAATCTTACCAATGAAGGTCGCCGTCATTGGCACCGGCCGTGTCGGCCTGCCACTTGCGCTGTCGCTGATCGACTGTGGCGTGGACGTTCTGGGAGTCGACCTGAACGAGAACGTGCGGCACGCGATTAACGTCGAGCGCCGCATGCCCTTTGAGGAGCCCGGCTATGACGAGCTGGCCGCTTCCGGCAAGCTGACCATCACCGGCGACATTCGCGACGCGGCGGACTGCGATTACTTCATCGTCACCGTCGGCACGCCCGTCCTGGCGCACATTGAGACCGATCTTTCGTACGTGACGAAGGTTATTTCGTCGCTGTGCGAGTTCCTGTCTCCGGGCCAAACCGTCATCATGCGCAGCACGACCGCCCCGCGCACCACGGCCTACGTCGCCGCGCAGATCGAAGCCAACACGGGCCTCAAGGTGGGGCAGGAAGTGATGCTGGCCTGCTGCCCCGAACGCATTGTGGAAGGCAAAGCCCGGGAGGAGCTCGCACGGCTGCCGCAGGTGATCGGCGCCCAGGACGCCCGCAGCGCGCAGTCGGCCGAACGACTGTTTCGCAAGCTGGGCGTGGAGACGCTGCATTGCACGCCGGGCACGGCCGAGTTGGTGAAGTTATTCTGCAACGTCTCGCGCTACGCCTACTTCGGCGTGATCAATGCCCTGTCGATGATCGCGCTCGACCTGGGAGTCGAGCCGCACGAGGTGATCGAGCTGGCCAACCACGAGTACCCGCGCAAGGTGCACGGCCGCCCGGGCTTTACCGCCGGCACTTGCCTCCGCAAGGATTTCGGCATGCTGGCCGAGTCCTATTGGAGCGGCAACTTCCTGACCGAAATGTGGCGCGTCAACGAGTCGCTCCCCAAGTTCCTGGTCGATTTCGCCCGCAAGCGCTACGGCAGTTTGAAGGGCCGCCGCGTGGCCGTGCTCGGCTACACGTTCAAGGGTGACGCCGACGACACCCGCGATTCGCTGGCGCCCAAGCTGCTGCGATATCTGCAGCGCGAAACGCCCGCGCGCATCGTGGTCAGCGATCCGTACATCAAGGCCGATGCCGTGGAGCCGCTTCCGACCTTGGAGTTCACGCCCGAGTTCGAGACGGCGCTTTGCGACGTCGACCTGGTCTTTATCGCCACGAACCATTCGTGCTACCGCGAGCAAAGCCAGAAGATCGTCGATGCTGCCCGGCTCTATGGAGTGAAGGTCGTGGACATCTGGAATATCTGCGGGCAGGGCCGCGTCGCCTTCGACGAGGAATCCATCCGCTCGCAAACGACCGTCGGCATGCAACTCTCGGCGGCATGAGGTGTGGTTGCAATGACGCGTATTCTCGTTACCGGCGCGGCAGGGTTCATCGGCTATCATCTGGCGCGGCGGTTGAGCGAACAACCCGATGCCCGGTTGGTATTGGTCGACAACTTCATTCGCGGCGAGCAGGATGAGCTTTACGGCCAGTTGTGCGACAAGCCCAACGTCGAAGCCTACGATATCGACCTGGCCGATCCGGCGGCCGTGGCTGCGCTGCCCGACGACGTGGACGTGATCTATCATGAGGCGGCGCTCAACGGGACGCAAAACTTCTACGAGCGACCCTACGAGGTGCTCCGCTGCGGCACGCTGCCGACCTTCTATCTGATCGACAAGTACGTTCGCTCCGGCCGGCTTCAGCGGTTCGTTTTCGCCGGCACGCCGGAATCGTACGCGTCGACCGTAAGCCGCTTCGACTGGGAAGTGCCCACCGACGAGTCGGTTCCGCTGTGCGTGGACGACGTGTTCAACGAGCGCTGGTCGTACGCCGCGGCCAAAATCCACGGCGAAATCCTGACGGTCAACGCTTGCCGCCAATTCGATACGGCGTTTTCGATCGTCCGCTACCACAACGTGTACGGCCCCCGCATGGGCGACAAACACGTCGTCCCCGATTTTCTCAATCGCATGAAGCACGGGGTTGCTGAACTGTACGGCCACGCCGACACCCGGGCGTTTCTCTACGTCGACGATGCCGTCGAGGCCACGCTGCGCGTCGGCCAGAGTCCGGCCACCGTGGGCGAGGTCGTCAACGTCGGGGGGCAGGACGAGTGGACCATCCTCGAGTTGGCTCGCCGCTTGATGACGCTGTTAGGCAGGGACCCCGAGGATATTGTCAAGCATCCTTCGCCGGCCGGCAGCGTCCGCCGCCGCGCGCCGTCGATCGAGAAGCTGCAGAAGCTGACCGGCTTTCAAGCCCGCTGGTCGCTCGACGACGGTTTGATGGAGACCATCCGCTTCTACGTCCCCGAACTGCTACCGGCGGCCGTCTAGCACGCTGTTGGAGTGGCGTCTGTGACCGAAGCTCAAGCCACGCGCCGAGGGCCGAACGTGCCGGGAATGGTTTCGCCGGTCGGATCGGTCCGACGCTGACGGGCGCCAGTGAACGATTGCCACTCGAGCATCGCGTGTTCATGGAATTCGCGGCGGAATCGCTCGGCGCTAAAACGCTCCGCGGCGGCGCGGCAAGTCGCGGCATCCGTGACCAGGCTCTGTCGCTCGAAGTTTTCAATCGCGGCAACCACCGCCTCGGGCGTCTGCTGGTCGAACAGGACTCCGGTAGGTTGCGGATACTGCGTGCCGCGTACGATCTCGGCTGCTCCACCATGCCCGTAGGCAATCACCGGGCATCCGGCGGCCTGCGCCTCGGCCAGCACGATGCCAAAGTCCTCCTGGGCGGCGTAGACGAAACCGCGTGCTCGTTGCAAGTAGGATCGCAAGGCGTCGAACTCCTGGTGGCCCACCAGCGTCACGTTTGCCGGCGCTTTGGCGGCCAGTGCCTTGCGCTCGCTGCCGTCGCCAACAACGATGAGCCTGCGATCCGGCATCGATGCGAACGCCTCGACGAGCAAATCCACGCGCTTGTAGGGTACGAGCCGCGATGCCGTGACGTAGAAGTTCTCGCGAGGTTCCTCCGCGGTGAAAGCCTCGGTATCGACCGGCGGATGGATCACCCGGGCCTCGCGGCGGTAGGTCTTTTCGATCCGCCGGGCGATAAACCCCGAGTTGGCCACGAACGAATCGACCCCGTGCGAGCTGCGCACGTCCCACAGCCGCAGCTTGTGCAGCATCCAGCGGGCGTAGCAACTCCTGAGCCCTCGCGTCAGTCCCGAGTGGGCCAGGTACTCGTGTTGCTGGTCCCAGGCATAGCGCATCGGGGTGTGGACATAGCTGATATGCAGTTGATCGGGCCCGGTGAGCACGCCCTTGGCCACGCAGTGACTGCTGGAGATCACCATCTCGTAGCCCGACAGGTCGAGCTGTTCGATGGCCAGGGGCATCAGCGGCAGATAGGCCGCGTAGTGCCGCCGTGCGAACGGGCAGCGTTGCAGAAAGCTCGTGGTCACGGACTTGCCCGCCAGAAACTGGCGCTGGTGGCGGGGAAGAAAGTCGATCAGGCTGAAGACATCGGCCTGCGGGAAGACGGCGAGCATTTGCTCGACCACGCGCTCCGATCCGGCGTAGGTGACGAACCAATCGTGGACGATCGCGACTCGCAGCACGGTGCGGTTCCATCCGAGTCAGGACGCATGCATTCCCAAGGCAGCGGATCCTTGCCGCCGATAGCACCTTAGCAGATGCACGGTGCGGCGAGAACGGCGGTTTGTCGCGACCCGCCGCGGCGATGCCTGCACGGAATGCACGCTGCCAGCATGCTGTTGGCAGAGCGTCCAACGAGCGCCGCGGACGCCCCCATGCGGGACTAGAGCTTTTCGGCGATACGCAGCAGTTGGTTGTACTTGGCCAGCCGCTCGCCGCGGACGATCGAGCCGATCTTGATGCGCTCGGCCGCGCTAGCCACGGCCAGGTCGGCGATCGTCGAATCCTCGGTCTCGCCGCTGCGGGCCGAAACGACGTAGCCGTAGCCGGCCGCGCGGGCGACTCGGATGGTTTCGAACGTTTCGCTCAGGGTGCCGATCTGATTGAACTTGATCAGGATGCTGTTGGCCGCTCCCTGCTCGATGCCTTGCCGCAGCCGCTCGACGTTGGTCGTGAAGAGGTCGTCGCCCACCAGCCGGACGCGGTCTCCGAGTCGCTGGCTGAGCCGCTGCCATCCCGGCCAATCGTCTTCTGCCAGTCCATCCTCCACGCTTTCGATGGGGAACCGATCGATCAGCCCTTCGACGGCGTCGATCATCTCCTCGCGGGTGAGCCGACGCCTGCCTTCGGCACTCAGCCGATAGCTTTGCCCGTCGAAGAAGTGCGTGGCGGCAACGTCGAGCGCGATGGTCACGTCGTCGCCCGGCCGTAGGCCCGCCGCTTCGATCGCGCGGGTGACAAACTCGGCGGCCTCGAAGTTGCTTGGCAGCCGCGGACCGTAGCCTCCTTCGTCACCGACCAGACGCCCCTCGTAGCCCGCTTCGGCGAGCAGCATTCCCAGCCGACGATAGACGCGCACGATCCATTCCAGTGCGTCGGCAATGCGCTCGGCGCCGACCGGCGTGATCAGAAAATCCTGGAAATCGAGGTTCCCGCCCGCGTGCAGGCCACCGGAGATCATGTTGACCATCGGCAGCGGCATCCGTGGCGGCGGGGCCGAGGGATCGACCTGCCTGAGCAGCTCGGCCAAGTGCTGGTACAGGGCGACGCCGCGGGCATCGGCCGCCGCGTGGGCACAGGCCAACGATACGGCCAACAGAGCGTTGCCACCGAGTTGGTGCTTGTTCGGCGTCGGGTCCAATTCCAGCAGGCGAGCATCGATGGCTCGTTGGTCGGCCGGATCGCAGCCTGCAAGCGCAGGAGCGATCGTCTCGCGAACGTTGGTCACCGCCTGCTGCACGCCGCGGCCATCGTAGCGGGTTGCGTTCGCGTCCCGCAGCTCGCAGGCCTCCCAGCGGCCAGTGCTCGCCCCGGACGGCACGATCGCTCGCCCAAGAGCCCCGCCCGCAGTACGCACTTCGGCCTCGACCGTTGGATTGCCGCGGCTGTCGAGGACTTCGCGAGCTTTGATGTCAGAGATGACGTACTTGTACAAGATGCCGACTCGCGCGGAAAAAACTGGGAGAATGTCGTAGGCGAAAGCGGTCATCCATTAAGAGCGCTAAAACGTCGCTCGGCAAGCCCGACCACTTCGTCCCACGTGGTTGGCCGGTCGTGAAAGATCTCGGCACACAGCGTGCTCACGGTCGCGCGGCGGCCCTCATCCGTCAAGTATTCCACTGGGCTCTTGCCATCCAGGCGAGCCCACGCGCAACCGGCGAAATGCTGAACGCCGCGCTTCCAAAGCGCTGCAAGCTCGTCCGGCTTGACGTACGGCGCCAGCACTTCGTTGTACTGTCGCCGAAACGCGTCGGTCAGTGCTAGGTACGGCCGATAGTGCGGAGCTTTCAAGCATGCCTTGAGCATCAAGTGGCTGAGAAAGAACCCCAGGTCGAATGCCGGGTCGCCGAAGTGGCCGGTCTCGAAGTCGACCATTAGCAACCCGGCGGGGGAGATCAACAGGTTCTTCGGGCTGAAGTCGGCGTGCACCATTGCGTGCGGTTCGAGCGAGGCGATCAACCGCTCGACACTCGCGGCTGCCTCGGGGCGCGTCGCAGCCAGCGTGCGATAGTAAGGGTCGACGCGCAACTCCTCGAACAGCGTGCGATCTCCCAGCCGGCGGGCGAGCGACGCGTCGTCCCAGCTCTCGGCGTGTAGCGTGCCCAGCAGGTGCCCGCAGGCGGCTGCAATCTGCGGATCGGCTTCGCCAGCCAGCAGAGTATGCTTCCACACCGCGTTGGGCTGCGGGGCGGCCGTCATGGCGAAGAGATAGTTGTCGCGGTCCTGGAACACGATCTCGGGCGTGCGCGCCGTTGGCCGCGAGCGACAATCCGACGATGATCTTGCCAGCAGCCGAGCGCACGTCTTCAGCACATCGCACTCGCGCCAATTGCGCTCCACCGACGAATACCAAGCCTGTTGCGTGCGCAGTTGGGCGCGGGCCTGCTTCAGCACGAAGCTGGGTTCACGGCTCCCGGGCCGCTCGACCAGCAGCACCATGTTCGACACGCCGCCGGTGAGCTCGCGAACCAACAGCGTCTCATCTTGCCGCACGCGCGAAGTCTCGCGTAAATAGGCTGCGGCGTTGCCCGGGTCGATCAGACGCATGGGTGAGAACTAGTCGGCCCTCAGACTGTCGGCCGCCTCGGCCTCGCTGCGGTCTACCAACCCGTCGCCGTCAGCGTCAATTCGGTCGAACGTGCTCCGCGGGCCGACGAACTCAAAGGGGCTGAGGTCGCCGTCGTTGTTGCGGTCCATCTTGCGGTACCACAGCGGGCCGCTCGACTGGGCTTGGCTGTTGTCGACCGAAAACCGATAGCTCATGGCCGGGCCCGCGCTTTCTTCGACGCCGCGGACGAGCTCGACTTCGAGCAGTTGCGGCACTTCGCGCAGCGTCAGCACGCCGTCGGCGTCGAGGTCGTGCGTGTCGAGCAGCGTGCGGGCCACGGTCAGCTCGCGCTGCGAAAGCAGGCCATCGGTTTCGATCTCCAGCAGGTCGAACATGTCCTGGCCTTTGTCCTTAACGATCAGGCACAGCCGCGTGGCCGCGGCTTCGTTTTGCCGCGTCATGTAGGTCGTCAGCTCGCCGCGAAAAACCTTGTCGTCGCCGTCGACGTCCATCGCCTTGAAGGCGGCGGCGCCGATACCTTGGCCGGACGCCTCCTGCTTGTCGAGATACTCGTTGTTGTCGCGATCGTAGTTGCGAAACTCCACCAGATCGGACTGCGGATCCCGGTTGTTGCGATCGAAGTCGATGTTCGCCTCGCCCAAATCCAGTTCGTAGCCCCCCAAGAGTTTCTTCCGGGCGCGGAAACCGTCGGGATTCCGCGGCGTGCGGCGCGTGCGGCTGCGACGCACCTCGGCAGTTCCCAGTGCAAAATGCAGCTCCAGGTCGGGGCGCCAGTCACCCAGCTGTTCGAGCTCGGCGCCGGTGAAGTCGCCATCGCCATCGGCGTCGCATGCGCCGGCGACCGCCGCGGGCAGCGTGATCTCCAGCGGATCCGCAGTAGAGAGTTTTCCGTCGCCGTTGCGGTCGTATTGGGCCAGCAACCGCCGAGCACAACGCGCGGCGTCCCCCGGTCCGCTCCAAAGCAACACGGGACTCTGATCGTCCGCCAGGTCCTTCTCCTGCACGTTCGGATCAGAAGCGTCGGCAATCGCCTGAGGATCGATAATCAACTCGCCCGGCGTGAGCACGCGGTTGTCGTCGAAGTCGCGTGCCAGCAGACGATCCTTGGCGGCAGCCAATTCGCCGGCATCGAGCCGGTTGTCGCGATCGACGTCCAGCAGTGGAAAGACGGCCAGCGCCGCACCCTGGCCCACGACGGCGCGGGGATGGAGCACCAGCGGGGGATAGTTTCGCTCGACGTAGTCCAAGAGCGCCGCGCGGTCGATGCTCCCCTCGGGCATCAACTCGGAGAGGTTGCCCGGGCCGTCGTCCGAGAGCGTGCCTTTCATCTCGTGCACGACCGACTGAGCCTCTGCGAGCGAAAGCGTTCCGTCGGCATCTCGGTCTTCGAGCGAGCAGGTTTCGTCGAAGCGACGTTGCCAGAGCTCGCGAAATGGCTCGCCGTCGATCGTGACGTGCAGGCGAAGCAACACCGGACGCGTGGGGCCCAAAAACAGGATGTCCTGCACGTCCGGAGGCCCCGCCGGCGCTCTGTTGTCGTCGGCCGTCGCGTGAGGCAGGAACAATCCGCACAAGAGCCATAGCGTAGCCGCCACCGGACCGCGAGCACTCATAAGAGCACCTCGTCGATCGGCACGGCGTCGGTATCCACGATGCGGATCGGCCGACCCACGTTGGAGACGTTCTGCTTCATGGGATCAATGCCCAGGGCCGTGCACACCGTGGCCAGCAAGTCGGGTACGCTGATCTTGCGATCTTCGACCGTCGTTCCGTCGGCACTGGTGCGCCCCACGACCTGTCCGCCGCGAATCCCGCCCCCGCCCAGCACCGTGGTCCAGGCGGCCGGGTAGTGATCGCGGCCCGTGTTTTGGTTGATCTTGGGCGTACGGCCGAACTCGCCCATCCACACAATCGTGGTCGACTCGAGCAGGCCGCGGGCATCGAGCTCCGACATCAGCGTGGCCCACGCCGGGTCGAGCGTGCCGCTGAGGTCCTTGACCGTTTCAAAGTTGCCCGTATGCGTGTCCCACCCGATCGAATTGACCCCGCCGAGCGTTACTTCTACAAACGGAACGCCGCGTTCCACCAGCCGGCGCGCAAGCAGACAGCCCTGGCCGAAGCGGTTGCGTCCGTAGGCTTCCCGCACTTCGGCCGGCTCCTCGTCCAGGTCGAATACTTTGGCGGCCTTGCTCCGCATCAGCTTGATCGCGCGCTCGTAGGCGGTCTGGTAGCCGACGGCCGGCGGCGCGGCGTGATCGGAAACGAAGCGGTTGTTGAGCCACGCCAGCATGTCGATACGCTCGCCTACCGTATCGCTGCCGACGCCTTCGGGCGGTGCCAGGTCGGCCACGGTCAGATCGTCTTCGGGCGCGCCTTCCTCGGCGCCGGCATTGTTGTCCTGTCCGACAATCAACGGGGCGTACTGCGAGCCAAGGAAACCGGGGCCGTAGGCCGCCGGATTGAAATTGCGAAACGGCGCGATGCTGACGAAGTTGGGCAGCTCGGCCAGTGGATCGCCCAACTCGTGAGCTACGAGCGATCCGAGCGTCGGATAGCGAACCGGCGGTTGCGGCAGATAGCCGTTTCGCAACAGGTGCGTTGCCCGGCCGTGATCGCCTTCCTTGGTGCTCATCGAGCGGATAATGGCCAAATGTTCGGCCATCGCGGCCACCTTGGGCAGATGCTCCGAGATCTTGATGCCCGGCACGCTGGTGGCGATCTCCTGGAAGCTGCCGCCATTCTCGTGACCCGGTTTGAGGTCGAAGGTATCCATCTGGCTGGGGCCGCCGTTCATCCACAGCAGAATGCACGAGCGGCGCGCCGCCGGCTGCTGGGCCGCGTCGGCCGCGGATTCGAGCCACGGCAGGGTGGCGCTAGTGACCAGCCCCGCGGTCGACAGACGCAGCAGGTCGCGCCGAGAAAGCTCCAAGCTCGACGATCGGTTTTTGCGATGACGCATGGCGACTTGCCTCTGGGGGATGGAATGGAGTTGACCTCGACTACCGCTAGTGATTCAGCGCGAACTCGGCGCTGTTGAGCAACGCCCAAAACACGTCGGCCAGGGCCTGCTTGTGTTCGCCTGGCGAATCGTCGCGCCCTACGTACTCGACGAATCTTGCCCGTTCCTCGGCATCCGGACGGCGGGACAACGTGGCCATGAACAACGAATCGATCCGTTCCTCGTCGGAAAGAAACGGCGCATCGGCCACGGCCGCCAGGGTCTCGCTCTCCTCGAGATCCGTGGCCGTGCTGACCAGTTCGCCGTTCATCAACGTGAGCGCTTGCAGGATCGACGTTTCGGCTTCTGTCCGAGGTACGGTCGAGTCGGAGAAGCGGGCCCGGAACGCTGCCGCGGCGTCGGCCAAATCGGGCAGCACACCCGGTTGTGCGCGGCGACGCTGCTGGCGATAGCCCGTGGCCTGCACGATGCTGGCAAACAGTTGATCGGCGGTCATTCGCCGCACGGGCATCCGCGCAAACGTCGACAGATCGCTATCCTCCACGCTCGAGGCACGGCTCGTGAGTTGATAGGCGCGCGTCGCGGTGATGGCGCGAATCAGGTAGTTCAAGTCGAAGCCGTGTCCGGCGAACTGCCGGGCCAACTCATCGAGCAACTCCGGATGCGATGGAGGGTTGGCCTTGTCGAGGTCATCGACCGGATGCACGAAGCCGCGCCCCAGGAAGTGATCCCACAGGCGATTCACCGCGGCACGGGCGAAAAAGGGGTTCGTGCGGCTGGTCATCCACTGCGACAACAGCTCGCGTTTGGCCGATTCGGTCTGCCAATCCGGCTGCGTGCCGTCCAAGAACACGGGCTCGACGACGATATCACTATCGGGAATCGATACCGCGTTGGCGCTCGAGCCCCCGGGTGGGATGCCGTTGGACGGATCGTCAAAGAACGCCGCCAGCGACCAGAAGTCGCGCTGCGTCCAATCGGAAAAGGGATGGTCGTGACATTGAGCACATCCGACCTGCACGCCCAGAAAAATTCGCGCCGTACTGGCGGCGATCATCTCGCGCTTCTGCTCGTTGGCCTGAAAGAACGCCGCCGGGCTGGGAATGAAGCTGCGCATGTTCGGCGTTGCGGGCTGCTGCGGCGCTTCGATCGGCGCGTTGACAATATCGCTTACGAGGCGATCGTAGGGCATGTTGACGGCGAACCGCAGCCGCAGCCACATATCCAACTGCGGCGTGTTGATCTGCGACTGAACGTTTTCGGCCGCGCCGGCCAGCAGCAGGTTACGCCACGTATTGGCGAAGTGCTGGGCGTACGCTCCGCGATTCAGCAAGGTCTCGACGAGTTGCCGGCGCTTGTCGGGCGCCGCGTCGTCGAGAAACTGCTCGACCTCGCTCACCGAGGGGATCTTGCCGATGATGTCGAGTGAGGCACGGCGCAGAAACTCCGCGTCGTCCGCGGGCGGCGCAACGGTCGTTCCGTCGCGTTGCCAGGCATCGGCCAGCGCATGGTCGATGTGGGCGGTCAATTCTTCGACCGAAAGCAGTGGCGCGGCGGCCGGCGCCGCGGGCGTGCAGGTAACGTCGAGGCTATTGTCGGCTGCATGCGTGTCGGCCGCGAACCAGCATGTGCCCGCCAGTAGCAATGCCACGGCGGCGGCCGGCGGCCCGAGAACGCGTGCGGCGGGGGCTCCGCCCCGCCTGGAAGCTTTGCACCCCATAGCCCTGCCCCTGTTCGATGTGCGATGGAATCACAGGAACGACTCCCTGGATTCTACCACCTCTTGTTAGGCGTTCAAACAATTCCCATCGGGGTGATTTTTGTTTTTGCAATTTGGTAGCGCAAGGGTTCTAATCGACTAAATGATTAGGCCGAACCGGGGACAGGACTAAATAGGACCACGAAAAAGGGATAGTGGCTCAGGCCGCGAGGGTTTGCGGGT